>Ga0209066_10000088_pt1 | contig 125109 bp, 103 predicted proteins | sample All_14_2_FD_187198 | JGI IMG/M metagenome (GOLD analysis project Ga0209066, IMG submission 187198) | Freshwater microbial communities in response to fracking from Pennsylvania, USA - Allegheny Zone_MetaG_DW_15 (SPAdes) (version 2) ...
AGCACGTCGGCTCGTCAAAAACGCTCGCGCGATGGACGGAGGGCGTAATGCTCTGCCGGTGCGAGGCAAAGAAGGAAATATCGTTCTCGACAAATCGGGAGCTGGCGGTTCTCTCCCAAAGCAACACGCGGCACTGTCAGATTCTCAACGATCTGGTGGTCGAGCTGATGAGCGAGGAGCAGCGGCAGGCGGACTCGCGGATCGCCGCCTGAAGGTCGCTCGACTCCTTCAGCAGAAGGTCGCCGCCGTCCTCGGAGAGAGCTGGCTCGCTCCGAACGCGCGAGCCTTCCTCGAGCGACTCGCGAAGAGCGCGGAGAAGGACGCCGTCGCCGCCTTCGAGGAGGGCTTCGTCGCTGAGAGTCGAGTGAAGAAGGCGGGCGACCCCGTCCGAGGCGTGCGCGAGAGCGGAGGCCGCCGACTCGTGGAGGGCTCGGTTCTTCAGGCCGACGGCGACGTCTGCCTCGTCCTTCTCAAACAAGGCGGCGTCTACGCGGGCATCACGATGCTGAAACGCTCCGACCTGACGCAATCGGGCTTCGATCCCCGTCCCGGACGCTACTTCGCCGCAGAGTACTCCGAGAACTCCGTCATCCCCGGCCTCAAAGAGAGACTCGACAGCCCCGTCTTCTCGAAAACCAACGTTCAAAACAAGGTCGGAAGCATTCTCGCCGCCGGGCTTGAGAAGGCGAACCCCTTCGGCCGAACCGCGCTGCATCTGGCCGCCCTCGGCGGGGACGCGGAGCTCTACGACGCCCTGAAGGCCGTCGGCGCCGACGAGCGCAAGAAAGACATCGACGGCAGAACCCCTCGGGAGCTCATCGACGAGCGCCTTCCGAATCGACCGACCAAAGCCCCTGCCAACGCGACCACCACCGCCGCCCCGCACTCGTCGTTTATGGCGGCGAGGCAGATTGGCGGCGGCGCGACTCTCCAAGAGAGACGCGCACGCGCCGAGGCATGGACGACGGCGGTCAATCGGGAAATCGCCGCGCCGTCGGTCTCGTTCGACGGTCTCAGCGTCGTCGAGAAGGCCAGAGAACTGCGGCGCAGGCAATGGGACCCCGTCAAACTGGTCGCCAAGGGGGAGGACCCGACGCTTCTGCTCGCCGAAGCGCGACCCGACACCTCCATCGAAAAGACGGAATTCCTGATTCGGGCGGGGGCCGACCCGTTCCACAAGGGCTCCGACGGGATGACCTTCCGGGAGCGAGCGGAGCGCTCGCCCGACCCGACGGCCAAACAGAACGCGATGCTCGTCAAGTCCGCCGAGGACGTCGCCACGGCGGGCGACGCCGCAGCGGCCGGAGGCGCCGCCGCCGGGCAGGGACGCAAAGCTAAGAAGGCCTGACGAGGACCTCCTCCGCCTCCTCTCTCATCCCGAAGAAGAAACCCCGTGCGGCGGCCCCGAGGGCCGCAGGCGCATCGACGAGCGGGCTGTCGCTCCTCCGCTTCTCGAGCGAGCATCGTCGAAAAACGAAAAAGGGAGAGCAACCATGGGATGGTTCGAGAAAGCAAACAAAGATTACGTCAGAGCGCAGATGCCTCTGGTCGGCTGGATGGTCGAGAAGGGCGCTACGTGGCAGGCCATTCTCGACGCGCTGGGCGGAGCCGAGGACGCCCCCTTCTACTCGAACGCCCAGTCGTTCGGGAGAGCGTGCCGGGAGCTTCTGGCCGAGGAGAAACCCGAGCCGATGACCGACGCCGAAGGCGTGGCGCTGCTTCGAAGTCTGGGATTCAGAAGCATCAGTCTGAGCGGAAGTCGCAACGCCCCTCTCGCGGCCCTGCTCCGAGAGGAGGAGGAGCGCCTGAGAACGCGCGAGAATGCCGCCTACGCGGCGCTCGCCGAGATACCCGAATATCTGCGGCGGATGGCGGAGATGACGTCTTGCATGGCCGATCTTATGGGGCAGATTGCCGAGCTCCGAGAGCGGCTCGAAACGGCGACGCGCAGAGCGGACGCCAAAACCGAGGAGAACGTCGCCCTGTGGAGAGCGTCGCTGGACCAGCAGGCCAGAAATCAGGCGCTGCGCGAGGAGAACCGCCGCCTGTCCGAAGGCGTCCCTCGGGCGGCACCCGCCGCCCCGACGCTACCGGAGGCCGCTTTTTCCAAGACGGGGTTTTGACGGGGTTCGCCGCCGACGTCGGGGTTCGTTCCGGCGCTAGGCTCGCGCGAGCGAGCGCGCCGTCGGCTGAACGAATCTGACGACGCTATCGACCTCGTCGATGGTCGTGTCGAACCATTCCGTTCCGGGCGGCGACCTCATGCCGTCGGGCGAGAAGGCGCCCGAACGGCGCTCCCGAGGGCCGAGAATGCGGCCCGGTCGGCGACCGACACCGCAGGGGCGTGGAAGCGACCCTGCGCCGCCCACGAGACCCCCCGGCGCACGAGCGTGAATGCGATCGCGCGCCGCCGCCGGCATGGACAAACGCCGCCGTCTCCGGGAGATTGAAACAAACGAAAGGAGACCGAGCATGAGCAGCGCGACACGAAGACTATTGGAGCAAATGACGGCGGCCGGGCTTGAGCCGCACCTTCCCGGGCCGCTCGTCGTCGTTCCGCCCGAGTTCGTCAGGGACGCGGAGAAAAAAGCCGGATATCTCCCTCAGGTCCGAGGCTTTTTGCGTAAGCAGACGGAGGGAACGGCCCTCTTCTGCTTCGAAGGCTACGACGAGGACCCTCGGGAGGTTTTTCAAATCGGCGAAATCTGCAAGTTCATCGCCGACCTGCTGACTCCCGAGCCCGCGCTGCTGAGGAAGTTCGAACTCTCGCAGCGCCACCTCGTGAGGCTCGCACTGAGCGACCAGATTCACGTGGTTCCCGTCTCGAGCAAGCGGCAATGGCAGGGAGCCGCCTCCACCGAGGCCTGGGAGGCGTTGGCCCGCGCGGCGGGCGTAGACGCGGAGGACTGCGACACGCTGCCCTCGCCGAAGCCGCAGGGACCGAGATGAAGATTTATCTTCGGGTGCCCTACGTCGAGAAGGACGAGGCCAAAAGGCTCGGCGCGAAATGGGACGTCGCCCGCAGGACGTGGTTCGTCGAGAACGCGGAGAACCTCGAGCCGTTTCTGAAGTGGATGCCCGAGCACATGACGAGGCCTCACGAGCACGGCAAGCCCGCCGTCGCCGACGAGCGGGCGTCCGCTCCTCCGCCGGCTCGACGACCCTCCGAGCCGTTCGACTTCGACAAGGTCTGGAACGAGTTCGAGAGCCGAAAGAAGCCCCAAAAACCCGCGAAGAAGGCCAAGAACAAGGACCGCGCGAGCAACCCCTCGGGGACGCCGAGAAAGACCTCTCCCGCCCCCTCCGAGCCCCCTTCCGGCGGAGGCGCGTTCGACCCGTTCGGAACCCGCCGAGCGAACCAGAAAAAGACCCGAAAAGGTCCTTGACCGAAGCCTCGGCATCCGGAGGATGTCCCACCGAAATGCAAGCAAGCACAAGCGGGTTCTCCGATCTCCGATTCTCTTATGGCATATTCATTGCTCAGAAGTTGCGCATTAGCCATGCGGAGACACGCCATGATTGTTCAATCGACTTCCCCCGCCCTTCTCTACTCCTCATCTGCTGCGCGCGCTCCATCGCACCGGCAACACCTCGCCGCACCGGCGGCAAATACTGCCGATACGGTCAGCATTTCCCAGGCAGCCAGAGAAGCGCTGGCCAAATCTTCCTCCTCCGTCGCAAACAACGATAGGGCCGTCGAAGCGCGACTTGCAGAAATCCGTGCAAAAGGCCCGGTAAATAGAAGCCAAGAAGACCACGACTTCCTGTTCGCCAACGACAAGAGGCTAGCCGAAATCTCCGCCAAGGCATATGACACCCGCACCGCCGACGAGATTGATTACATGCAAAAGGCGGCGGGGTTCGTAAACACCTTCGCGCATCTGAGTTCAGAGGAGAAGGCGCTGTTTGACAAAGCCGTCGCCAGCGGCAACACCGCAGCCGCTGATGGGCTTGCCCAAATCGCACTCATCCGCCAAGGAGGGGAAATGGCCGGCGGCGCCAACGGAACGACATACAACTCACGCACCACTGAGATAACCGCTGCCAATATCGAGATGTTCTTCAGCCATAGCATCGTCGATCCCTCTGGCCACGCCGCCTCCAAGTTCCAGGCGCTGATCCAGTTCTTGCAAAACAATGCGGCTGCCTAACTCCGACCAACCAATAAAAAGACCCGAAAAGGTCCTTGACTGAAGCCTCGGCATCCGGGACACTCTGATCATGTCTGGCGAACTTCACGGCTTTTAGACAACTCTCGCGGATAGCCAGACCAGAGAGCCCCCGTTAGGGGGCTTTCGCTTTTCCGGGGTTCCGAGCGAGCGGACTTGACTCTCCCCGAGCGGCGCGCTTAGATGATCTTGTCTAAAAGCCGTGTAATCAGCACCGAGACCTTGCTCACAGCAGCACGAGCATGAAGCAGCACAAAAGGCTCCGCAAGGGTGGAAGAGCAAAGGAGCCGTCGAAAGCCAGTCTAGGGACCGGGCGACATCAAGGCCGAAGGGGACGAGCCCCGTCGGGAATGCCAGAGGGCATTTGTCGCAGCCGCCAGATGGGGGAGACCGAGCTCGGCGGGAGGCCAACTCCCCGAACTCCCCTGGTTATAGCGCGTAGCCGCGTTATAGCCCCCCGGAAGCGCAGGGAGCGACGGGGAAGAGGCCAGAGGAATCCGGAGGCGCGAAGCGCCGAAATCCGGGGCCTATTGGCTAAACCTTCCCCGGAAAAACATCTCTAGGAAGAAGAAGCAAAACCCAAAACCTAAAGTCAAAAGCAAAACCCAAGGTATTTCTATAGAAAAACCTTCAGCGTTTTTCCGGGGAAGGGGAAAACCCTCCTCCTCGGGTCAGAGAAGGGCCTTCCCTCAAACCTGAAGAAAAAATGACGCGGCGCGCGCTCAGTCGTCGAGAAGGGCGGCGACGCTCTCGGGGCGATACTTGTAGTATCCGAGCAGCGTCTTGATTTCCGTGTGCCCTAGCTGCTTCATGATCTGGGCGTCGGTGAGCCGATTCTTCTCGAACAGCCGCGCGGTGGCCTCGTGCCGGAGCGAGTGAATCGTCAGACCCTCGACGCCCGCGCGTTTGCAGATGCGACGGAACGTCTGACCGAGCGGACCCGACCCCGACCACTGCCAGAAAATCCTCGGCTCGTCCTCCCGCTTCGTCGTCTTGTGGGCTTCGAGAGCATCCATGGCCTTCCTCGACAGGGCGACCGTTCTCTCGAGCCCTTCCAGATGCTTGCCGGTCTTCTTGACGATGGCGGACGGAAGGAACAGGGAGCGACGGGCCGGGTCGTAGTAGCGCCACTCGCAGAGCAGAAGCTCCTGAGCGCGCATCCCCGTCTCCAACGCAAACGAGAGGAGATTGCGCCACTCGTCCCGCAGCACGTAGCAGCCGTCCAAGGCGGCGAAAAGCCGCTTCTCCTCGTCGCCCTCGAGCCTGCGCTCCTTCTTGTTGCTCCACGCCTTCGGAACCTTCTGCTTTCTGAACTGCGCGGGGTCGAGCGGGTAGCCGTGGGCGAACGAGTGAGCCTCGACGATCTTCTTCAGGGTGTAGTAGTGCTTTCGGACGCTCGACGGGGCGTAGGTCCGCTCGCGGTCTCCCTCGTAGAGGGGATGAGCCTTCCGTTTCTTCGCCTGCGGCGGAATCTTCGTTTTCAGGAAGGCGCCGATCCAGCGGTCGATTCGGTCATGGGTGAGATTCTTGACCGAGAACTCGCCGAGGTCGTGCCGAATGGCCTCGAGCCGCAGCTTCTCGTTGTATGGCCGGTCCGGATTGCTCTCCTCATACCAGCTCACGACGTCCGCGACGGTATAGCGGTCGCTGCGGGCGACGTTCACCCCCTTCGTTATCGCCCCCTCCTTCTCCCTAGACCATGCCAGGGCCTCGGCGTAGCTCTTGAAGGTCTTGGAGATGGGAGGAGCGCCCGCGAGTCTGACTCGCACCTCCCACGTCGTTCCCTTCTTCCCCTCCTTCGCCCGAATGTTCGCCACGGCAACCCCCAGAATCCCTCAATCAGTGGAGAGGAGCTTACAATACGTCCAACACGAATGGAGAGACTGTGGAGAAAAAACACCGTCTCGAAACAGAAAACCCAATAACCACGGCCCTCACGAACGATTTGAACTAACGCCTCCTAAGGAGCAATTCCTGGTTCGATTCCGGGTGGGGGCGCCAATTGGATGGCATAGCCTGGCAAACTCCCGGCGCTTGCCCAGCCAGAGAAAAGCCATGCTCGACGACATCAAGAAAACCCTTTGGGCCACGGCCGACAAACTCCGCGCCAACATGGACGCGGCGGAATACAAGCACCTCGTCCTTGGCTTGATTTTCCTCAAGTACACCTCCGACACCTTCGCCGCCCGCCGCAGCGAACTCACCCGGCGCTTTGCCGACGAGGCCGACGACTATTTCCTGCACGATTGCGACGACGCCTTGTTGGCCGAGGAACTCGAAGACCGCGATTACTACAAAGAGGTCAACGTCTTCTGGGTGCCGTTTTCGGAGGAGGTGGTGGATATTTTCGATGCGGTCGGCCTCGACAAGCCGAACATCGGCATTCTGGATGACGCCTTCCTCGCGGAGGTGAAAAACCTGCCCGAGCGCAATCTGGCGGTTGAACTGCTGGAGCGCTTGCTCGAAGGTGAGATCAAGAGCCGCTTTGCCGGCAATCTGGTGCAGAGAAAGAAGTTCAGCGAATTACTGACCAACGTCATCAAGCGTTACCAGAACCGCGCCATCGAGACTGCGCAAGTGATTGAAGAACTGATCGAGATGGCACATAAATTCCGCGCGGCAACCCAGCGGGGCGAGCAACTGGGACTGACTGAAGATGAAGTCCTCTTCTATGACGCGCTGGCCGATAACGAATCCGCTGTGCTCGAACTGTCCGACGACACGCTGAAGAAAATCGCCCATGAATTGACTGAGAACCTGCGCCAGAACATCACCGTCGACTGGTCGGCCCGCGAAAGCGTCCGCGCCCGGCTGCGGCTGATGGTCAAGCGCATCCTGCGTAAGTACAAGTATCCACCAGACCAGCAGGAAGGCGCGGTGGAACTTGTCTTGCAGCAAGCCAGGGCGCTGGGCGAACGATGGATCGACCACGACGCATGACATCCACCAGGGATGAACTTGCGGCAGACACAACCCCGCCACGCCCGGCGCCCACCACCGCCCTGGCTCGATGAACACGATAACGAACTAATTTCATGAAAAATTCCCGCCCGCTCCCCAAACACCCAGTCGATATCAGCGAAGCCGATGGCGTTCGCTACCTGCACTTTGGCTCCGAGTGGGTTCAAGGGGCCATGCGGATTGCCCGCCCGTGGTCGCTGGAACTCGAATACACCCGTGAAATGATGTTTTCGCTGCTGTTGCGCGAACCACTGACCTGGCCGCGCTCGGCCTTGCTGGTCGGTCTGGGCGCCGGTTCGCTGGCCCGTTTCATTTATCGTTATCTGCCTGACTGCAAGATCACCGCGGTCGAAATCAACCCGCAGGTCGAGTTCATCGCCCGCCAGTATTTCAGGCTCCCCGAGGATGCGCGGCTACGGGTTCGCATCGGCTGCGCGGCAGATTACATCCTGGCCGGCGGGCCTTCATTCGACCTGATTCTGTCCGATGGTTTCGATGCACATGGCCGCCCCGGCATTCTCGACAGCCAGCCCTTTTACCAGGCGTGCCGCGCCCGGCTGACGCCCAACGGGCTGTTTTGCGTCAATTTGCTGCGTGAAAAAGGCTTTGCCAGCAGCGTCGACCGTATTCAAAAGACCTTTGATGGCAAAACCTGCATCTTGCCGCCCTGCGCCAGTGGCAACACCCAGTTGTTCGCACATGGCGGTGCGGGGGTCGATGTCAGTTTCAGCGAGTTGGCTGAGCGCGCCGAGCAACTCAAAACGGCGACACGGCTGAAATTGCAGGACAGCCTCCAACGCCTGCAAGCCGCCCACCCGGCGGCGGACACGCTGCGCTTCTAAGCCGTCACCATCTTGTAATAACGGCACGCCCTGCTACAAATAAAGTAATCCGCCACCGATAAAAATGACAAGGCGGACAGAACAACGACAACAAACCCATGCTCAATTCACCGCACACAAAACGGAGGAAATCATGTTGTCGATGCAAGATGTCCTGGATTACTGCGATCTCGACCAAGGCGAGATTGAGGCCATTGCCGAACACGAACACATTCCCATGACCATCGCTGCCGAAATGAGCGAAGCTTTGCTGTGTACGCCGGAGGGCGTCTGCCGCCTGCACGGCATGTTGATCGAGAACATGCAGCATGCGATCGACTGCGGTCAGAACGAACACGTACAGGCCTTGCTGCAAACCTACGAACACCTGCAGCGAACGCACCCGCTACCAACCGTTACCGTGTAAAAACAGCCCGTTGCGTGAGCATACGGGCTGCTTGTCGCGACCTGCCCAAGCAGGCCATCTCACACCGGCAATGCCTCAGGCGGCCATTTTCTCGACGTGTGCCTGCTTTTCGTAGAGGAAACGCAGCACGGCGGCACGGCACTGGATGTAGGCCGGATCGTTGGCCAGTTCAAGACGGGCGCGCGGCCGGGGCAGATTGACCTCGAGAATCTCGCCGATGGTCGCTGCCGGGCCGTTGGTCATCATGACAATGCGATCCGACAACAAAACAGCCTCGTCGACATCGTGCGTCACCATGACCACCGTCGCCTGCGTTTTTTCGCAGATTTTCATCAACTCGTCCTGCAGTTTGGCGCGAGTCAATGCATCCAGCGCACCAAAAGGCTCGTCCATCAGCAAAACTTTCGGTTCCATGGACAAGGCGCGGGCAATGCCCACCCGCTGCTTCATCCCGCCCGAAATTTCATGAGGATACTTGTGCGCGGCATGGGCCAGGCCGACCATGTCGATCGCGGCTTGCGTCCGCGCCTTCAGTTTCGGCTTGCCTTCCTTCTGGCTGAACACCCGCTCGACTGCCAGGTAGATGTTCTCGAAACAGGTCAGCCAGGGCAGCAGGCTGTGGTTCTGAAAAACCACCGCCCGCTCCGGACCCGGACCGGCGATTTCCCGCCCATCGCACAGCAACACACCGGTCGTCGGTTTGGTTAGGCCGGCGATCAGGTTGAGCAGCGTGGACTTGCCGCAACCGGAGTGGCCGATCAGGGCGACGAATTCACCACGGCGCAAGCTCAGGTCGATATCGCGCAGGGCGACAAACTTGCCCTTCTTGGTATCAAAGGTCTGGCCGACACGGTCGATTTGTACAAATTTTTCCATGATGTTTGCTCCGCTCAGGATGCTTCTTTGGTCAGCTTCTTGGCCAGCAGGATCAGCGCCTGTTCAAGAATCAGGCCGACGATACCGATGATGAAGATGGCGATGATGATGTGTTCGACCTTGAGGTTGTTCCACTCGTCCCACACCCAGAAACCGATCCCGACGCCGCCGGTCAGCATTTCTGCCGCAACGATCACCAACCAGGCCGTGCCGATGGACAGGCGAATACCGGTCAGCATGTAAGGCAATACCGCTGGGAACAAAATTTTGGTGACGATCTTCCACTCCGACAGATCGAGCACGCGGGCCACATTCAGATAATCCTGCGGCACGCGCTGTACGCCCTGGGCCGTGTTCATGATCATCGGCCAGATCGAGCAGATGAAGATGGTCCAGGTTGCCGCCGGGTCCGCCCGCTGAAAAACCAGCAGACCAATCGGCAACCAGGCAAGCGGCGACACCGGGCGCAGCAGGCTGATGATGGGATTCACCATATTGGCCAAGAAAGCGAAACGGCCAATCATGAAACCCATCGGAATGCCGACCAGGGCCGCCAGACCGAAACCAATCCCGACGCGCTCCAGCGACGCCAGCACATTCCAGCCGATGCCTTGGTCGTTGGGTCCATTATCGTAAAAAGGGTCGGCGAACAGGTTGAGGGCGGCATCCCAGACTACGGACGGTCCGGGGATCGCGCCACCATTCAGGGTTGCCACATACCAGACCCCGATCAACAACAAAAGGCCGAGAAGGGGAGGCAGCACGGCGCGGCCCATCGTTGCCAGCATTTCGGTGAAAGAAGGGCCGGCGTCGACTGCCTTGACTGTAGTCGTTTGTTCCATCGTCATTTCCTTGGCCGTCGGCACCTCGGTGGAGGTCGTTACGGTCGTGCTGCGGTCGACCGGCAGTTCGCCGGAAAAACCATCGTTCATCGTGAGGGTGCTCATGGCAATCTCCTGATCCTAGCCCCGCCGCCAGGGGCGGCGGGGCAATGAATGATCAAACCTTGACCTTGAATCCGTCGGCATATTTGGCCGGATTGCTACCATCCCAAACCACGCCGTCGATCAGCTTGGACGAGCGCATCGGGCTCTTCGGCACATTCACACCAACCTGCGCTGCAGCCTGCTTGTACAGCTCGATCTGGTTGATCTGCTTGGCCACGGCCAGGTAATCCGGATGCTTTTCAAGCAAACCCCAACGCTTGTGCTGAGTCAGGAACCACATGCCATCCGACAGGTAGGGGAAGTTGACCGCGCCATCGTTGAAGAACTTCATGTGGTTCGGATCGTCCCAGGTCTTGCCCAGACCATTCTGGTAACGCCCCAGAATGCGTTCGTTGATGACATTAACGCTGGTATTGACGTAAGACTTGGCGGCGATGGTTTCGGCCATCTTCATCCGGTTACTGATGCTCGAATCGATCCAGCGGCTGGCATCGAGAATGGCCATGATCATGGCGCGAGCGGTATTCGGATATTTTTGGGCGAATTCAGCAGTGGTGCCCAACACCTTTTCCGGGTGATCCTTCCAAACATCCTGCGAACTGGCGGCGTGGATCGACACCCCATCCATGATGCCGCGGTGATTCCACGGTTCGCCGACCGAGAAACCATCCATGGCACCGACGCGCGCATTGGCGACCATCTGCGGTGGCGGCACGACGATGGATTTGACATCTTTCATTGGGTTGACCCCGGCAGAGGCCAGCCAGTAGTACAACCACATGGCGTGCGTACCCGTCGGAAAAGTCTGGGCAAAGGTATATTCGCGCGGCTCCTTCTTCATCAAGCCGACCAGCGACTCCAGATTAACCGCGCCCTTGTCGGCCAGCTTGCGCGACAAGCTGAGGCCTTGGCCGTTGTTATTCAGGGTCATCAAAACCGACATGTCCTTTTTCGGGCCACCAATGCCCAGATGCACGCCGTAGATCAGGCCGTACAGGACGTGCGCCGCATCGAGTTCGCCGTTGACCAGTTTGTCGCGGACGCCGGCCCAGGATGCTTCCTTGGTCGGGATGATCTTGATGCCGTACTTTTCGTCAAATTTATTGACCGCCGCCATCACAACCGAGGCGCAATCGGTCAGCGGGATGAAGCCAATGCGGACTTCCTTCTTTTCGGGGGCATCCGAACCCGCAGCCCAGGCTGCGCTACGAACACCGGGGGGGACCATGGACATAAGGGAGGCTCCCAGGGCAGCAGTAACAAAATCGCGACGCTTGGTCGATACGGGGGCTGTTGCAGCCAGTTTTTTATCTTCCATTGCATAGACTCCTGATGGCTAAAAATAAAAAAGGCGTCACATCCAGGCCACACAGGGTAGCGAGGATGGACGCCATTGTCCTTGAACCGGAACTCCCGGTTTGTGCCCGGCCGCCTTTGACCGTGCGATGAGCTTCTTAATGCAACCGCCGTGCCAGCTTGCCAAAAAAGACGCTAGAACATTGAAAAAAAACGATTATTTATAAAAACTCGAACACCCGGGCCGTTGACCGCAAACTGCATCGCACTGTTGCAGTGCAGCACGGGAAGATTTCGCACAACATCGGGGACGGCCAGCGCCAGGCTCAGAGCAGAACCTTGGCCATGTCGATAACGTCGCGCGCCACCTTGGCCATGTTCTGGCCGCGCTCCATGGCCAGCTTGCGCATGGCGTGGTAGGCCGCTTCTTCGTCCAGACCCCGGGCTTTCATCAGAATGCCCTTGGCCTTGTCGACCAGCTTGCGGTCAGACAATTTGCGGGAAATATCATCGAGTTCGCGCCGCATGGCCTGCGTGCCCTCAAAGCGGGCCCGTGCCACATCAACGATCGGTTTGATCCGCCGCGGGTCCAAACCATCGACGATATAGGCCGAAACACCCGCTTTAACCGCATCGCGGATCGCATCCTGACCGTCTTCCTGGGTAAAGATGACCACCGGGCGTGGCATGTTTTTATGCACCACGGCCAGGTTTTCCAGCGTGTCGCGACTGGGGCTTTCGGTATCGATCAGGATGACATCTGGCTGCAGTTTCTCAACCTCAGCCGTCAGGTTGGCGGAGTCAGCCAGGATGGCCGCCACCTGGTAGCCGGCAAGGGCAAGTCCGGCACAGATTTCTCCGGCCCGGCTGCGGGATTCGTCAATGATGAGAACGCGTAACATGGCAAGATTCTAAGCAAAATCCTAGCCAACAAAATCCAGCGCCACGGCTGCCATCGCAGTGCTGACGCGCGCATCCTCGCCAACCGCCGGGGCGAGCATAAATTCGACTTGCGGCCAGGTCGACCGCAAGCGATCGATCAACTGCGGCAAGTCCCGCTTCAGATGCCCGCCCTGGGCAATGAACATCGGCAGCACTTGAATGCGTTGGGCGCCGGCCGCCACCAGCTGCGATGCCGCAGCAGGCAAATCCGGGGCCATGAATTCGAGAAAAGCCAATTCAACCAATTGCCCAGGGCGCTGCGCCTGAATGGCCGCTTTGACCCGCTGCAATGGTTGAGCCCATTCCGGATCGCGGGCCCCGTGGGCAAAAAGTAGCAGCGCAGTAGTCATGAGCAGTCTCGTCGGTCGTCAAAAATTCGCAGGTTAGCGGATTCAGACCCCAAAGAGGTCGCCAGGTTCGCCTGACTACTCAAACAAACCGGCCCACGCTCAACTACGTACTAGTTTCTCGTAACGCGCGGTCAGACCATCCATCACCTCAAGCAAGCGTTCGCTGGTCGTTGCCACATTGCGTTGTGCCAATTCGCGCTCCCGCTCGCTGCCGTTCAGGGCCTGCTCGAAAAAAAGCCATTGCATGTTAGCCAAGGCCAGTTCCTGGCGGATCTCCGGCGTATTCTCTGGCGTCTGATTCAGCACGGCCAGGCCTTTGGCAAACTCACGATGCGCCGTCGCCAACTCGGTCTGAAATTGTGATGAGTTCAAACCGGCCTGGGCAACGAAATAGCACTTGGCCAAACGCTGCGACAGCATGCGTTGCCGACCGGAAATATTCACCAACTGCCCCGCCGAACTGTTGGCCATTTTTTCGTACTGACCGGTCAGGGCATGCGCCGCCAGCAAGGTTTTGTCGGCAGCCGCCAGGACGGCTGGCAATTGCTGGACGCTGGCCTCCTGATCCAGCAAGGCACGGTAGCCCTCCCAGGCCTGCCGTAAATCGAGCTGTCCCTGCTTGATTGCCGGCGTCGGCGCCAACTGCTGCAATTCACCGAGTTGTGCCTCGAAGAGCTGCCGGGAGCGTGCTTGAAGTTGCTCGGCCTGACGTGGCACCACGCCGAGCAAACGCATGGTATAGGCCTTGGCAATCCGTTGCGACAGCATGCGCTGCCGCCCGGCCTTGTTAATTGCCGCGCCAATCGCCAACTCGCTCTCGGCCGCCCACGAAGGGGCGGACAAGAGCGGGACAGCGAGCAGCATGCCCAGGAATTGTCGACGTTTCATCGGGTACCCCATGCCTAGACGCTGATCCGGACCATCCGGTTTTCATCCACCTGAACGGCAAAACGATCACAGCCGCCCACATCCGGCGCAAGCGCTTGCCCATCGGCCAGGCCAATGTTCCAGCCATGCAGCGGGCAGGTCACTCGCTGACCATGTACCAGGCCCTGCGACAAGGGCCCGCCCTTGTGCGGACACTTGTCGTGCAGGGCAAATACTGTGTCATCGGCGGTGCGAAAGATGGCGATATCGCCACCGCTTTTCCGTTGCACGATGCGCGAACCGAGGCGCGGAATATCGTCCAGCGGGCAAATTTCAATCCAGTTGCTCATGAGATGTCCTCTTTTTCTGTTTTTCAGGCGTCGACCGCGATCGGGATGAATTGTTTGAGTGCCGCCCCTTCGCGGCTGGTTTGCCACGGGTCCTTGGCATCCTTCAAGGCCGCCAGCAGGCGTTCATACAGCGCGCGGCGATTATCGGCATCGTCCACCATCAGACCCTTGACGTAATCCAGACCGACCCGCTCCAGCCAGTGACAGGTACGCTCCAGATAACGGGCTTCCTCGCGGTAGAGCTCCAGGAAGGCACCACCATATTCCATCACCTCCTCGTCCGTCTTCACCTTGCACAGAAACTGGGCAACTTCGGTTTTGATGCCACCGTTACCGCCGACATACAGTTCGTAACCCGAATCAACCCCAATCACGCCGACGTCCTTGATCCCGGCCTCGGCGCAGTTGCGCGGGCAGCCGGAGACGGCCAGTTTGACCTTGTGCGGCGCGTACATGTCGAACAGCATCTTCTCCAACTTGACGCCGAGATCCATCGCCAACTGGGTACCAAAGCGGCAATGTTCGGCCCCGACGCAGGTTTTGACGGTGCGGATCGACTTGCCGTAGGCGTGACCGGAGACCATGCCCGCTGCATTAAGATCAGCCCAGACAGCCGGCAAATCCGCCTTCTTGATGCCAAGCAGGTCGATGCGCTGACCGCCGGTGACCTTGACGGTCGGCACCTGAAATTTTTCGGCCACATCAGCAATCGCCCGCAATTCGGCCGGCGTGGTCAGGCCACCCCACATCCGCGGCACCACCGAGTAGGTGCCATCTTTCTGAATATTGGCGTGCGAACGTTCGTTGATCAGGCGCGATTGGGGGTCATCCTTGGCTTCATGCGGCCAGGTCGAGATCAGGTAGTAATTGATCGCCGGGCGGCACTTGTCACAACCATTTGCGGTCAACCAGCCCATTTCGGCAAAAACCATCTCCTTGGTGGTCAGATGTTCATCACGAATGCTCTGTCGCACCTTGTCGTGCGAATGTTCGGTGCAGGCGCAAATCGGCTTCTTGTCCGACGCTGCCGGCGTATAGGCCCCACCGATGGTCGATGACAAAATTTGTTCGACCAGCCCGGAACACGAACCACAAGACGAAGCAGCCTTGGTGTGTTTCTTGACCTCATCAAGCGAAAAGAGCCCTTGCTCCTTGATCGCCTTGACGATGGTGCCCTTGCAAACCCCGTTACAGCCGCAGACTTCGGCGCTGTCCGGCATGGATGCGGCACGACTTTCGCCCTGGTGGCCCGCATCACCAACCAGGGACTGCCCAAAAATCAGTTGATCCCGGATGTCGTGCACATCGCGCTCATCCTTGATCAACTGGAAATACCACGGCCCTTCCGAGGTGTCGCCATACAGCACGGCCCCGACCAGACGGTTGTTCTTCAGCACCAGCTTCTTGTACACACCCCCCGCTGGATCATTAAGCAGGATGTCATCGGTTGCCTCGCCGCCCATGAAGTCGCCGGCCGAGAACAAGTCGATGCCGGTCACTTTCAATTTGGTCGAAGTCACCGAGCCGACATAGCGGCTAATCCCGAAGCCCGCCAGATGATTCGCCGCGACTTTGGCCTGCTCAAATAGCGGCGCCACCAGGCCGTAGGCAATCCCCCGGTGGCTGACACACTCGCCCACGGCATAAATTTTTGGATCATAGGTCTGCATCGTGTCATTCACCACGATGCCACGGTTGCAATAGATGCCGGACTGCTCGGCCAGTGCGTAGTTGGGGCGAATACCCGCCGCCATTACCACCAGATCAGCGGCAATCTGCATACCATCCTTAAAGCGCACGCTACCAACCCGCCCCCCTTCACCAGGCAGCAAGGCCTCGGTCTGCTTCTGCAGCAGGAATTTCAGGCCTTTGTCTTCCAGCGACTTTTGCAGCATCTTGCCGGCCACTTCATCCAGCTGCCGCTCCAGCAACCAGGGACCCAGATGGACCACCGTCACATCCATGCCGCGCAACTTCAGGCCATTGGCCGCTTCCAGACCGAGCAAACCGCCACCGATCACCACCGCGTGCTTGTGCAGGCGCGCCGCCTCGATCATCTCGTCGGTGTCCTTGATATCGCGATAGCCGATCACACCGGGCAAGTCGTTGCCAGGAATCGGTAAGACGAACGGCGTCGACCCGGTGGCGACCAGCAGGCGATCATAAGGCGCCTCGCTGCCGTCATCAGCGACCACCATGCGGCGAGCGCGGTCGATACGGACAATCTGCTTGCCCGTGTGCAGGGTGATGCCGTGCTCGCGATACCAATCGAGTTCGTTGAGCACGATCTCGGGCAGGCTCATTTCACCAGCCAGGACCGGTGAGAGCAGGATGCGGTTGTAATTGGGGTGAGGTTCCGCGCCGAAAATCGTGATCTCGTAATGATCGGGAGCGATTTTCAACAGTTCTTCGATGGTACGGACACCGGCCATGCCGTTGCCAATCAGGACAAGACGAGGTTTGCTCATTTTTCGGGCTCCAACGTTGCGCGCACCCAAAGGTGCAATTTGTATCAGCGCATGACGTCGTTGCCATCGGACCGCCCCCGTTGGCGGTTGATTCGCTGTGATGAATTAACTAAAGCATGGCTTGTGCCAGGATCGTAACTTAATGATTTTTATGAAATTTAACTTGTTGACCGCAAAACAAATGCACCAGATTCGGGCAGCGATGCGCTGCCCCGGTGCACGCTCGCTTAATTCCCGCCAACCAGCAAACCCGTGGCCTCGACCGCGACAATCGCCTTGGCCTGGTTGAAGTCTTCGGCATAGCCGCTGGCAAACAAGCAACAGGCCAACTGATTGGCCAGCGGCTTGGGCAAAGGCGTCTGCTTGTCGAGAACCCGCCGGATCCAGCGCGCCGTGCTTGCCGCATCACTCGCATCGGGCAGATGCGGCAAGGCGCGCAAACTGTCATGCTCGGCCTCGAACAAAACGTCACTGACCCCATCGTGAATGAACTCCAATTTGGGCCGACGCTTGGGATTGGCATAAGGCTCACCTTCGGTGCCGCGAAGCAACAATGCCCGGTCATTGCGGGCCAGCAGGATCTGCCGCATCAGATCAATAAACTCAGGATGCGTGGCCGGTGCCACCAGCAAGGCATCACCGGCAAACGGGTTAAGCAGTTTGACCAAGCTGTGTGCGCTGTTGCGCACACCCATGCGGCTGCGCAGCGCCAGCAGGTTGTGAATACCGGGGCAGAAAGCCGTCAGCGGCAAAAAAACCAAACCCTTTTCGTCCAGCATGGTTTGCGCCTGATGCGATGACGTCGCCGGCATCACCCCCAACTCGCGGAAAACATGCGCTGACGTCACCCGGCCAAAACCTTCCAGCAGGCCATGAACCACAACCGGCACACCAAAGCGTTGGAGCAGCAAGGCCAGCAGGGGTGTCAGATTCGCCTCTTTGCGTGCCCCGTTATAGGTCGGCAAGACAACCGGCCGCACCCGGCCATGTGGCAGGTCGAGACGATGGGTCCGCTCGTCCACCGCCAGCAAAAAGCCCAACATTTCTTCCAGCGACTCTCCCTTGACCCGCAGGCCAAGGATTAGTGCGCCCAGTTCAAGATCCGGCACCCCACCGTCCAACATGGCAGCGTACAACTGTCGGGCATCATCCAGCGACAAGTCGCGGGCCCCCTGGGCGCCACGGCCGATCTCCTTAATAAATTGCGTGTAACTCATGGGTCTCCTCCCCAACAACTCAGGCGGCGGCTGGTTGTTTTTGTAAATGATCTGCGGCCATGCGTTTGATCGCCGGCAAGCACGAACCGCAGAAGGTACCGCACTTGAAACGTTCCTGTACTCCGGCCAAGTCGGCGCCAGTGGCAAAGGCTTCGATGATTTGCTGGTCGCTGATATCGGCGCACTTACAAACAATGTGCCGCGGCGCCACCGGAATTGGTGTCCGCGCTGACGGCGCCAGCGCCAGACGCAGCAATTCGCTGCTCAGCTCATCCTCGGCCAGTGCAGGCTTCAGCCAGGCTTGCGCGGCATCTTCACCCGCCAGCCGAACACCGGCCAGCAAACCATCGACCACCCAGGCCAGCTTATGGACACCGCGGGCCGCATCATGAAACTCGATGCTACCGGCACTGGCGCTGAAATCGGCAGCCGCATCAAGCTCGGCCAGCAGTTCGGCCGACGGTGCAGCGGCCAGCGCCAGACGCAGAACCACCAAAGCGTTGCTGCGACCATACAGGCCCAGTGTCGCATAGGGAAAACGGGCCAGCAGCCCTTGCAGACGCTGTGCCAAGGTCCGCGCACTGGACACATCGGCACAGCGCCGGATGATGGTTAGCGGATACGGCAGGTCGAGCGCTGTAATCTCTACAGCGGCATGTTTCAACTCGGGCTGCTGCGAATAGGGATCGACCGCACTGCTGGTCAAGGTGTTGACCCCTGGCGAATTCATGAACTGGCTACCCCAGTGCATCGGCAACCAGGCCTGCCCGGCTTGCAGGCGATGATCGGCCGCAACGCGCACCGCAAATTGACCACGCGCATTGCGCACCTCGGCGACCATGCCGTCTCGCAAAGCACGTACTGCCATGTCATCCGGATGCATGCCCAGCAGGGGTTCACTATCCAGGTTGAACAGGCGCGGCAAATTGCCGGTTCGGCTCATGCCATGCCATTGATCGCGCAAACGGCCGCTGAGCAGGCTGATCGGCTGCGTCGGACCCAAAGCGTCCGCCGTCGTCGTATCGCCAAGCTTGACGAAGCGGGCTCGACCACTGGGTGTTGGGAAACGGCCATCGGTATACAGACGGCGACGACCCGGTGCCTGATCCGGACAAGGCCATTGCTGCGGCCCCTCATTTTCCAGGCGGGCATAGGATAAGCCACCGATATCGAGATCGCGACCGATCGTGCTTTGTCGGTGTTCGTTAAAGACTGCTTCCGCACTTTCATACGGAAACAAGCGGTCGACCGCAGGATGGGCCAGTTTTTCACCCAGCCGACGGGCAAACTCGGTAGCAATTGCCCAGTCGTGCTTCGCCTCGCCCGGACCGGCTACGGCGGCCTGGACGCGGGTAATGCAACGTTCGGAATTGGTCACCGTCCCCTCCTTCTCCCCCCAGCTGGTCGCAGGCAAGAGCAGATCGGCGTAAGCCACCGTATCGGTCGTGGCATATGCTTCCTGAACAACCACATAATCCGCCGCGGCCAGGGCGGCCCGGACGCGATGTTGTTGTGGTAGCGACTGCGCCGGGTTGGTGCAGGCAATCCAGACCGCCTTGATCTGGCCGGTTTCGATGGCCTGGAACAAGTCGACCGCAGTTTTGCCCGGCTGCGCTGGCACCTCGGGAATCCCCCACAGGCGAGCCACCTCGGCCCGATGCTCAGCATTGGCCAGATCACGGTGAGCTGACAGCAGATTGGCCATGCCCCCCACCTCACGCCCGCCCATGGCATTCGGCTGCCCGGTCAGCGAGAATGGCCCTGCCCCTGGCTGACCAATGTGCCCGGTCGCCAGATGGAGATGGATCAGCGCCGCATTATTGTGCGTGCCATGTGCGGATTGATTGAGCCCTTGACAGTACAAGGACAGGGCCGGGCCATTGCTGGCAAACCAGCGTGCCGCCTGAACGATGTCGACGACGGCCAAACCGCAACGTTCGGCGACCACGGCCGGCGTGAAATCAGCCAGCAGTGCAGCCAGTTCGGCAAAACCTTCGGTATGCGCCGCGATGTACGCCGGGTCAATCAACTGCTCGGCAATCATGACCTGCAGCAAGCCGTTGAACAGCACCACGTCGGTCCCCGGCTGGAGTGCCAGATGGAGGTCGGCAATTTCCGCAGTTTCCGAGCGTCGCGGGTCGACGACCACGATCTTGAGTGCCGGATTGGCGGCGCGAGCATCTTCGATGGCGCGAAAAACGATGGGATGCGCAACCGCCGGGTTGGCACCGGCGATCAGGATCGTCGATGCCAACCCGATATCCTCGTAGCTGCAAGGCGGTGCATCCACACCCAACGTCTGTTTGTAACCGGCCACTGCCGAGGACATGCACAGTCGTGAATTGGTATCGACGTTATTGGTCCCGATCAAGCCTTTGGCCAGCTTGTTGAAAACGTAGTAATCCTCGGTCATCAATTGACCGGAAATATAAAACGCCACGGCATCTGGCCCGTGGCGCGAAATCACCTCAGCGAATCGATCCGCCGCCTGGTCGAGCGCGGCATCCCAGCTCAAGCGCTGCCCCGCCACGCCGCGTTGTGCGCGAAATTCCGGATACTCGAGTCGTTGCGCCTGCCCCAGACTGAGCGGCAAGGTCGCCCCTTTGGTGCACAACCGCCCACGATTGGCAGGGTGTTCTGGGTCACCGCGTAATCCGACGATTTTTTCATCGTCGACCGCGATCAGGATCCCGCAACCGACCCCACAATAACAACAAGTTGATTTGATTTCAGAACGCATGGTTTTCCTCTCGGCAGCTTCTCAGCAACAGCCATGCCACCTGAGAAAACCCGACTAAACCATGAAAAGGGGAAAAATCAGCCATGATTTTTCCCCTTATTGGTGCGTTGACCGCCAGCAGCGTCCCTATTTGATGCGTTGCAGCCAGGGACGCCCACTTTCGGGCTTGGGCCGCTCGGGAGGCGGCTCATCCGGCGGCGAAAAATCAGCAACCGTCGGCGCGTCCCCCGCCTCCGTCAGTGCGTCAGCATTCGTCTCATCGAGCTCAAATGCCATGCCGGCGCCAGTTTCACGCGCATAAATGGCTGTCACCCGACCAACTGGAATCGACAATTGACGGGCAGCCCCCCCAAAACGCGCCTGGAATTCAATGAAATCATTGCCCATGACAAGCTTGTTGGTGGCATCGGCGCCGATATTCAAGACGATCTGACCGTCGCGCACGAACTCACGGGGGACCTGCGTCCGACCATCCACCTGGACAGCCAGATAGGGCGTCAAGCCGTTATCGCAGCACCACTCCCACAACGCACGCAGCAGATAAGGCTTGGTCGAGGGATGGTCGGCACTCACTTGCGCATGGCCTTTTCAGACGGGGTCAGCGCATCGATAAAACCTTGGCGGCTGAAAATCCGTTCGGCATATTTCATCAACGGTGCAGCGGCCTTGCCCAGATCGATGCCGTAGTGGTCCAGACGCCACAACAAGGGGGCAATCGCCACGTCGAGCATCGAGAACTCATCACCCAGCATAAATTTCTGCTTGTTGAAGATCGGGATGATTTCGGTCAGGCGAGCCTTGATTTCCTGCCGCGCCTTGTCGGCGCCCTTCCCGTTTTTCTCGATCAATTCCATATGCGAAAAGATTTCGCGCTCCATGCCGACCAGCAACTGACGCGCCCGGGCCCGCATGATCGGGTCAGCCGGCATCAATTGCGGATGCGGAAAGCGCTCGTCGATGTATTCATTGATGATGTTCGGCTCGAACAGGACGAGATCGCGTTCGGCCAGCACCGGTACACGACCGTGCGGGTTGGTGGCAGCGATTTCTTCGGCCTTGGAAAACAGATCAACGTCGATCACCTGGAAATCCATGCCCTTTTCGTACAGGACAATGCGGCAACGGTGACTGAAAGGACACGTGGTGCCCGAGTAGAGGTTCATCATTGGTCACAACCCTCAAAATGAGATTCGGCATCGGGGGCTGGCCGTAGCCAAACCCGCGATGCCGCTAGCTAACCCGCAAGGATCAGTGAATATCTTTCCAGTATTCCTTCTTCAGGGCATAGGCCACGACGAAGAGTACCGCCAGGAAAGCCAGGACAAAGAAGCCCAACGTACGGCGGAACTCCTGTTGCGGCTCACCCATCCAGACCATGAAGCCGACCAGATCGGAAACCGCCTTGTCGAATTCGGCCGGCGCCATTTCACCCGGCACAGCCAGTTCCAGTGCATGGGTTTCGTGGTTACGAACCTGTTGACCTTGCAAGCCGTAGAGGACGTGCGGCATGCCGACGTTCTCGAAAACGACGTTATTCCAGCCAGTCGGCCGCTTGTCATCCCGGTAGAAGGAGCGCAGGTAGGTGTAGAGCCAGTCTGCACCCGCACCGGCATTGCCTGCCTCACCCCGGGCACGAGCAATAATGGAGAGATCCGGCGGGGTCGCGCCGAACCACTTCTTTTGCTCGTCCGAACGACCGGCGATATTCATCAGGGCGCCGATTTTGTCCGAGGTAAACATCAGGTTGTCCTTAACCTGCTGTTCGGTCAGACCGAGGTCGAGCAGATTCTTGTAGCGGACATACGATGCGCCGTGACAATTCATGCAGTAATTGACGAACAACTTGGCGCCATGCTGCAAGGCCGCCTTGTCGCTCACCGAACCAGGCCATTTGTCGAGGTGGACCGCTGCACCACTAGCCCAGGCCAGCATCGGTGCAAAGAGCAATGCAATCAGGAATTTTTTCATGTTGCGCATCCTCACTTGAACGTCACGCGTTCGGGAACCGGCTTGAACTTGTCCATCCGGGACCACCACGGCATGCCGAGGAAGAAACCAAAGTAGAAGACCGTACACACTTGCGACACCAACTCACCCATCGGCGACGGCGACAAGGTACCCAGATAGCCAAGGATGAAGAAGCAGATCACGAAAATGGTGATCATGACCTTGGTGATCGGACCGCGGTAGCGGATCGAACGAACCGGACTACGATCCAGCCAGGGCAGGAAGGCAAAGATGACGACCGAGGCGCCCATGGCCACCACACCCCAGAACTTGGCATCCAGGCCGAAGAAATTCCAGACCATGGCGCGCAGGATCGAGTAGAACGGCGTGAAATACCAGACCGGTGCAATGTGCGGCGGGGTCTTCAGCGGGTCAGCCGGATAGAAGTTCGGCGTTTCCAGGAAGTAACCACCCCCCTCCGGGGCAAAGAACAACACGGCGGAGAAGACCATCAGGAAGACGACCACACCGACGATGTCCTTGACCGTGTAATACGGGTGGAACGGGATGCCGTCGAGCGGAATACCCTTCTCGTCCTTCTTTTCCTTGATATCGATACCGTCCGGATTGTTCGAACCGGTTTCGTGCAGCGCCAGGATGTGGGCAGCAACCAGACCGATCAGTACCAACGGGAAGGCAATGACGTGGAAGGAGAAGAAACGGTTCAGGGTCGCATCACCGACGACGAAGTCACCGCGGATGATCAGCGACAGGTCAGAACCGATGACCGGAATGGCCGAGAACAGGTTAACGATCACCTGGGCGCCCCAGTAAGACATCTGGCCCCACGGCAACAGGTAGCCAAAGAAAGCCTCACCCATCAGCACCAGGAAGATGCCCACACCGAACAGCCAGGTCAATTCACGCGGTTTGCGATACGAACCGTAGAGCAGGCCACGGAACATATGCATATAAACCACAATAAAGAAGGCCGAAGCGCCAGTCGAGTGCATGTAGCGGATCAGCCAGCCACCCGCCACGTCGCGCATGATGTATTCAACCGAAGCAAAGGCCACCGGCACGCCATTGGCGTTCAGCGCCGCATCCGGCTTGTAATGCATGACGAGGAAAATGCCGGTAACGATCTGGATAACCAGAACTAGCAGAGCCAACGAACCAAAGAAATACCAGAAGTTGAAATTCTTCGGGCAATAGTACTCGGACAAATGCCCTTTCCACATCGAGGTTGCCGGGAAACGGGCATCGACCCATTCCAGCACATTGCCGCCGAGCGAGCCGTCGGACTTATATTTTTCGAACGTGCCACCAGCCATTTTAAGCTCCCTTCTTGTCATCGCCGATCAGGATACGGGTATCAGCCAGATACACGTGCGGCGGAACTTCAAGGTTGGTCGGTGCAGGCTTTGCCTTGAAGACGCGGCCGGCGAAATCGAACGTGGAACCGTGACAGGGGCAGAGGAAGCCACCCAGCCAGTCACCTGCCATGCCTTCTTCGGCACCGGCTTTGAACTTGGAAGACGGCGAACACCCCAGGTGCGTACAAATACCGACGACCACCATGATTTCCGGCTTGATCGAACGGGTATCGTTCTGGGCATAGGCTGGCTGCTGGTTCTTTTCCGATTTCGGATCAGCGACCTGGTCAGCGAGCTTGGGCAAGGTGTCCAGCATGTCCTTGGTACGGTTGATGATCCAGACCGGCTTGCCGCGCCACTCAACGGTCATCATCTGACCGGGCTCCAGTTTGCCGATATCGACTTCAACCGGAGCGCCTGCTGCCTTGGCGCGTTCGGAAGGAAGCAAGCTGGAGACGAACGGTACAAGTGCGGCCACCGCACCCGCCCCGCCCACGGCTGCAGTCGCGACGATCAAACGCCGCCGCCCGCAGTCCACTTTTCCTTGATTGCTCATAACGCTGACCCCTAAAGGAATTGGATGGGATTGAAAAACAAACGCCGAATTATACGTTAACGGAACCTTCGTTAAAAGCGCTGGTCAGCCCGCGCAGCGTTTCCGTTCGCGCAAAGATTGCGCCAGCGTCCCCGCATCCACGTACTCCAGTTCGCCACCGACCGGCACACCCCGCGCAATACGCGTCACATTCACCCCTTTGGGCCGCAGCATCGCCGCGATGTAATGCGCCGTCGCCTCGCCCTCGTTGGTGTAATTGGTGGCCAGTATGACCTCCCGTACGACCCCGTCGAGCGCTCGCGCCAGCAGGCGTTCCAAGCCCAACTGCCGCGCCCCGACCCCGTCGAGCGGAGAAATCTTGCCCATCAACACGTAATACAAGCCCTGATAAGCCAGGGTTTGTTCAAGCATGTTCATATCAACCGGCGTTTCGACCACACACAGCACCGTGGCATCACGCTTGGGTGACTGACAGCGCTCGCAAATCTCGTGCTCGGTAAAGGTATTACAACGCTGACAATGGCGGATGCCATCCAGCGCCTGTGCAATGCACTGCCCCAAGTGCCGAGCACCTGCCCGGTCGTGTTGCAGCAGGTGATAAGCCAGGCGTTGGGCCGACTTCGGTCCAACGCCTGGCAAGCAACGTAAGGCCTCGATCAGGGCCTCGACGCCCGAAGGATTCACTTAGAAAGGCAGCTTGAAGCCCGGCGGCAGATTGAGGCCTGCCGTAAAACCGGACATTTTGTCCTGCGACAAGGCCTCACCACGACGCATGGCGTCATTAACAGCCGCCGCCACCAAATCCTCGAGCATTTCGCGATCATCCATCACCGAGGGATCGATACTGACCCGACGCACGTCGTGCGAACACGTCATCAGTACCTTGACCATACCTGCGCCAGAAACACCCTCGACCTCGATCTGCGCCAACTGCTCCTGCGCCTTCTTCATATTTTCCTGCATCTGCTGGGCCTGCTTCATCAGACCACCCAAACCACCCTTGATCATTGCGAACTCCGTTAAACGATGGGTTTAATTGTTGACGCGACGACCGAAGCTCCAAGGAGATCGATGGCGTCGCGCACGAAAATATCCTGTTCGATGGCGTCGACCGCGCGCGCCTGCCGGGCCTGCCGTTCACGACCTGCGGCCACAGCCGGCGTATCGCCTTCCGGCGAACCCAGTTCGATACGCACCGTGACCGCCCGCCCCAGATGATCGCACAGCGCCTGCTGCAACCGATCCGGCGAAGGCTTCATTTGCAGATGCGCCTGCGACTGCGGCAAACACAAAATGCACAAACCCTCATCCAACTGACGCAATTCACAATTTAGGGCCAACTCACGGGCCAAGCCACTCAACGGCAAGGCGGCAAGCAGTTCCGGCCAGTGAACCGAGGTCATGGTTGCCGCCAGTGCCAACGGCGACGGGGCCACAGGGCTTGCAAATGCCGACTCAGCCCCCGTCGACCGCGAGACCGCCAACGAACCCGAGCCAGACGCTGCGGCCCGCGGCAGCGCAACGGCGGCCGCAGCCGCACTCACCGGCGGACGAGGCTGCACCGCCGAGCGGACAATCTCGGCAACGGTCGTCGGCCGAAAGGCATGCAGCCGTAACAAGGTCATCACAAAACCGGCATATTCATCTGGCGCGGTCGACAATTCCTGGCGACCAATAATCACTATCTGATACGCCAACTGGATGAACTCAGCCGACAAACCTGCCGCCACTTCCAGCAACAAAGCCTTGTCAGGCGCATCATCGTCAAGCGCCCCCGGCACACATTGCACAATCTGGACACGGGTCAACAAGGCAGCAAGATCCTGCAAGGCCGTGCCAAAAGACAAACTACGCACCGCCAGGTCAGCCGCCACCTGCAATAACGCTGCGGCATCGCCAGCCTGCAGGGCCTGCAGAATGGTATACAGATGATCTTGATCGACCGCGCCCAGCATGCTGCGCACCTGCCCTTCCTCGACCCGGCCGGCACCATGGGCAATCGCCTGATCAAGCAGTGACAGCGCATCGCGCATACTCCCCCCGGCCGAACGGGCGACCAGCGCGAGAGCGGCTGGCTCATGCGGCACCGCCTCGGCATCAAGAATATGCGCCAGGTGCGCGGTGATCGCAGTCAACGGCATTTGCTTGAGATTGAATTGCAGGCAACGCGACAAGACTGTCACCGGAATTTTTTGCGGATCGGTGGTAGCCAGGATGAACTTGACATGCTCAGGCGGCTCTTCGAGCGTTTTCAGCATGGCATTGAAGGCCGAGGTGGACAGCATATGCACCTCGTCGATCACATAAACTTTGAAACGGCCGCGCGTCGGAGCATAAACGGCGTTTTCGAGCAACTGCCGCATTTCGTCAACCCGGGTATTGGTGGCCGCATCGACCTCCAGCAAATCGACGAAGCGACCGGCATCAATTTCCAGACAAGACGAGCAGCGGCCGCAAGGGGTCGCCGTGATCCCAGTTTCGCAATTGAGGGATTTGGCAAGGATTCTGGCCAGCGTCGTCTTGCCGACACCCCGGGTGCCGGTAAATAGATACGCATGATGTAGACGCTGCTCAGTCAGGGCATGTGTCAGAGCACGAACCACATGCTCCTGCCCCACCAGCGTCGAAAAGTTGCGCGGTCGCCACTTGCGTGCAAGAACCTGATAACTCATGCGCCGAATACCAAAGCAGAAAATGAAAGTGGCGAGCCTAACCCCCGGCACTTGCAGTTAATGGCTGTGGCTGCTTCCTTCCGGACCTGACCAGATTCACCACCCTGCAATGCGGGGAGACCCGCCGGCGCGAATTCTAACACAGCCCCTGCCGATAGCAGCCCGAATTTGCGCGGATTCAAAACCGGCAGAAAATCTCAGTGCTCAACCCACTGCAACAGACCTGCCCATTGCGCCACGTCGCGACGATGTTTGGCGCGCGGCGGATCAAACACCGTCGCACCCGCCGCCGCCACGTTGACGTAATTTTGGGTGTTGCGCAAATAGGCAACGATGGGAATATCGAAATGACGCAAGAACTCTTCCAGCATGCCGGCCGCCCGGGTCCGTGGATCGACCCGCATAGCCACAATGCCCACCTTGGCCCGTTGACCGCGAATCTCGTTGCGAATCGAATTCAGAAAATCCTCAGTCGCCGCCATATCAAAGACGGAAGGCACCAGCGGCACCAGGACCTTGTCGGCCTGGCGCAGGGTGTCAGTCAACTTGTAACCCTGTAGACCCGCAGGGGCATCAACCACCACCCAATCAGGCTCCTTGGGCAAGCTGAGTGAAATCTGGTTACCGCCGTAATACCCCGTCACAGCGGGCAACGCGGCATCGCGAAATGCCATCCAGCGCAGCGCCGATTGCTGCCGATCCAGATCGCACAAGGTCGTTACCTTGCCCTGATTGGCGAAATACCCAGCCAGATTTGTTGCCAGCGTAGTCTTTCCAGCCCCCCCCTTCGGATTTGCCACGAGCACAGCCTTCATATCACCTCTTGGTATTTGCGCGTTTTATCTGGGCAGCCATTATATTCCTCCCCCGCGTCCGCCCATAGATGCCTAGAATGCAGGCTTTACACGACGACGTATTTCACCATGGTCACTCGAGTCGCTGCCGACCGACAAGGCATCCAATCGATCGAAGTCGGTTTCCGACTCCTCAACGTCCTATCGGCCCACAACCGGCCGATGATGCTGCGCGACATTGCCAAGGGTGCCGGCATGCCGGCTGCCAAGGCGCATCGCTATATGGTGAGCTTCATGCGGGTTGGCCTAATTGAGCAGGATGCCAGCAGTGGCCGTTACGATCTTGGCGCCTACGCCCTCGAACTGGGGCTGGCCGGCCTGCGCCGACTGGATGCCGTACGCCTGGCCGACCCCATTCTGGAAAGCCTGTGCGAAGAAATTCACGAAACGGTCGCCCTGGCAGTCTGGGGTAACCACGGACCGACCATTGTCCGCATCGTCGACTCCGGCGCCCCGGTAACCATTACCCTCCGCCCCGGCACCGTACTGTCAGTATGCAACTCGGCGACCGGCCGGGCATTCGCCGCCTTCCAGCGTGCGCCCTTCATTAAGGCACTGGTTGACCAGGAGCTGCGCGAACAGTCGACCACCAGCAAGATCGCAGTCACCACCCTGCGTCGCAACTTTGAAAAACTGCTCACCGAAATCCAAAGCCACGGCATTTCGCGCGCCACCGGCAGCCTGACCCCCGGCATCAACGGTTTCAGCGCCCCCGTCTTCGACCACAGCGGCCGCATGATTGCCGCCATCACCTCGTTGGGCGCAGTCGGCGATTTCAACGTTGAATGGGATAACGACATTGGCAAAGCCATGCTGGCAGCGGCAAAGACGCTGTCCGCCCGTCTCTGCGCACCGGCCAGCGCCCTCCCAGCCCCCCTAAATTGACAAGAAAACACGCTTGACAGCACCCGGCAACGAGGAAGAAACTCGTTATTCCACTTTGGCAAACTGCGGGTAACCGCAGGACGCAAAACCGCGGATCCCTTCCTTGCGAACGGATGGCCGGGTTGCATTGACAGGTCGCCTGACCTCTCTGTTTCCTCCGCCATCTATCCGACCTGTCCGGCGTAAGGAATCACCCGTTTTTTGCCCTGAGTATTTTTATCGCTCAAGTATTTCTCTAAACCGCCGTTACTGCAGGTAGAGAAGTCTTTTATCGCCGCTCGCGCCCCCTGCGCACGGTCGACCAACGCAAGAAAAGAGGTGTGAGATGGCTGTTACCAATATTGACATCAACGGGATCGTCCTCAGCGGCACGATCGACTCCGTCAATGGCAGCACGGCAACGGATACCGTCACACTTCAAGGGGCGGGGGGTAGCTTGGGGATTTCCAGCGTTGAATCAGTCATTGGTTCAACGGGAACGGCAGATGCCATCACACTGCTCAATCCCGGCAGTGTCTCGATTTCAGCCATCGAATCCGTCGTTGGTACCGGCGGCGCCAACGATACTGTTCAGGTGATCTCGCCGCTGGTCAGTACGCTGAATCTTGATGCAATTTCCTCCGTCATCGGGTCGACCGCAAGCGGCGAAACAGTCCAACTCGCCACCAGCATCGCCAACCTGAACATTTCGGGCATCGAAAGCGTCATCGGCAGCACGACCAGCGAAACACTAAATATGCTCTCGGGTGGAGCGCTGAGCGTTTCTGCCGTGGAGTCGGTTGTCGGCTCTAGCGGAACAGATACTGTCACCCTCAGTGCCAGTTCGACCGCCCTGCAAGTCAGTTCGGTGGAAACGATCATTGGCGCGGCTGGCACCGATGCCGTCACCATTGCCAATGCCGGCGCAGTCACGATCAGTGGCATCGAAACCGTCATCAGCACCGCGGCCAACAATACCGTCACCCTGCTCAACTCGCTGGGCGCCCAAGTCACGCTGGATGCCGTTGAAACCGTTGTGGGCAGCGGCGGTGCCGACGATGTTCTGATGGTTAACACCACCAATCTGGCCGCTGGTGGCGTTGAAAGCATTACCGGCACCGCCGGCACCAGTGACATCGTCCGCCTGACCGGCGCAGGCAACGTCACCATCTCGGCCGTGGAAAGCGTTCTCGGTACAACCGCTGATGAAACGGTCACCCTCGGTGCCGCCATGACCAACCTGGCGGTTTCCAGCATCAATACGGTGATTGGTTCGGCCAGCACCGACGGTGTGGACATGCTGTCGGGCGGCGCGTTGACCGTGAGCAACCTCGGGACCGTCATCGGCACCGGCGCGGCCGATAGTCTGACCCTGCTCGACAACAATGCAAGCATTGAAATTTCGCGCATCGACACGGTCACGGGGGGCGCCGGCACGGACACGGTGACCCTGCTGACCAACGGCAGCGTCCTGGTCTCGAATATTGAAAGTGTGGTTGGCACGGCGGGGACGGATATCCTCACCCTGAGCGGTACCGGCAGCATTGAGGTATCCGATGTCGAAACGGTCATCGGCACAGCCGCAGCGGACAGCGTGACGCTGTCGAATGCCTCAACACTGTTGCGTGTCTCGCAAATCGATACCGTCATCGGCACCGCCAACACCGATGCAGTCACTATGTTGACCGGCGGCAGCATGCTAGTCAGCGCCATCGGCACGGTCATTGGCTCCAGCGGCGCAGCTGACGAGATCACCCTCGACAGTTCCCTCACCCAGATCACCACCGCGGGCATTGAAACCGTGATCGGCAATGCCGGCAGCGATGCCTTGACCCTGGCCGCAGGCGGCGATGTCGCGGTCGGTGTTCTGGGCACGGTGACCGGCAGCGCGGTCACCGACCGGGTCAGCATGCTGGCCGGGACGACCACCTTGCAGGTGAGCGGTGTTGAAACAGTCATCGGCACCGCCGCAAGCAACGACAAAGTCACTCTCGGCACAGCCGGCGTCGTCGCCACTTCCGCCGTCGAAAGCGTGGTCGGCACCACCGGTGCCGATGCCCTGACCCTGCTCGGCAATGGCGCCACGCTGGAAATCAGCAATATCGACACCTTGATCGGGTCGACCGGGAGCGACATCGTCACCTTGGCCGGCGCCCAAGCTATCGGCGTGTCCGGCATTGAATCCCTGATTGGCAGTGCAGGAACCGATGTGGCCACCCTGTTGGCCGCCGCGACCAATTTCAAGGTCAGCGGCATTGAAACCGTCATCGGCTCGATCGGTAGCGATGGTGTCATTATGGGCACCACCCAGTTGAGCGCCTCGTCAGTTGAAACCGTCACCGGCACAGCCGCTGCCAACGATACGCTGACCATTCTGGCTAGCGGCAATGTCGAGGTCTCCGGCATCGAAACCATCCTGGGGGGTGGCGATACCGAAGTCGTCACGCTGCTGGGCACCGGCGGCGCCGTTGCCGTATCGGCGATCAACACAGTCATCGGCTCGACCGGCTCGGCCGACGCAGTGACGATGCTGACGGCTGGTGCACTGACCGTCTCGCGGGTCGAGTCCGTCACAGGCACCGCCGGGACAACGGACGAACTCACACTGCTCGGCACCTCGGCCACCCTGGGCATTGATGCCATTGATACCCTGATCGGCACCACCGGCACCGATAATGTCACGATCAGCACGGCATCGGGCAGCATCGCCCTGGCCGTCAGTGGCATTGAAACGCTGACCAGTTCCGGCTCTACGGAAACAGTCACCCTGTTGGCCGGAACGACCAACATGAAGGTTGACGGTATTGACTCTGTCATCGGCACCGGCAGCGGCGATGCGTTGAGTATGCTGAGCGCTGGCAACATGACTGTTTCCAATGTCGGCACAGTCACTGGCACCACAGGAACTGAAACGCTGACGCTCAATGGCGGCCTGAACGTCAGCGTCTCGCGCATTGATAGCGTCGTCGGCTCGACGGCGACTGACATTGTCCAAATGCTCGGCACAGGGGGTGCCATGAGCGTGTCGGCCATCGACACGGTGCTCGGTTCAACTGGCGCCGACGCGGTCACCCTGGCCGTCGGTTCGACGACCCTGGCGACCTCGGCTGTGGAAACGGTGACTGGCACAACCGCTAGCGACACCTTGAGCCTGCTGACGGCTGGCAACGTGGCGATCGACAGCATCGAGTCTGTTGTCGGCACCACGGGGGCAGATCAGATCCGGATGCTCAACGCCACCGCGCTTGGCGTTTCCGGCGTCGATACGGTCATCGGCTCGGCAGGCACCGATACGCTAACCATCAATAACGGCGGATCCGTTCGTGTCTCTGGCGTTGAATCGCTGGTTGGCACGACCGCGGATGAAACCGTCACCCTGCTGACATCTGGCGCCGTCAGCATTGATGCGATTGACTCGGTCATTGGCGCGGCAGGTCAGGACAGCCTGACCATGCTGGCCGCCAGCACCACCCTCAAAATTTCCGGCATTGAAACGGTCACCGGTAGCGGTGGCACTGATGTGGTCGGCATGCTGGCCGCCACCACCCTGAGAGTCGATGACGTTGAAACCGTGCTCGGTTCGGTCGGCAATGACACTGTGACCTTGGTCAATTCAGGAAGCATCGTCACCTCCGAGGTTGAAACCGTCATCGGCGGGCTGGGCAATGACGATCTGACCTTGCTTGCCGCCGGCCGGGTCAGCGTAGACGGGATTGAAACCATTACCGGCACAGCCGGCACCGACGCGATCACGCTACTTTCGGCCACCGCGATTCAAGTCTCAAGTATTGAATCCGTCGTTGGCACGACCGACATCGACACCGTCACCCTGAATACTGCGGGCAGCATCGCGCTGTCCCGGATTGACAGCATCATCGGCACGACCGGCAACGATACGGTCAGTCTGCTGGCGGCCCAAACCAATCTTGCCGCATCTAGTATTAATACCCTGATCGGCACCGCCGGCAATGACGGGGTCACCTTGCTCGACGCTGGCACGGTTGCCATCTCCAGTTTTGAAACCGTAGTCGGCACGGGTGGCGTCGAAACGCTGACCATGCTAACCGCTGGCAACATGTTGATTTCGGCTATCGATTCGGTCATCGGCACCAATGACGTCGATACCTTAACCCTGGCCACTAGCGAAACCGTTGCCATCTCGGCCATCGACTCGGTCATTGGCAGCACCGGGAGCGATGCACTCACCCTGCTGACTGCCGGCAATCTCGCAGCATCAGGCGTCGAAAGCATCACCGGCTCGTCCGGGACCGACACCGTCACCCTGACCGGTGCCGGCGCTGTCTCCTTGAGTGCGGTCGAAAGCATTCTCGGCAACGCCAGCCTGTCAGACACCGTCACCCTGCGTGCCGGTGGTGATCTGGCTATTTCGTCGATCGAAACCCTGCTCGGCAGCAGTGACGCGGAAGTGGTCACAATGCTCACCCCGTCGTCTGCCCTCAAAGTCAGCGCTATCGATACCGTAATCGGTACCACGGCCGGCATTGATGCAGTCACCCTGCTGGCCGCCGGCGATCTGACTACCAGCCTGGTGGAAACGGTGATTGGCACCACCGGAACCGACAACCTGACTCTGGGCACCTCAGGCGCCGTCAAGGTCTCAGCGATTGATGCCGTCACCGGCACCAGCGGCACGGATGCCCTGACCATGCTGACCGCGGGCACGATGCAGGTTTCCGACATTGAGTCGGCCGTCGGTTCAGCTGGCACCGATATCGTCAAAATACTGTCGTCGACCGCGCCACTTCAGGTCTCGGATGTTGAAACCGTCTGGGGCACGACCAACGACGATGCCATCACCCTGCTCAAGGCAGGCAACGTGGCCGTCTCCAGCATCGAAACCGTCACGGGCAGCCTCGGTAACGACAGCGTCACCCTGCTGACGGCCAGCACCACACTGCAAATCAGCAATATCGAAAAAGTCACTGGCACCGCCGGCGTCGACGTCCTGACGCTACGCGACTCCGCCGTCGTCCAGGTCTCGGACGTCGACACCATCATCGGCACTACGGCAGCCGATGGCGTGCAGATGCTGACGGCTGAAAGCATTGTCGTCTCGGCCATCGATACGGTCACCGGCAGCAGTGGTCAGGATCAATTGACCTTGCTTGAAGCCAGCACCACGCTCCGCGTGTCTGGTATTGAAACGCTGACTGGCACCACCGGTACTGATGTGGCGACCATGTTGACCGCCGGCAGCATGCGGGTTGACCAGGTTGACACCGTTGTTGGTTCGGGCGGCACCGATACGCTGACCATGGTCAGCACCACACTGGCAGTTCAAAGTGTTGAAAGCGTGCTGGGTACCGGTGGCACCGATGCGCTGACCCTGCTGGATGCCACACCGGTCAAGGTATCCGACGTTGAAACCGTTCTCGGCACCTTGGGCGTCGACACTGTCAGCATGCTCAATGCCGGCAGCCTGTCCGTTTCCGAAGTCGACTCTGTCATCGGCACCTCCGGCACGGATGACATCTCCATGCTGACAGCCGGTAACATTCGTGTTTCGCTGATTGAAACCGTAACCGGTTCAGACGGTACTGACATCGTCAGCATGCTCAATGGCACCACGCCACTGGCCGTTTCGTCGGTCGAGACCGTCCTCGGCTCAAACCAGACGACTGATCGAGTCGAAATGCTCACGGCTGGCGCGCTCAGCATTTCCGATGTCGAGTCAGTAACCGGTTCGGCGGGCGACGACAGCATCGCGCTGCTCAACGCCGACAACATGACCATTTCCGCCGTCGAAACCGTCACCGGCACTACGGGCACCGATGTCCTGAATCTCGCGGCACAACACACCAACCTCGAAATTTCGAATATCGAAACAGTCCTTGGCTCAACCGCCAGTGACACCTTGACGATGCTGAGCAGCGGCGATCTCGCCGTCTCCAGTATTGAGTCCATCGTTGGCACAACAGGTGGCGACACCCTGACGCTCAAGAGTGTCAATGCCGACCAGGTCAAGGTTTCCGGCATCGAAAGCGTCATCGGTTCGAGCGGGCAGGACAATCTGGCGATCACGGCCGCTGGCAACATGGCGGTTTCTGCCGTTGAAAACATCACGGGCACAACCGATGTCGAAGCCATCACCCTGCTGGCCCCCAGTGCAGTGCTGCAGGTTTCCGATATCAACACCGTGATCGGTAGCAGTGGCACCGACAAGGTCACCATGCTCAATGCTGGCGACATGGCGATCAGCCTGGTGGAATCGGTCACTGGCACCACGGGGGGCGAAACTCTGACCATGCTCAGTGGTGGCACGCTCACCACTTCGGACATCGAAAGCGTCGTCGGCACCACCGGCAGTGACGATACGGTCAAGCTGGCCACGGCAGGCTCACTGAGTATTTCGGCCATCGAATCGGTCACAGGGACCAACGGTACGGACACGGTCAACCTGCTTAATGCAGGTCAATTGACCGTCTCTGCCGTTGAAACCGTGATTGGCACCACCGATGCACAATCCCTCAACCTGCTGGCCCCCACGACTAACCTGAAAATCAGCCTGATCGAAACGCTGACCGGTTCAAGCGGCAACGACACGGTTGAAATGCTGGCCGGTGCGACCCTGGCCGTCTCGGCCGTTGAAACCCTGACCGGCAGTTCTGATGCTGAAACGGTCACCCTGATGACAGCCAGCACAACGCTGCGCATTGCCGATGTCGACACCTTGGTCGGTTCGGCAGGAACCGATGTGGTCACCATGTTGACCGCTGGGACCATGGCCGTCAGCGCCATTGAATCGGTCGTTGGCAGTAACGGTACCGATCACATCACGATGCAGACAGCCGGCAACCTCGAAATTTCTAAAATTGAGAGTGTCTCCGGCAGCGCAGGAACCGACATCCTGATTCTCAACTCGGCCACCCCGGTTGCCGTCTCCGATGTCGAAACCATCATCGGCACGGCCAGTCCGAATGCCGTCACCATGCTGAATGGCGACATCGCGGTTTCGCGCATCGATACCGTCATCGGCACGACCGCTGACAGCGACACGGTCAACCTGCTCACTGCCGCCAGCAGCTTCAAGATTTCCGGCGTCGAAACCGTGGTCGGGTCGGTTGGTGCCGATACGCTCCAATTGCTCAACGGCAACACCCAGCTCAGCATTTCGACCATCGAAACGCTTATCGGCTCCAGCGACACCGATGCCGTGACTCTGTTGGCAGGCACCTCAGAGCTCAAGATTTCCGGGATTGAAACCCTGGTCGGTACCGCTGCGACCGATACGGTCAACATGCTCAAAGCCGAAACAATGGCCATTTCGCTCATTGATTCGATCATCGGCAGCACCGGCACCGACACCATCGAAATGCTGGCAGGCGGCGATCTGGCCGTATCGCGGGTCGAAAGCGTCATCGGCACCACGGACGCCGATGCCCTGACCCTGCTGTCGGCTGGCAACGTCGCCCTCTCCGACATTGACACCGTCACCGGCACGTCAGGCAAGGAAGTCGTCACCTTGCTCAATGCCCACACCCAGTTGCAAATCTCCGATATCGAAACGGTCATCGGCACCACCGGCAGCACCGATGGCGTGAAGATGTTGGCCACGCAGGACAATCTGGCAATTTCCGGCATCGAAACAGTCATCGGCTCCAGTGCCACAACTGACAAAGTGACGATTCTGGGCGCGTCGACCGCGATTGAATTATCCGGTGTCGAATCGGTCATTGGCACTTCTGCCGTCGAGGCCGTCACCCTGCTGGGCACCTCCGCCAACATCACGACCGCGGGCATCGAGTCGATTACCGGTACGACGGGAAGCGATGTCGTCACGCTAGACAGTGCTGCTTCGATCTGGATTTCCGATATTGAAAGCATCATCGGCTCCAGCGGCCAGGATGCAGCAAAAATGCTGACCAACGGCACGCTCAATGCCAGTGGCTTCGAAACGATCGTTGGCACGACCGACACGGGGGACGTGGTCAATTTGCTCAGCGCCACACCTGCACTTAAAGTGTCGTTGATCGAAACCTTGATCGGGACCACCGACGTCGACAAGATCACCATGCTCGACACGACGCTGGCCGTTTCCGGTATTGATACGCTCATCGGCACCAGCGATGCCGACAAGGTCACGCTGCTGACGGCTGGCACGATGGCCATTTCCGACATCGAATCGGTCGTTGGCAGTAACGGCGAGGATGCGCTGCAATTGCTGACCACCACGGGTCTGAGCACGACGCTCAAGATCAGCGGCATCGAAACACTCGTCGGCAGCAGCGCCGCCACCGACTGGGTCACACTGGACGACAGCGCCGCCGTCACCATCGGGGTCTCCGGTTTCGAGAAAATCACCGGCACCACCGCGACCAGCGATGTGGTCACCTTACTGACCGCCAGCAAGAATCTGGAGATCAGCATGGTCGATTCCCTGATCGGCAGTGATGGGGTTGATGCCGTCACCCTACTGGGCACCGGCAGTATTGCGCTGACCGCCTCTGGCGTCGAGTCAGTGACCGGCACCACGGGCACCGGCGACGTCCTGACCCTGCTCGGTGCAGACAACGTGGCGCTATCCGATATTGAAAGTGTGGTCGGAACCACGGCGGTTGAAACACTGACCCTGCGCTCGGCGGGCAGCCTGTCTGTTCAGGCCATCGACAGTGTCATCGGCTCGTCGGCCAGCACCGACCAGTTGTCGCTACTGGGTGCCTCAGCCACGATCAGCATTTCCGGTATTGAAACGATCAGCGGCACCACTGGCACCGATGTGATCACCCTGGATCGTCCAGGCAACCTGGCGATCAATGGCTCAGCCATCGAAACCGTACTCGGTTCGAGTGGCACGGACACGCTTGACCTCTCCGCACAGACCCAGGCCACGATGAGTCTGTCCGCCATCGAAACGCTCATCGGTTCGACAGGGACCGACATCATCACCGTACTCGATGGCAGCAAGACCGCCGTTTCTGGCGTTGAAACCCTGCTCGGCACAACCAATGTCGAGTCGGTCCAGATGCTGGCTGCTGGCAGCCTGAGCACCTCGGCCATCGACAGCATCATCGGCAGCAGCTCGGCCGACACCCTGAACCTCCTGGCGGCAGGTGATGCGGCCATTTCCGGCATCGAAACCCTCATCGGCACGGATGCCGTGGAAGTCGTCAGTCTGCTCAGCGGCGCCACCAACCTTGAGGTCAGCAAAATCGACACCCTGCTGGGCAGTGCCTCGACCGATAGCGTCACCATGCTGCTCAATGGCACGATGACGATCTCCTCGATCGAGACCGTGACCGGCAGTTCGGGCAACGATGTCTTGACCTTGTTGTCTGCCGGCAAACTCAGCATTGATCTGATCGAAACCGTTAATGGCTCTACCAAGGCAGACGTCATCACCCTGCTCAGCGCCGGCACGGTCGAGGTGTCTGACATCGACACGGTGATTGGCAGCACCGGTAGCGATCAGGTGAACATGCTGACCGGCGGGTCGTTGAAGATTTCCCGTATCGAATCCGTACTCGGTTCCGGTGGCGACGACACCATCACCTTGTTGGCGGCCTCGACCGACCTGCATGTCTCTGGCATCGAAACGCTGATTGGTTCGGGCAGCAAGGACACCGTTACTTTCGATGACGATGCCACCAGCACGATCAAATCGATTGAAACAGTCCTCGGTTCCGCCGGGACAGACATCATCACCCTGGGGGCTGCCATCGCCAATCTGCAGGTCAGTGCCATTGAAACCCTGGTCGGAACGGCCGGAACGGATGGCGTCACCCTGCTGACCGCTGGCACGCTGGCTATTTCGTCTATCGAAAGTGTCATTGGCACCAGCGGCACCGACATTGTCCAGATGCTAAGTGGTGCGCTGAACCTGAAGGTCAAACAGATCGATACCGTACTTGGCTCGAGCGATACCGATGCGCTCACCATGCTGACGGCTGGCACCCTGAGCATCAGTGACATGGAAACGGTGCTCGGCTCAGCCGGCAATGACATCATCAATCTGCTGGTCACGGCGGCCGACCTCAAGGTCCGTCTGGTTGAAACGCTAAACGGTTCAAGCGGCACCGACGTGGTAACCATGCTGGTTGGCGACACCATGGCCATTTCGGACATCGATACCGTGATCGGCTCTGGCAGCACCGATACCTTGCAAATGTTGAACAACAAGGACCTGACCGTTGCCAAGGTCGAGTCGGTGGTTGGCTCGACGGCGACTGATGACACCCTGACGCTGATGACCTCCGGTGCCATCAAGGTCAGCGCCGTTGAAAGCATCATTGGCAGCAGCGGCAAGGACATCGTGACCATGAACACGGCCGGTAACTTGGCAGTTGAAGACGTCGACACCGTACTCGGTAGTACGGGCCAGGATGCCCTGACCCTGCTCAATGCCGGAACGATTGCCGTATCGCGTATTGACACCATCACAGGCACCACCGGGGATGATGTCGTTCAGATGCTGTCGTCCGGATCGATGTTGATTGAAGAGATCGAAACGGTCATTGGTTCGGCGGGCAAGGATATCCTCACCATGAATACTGAGGGCAGCCTGAATATATCGCGCGTCGAAACACTGATCGGCTCGACCGGCACGGATGTCGTGACCTTGGCCGCAGCGGGCACCTCGACCATCTCGGCAGTTGAAACACTGCTGGGTAGTACTGGGACGGATATCGTGACCTTGCTGGGCACAGGCAGCAAAGTGACCGGCGGCAGCGGTGCTGATCGCTTCACCGCCAGCACCGGCGCCGATACCTTCATCTACAGCAATGTGACCGACAGCGGACGCGGCAGTGGTGCCGATACCGTCACCAGTTTTGCCCATGGCAGCGACAAATTTGATTTCACGGCGATTGCCAGTGGCCTCAGCTTCATCGGCACCGGTGCGTTCTCCGGCAGTCTGGGGGGAGCAGAAGCCCGTCTGACCACGGCCACTGGTTCGACCACCCTGCAAATCGACCTGGATGGCAACACCTCAGTCGATATGGAAGTCAAACTGCTGCTGCTTACCACCACGCTGGACCAAGGTGATTTCGTATGAGCCTGATGCCCCAATCCGGTGCGTGAAGTAACGCCTATCCCGCCGGAGGCGGCGACCCTGCCGCCTCCGCCCCCCACAGCGGGCCAACTGGCCAGTCAGGGGGAACAATGCTTTGCTCGACGCGACTACGTTGGCGCTGCATCGGCTTTTCGCGATGCCCTGCGCCTGCAACCAGACAATGCTGCAGTCTGGTCCAATTTTGCGGCGGTCCTGTACGAGCAGCACCAACTGGATGATTCCATCCTGGCTGCCCGAGAAGCGCTACGCCTGGCACCCGGCATGCTCGAAGCCTGGAACAACCTCGGCACGACCTTGAACCAGGCCGGTCGTCCCCTGGAGGCCGTTGACGCCTATCAGGCAGCCCTGACCATCAAGCCTAGTTCCGACGTCTGGAGCAATCAGGGCAGCGCTTACAAGGCGGCAGGCCGCATCGAAGACGCCTTGACGTGCTACGGCAACGCCCTCGCCCTCGACCCGACCAACTGGCGCGCCTGGTCGAACATGCTTTTGGTCCTGCACTATTCCGAAAAGCATTCAATCGCTGAAATCGCCGCCGCCCACCGCCAATTTGGTGATGCCGCCGGCACGCCACCCGCCAAGCTACCTGCCAAAACACCTAAGAAAAGGCTGCGTATCGGCTTGGTCTCGGCCGATTTCTACAATCATCCGGTGGGCCGTCTGTTACTCCCCGTTCTGCAAGCCAAGCAAGGTGGACGCTTCGAGTGGTTTGGCTATCTGAACAATCCGTTTCGCGACTCGGTCACCGAGCAGATCTGCCAGGCACTGGATGGTGCCCGCCTGATTGCCAGCGCCAGTGATCAAGCTTTCGCACAGCAAGTCGCCATCGACGACATCGATATTCTCATCGATCTGTCGGGTCATACCCGCGGCAACCGCTTGCGTGCCTTCAACCAACGTATGGCGCCCGTGCAAGCCACTTGGTTGGGCTATGCCTTCACCACTGGTCTGCCGGCCATGGATTTCATCATTGCCGACCCTGGCGTCCTGCCACTGACCGACGTTGAGTTATATACAGAAACACCGGTTTACCTGCCGCATTTCTATTTGCTGGCCGGGCAACCCAAAACCACGCTCAAGCCCTCGCCCCCGCCCATGCTGCGACAGGCTTACCCAACTTTTGGCAGTTTCAATAATCCAGCCAAGATTTCTGCCCAGGTGCTGGCACTCTGGGTCCGCTTGTTGCGCGAGACACCGAACAGCCGCCTGTTATTCAAGAGCAAGGCGTACGCCGATGCCACCCTCTGCCAAAAAATGCGCACCCTATTCGCCAACGACGGCGTGGCCAGCGAGCGCCTGTCATTCGAGAGCGAATCCTGGGGTGATAGCTACTTCGAAAGCTATAGTCGGATCGACATTGCCCTCGACCCCTTCCCTTTTCCAGGCCTAATGACCAGTCTCGACACCCTGTGGATGGGGGTCCCCGTCGTCACCCTGCAGGCACGAGGTGGCATTCTGGGTCGTCATGCAGCACGCCTGCTGGAACTGATCGGCCACCCTGAATGGGTGGCTCACAGCGAAGACGACTATCTGCGCGTGGTTGGCAAACTACTGGCCGACCCCCAGCAACTTGCTACCTGGCGTAGCAGCCTGCGCACAAAAATGAGCCATGCCGCCTTTATGGATGGCCAACGCTTCGTCAGCGACTTTGAAGCCGTCCTGGTCGCCATGGCGGCCACCAAGGGGATCACACTGGACGATGCGCCCACCCCCTAGCGCCGGCGCATCGACCCGCCTGGCCAGCGGTTGATCCTGCCCCCACCGACCCAGGAGACCCCATGTCCGAACCGGATCAAGAGCTTATTTCCCGCTTGCTCAACGACACCATGCAGGCCTATAGCAGCGGTCGCCTCGTTGCGGCAGCTGAACTGGCCGGGCAACTGCTGGCGCAAGCCCCCGCCCTGGCCGACACCCACCACTTACTGGGCCTGATCGCACGGCGCCAGGGGCGGATCAGCGAGGCCTGCCAGCACTATGCACAAGCACTTGAACTGGCCAAACCAGCGATTGCCCGCTCGGTAGTACTCGCCAACTGGGGAAATGCCCTGCTGGCCAATGAACAGTCGCAAGCAGCCGAGCAACGCTTCCGTGAGTCAATCGCCGCCCAGGACAATCTGGCCGCCGCCATTGGCCTCGGCGATGCCCTACGCCGCCTGGCCCGCCTTGACGAGTCGGAGCAGGTGCTACGGCAAGCGCTGGAAAAAGATGCGAAAAATGCCACCACCTGGATCAATCTCGGCGCCACCCTGCAAGCCCGCGGTAAAGTTCAGGAAGCCGCCGACGCCAATCGCCAGGCCATCCGGCTCGACCCCAAGGCCGCCACGGCCTATTACAACCTCGGCTGCCTGCTGAGCGATGCCGCACGCCATGGCGATGCACTGGCGGCCCTGAGTCAGGCTGTCCAGATCGACCCTCAGCATGCCGATGCCGCCGCTACCCTGCTGCGACTGGCCCAATCCGTCTGCGCCTGGGATATTGCCGAGCCGCTAGAAATACAGGCAGTTGAGCGAGTCCGCCAGGGGGGCACGGTCTTCCCCTTTGCCTTTCTCGCCCTGCCAGCCAGCCGGACGGAACAGCAGCAATGCGCCCGTCAATGGGCCCAACGCCGCTATGGTGCGATCACACCCGCATGGTCGCACACGGCGACCCGCGAAGACAGCGAACGCCGCTTGCGCATTGCCTATCTGTCGTCGGACTTCCATGACCATGCCACCGCTTACCTGATGGCTGAAGTCTTCGAACTACATGACCCGCGGCGATTCGAGTTGTTCGCCTACTCCAGTGGCCCGAACGACCAGGGGCTCATGCGTCCCCGACTGCAAAAGGCCTTTGATCATTTCATCGAAATCGCCCACCTCAGCGACCAGGCGGCAGCCGAACGTATCCATGCTGACGCCATTGACATCCTGATCGACCTCAAGGGCTATACCCGCGATTCCCGCACCGGCATCCTGGCCTATCGTCCAGCCCCCATTCAGGCGCAATACCTCGGCTACCCCGGCACGCTGGGCGCGAACTTTGTCGATTACATGATCACGGACGAAATTGTCACCCCCCCCGCCCATCTCGACAGTTACGACGAAGCACCGGCCTACCTGCCCGGCAGCTATCAGTGCAATGACCGGCAACGGCCGCTCGGGGCATCACCTGGCCGGGCTGCTTGCGGTCTACCTGACTCTGCGCTGGTTTTTTGCTGCTTCAATCACACCTACAAAATCCGTCGCGAGGTCTTCGCTGTCTGGTGTCGACTGCTGCTGGCCGTTCCCGGCAGCGTGCTCTGGCTGCTTCGTTCCAACCCCGAAGCCGAGACCAAGCTGCGCCAGGCAGCTGAAGTCGCCGGCATCAGCAGCGAACGTCTGATTTTTGCCCCGGTCCTGCCGCTGCGCGAGCACATCGCACGGATCAGCGAAGCTGATCTTTTTCTCGACACCATGCCCTACAACGCCCATACCACGGCCAGTGATGCGCTGTGGGCCGGCGTTCCGGTCGTCGCCTGGCAAGGCGACAGCTTTCAGTCGCGCGTCTCGTCCAGCCTGCTCAACGCCGTCGGACTACCCCGCCTGTATGCTCGCGATGCCGAGAGCTACTTTGCCCAGGCCCTGCAAATCGCCAGCGACCCAGGCTGGCGAGCTGGCCTGGTCCGCCAGCTGCACGCCGCCCGGGACAAGGCCAGCCTGTTCGACTCAAAGCGCTTTACCCGCGACCTGGAAGGCCTTTACCATGCGATGTGGCAACGTTATCAGGCGGCGGAACCGCCCGCCCCCATCCACCCCTTGCCTTATCCAGAACCCGAACAGGATGCCCCGGCCGTGCCCGACTATTGTGAATTACTGATTGGTGCCGGCGCCAGCCGGGTCAAGAAACTAGCCCCCAACGGTCGCCAGGACTGGCATACGCTGACCACCCTCGACATCAATCCGGACCATCGTCCCGATCATGTCTGGGACCTGACCCAACTGCCCCTGCCTTTTGCCGACAACCAGTTCGACGAAATCCACGCTTACGAAGTGCTTGAGCACACTGGCCGCCAGGGCGATTACAAGTTTTTCTTCGCCCAGTTCACCGAGTTTTGGCGCATTCTGAAACCGGGCGGCTTGTTGATCGCCACCTGTCCATCGCGCAACTCACCCTGGGCGTGGGGCGACCCGTCGCACACCCGCATCGTCCAGGTCGAAAATCTGGTTTTCCTTGATCAAGCCCAGTACGTGGCTCAGGTCGGCAAAACAGCAATGAGCGACTTTCGCTACATCTACCAGGCTGATTTCAACCTCAGTTTCAACCAGGACGATGGCACCACCTTTTCCTTCGCCCTGAAAGCCATCAAGCCCTCGCGCTACCAAGCCCCCCATGGACCGGATGCCCGCTGACGACACCCTGCTGAACCAAGCACTGGCCGACTACCAGAACAAACAGTTCGAGCCGGCTCATGAAAAGATGGAACGCTATCTGGCGCTGGAAAACCGTCGCCCGGACGCGTGGACCCTGGCCGGCATGATTCGCAAGGCCCGCCTTGATCTCGACGGCGCACGGACCGCCTACCGTCAAGCCATCGACTGCGATGCCGACTACGCCGACGCCTACAGCAATCTGGCCAATCTGGAACGCGGCGAAGGCGCCCCCGACCGCTCATTACCGCTCTACGAAAAAGCATTTGCGCTTCGTCAGACCTCAGCCGCCGCCAATAATGTCGGCTGCGTCCTTGCCGACCTTGGCCGTCATGCCGAGGCTCAAAGCTGGCATGAAAAAGCCCTGGCCCTCGACCCCTCCGCCCTCGACCCGCGCTGGGATCGCGCCCTCGCGCTGCTCGCGCAAGGAGATTACCCGAACGGATTTGCCGCTTACGAATCGCGTTTTGAACGCCGTCTGCCGGTGCCGCGTGAATTTACCCAAGCGGCCTGGCAAGGCGAGGCGCTGAACGGCCGCACTATTCTGCTTTATGGCGAACAGGGCTATGGCGATGCACTGCAATTCATGCGCTTCATCCCCTGGGTGCAAGCACGCGGGGGGCGCATCGTACTCGAAATCCTGCCGCCGCTGGCCCGCCTTGCCAGCACCTTGCCCGGGATCGCCGAGGTGGTCCCCAGCGGTGCGCTGTTACCGGACTTTGATGTCCATGCCTCGATCATGAGCCTGCCGCACCTTCTCGGACTGACGCTGGACCGCGTGCCAACCACTCCCTATCTACAGCCACTCGCCCAGTCGACGGCACAAAACCGCCTGAAAATGCTCGCCCCGCAGGCCCGCCTGCGCGTCGGTATCGTCTGGGCTGGCAACCCCGGGGTCAAGAACGATCGTTTCCGCTCGCCCCGCCTCGACGTGCTACGCCCGCTGTGGAACGTGCCGGGCGTCGCTTTTTTCAGCCTGCAAAAAGGCGATGGCAAGCGCGATATTCAGGCCAGCGATCCGATCATCGATCTCGATGCCGAACTGAGCGACTTCGCCGATACCGCCAGTTTCATTGCGGCACTTGATCTCGTCATCACCACCGACACCTCGGTTGCCCACCTGGCCGGCGCCCTGGGCAAGCGGCTCTGGGTGACACTGATGCAGGTCGCCGACTGGCGCTGGATCGGCCCGGAAACACGCAGCCTGTGGTACCCGAACGCCCGCCTCTTCCGGCAACCGGCGCGCGGCGACTGGGCCCGTGTCAGCCAGGCGCTGACCACCGAACTGCACGCCCTGGTCGACCAGCAAGCGACCCCCAGCGCCGCGATTACGGCCGCACTGACCGCCTACCAGAAGGGCCAGGATCAGCAAGCCGGCTTGCTGATCGAACGCGCCCTCGACCTGGCGCCCGAACGGCCCGATGTGTGGACGCTGTACGGCATGATCAGCCGCCGCCAGGGACAGTTGCCCTGTGCCGCCAACGCCTACCGCGAAGCCCTGCGGCTTAAGCCTGACTTCCTCGATGCGGCCTGCAATCTGGGCAATCTACTCAAGGCCGACGGTCAACTGCCTGCCGCTGCCGAAGCCTATCGCCAAGTACTGGCCCAAGCCCCCGAGCACCTGCCGGCCCTGCGTGAACTGGCCGACGTCGAACGTCTTCGCGGTCAACCGGCGCAAGCGGTCGATATTGCCCAACGCGCTCTCGCCATCGATGCCGATGATGCGGCTGCCATGAACAATCTGGCCGCTGCCCTATCGGAACTGGGCCGGCACGACGAAGCCCGCCAATGGCTGGGCAAATTATTGACCCGCCAGCCGACGCATCTGGAAGCGCAATACAACCTCGGCGTCCTGTTACATAAACAAGGGCGCGACGATGAGGCGATCGCCCAATTTCAGGCAGTCATCACCCATGAACCAGGCCACACCCGGGCGCAATACAACCTGGCCGTCGTGCTGCAGGGGCTAGGGGATTTCAAAGGCGCCGAAGCCGCCTACCAGCGTGCCATCGCCCTCGACCCGAATTATTTCAGCGCCCTGTTCAATCTGGGCGCCCTGTTCAGCTTCACCGGCCGCTTCAACGAAGCGCTAGCCTGCGAACAACGCTGCCTGGCGCTCAATCCCGCGCATCTGGGCGCCCGCGCCGAAGCCCTGCATCTGGCCATGAAATTCTGCGACTGGCGCACCCTGAGCAGCGAAGCGGAGCGACTGGCCCAGAGCATCACCGACCAGGGGACAATGGAAGTCGAACTGCCGCCCTTTGTCCTGCTCTCCCTGCCCACGGAAATCAGTGAACAGCAGCAGTTGACCGCAGCCAAGCTCAGTGCCCGCAATCTCGCTGCCGGCATCACGCCGCTTGCCCCCGTCCGCATCGAACCACGACCGACTTTGCGCATCGGCTATGCCTCCAGTGACTTCCACGACCACGCCACCATGCACCTGATGCGTGGCCTGTTCGCCGCCCATGACCGGACGCAGTTTTCCATCCACGCCTACTCCTGGGGACCCGACGACGGCAGTGTCTATCGCCAGCAAGCCATGACGCACATCGAGCACTTCGTCGATTTACGCGGCCAGGGCGCAGAAGCCATTGCCCAGCGGATACGGCATGACCAGATCGATATCCTGATCGATCTCAAGGGCTACACCCGCGACTGCAAGAGCGAAATTTTCGCTTACCGGCCAGCCCCGGTGCAGGCCCAATACCTGGGCTATCCCGGCTCGATGGGCGCTGACTTCATTGACTGGCTGATCACCGACCGCATCGTCACACCGCCGCATACCCAGGCCGATTACAGCGAACGTTTCGCCTACCTGCCAAACAGTTACCAGATCAACGACCGTGAGCAGCTGATTGCCGAACCACAACCTGACCGCAGCACCTGCCATCTGCCGGCAGATACCATGGTATTCACCTGTTTCTGCACCCACTACAAGATCGAACCGCTGATCTGGGGTGCCTGGATGAACATCCTGCGCGCGGTTCCGGACAGTGTGTTGTGGTTATGCGCAGGCCAGCCGCAGACCGAGGACAACCTGCGGGCTGCGGCCAAAGCCCAGGGAATTGCGGTCGACCGCATTATTTTCGGCAAATTGCTGCCCAAGGCCCAGCACCTGTCACGCCTGCGCCATGCCGACCTTTTCCTCGACACCTACTGGTACAACGGCCATACCACGGCCAGCGATGCCCTGTGGGCCGGCGTCCCGGTACTGACCCTGCCCGGTCGCCGCTTCGCCTCGCGGGTTGGCGCCAGCCTGGTCAACGCCATCGGCATGCCGGAAATGATTGCCGCCGACCTCGCTGACTACGAAGCCAAGGCGATCCATCTCGGCACTAACCGCCAAGCCCGACGCGACTGCCAGGAAAAACTAGCCGCCCACCGGCTCACGACGCCCCTGTTCGATACCGCCCGTTTTACCCGGGACATCGAGCAGTTGTATCGGGAGATGTGGCAAAGTGCACTGGCGCAGACGGCTTAGCGGGCCCATCGCTCACAGCAGGCTCTTCAGCCCGACCAGCAAAAGCACGACGGCGAGCAGCATCTGCAGCCAACGACCATTCAGCACGGTGGCCAGCTTGGCTCCCAGCAGTACCGCAGGAAGAGAGCCAAGCAACAGGCTGCACAACAGATCAAGATCGACCTTGCCGGCCAACAGGTAGCCGAGGCCAGCCACCATGGCCAGTGGAATGGCATGTACCAGATCAGTCGCCACCAGACGATGCGGCTTCATGCGTAAAGGGTAGAGATACAACAGCATCACACTGCCCAGTGCGCCAGCGCCCACCGAGGTCAGGGCAACACACAAGCCGAGCACAGCCCCCGACAAAACTGTCAGCAGTGGTTGCCAGTGTTTGAATCGCTCAGGCGCACCGAGACGACGAGCCCTGGCAAGGCGCTGCAGGGTAGGCGCCACGAGCAAACCACACGCCGTAACCATGATGACCAGCCCAATAGCCTGCTTCAACCAGTCAACCTGCTGCAGCGGGCCACCTAGAATGACTGTCAGCACTACCAGCATTGCCACCGGCAAACTCCCTGCCCACAGCCGCCGCACCACCTGCCAATCCACTGCGTCGTGCTGATGATGGACCCGGGCTCCCAGCAACTTGGTGATGGCCGCGAACCACAAATCGGTCGCCACTGCGGTCAGCGGCGCCACACCAAACAGCCACATCAACATCGGCGTCATCAGGGCACCACCACCAACCCCCGTCAGGCCCACCAGAAAACCGGTCCCGGCACCAGCTAGCGAATAGGTCAAATCAATGTTCAACACGGTCTACCAGGACAAAATAAGAAAAACCGAATACTCCTCCGATTGCATCAAAAAATAAATCGAATCGCCTAATCCATGGTGGAATAGCGGCCATCGACCACTGAGCACCTCACTCCAGTCATGCAAGCAAACAACGTGTTTGAAGCCTTCATTACCTGGCAAGACAGCAAAGCGGGCCTGCTGGGTCGGGATTACCTTTTCCAGCAAGGCGACTTCAGCAGCAGTGTCAACCTGCTTAGCCTCAAGGACGCGACGGATGCCCAGACCCCGCTGCGCCAACTTGACCCCCAGCGTAACTACCGATGCACGCTCGCGTTGCACCAGGCGCTACCAGACACCGACCACGATTGCGCCGGCCCTTTCGTGCTTCTCGACCCGGGCAGTCAGCAGCTTATCGCCAGCGGCCAGTTTCAACACCGACTACGCCGCTCAGACAACATCCACCCCCAGGCCGTCAGCATTCTCCGCCCACACCGCGAGACGCTGAACGGCCATCCGGGAAAAGTTATCTGGTTCACCGGCTTGTCCGGCGCTGGCAAATCAACCCTGGCCAACGCGCTCGAACAAGCACTCTATGCGCGCGGCTGCCATACCTATCTACTGGATGGCGACAATGTCCGCCATGGCCTGAACAAGGACCTCGGCTTCAGCGAAGCCGACCGGGTTGAAAATATCCGGCGAGTCGCCGAAGTTGCCCGCTTGATGCTCGATGCCGGTCTGATCGTGCTGACGGCATTCATTTCGCCGTTTCGCCAGGACCGGGAAACCGCCCGGCAATGCATCGGGGCGGAGAACTTCATCGAAGTTTACGTCGCCACACCGCTTGAAATCTGCGAGCAACGCGACCCCAAAGGGCTCTACAAAAAAGCACGACGCGGTGAGCTGCCCAACCTGACCGGCATTGGCAGTCCATACGAAGCCCCGCTCGCCCCCGATGTACTGCTTCGCACAGATCATGCCTCCCTGACAGAGATGATCGACACCTTGCTCGCCGTATCCGTGCCAGCCCACTAAGCCTGCAGAAAAATCTGCCACTTGAACATCATCGGAGTTCATCCAACATTGCTCCAGCAAGGCTTCCTGCTCGCCAGCGTCCAGCGTAAAAAGGCGCAAGCCGTCAAGTTTTCTGACGTAGCGCTTTATCAGGCCAAGGCACAAGGGCGCAACCGGGTGATTCGTTTCAATACTTCAATGCAGTCAGACGACCAATCCTTGTCATCGATTAGCCGATAAAAAGTAAAAGATAATCACACCCGGACAGCGCTTATCAAAAACCAGCAGAGAAAATAAACTGCAGGCCTTGTTCACTGCCGGAGAAATATCCGTGATCACGGCCCTGTCCACCCTGTTGCTCTGCCAATTGATTGGCGAAACCCTGACCCGCTGGCTAATGCTGCCGCTCCCCGGCCCAGTGCTCGGCATGTTGTTGCTGTTCCTGTGGCTCAGCCTACGCGGTGGCCCGGGCGATGCGCTGCGCCAGGGCAGCCAGCATGTGCTGCAGCATCTCTCCTTGCTCTTCGTGCCAGCCGGCACCGGCATCGTCTTGCACCTGCACCGGGTTGGCGACGAATGGTTACCGCTGCTACTCTCCCTGCTGATCAGCACCGTGTTGACCCTGGTGGTGACCGCCACCGTCATGCGGCTTTGTCAGCGTCACCCTGCGGAGCCACAGGCATGACCGAACCCATCGCCCAGATCTGGGTTTACCTGGCGGCATCGCCGCTGCTCGGCCTGACCCTGACCCTGCTTGCCTACCAGACAGCCTTTGCCCTTTTCCAGCGCTCCGGTCAGCATCCGCTGGCCAACCCGGTCATGATTGCCGTCGCCATTTTGGCCATTTTTCTTTGGCTGACCGGAACAGCCTATGAAACCTATTTTGCTGGTGCGCAATTCGTGCACTTCATGCTTGGCCCGGCTACTGTCGCCCTGGCCGTGCCGCTGTACACGCAATTTCGCCGGGTGAGCAGCCTGCTCACTCCGATCCTCGCCGGCTTGCTCGCCGGTAGTCTGACAGCCATCGTCTCGGCCGTCCTGGTCGGCCGGCTTTTCGGTGCCAGCGCCAGCACCCAATTGTCGCTGGCACCCAAGTCAGTCACCACGCCGATCGCCATGGGCATTGCTGAACGCATCGGCGGCCTGCCATCGCTGACCGCCGTGCTGGTTATTTTTACCGGGGTGCTCGGTGCCATCAGCGCCCGCCACATTTTCGATGCCATCAAGGTCCATGATCCGGCGATTCGCGGTTTTGCCTTGGGCGTCGCCTCGCACGGTATCGGTACGGCGCGGGCACTGCAGGTCAACGAGCAGAGCGGTGCTTTCGCCGCCCTGGCCATGGGCCTGAACGGCCTGCTCACCGCGCTGTTGCTGCCTCTGATCAGCCAGTGGCTGGTCCGCTAAGGGTAAGTCCCTATGGCCTCGCGCCCACGGTCGACGAAGAATCGGGGCATGTTTTCACAACGCCAAACTGGCGTTCCCGGCCAGACCTGGCTGTGGAATGCCCCCTATGTCGCCATCGGTGCGTTTGCGCTAGCCATGCTGATCGTCACCGCTCTACTGCAATGGCGAGAACTCGATACTGCCCGTTCCGCCCTCGAAGGCGATATGCACTGGGCCGAGCGCACCCTGGCCAATCGGCTGCATGCCCACCTTGATTTCATCACCGAACTGGGACGTGACCAGGAGTTTCGTCAGCTCGACTACGAAGGCTTCCAGGTCAAAGCCGGTCGCTACGTTCGCGACAACCCGGAGATCCAGGCCATCGTCTGGCTGAGCACCAGTGGCAAGGTGGAATGGGTGGCACCCAATGAATCGAATGTCACCTTTGTCGGCGAACAACTCAGCGGTGCCCGCCTCGCTGCGCTGCAAACCGCCTTGCTACGCCACCATGAAGTCGTCTCCAACGACTATCCGGATGCCCTCGGCCGGCCGGCCCACGACCTGATCATTCCGGTCCAGCGCGGCAGCGCCGACGCCGGCGCCTTTGTCGCCATGCAATCGTTGGAAACCCTGCTGCGCGCCAACCAGCCGGCGGTATTTACCACCCGCTACCATCTCACGGTGCTCGACGAAGCCAATCGCGAAGTATTCCGCAATTCGTCAGTTCAACCGACCGAGCGCAAGATCTCCGGCTCGTTCAGCATAGACCTGCCCAACAACCGTTTGGGTCTTGATGTCGTCGCCTACCGCAGCGGTGGCGCCTGGCTACCGCTGCTGCCCGCCGCATTGATCATCACCCTGACACTGATCGCCACCGTCACCCTGATTCAGCTACGCCGCCACGCCCAGCACCGGGCCAACACGGAAGAACAGCTGCGTGCTGCCTATGCCTTCCGCCAGGCCATGTCTAATTCGGTAATCACCGGCCTGCGCGCCATCGACCTGGAAGGCCGCATCACCTTCGTCAATGCGGCCTTTTGCCGGATGACTGGCTACAGCGAAAGCGAACTCGTCGGCATCAAACCGCCCTACCCCTACTGGCCGCCGGAAGAAATGGATCAATTACAGCGCAACGTCGATCAGGCGCTGGCAGGCAAGGCACCAGCCAGCGGTTTTGAAATGCGCATCATGCGGCGCAACGGCGAACGCTTCGATGTCCGCCTCTATTTCTCGCCGCTGATTGAGACCAGTGGCCGGCAAATCGGCTGGATGGCGTCGATGAACGACATCACCGAGCCCAAGCGCGTTCGCGTCGAACTCGAGCGGGCGCATGAACGCTTCGTCACGGTCATCGACGGGCTGGACTCGGCGGTCCATGTCGCCGACGTGCAGACTGGAGAAATCCTCTTTGCCAATCGCGCCTTCCAGAGCATTTTCGGCTTCGATGCCGTCGGCCGCGACTCAGCAACACTCACTACGGCCTGCCGCCCCGATATCGATGCCATGCGGCAAGATCCCGCCTTGCTCACGGTCGACCAGCTACCCTACGAATTATTCGACGGCGAGGTACGCCACCAACTGTCCGGCCACTGGTATCACGTCCATGAACGGGCAATTCGCTGGGTGGATGGACGAACCGTGCGGGTCCAGATTGCCGCCGACATCACCGACCGCAAACACATCGACGAGGTTAACCAGCAGCAGCAGAAGCGTCTGGAACAAACCTCGCGTCTGATCACCATGGGCGAAATGGCCTCGTCGCTGGCTCATGAGTTAAACCAGCCCTTGTCGGCCATCGCCAACTACTGCGCCGGCTGCGTCAAGCGCATGCAGGCCGGTAATTACCGGCTGGACGATCTGCTCGCCGCCATGCAAAAAGCCTCTGATCAGGCTGAACGGGCAGGCAAGATCATTCGCCGCATGCGCGACATGGTGAAAAAAGGCGAACCCAACCGGCAAGCGGTTGCGCTCGCCGATCTGATCGAGGAAACCCGCGCCTTTGCCGACATCGAAGCGCGCCGCACCAGCACACAAATCATCGTCGCCATCCCGGAAAACTTGCCGCGTATCGTTGTCGACCGCATCATGATCGAACAAGTGCTGCTCAACCTGATCAAGAATGGCATCGAAGCGATGAATGACTTGGCGCCGGAACGCCGCCAGCTTGAGATTCGCGCTCGCCCGCTCGATGAGCGAATGGCCGAAATCAGCATTACCGACCACGGCCATGGCCTGGCCGAAGACGACATCGAACGAATTTTTGCCCCCTTCTTCACCACCAAGCCGGATGGCATGGGCATCGGTCTAGCCATCTGCCGCTCGATCATCGAGTTTCACCAGGGCCGACTGTGGGTCGAGACCCAGCGTGATGGCGGCAGCATCTTCCACTTCACTGTCCCCATTGAAAATGCCAGCGAGATCACCGATGAATGAAGCCCAGCAAATTATCTATGTCGTCGACGACGACGACGCGATGCGCGACTCAATGAGCTGGCTACTGGAAGGCGAAGGTTTCCCGGTGGCCTGTTTCCCCTCTGGCGAAAGCTTCCTGGCTGCCCGCCATGACGACATGCACGGTTGCCTGGTACTTGATGTCCGGATGCCGGAAATGAGTGGCCTCGAACTCCATGAAAAACTCGACGCCTTGGGGTCGCCCCTGCCAATCATCTTCGTCACCGGTCATGGCGACGTCCCGATGGCGGTCAGCGCACTGCAACGCGGCGCCTGCGATTTCATCGAAAAGCCCTTCCATAACGAAGATCTCCTCAATCGCATCCGGCGGGCGCTCGAACTCGAACAGCAACTGACCAGCCGTCGCCAGCAGCACGAGGCGATCAATCACCGCATCGACCAACTAACGCAGCGCGAACGGGAAGTCATGGAACTGGTCGTCGCCGGCAAGCTCAACAAGCAGATTGCCGACACACTGGCGATCAGCATGAAAACCGTTGAAGCGCATCGGGCGCGGGTAATGGACAAGATGGCCGTGCGCACCCTGGCCGAACTGGTCACGGCGGTGATGAGTTTGCAATCAACACCGCGCGACGCTCAGTAATTGCGCGTTGGCACCGGCATGCGCGGTTTTCCGAAGTAGGTCGCCGGCGGCACTTGATAGACCGGTGGGGCCGCCTTGCCGGTCGGTACAATGCGGATCGATTGCTGGTCGGCCTTGCTGCGACTGGCCGACACTTCCAGCGTCACGGCTTTCTGCGGCGTCGCCGGGCGGTCGAATTCAGCGCGAACAATCCGCATCCGTTCGGCAGCAATTCGCCGGTCGATGACCTCGGTGGACATCTTGCGCTCGGCCAGGGCCTGACGCATGGTCAGCAAATCTTCCAGCGCCTTGGACATGAACACCGAGCGCGGCGCAGCGCCCCAACTGTCGCGCGGTTGACTCACCGCCGTATTGAATTCCTGCGGATCGCTGACCAGTCGGGCAATATTCAGCCGATTGCCGCGCATCGCCCAGTCCAGCGCCCCCTCGCCCCAATCATTTTTCAGCCGGCGATCAGCCCCTTTTTCAATCAGCTGGCGAGCCAAGGTTTCACGCCCCTCATACACCGCCATCATCAACACGCTGGACCCGTTGGGGCTTTGGGCATTGATGTCCGCCCCCCGCGCCAGCAAGTCGTTTGCCAGCGCCTCGTGTCCGGCAAACACCGCGTAATGCAGCGCCGACCAGCGCCGCCCTGCGGTATTGAGCTGGGCACCATGCGCCAGCAACCAATCAACGGCCGCCGTTTGCCCCCGCCAGGCGGCCAGCGCCAAAGCAGACTCGCCATTCGCGTTAACCCGGTTGATGTCGGCCCCACTCGCCAGAAAAAGCGCCATCAAGGCCACATGCCCCTCCCAGGCACCGATCATCAACCCGGAGCCGATCCGGCTGCCCATGAAATCAGGTGGCAAACCAGCCGCCAGCCAGGCCTTGGCCTGGGCCAGATCACCCAGTTCGAGCTGGGTCGACAATGCGGTCGGGGTCGGTAACTGCCCTTCATCGCTGGCCCAAATGGCTGCCTGAACCGGAACAATTCCGGCAATCCCGATTATCATGGCCAGACTCCAGCGCGTCATGTGCTTGCTCACCTGCATACTCTCCCTCATTCAGTCAGCCCCGATTCTCTCATGTTGTCCTTGATGCGCCCGCTGTGGCCGGCCCTGGGCCTGTCCTTGCTGCTGCACGGCGCGCCTTTCCTGAGCGCGGCCCCAGCCAGCCCTGTGCCGCCATCCGCGGCGCCGCCCCTCAAGGCCACGCTGGCCACCCCACCGACGCCTGCTACGCCCAGCGCACTGCCGCTCAGCCTGCCCGAACCACCCACCAAGGCCGAGCGAGCACCGCCGGAAAGGAACAAAAAAAGGACCCACTCGACGGTCGACCGCGTGCACACCCCCAAAACCTGGAGCGAGCACATCCGACAACAATTCAGCGACCAGCAAGCTCAAGGCTTGTACTACCCGGAAGCTGCCCGCCGTCAGGGCATCGAAGGCGAAGTCCTGGTCCTGCTGCTGGTTGATGAAAGCGGTGCCGTGGCGGCCGCCCGCGTCGAAGCAAGCAGTGGCCACACCCTCCTCGACGATGCCGCCCTGCGGGCGGTGCGCCAGTTGCGCTCACTGCCGGCCGATACGCCGCGCGACATGCTACTGCCCGTCAGTTTCCGTTTGCGCTGATCCCACAGTCTAAACCGCACCTGCCGCATGTAACCGGGCAATGGCCGCCACATCGTAGCCGAGGGCCGCCAGCACGCGGTCCGTATGCTCGCCCAATGCCGGTCCAATCCAGGTAGTGCCGCCGGGAGTGGCTGACAATTTAGGGACGATACCGGGCAGACGAAAGGCTTGGCCGTCCGGCAAGGTCGCCGACTCAAACATCTGGCGGGCGATGAATTGCGGGTCAGCCAGCATGTCGACCGCAGAATAGACCCGCGACGACGGCACCTCGGCCGCTGCCAGCACACGCAGGATATCGGCTTCGTCGTGCTGCGCACACCAACTGTCGATCAAGGCATAGACCTCGTCACGCCGCGCATCGCGCCCGGCGTTATCGGCCAGACCGGGGTCGTCAGCCAGGTCGTCGCGCCCGATGGCGCGCATGAAACGCTTGAAAATGGCATCACCATTGGCGCCGATGGTCACATGCTTGCCATCGCGGGTGGTATGGGTGTTGGATGGGGTAATGCCGGGCATGATGTTGCCGGTCCGTTCGCGGACGAAGCCAAAGACATCGAACTCCGGCACCATCGATTCCATCATCGCAAAAACCGCTTCATACAGCGCGACATCGACCACCTGCCCCAGCCCGCCATTCACTTCCTTGTGGCGCAAAGCCATCAGCGCGCCGATCGCCCCCCACAGGGCAGCAATCGAATCCCCGATGGAAATGCCGGTGCGCACCGGCGGCCGATCCGGAAAGCCGGTGATGTAACGCAGGCCGCCCATCGACTCACCCACTGCACCAAAGCCCGGCTGCTCCTTGTACGGCCCGGTCTGGCCGAAGCCCGACAACCGGACCATGACCAGGCCGGGGTTTTCGGCACGCAGGTCATCCCAGCCCAGCCCGAATTTCTCCAGCACACCCGGGCGAAAATTTTCGACCAGAATGTCGGCCTCGGCAATCAGCCGACGGACGAATTCACGGCCCTCCGGGTGCTTGAGATTGGCCGTCACCGACTTCTTGTTGCGCGCCTGCACGTACCACCACAAGGAGGTTCCGTCATACAGCTTGCGCCATTGGCGTAGCGGGTCGCCACCGTCAGGGGACTCGACCTTGATCACCTCGGCGCCAAACTCGGCCAGAATGCGCGTGCAGAAGGGGCCGGCAATCAAGGTCCCGAGTTCGACCACCTTGAGGCCAGCCAAGGGTTTGGGTGTTTCGCTCATTTCAGGGCTCCCAATATTGAACGGGCAGACGTTGCCCGAAATCATGCTGCCACAGGCGGTTGACCGTGGCATCAACCCAGGCGGGCTGGCCACTGGTCGCCATCACCAAGCGCCCCTGCCCCCCACCCAACAGACTACCGGCTTGCAGCAAACGCGCCAGTTGCCGAGCCACTGCCTCGCCGGTATCGAGCAATTGGCAGGTATCGGGCAAGCGACGGGCAATGCCCTCAGCGACCCACGGGTAATGGGTACATCCCAAAACCACAACATCCACCCCAGCTTGCATCAGTGGCGGTATAAAACGATCAAGCAATTCGTCCACGGCCGGGCTATGTGCGCCATGCACTTCGATCGCATCGGCCAAGCCCGGACATGCCTGGGCCAGCACCTGTAAATGACCCGCATGGCTGGCCACCAAGCGCTGAAAACGCGCGCTGTGCAAAGTACGGGTTGTCGCCAGCACGCCAACGACGCCACGCCTGCTGAGCGCTGCCGCCGGCTTGACGCCCGGTTCGAGCGCCACCACCGGCAAACTGACCGCCGCCCGGATGGCTTCGGCTGCCGCCGCTGTCGCGGTATTACAGGCAATCACCAGCGCCTTGGCGCCCCGTGCCGCCAAGCCTTCGGCAATGCGCACACCACGTTCGCGAATGAAGGCTTCCGGGCGATCGCCGTAAGGCAGATAACGGGTATCGGCGTAATAAAAAAAATCTTCCTGCGGCAGTTGACCGCGCAAGGCCCGCAGGACCGTCAGGCCGCCGAGGCCGGAGTCGAAGACAGCAATGGGATGACGATTCAAACACGCACCTGCAGCTAGCCGAAAAAAGAAACCCCCGCGAGCGGGGGCCTCATTCAAGCACAAAGTAAACGCAATTACATGCGTTCGATCATCGCATCGCCAAACTCGGAGCAGGACAATTCGTCCGCGCCATCCATCAGGCGGGCAAAGTCATAGGTCACCTTCTTGTCGCCAATCGCCGCTTCCATGGCTTTGACGACCAGATCGGCCGCTTCCTTCCAGCCCAAGTGACGCAGCATCATTTCAGCCGACAAGATCAAGGAACCGGGATTGACCTTATCCAGACCGGCATACTTCGGCGCCGTGCCGTGCGTCGCCTCGAAGCAGGCGTACTGATCAGAGATATTGGCCCCCGGTGCGATGCCGATACCGCCGACCTGAGCAGCCAGCGCATCGGAAATGTAATCGCCATTCAGGTTGGTGGTGGCGATCACGTCGTACTCGGCCGGGCGCAGCAAAATCTGCTGCAGGAAGGCGTCAGCGATCGAATCCTTGACGGTGATTTCACGGCCGCTCTTCGGATTGGTGAAATGGCACCACGGGCCACCGTCGATCAGTTCAGCCCCGAATTCCTCCTGGGCCAGCTTGTACGCCGTGTCACGGAACAGGCCTTCCGTGAATTTCATGATGTTGCCCTTGTGCACGATAGTCACCGACTTGCGGTCGTTATCGATGGCGTACTGGATCGCGGCGCGCACCAGACGCTGTGTCCCCTCGACCGACACCGGCTTGATGCCAATGCCCGAACTGGCCGGAAAGCGGATTTTCTTGACGCCCATTTCCTTCTGCAGGAAATCAACCACCTTCTGGCAGGCCTCGGTATTCGCCGCCCATTCGACACCGGCGTAAATGTCTTCGGTATTCTCGCGGAAAATGACCATGTTGGTCAGTTCCGGGTGTTTCAGCGGCGACGGCACGCCCTTGAAATACTGCACCGGACGGACGCACTGGTAGAGGTCAAGCTCCTGTCGCAAGGCCACATTCAACGAGCGGATGCCACCACCGACCGGCGTGGTCATCGGCCCCTTGATCGAGACCGAATATTCTTTCAGCGCATCGAAGGTTTCCTTGGGCAGCCACTCATCCGGCCCGTAAAGACGGGTGGATTTCTCGCCGGCATAGACTTCCATCCAGTGAATCTGCTTTTTGCCGCCATAGGCCTTGTCGACCGCGGCATCGATGACCTTGATCATGACCGGCGTGATGTCGATGCCAATACCATCGCCTTCAATGAAGGGAATGATCGGATTATCCGGTGTGGGCTGCCCCGGAACGATTTTCGAACCACCTTGCGGAATCTTGATGTGAGATGTCATAGCCACTCCTGTGCGTTGTTATCGGACGAGCTGGTCAATAATGAATCCCTGGTGCGGGATAGTCCGCCACCTGACAAGCGGCCACGGACAGTGACGAGGATTATGTCGCAAAAGGCCAATCGCGGTCGACCCGCCAAAACCAATAAAAAAAGCGAAGATCTGTCAGATCTTCGCTTTTTTTGATCAGCAGGCCCGCCGCTGGCGCGGACAGGCAAGCTGCGTTTAGAGGCGGGCGGCTTTCAGTGCCGCATTGAGCGTCGGGCTCGGCCGCATAACCGCCTTGCACTTCTCGGAATCCGCCTTGTAGTAGCCACCGATATCCACTGGCTGCCCCTGAACCATTTTCAACTCGGCCACAATCTGAGCCTCGTTGTCGGTCAGCGTCTTGGCCAACTTGGCAAAATGAGCGGCCAGTTCGGCATCTTCCTTCTGCGCTGTCAGTTCCTGGGCCCAGAACATGGCCAGATAGAACTGCGAACCGCGGTTGTCGAGTTCACCGGTTTTTGGCGACGGCGACTTGCGGTTGTCGAGCAGCTTACCGGTCGCCGCATCCAGCGTCTTGGCCAGCAATTGCGCACGGACATTGCCTTCCTTGATGCCGAGATCTTCGAGCGACACGGCCAGAGCCAGGAACTCACCCAGCGAATCCCAGCGCAGGTGATTTTCTTCGGTGAGCTGTTGCACGTGCTTCGGGGCCGAACCGCCAGCACCGGTTTCGTACATGCCGCCGCCGTTCATCAGCGGGACGATGGACAGCATCTTGGCGGAGGTGCCCAGTTCCATGATCGGGAACAGGTCGGTCAGGTAATCGCGCAGGATATTGCCAGTCACCGAAATGGTATCGAGGCCACGAATCACGCGCTCCAGCGTGAAACGCATGGCGCGAACCTGCGACATGATGTGAATTTCCAGGCCGCTGGTGTCGTAATCCTGAAGGTAGGTTTCGACCTTCTTGATCAGCTCATTCTCGTGCGGACGGTACGGGTCCAGCCAGAAGACGGCCGGCATGCCGGAGTTGCGGGCGCGGGTGACGGCCAGCTTGACCCAGTCGCGGATCGGCGCATCCTTGACCTGACACATGCGCCAGATGTCGCCGGCTTCAACATTCTGCGTCAGCAGCACTTCGCCGCTGTCGATATCCACAATGTTGGCAATGCCATCTTCAGTGACTTCGAAGGTCTTGTCGTGCGAACCGTATTCTTCGGCCTTCTGGGCCATCAGGCCGACGTTGGGAACGGTGCCCATGGTTTTTGGATCGAAGGCGCCGTTGGTCTTGCAGAAGTTGATCATCTCCTGATAGATGCGGGCAAAGGTCGATTCCGGCATGACGCACTTGGCGTCATACTGCTTGCCGTCGGCCCCCCACATCTTGCCGCCGGAACGGATCATCGCCGGCATCGACGCATCGACAATAATGTCGTTCGGCGAGTGGAAGTTGGTAATGCCCTTGGCCGAGTCCACCATGGCCAGCTTCGGACGGTACTCCTGGCAGGCGTGCAGATCGCGGATGATCTCGTCGCGCTTCGATTCCGGCAGGGTCTTGATCTTTTCATACAGATCGACCATGCCATTATTGACGTTGATACCCAGTTCGTTGAACAGGTCACCGTGCTTCTCAAAGGCTTCCTTGTAGAAGATCTTGACGCAGTGACCGAAAACGATGGGGTGCGACACCTTCATCATCGTCGCCTTGACGTGCAGCGAGAACAGAATGCCGGAATTGCGGCAATCCTCCAGTTCGCTTTCGTAGAAATCGCACAGGGCCTTCTTGCTCATGAACATCGAGTCGATGATTTCGCCAGCCAGCAACTTCACTTCCGGCTTGAGCACGGTGCGCTTGCCGCCCTTGGCGATCAACTCCATGCGCACACGACGCGGCTTGTCCAGCGTGATTGATTTTTCGCCATGGTAGAAATCACCCCCATGCATGTGCGAAACGTGAGTCTGCGACCACGACACCCACTTGCCCATCGAATGCGGGTTCTTGCGGGCGTAGTTTTTGACGGCCAGCGGCGCACGACGGTCGGAGTTACCTTCGCGCAGTACCGGGTTAACCGCAGACCCCAGGCACTTGCCGTAGCGGGCAACGATCGACTTTTCCTCGTCGCTGCTCGGCACTTCCGGGTAATCGGGAATGGCATAACCCTTAGCCTGCAATTCCTTGACGCAGGCTTTGAGCTGGGCGACCGAGGCCGAAATGTTCGGCAGCTTGATAATGTTGGTTTCCGGCAGCAGGGTGCGGGCGCCCAGGTCAGCCAGGGTGTTCGGCACCCGCTGTTCCTCAGTCAGAAACTCGGAAAACTCAGCGAGAACGCGGGCGGAAACTGAAATATCGCTTTTCTCGATTTCAACACCGGCCGGACCGGCGAAGGTGCGGATGATGGGCAAAAATGCACAAGTCGCCAGCAGCGGCGCCTCGTCAGTGAGCGTATAGATAATCTTGGACTTGCCTGCGGACATGCGAACCCCTTGTCATTAGTATGAAAACGCGAGCCGATGATACGGCGGCCCCCTTGCGCGGTGCTTACAAATGCAACCTCGGGAGTATCCGCGCCCACACCGCTTCGGTCAACGGTGAAAGCACATTTCACAGTGTGAACTCCCCGAAAAGACCCGGGTCCGGGTGCTAGAATCGGCCGGTCCCTCCGGAGTCATGACAATGAAGATTTCCGTCGGCCTCTATGGCACCAACGCGCACCAGATTGCGCTGGCCCTGATTCAAGGCTTCAACAAACACTACCGGCTCTTCCGGCAAACTTGCTGCGAAGCCAAAATGCGTTTTGAACAGGGCGACTGGCTAGGCGTCCATCGGGCGGTCAAGGAACGCATCCGCTTCTACGACGACCGGGTCGATGAATGCGTCGAGCGCCTGCGCTCGGAATTCGATGCTCAAAACATTGATGACGCCACCTGGCAGCAAGTCAAGCTCTTATATATCGGCCTGTTGCTCAATCACCGACAGCCAGAACTGGCCGAAACCTTCTTTAACTCGGTGACGACGAAAATTCTGCACCGAACTTATTTTCACAACGATTTCATTTTTGTCCGGCCGACCATCTCAACCGAAAATCTGGAGGGCGACGAAGACGCCACCTACCGCAGCTACTACGCCGATGCCGCAGGCTTGCGCGGGGCAATTCGCCAGATCATTACCGATTTTTCCTGGCAACGTCCGTTTGCTGACCTTGAGCGCGACGTCAACTACGTTTACCACGCCATCCGACGCTATTTTCGCGCCATGCCAAATCGCGAGTTCAATTTCCAGATCCAGGTTCTGGGCTCGGCTTTTTATCGGAACAAGGCCGCCTACATCATCGGCAAAGCGATCAACGGCGCGACCGAATATCCTTTCGCCATTCCGGTGCTGCATGACGACCAAGGCGCACTCTACCTTGACACCATCCTGCTTGATGCCTGGCGGATCGGCTTGCTGTTCTCGCTATCGCGCGCCTATTTCATGGTCGACATGGAAGTCCCGTCCGGCTACGTGCAGTTCCTGCGTGCCATCATGCCCAACAAGCCACGTTCCGAGATTTACATCATGCTGGGCCTGGGCAAACAGGGAAAAACCATGTTTTTCCGGGATTTCATTTACCACCTGCACCACTCCGCAGACAAATTCATCATGGCACCGGGTATTCGTGGCCTGGTCATGCTGGTCTTTACGCTGCCCTCCTACCCGTATGTCTTCAAGATCATCAAGGACGTATTTGGCAGTTCGAAGGAAATGGACCAGGCTACCGTCAAACGCAAATTTTTGATGGTCAAGCAGGTCGACCGCGTCGGCCGGATGGCGGACACGCTGGAATTTTCCAACGTGATGTTTCCGCTGAAACGTTTTTCCGACGAGGTGCTTGACGAATTGCGCCACTTGGCGCCATCCAAATTCGAGGTCGATGGCGAGCAATTGATCATCAAGCACCTCTACATTGAACGGCGCATGGAGCCGCTCAACATCCACATCGACCGGATGGACAAGAGCAATCAGCAGGACGCCCTCGAACATGCCATCCGCGAATACGGCAACGCCATCCGCGAATTGGCCCAGGCCAATATTTTCCCCGGCGACATGCTGTGGAAGAATTTCGGCATTACCCGCTACGGCCGAGTCGTTTTCTACGACTACGATGAAATCGAGTACATGACCGACATCAACTTCCGGAAAATTCCACCAGCACCGGACTTCGAAACAGAAATGTCGGGCGAGGTCTGGTATCCGGTCGCCCGCAACGACGTCTTCCCCGAGGAGTTTTCAACCTTCCTGCTCGGCTCACCGATGGTCCGGAAGTTGTTCATGACGCACCACAAGGATTTGCTGAAACCCGCCTTCTGGCAGGATGCCCAGGAAAAAATCCGCGCCGGCCACGTCGAGGATTTCTTCCCCTATCCGCAAGATTTACGCTTTGCCAACAGTCGCCCAAATGACGACTGCAGCCATTGATAAGGAATTGCTGACGACTGCAGTCAGCAATGCTGATGCCAGAAAAATCAGAAATCCCTTATCTTCGCACTCGAAAAAGTAAGCCCACCATGACCTCAAGAGTGCACCACCAAGGCCGGCGACTGGGTCACAAAATTAACCATTTCTAATATCAGCAGCAATCTATAGGAGGCCGGCCATGTCGCTGACCCTGGCAATAGCACGCGAACGCACCAACGGTGAAAGCCGGACGGCGCTGTCGCCTGAAACCGCCAAAAAATTCATCGCCCTTGGCGCCCACATCCGTATGGAACAGAGCGCCGGTATTGAAAGCCATTTTCTCGATCCGGATTACAGCGCGGTAGAGTTCGTTCCCGGTCTGCCGGAAGCCTACGCCGCCGCGCAATTGATTTTGCGGGTTGCCCCCCCGTCGACCGCGGAAATTGCGGCCATGCCGGAAGGCTCGGTCTTGATCGGCCTGCTCAAGCCCTTCGAAAGCAAGGAACGCCTCGCCGCACTCAATGCCCGGAGAATCACCGCCTTCGCGCTGGAATTGCTGCCGCGCATTTCCCGGGCGCAAAGCATGGACGCGCTATCCAGCCAGGGCGCCTGTGCCGGCTACCAGTGTGGCCTGATTGCCGCCGCTCGCTGCACCAAATTCTTCCCGATGCTGACCACGGCCGCTGGCACCATTCGTCCGGCCCGGGTGCTGGTCATCGGTGCCGGCGTCGCCGGCCTGCAAGCCATCGCCACCTGCAAGCGCCTGGGCGCCATGGTCGAGGCCTACGATGTGCGCGCTGCTGCCAAGGAGCAAATCGAATCGCTCGGCGCCAAATTTGTAGACACCGGGGTGTCGGCTGATGGTCGCGGTGGCTATGCCCGTGAGCTCAGTGCCGATGAAAAAGCCGCGCAAGCCGAGAAGCTGACCAAGGCCATCGCGGCTGCCGATGTCGTGATCTGTACGGCCGCTATCCCCGGCAAAAAAGCACCGCAGATCATCACCCGCGACATGGTCGGACGCATGAAATACGGTGCCATCATCATCGACATGGCGGCTGAATCCGGCGGTAATTGTGAGCTAACCCAGCCAGGCGAGCATGTCATCGCCAATGATGTGCATATCCACGGTCCGCTCAATCTGCCGTCGCGCATGCCCACCCACGCCTCTGAGTTGTACGCCAAGAATCTTTACAATTTCCTCTCACCCGCCATCAAGGAGGGGCAGTTGCAACTGGATTGGAGCGATGAGGTCATCGCCGGCACAGCGCTTTGTCACAACGGTGCCACGGTCAACGCCACAGTTAAACAAATTTTGGGAGATGCCTGATGGACGGCCTGCTCGCACTCTATATTTTCATGCTCGCCGCCTTTACCGGCTACGAGATCATCGCCAAGGTGCCGGTCATCTTGCACACCCCGCTAATGTCGGGGTCCAATTTCATCCACGGCGTCGTCGTGGTCGGCGCCATGATCGTGCTCGGCCAGGCGGATACGCCGCTGCAGCAAGCCATCGGCTTCTTTGCTGTCGCCCTCGGCGCCGCCAACGCGGCAGGCGGCTACGTCGTCACCGAACGCATGCTGGCCATGTTCAAAAAGAAGGAAGACTGACATGTCCCTGCCCATTTACGTTCAGGGTGCCTGGTTTGCCGGCGCCGCTCTTTTCATCGTCGGTCTCAAGGGGATGAGCTCGCCGGCCAGTGCCCGCCGCGGCATTGTGACTGCCGGCTACGGCATGTTGCTGGCCATCGCCGCCACCTTCCTGATTCCCGGTTTGCAAAACCTCGGCCTGATGGCGCTGGCCCTCGTTGTTGGCGGCGCCGCTGCGTGGATTTCCGGCCAGAAGGTCAAAATGACCGACATGCCGCAAATGGTCGCCATCTATAACGGTATGGGTGGCGGTGCGGCAGCGGCCATTGCCGCGGTCGAATTCGCCAAAGGCGATGCGCACAGCACCGTCACCACGACGCTCGCCGTCCTCGGCGCACTGATTGGCGCCGTTTCCTTTACTGGCTCCTGCGTTGCCTGGGCCAAATTGCAGGGCGTGTTAAAAAAAGCCATTCGCCTGCCAGCTCAAAATACGGTCAACGTGGTGCTGGCACTCAATGCGCTCGGCCTTGGCCTGGCAATGATCATCATGGCCCCAGCCCAGCCTGAGTTGATCTATTTCTTCTTCGCCGTCGCCTTGCTGCTTGGCCTCATCGTGACCCTGCCGATTGGTGGTGCCGACATGCCGGTGGTCATCTCGCTGTTCAATGCCTTCACCGGCCTGGCAGTCGGTTTCGAAGGTTACGTCCTTGGCAACCCGGCGCTGATCATTGCCGGCATCGTGGTGGGTGCCGCCGGCACCCTGCTCACCCAGTTGATGGCCAAGGCGATGAACCGGCCGATCTCCAACATCCTGTTCACGCCCCTGGTCGCCAGCGGGCCGGGCGAAGCCATCACCGGCACGATGAAGGAACTCAGCGCCCTGGATGCGGCAGCATTGATGCGTTACGCCAGCAAGGTCATCATCGTGCCCGGCTACGGCATGGCTGTGGCGCACGCCCAGCACAAAGTCTGGGAGATGACTGAAATCCTTGAAGAAGCCGGCGTCGAAGTGAAATTCGCCATTCATCCGGTAGCGGGTCGCATGCCAGGCCACATGAACGTCTTGCTGGCCGAAGCCGGTGTACCGTACGACAAGATTCTCGACCTCGACGAGATCAATGGCGAATTTTCCCAAACCGACGTCGCCCTGGTCATCGGCGCCAACGATGTGGTCAATCCCAGCGCCCGGACTGACAAGAGCAGCCCAATCTACGGCATGCCCATTCTCGATGCTGACAAGGCGCACAACGTCATCGTCATCAAACGAGGTAAAGGCACCGGCTACTCGGGTGTCGAGAATGCCCTGTTTTACACCGACAATTGCCGGATGCTGTACGGTGATGCCCAGCCGATGGCGGGCGAAATCATCCAGCACTTGAAGACAATGAATTGAGTTGAACCTACCGATCCGGGCGCGAGGGCCTTACAATGCAGACTTCTCGCGTTCCGGAAATTCCCATGAAAAGAATCGATGACTTCCTGATCGGTGCAGCCATCCTGCTCAGCGTCAGCCTGGGTGCCTGGTCCCTGTCGGGCAGCACGATCCCGGCCTTCTGGTTCATGGCCATTGCTGCACTCTTGATCGTAGCCGCCATCTTTTCGCTGCAAGGCCGGCAACGCTGGAAAGACGAGCAACGCAAACGTGTTGAGGAACTCAACACTGTCATGGCCGAATATCAGGTCTTGTCCGATGAAGCGATGAACCATGCTGAATTGCAGTTCTCTTCGCTAGAGCAAGAAATGCAGGAAGCGCAGACCATCATCCGAGAATCGGTCAGCAAACTCTCGGGCAGCCTGACCGGTTTGGAGTCCGAATCCTCCGACCAACGTCAGATCCTTCGCTCGCTGATCAACGAAATGCTGGAAATGACGGGCTCAGGCGATGTGCACGCGCAGGAACAGGCGGGCCTCAAACGCTTCTTCGATGAAACCAATACGCTGATCGGCGAGTTCGTCAGCAAAATGGGCCACCTGCGGAGCACCAGTCAGGGCATCGCTGTCAGTTTTGAAGAGATGCAAAGCCAGGTCAAACGTATCACCGGCACGCTCAACGACATCGCTGGCATCACCAAGCAAACCGACCTGCTGGCGCTCAATGCTGCCATCGAGGCGGCTCGGGCCGGCGAGGCTGGGCGCGGCTTTGCCGTGGTCGCCGACGAAGTCCGCAACCTGGCAGCCCGTACGGGTGAGTTCAATGTCGACATCCGTAATGCCCTGTCCGATATCCTGAATTCGCTGCAAGACGTCGGCGGTCGCATTCATGACGCCACCACCATCGACATGACCATTGCCGAACGCTCGCAAACCACGCTGGAAGAACTAGGGGCCGAACTGATTGAACTGACCGACAAGGCACGGCAGCACTCGACCAACATCACAGCGATCACCGAACGGATGCACGGCATGACCCAGGATGGTGTGATGGCCATGCAATTCGAAGATATCGTGACCCAGATGATCGACCGCATTTCGCGGCGCACCACCAATGTGGGCGAATACCTCCACGCCTTCCTCAGCTTGCAGCATGATGAGACGGAAAAGAATGGACTGAACCGCTTCCGGCAGCGAAGTGAGCGGCTGGTTCAGTTGCTCGTCGACTCGCATCTCAAAACAGACCAAATCAAGTCCCACTCCTCGGCCAAAACCGGTAAAGACATCGCGGCAGCCGACAACGGCGATATTGAATTGTTCTAGGCCGGCTGGCGCTGATTTCCCGCGGTCAACCGGGCTTTTGCGGAAAAACCCATGACGCTTGCACAACTGATTGAATGGCTGGGCGAAAAGACCAGCATCACCCTGGCCGGACTCTGTATTGGCCTGCTGTTTGGTCTCTTCGCCCAACGATCACGCTTTTGCCTGCGTTCAGCCGTGGTCGAGTTCTGGAGCCGCCAGGGCACCAGCAAGCTGGCCATTTGGCTGTATGCCTTTTCGAGTGCGGTCATCGCCACGCAGTTATTCATCACCCTGGACTGGCTGGATGTTTCGCAAGCCCGACAATTGTCCGCCACGGGTAGTCTGTCCGGAGCCTTGGTCGGCGGGCTCTGCTTCGGCATTGGCATGATCCTGGCCCGCGGCTGCTCGTCGCGCATGCTGGTCCTCGCCGCCAATGGCAACCTGCGTGCCTTGCTCACCGGACTGATCTTCGCCGTGACGGCGCAAGCATCGCTGAGCGGCATCCTGTCGCCCCTGCGAACATGGATATCCAGTTGGCACACCATCGACGGCAGCACGCGTGATCTCTTGACAGTGACCCATCTCGGTCATGGCGGCGGACTGACCTTTGGCCTGCTCTGGCTAGTGGCAGCGCTTTATTTTGGCCGCCAGGCGGCCCTGAGCCGCCGCGAATACTTGGGCGGGATGGGGGTGGGTTTGATGGTTGCCCTGGCCTGGCTCGCCACCTTTCAGGTCGGCAGCCAGACTTTTGACGTCATGCCCGTGCAGAGTCTCAGCTTTACCGGCCCCTCTGCCGACATTCTGATGCTGGTCCTGTCCCCGCCTGGCCAGCCCTGGGATTTCGATATCGGCCTGGTTCCAGGGGTCGTACTAGGTTCTTTCCTGGCTGCACTGTGGGGAAAGGAGCTCAAGCTGGAAGGCTTCAAGGATGGCTTGAGCATGCGGCGCTATATCGCTGGCGCCCTGTTCATGGGCTTTGGCGGCATGCTGGCCGGGGGCTGTGCGGTGGGTGCGGGCGTTTCGGGCGCCTCGGTCTTTGCCTTGACCGCCTGGGTGGCCTTGATCGGCATGTGGGCCGGCGGCGGCCTGGCCGATGCACTCATCGACCGGCCAGAGCGCAAGGCAGCGCTCCAACCGTAGTACCTCTATCTCAGCGAACGACTGGCTGCTCATCATCTTTTGTCACCTCACCACCTCCGGTCAGGTACCCGCATGCGCAGCCATGCCGAAAAATAATCGATTGCTTATTTTAAAGTTCAAAAAAAACCCTGCTTACGCAGGGTCGACCGCAAGAAACAGGGTTTTTCCCCAAGGTCCTAACGCGGAAAGTACATCTTGGCTTTGTCGAGCTTGTAGCTCCAGGGCAAGTCGGCATTCTTCCAGCCGTTCACCACGCGCTGCCCTTTCTTGGGCCCATCGCTGGCCCGATCGCCCTCAAAGCCTTCCGCCACACTAAAAACCTGGGTATACCCTGCGGTTTGCAAGCGATCCGCCGCCTTGGAGCTACGGTCGCCGGAACGGCAAAGCAGGATGATCTGGGCATTTTTGTTCAGCCCCATCTCGGCCAAGCGACGTTCGAGTTCCGGGACAAAATCCTGGTTCGGATCGAGTTTGTACATCGTCCGCCGTTCATCCCAGTCGCTCATCAATTCAGGATGCTCGACAAACGGCACCAAGGCATCGGCATCAGTCGCCATGCCAACATACATGGCCTCGGCCCGTGTCCGCACATCGAACAAGGCGACCCCCTTTGGATTCGCCTTTTTCATGTCGAAAGCCTGCTTCGGTGTCAGATAGAGGGCCAATTTAGTGACCTTGATATCTGGCAAACCACTCCAGGTCGTCGTACCCGGCGCCCAGTCCGCGGCAAAGCTGGCCAGCGAAAAGCTCAGGGCCACACCAGCCAGCGCATATTTGAGTTTGGTCATCATGCGATCCCCGGATTCTTGTCTGCGCCTTTCAGCTTGGGCATGTTGAGTTGTACTGGCTTGACGGTCTTGATATCCCGCAGATACTGCGCCACGACGTCCCAGATCGGCTCACCTGAATTCTTGGCTTCTTCGGACACGGGTGCCCAACCCGCCACCTTGTACATTTTCTTCGGATCGATCAGTTGACCGCGCAAGGTCATGTTCTGAATCCGGCTACCCATCTTGGCCATCGGCTCGCAGGTGTATTGCAAGCCGCCCACCCGCACCATGTCGCCACCTTGCTGGTAGTAAGGATCAGGATTGAACAGGTTGTCGCAGACGTCCTCAAGGATGGTCTTGATCATTTCGCCGGACATGTTGGTGACCGTGGTCCAGGGGTAAGTGATCGCGGTCTGGTCGAGCACATGCTCCATCAGAATGGGCTGGCCCGGCAACAACGAGGTCCCCCAGCGGAAACCCGGTGAGAAAGCGATCTCGGCATCTTTCACCTTCATCAGCGCATCGACAATGACCTGATCGAAAGTGCCGTTGAAATTACCCCGGCGATAGAGCGTCCCTTCACTGATCGCCAATTTCTCATTCAACTTGTCGAGATACGGCGCCCGGGCCTTGTCGATCAGCGCCTGCATGTCCCGGTCGGCCGGTAGCAGGTTGGCGAAAACCGGCATCAACTTGTAGCGGTAGCCGGCAATCTTGCCGTTCTTCACGTCGAAGTCGAGCACGCCCAGATACTTGCCGTTGGAGCCAGCATTGGTCACCAGCGTCTGACCGCCAGCATTCTTGACGATGACCGGCGCCGGCATGCCGTCGTGGGTATGGCCGCCAAGAATGGCGTCAATGCCCTTGACCCGGGAGGCCATCTTCAAGTCGACGTCCATGCCGTTGTGCGACAACACGACAACGACCTGCGCGCCCTTGGCACGGGCTTCGTCGACGGTCTTCTGCATGTTTTCTTCCTGGATGCCGAAGCTCCAGTTCGGTGTCTGCCAGCGCGGGTTGGCAATCGGCGTATAGGGAAAGGCCTGGCCGATAATGGCGACCGGCACGCCATTCATGTTCTTCATGACGAAAGGTTTGAACACCGGATCACCGAAATCGGTGGTCTTGACGTTCTGGGCGACAATATCGACGACGCCGGCAAAATCCTTTTCCTCGATTTCCTTGACCCGCTCCTCGCCGTAGGTCGACTCCCAGTGCAGGGTCATGACATTCACGCCGAGCGCCTTACAGGCATCGACCATATCCTGTGCGTTCGACCACAATGCCGTGCCGGAGCCTTGCCAGGTATCGCCACCATCGAGCAGCAGGGCGCCGGGACGATTGGCCTTCATCCGCTTGACCAGCGTGGCGAGATGCGCAAAGCCACCGACCTTGCCGTAGGTCTCGGCGGCTTTTTCGAAATTCAAATAGGTGTAGGCGTGCGCCTCAATGCTGTTCGGCTTGAAGCCGAAATGCTTCAGCAAGTTATCGCCAACCAAGTGCGGCACCTTGCCGAACTGGTCACCAAAGCCGAGGTTGACGCTCGGTTCGCGGAAATAAATGGGCTGTAATTGGGCATGACAGTCCGTGATATGCAGCAGGCTGACATTGCCAAACTTGGGCAGATCATACATCTTGGCGGCGCCTTTTTCGGCCAGCGCCATTTCGCTATGCAATGACATGCCACCGGCAGCGGCGACAGCCATCACCTGCAAGAACTCACGACGATTCATGCTCATTTCTTCATCCCAAAAAAATACCCGACGAGTCACCCCGCCGGGAAAAGTCACGCAAGGATCATTTTTTGTTGACCGGCGATTGCGGGTCAAACAAGTAAGCCATTACATCTTTAATTTGTTGCTCAGTCAGAATATCGGCATCGCCGTTACGCGGCATGTTGCTACACGCGTTATAGGCTTTGGCGTTGTAGATCTTGCCCCAAGTGTATTTCACGACGTCATCACTACTGCCGCGTGCTTTACCGTATTCGAGCAACGAGGGACCAATCGTGCCGTAAGAAATTTCGTGGTGGCTCAACTGGTGACAGTTGTAACAGCCTCCCCCGTTGTCATGGGGCGTCTTGTCCGACCAGGTCAGGCCCTTGCCGCTGATGGCAATCTTCTCGCCACGCTTCCAGTCACCGAAATACTTGCCATCGGCCGGATAAACAATGGTCTTGAGCTGGGCTGCCTCAATCTCGGCCAGCACTTTCTTGCCAGGCAGTTTGTCGCCGGAACATGCCTTCTGGAAATCCAGCTGGTACATCCGGTACTTATCGACAATCCCCTTGGTCCGGAATGAACTATCCATCATTGCCTTGAAATCGGCATATTGCGCATCACCGTCCGCCCAGGCTGTCGGCATGGCCACCAGCAAGGCGGCGATCAAAGTCATTTTTTTCATGTCGTTTCTCCTTAGCGCTTGATACCCGGGGTCATCACTGTGCCGCCATTCCCATTGGCAGCCAGATAGACCGACAGGGCGATCGTGACGTCGGAACCGTAAATCGGCTCAGGGAAACGCTGCTGACGATAGCAGTCATTGAGACGATGCTGCATGGTCCAGAATTGACCGTTGGACACTCGGTAAGCCGGCCAACTACCCCAACCGGCGGCTGCACCTTCATGCGTGCGCAGATCGGGCAGTTCCTGCAAACGAATTCGCTTGCCACTCTCGCCATGACAAGTCGCACAGGAGAAATCCATGCTGCCACCGCGATAGAAGAAGGCCGTCTTGCCGAGGGCATACATCTTCTTCATTTCCGGGTGACGCATGTCGACCTTGATTTTCTGGCCCTTCGATTCGGTCACCACGTAGGCGACCAAGGACTCCATTTCTTCCATCAAGCCTTTGCCAAAGCGTGCCTTGTTGAGTTCTTTGGTATCGACGCCCTGCAAGGTCTGCAGGCAAGTCATCAGACGGGTTTCGAGGTCCTGAACCCGACCGGTATCCTTGAAATAACGCGGCAACTGAGCAGATGCACCTTTGACGACGCCCGGACCGAGCCCCAGATCACATTGTTCAAGTGTTGCATTTTTGGGACCGCGTGGTGTTTTCCAAAGCTCCTCGCCCTGGGCCGCCACGAGTTCGGATGGGTTGCCGTCAGCGAGCAATTCGCGATAAGCATTGATGGCATCAATTGCACTGTCGGCAGCAGTTGCTGCCAGCGGGGTCATTCCGACCACAGTGGCCAGAACAAGCGTTTTGAGTTTCTGCGGGATTGGCATAAACACTCCTCCATGGGATTGGTTGGCTGCGAGTTGCTTCTTGATGACAACCTCACGCCAGAACAACAAACAGGCCAGCGCGCGACGAGGGCCGCACCAGCCTGCTTGAGAACGACTCAACCGATCGCGACTTCGTCGGTACGGCTATCGCCCTTGTTGTCTTTCCAGCTAACAGCCACCTTGTCACCCGCTGCGCCGCCCTTGAACTTGAAGGCCAGGTAGGGGTTCTTGGAAATGGCCGTACCGAATTCACCGGACAAGACCGTCTTGCCATTGTGCGTAGCGGACATTTCAGTAATGAACAGCGCCGGAATCACAGCACCGTTGGCATCCTTGCGTTGACCAGTTTCCATGTCGTGGCTGATCAACACCTTAACTTCAGTAACGCCATCCTTTGCGGAGGCGCGAATTTTCATCGGCTTACCCATCGTTTTCTCCTTGTATTCCGAAATTGTGTTGTCTGATTAGCCGCCGCAGCCGCCGAGGGTGACCTTGATTTCCTTGGTCGCGATGTAGAACTTGCCATCCGCCTTGACCAAAGCGTAGATATTGGAGGTCTGGCCCATCTTGACTCGGGTTTGCACGTTGGCTTCGGTGCCCGCCGGCAACATGAAGCTGGCGGCCAGTGCATTCGGGTTCTTTTCAATCAGAATGGCCACCATGGTGGTGTTCGGCAGGGTGGAGACCACGCCAACCGGCACTACGGCGCCGTTTTCTGCGATGTCCGGACCCGTCACCTGCACATCCTTGCTCTCGGCCGGCTTCTCAGTGCCCAGCGCCTTCAGCGTATCCGCCATGCTCTTGGCTTCAAAAGCAGCCTTGTTCCAATCAGCCAGAGCCACACCCGGCTTGATGATGCCGGCAGCAGCTAAAGCGCCGAGAATGGCCGCACCAGAACCGCTCTTCAGTACATTACGACGTTGATTATTCATGACTTCTCCTCTCAAAATTGGGACTATTTCGCACCTGAAAGTATCCACTTCACCAAAGTTTTGATGTCCTCATCCTTGACATGCCCATGCGGCGGCATCGGAATGGAACCCCAAACGCCCTGACCACCCGCCTTGACCTTGTCGAACAAACGGCTTTCAGCGTCGGCCTGATCTTTGTAACGGGCCTGGACTTCATTGAACCCCGGACCAACAATCTTGTTGTTGGTCCCATGGCAACCGAGACAACCACTATTGGTCGCCAGGGCCGTCTCAGCAGACGGACCTGCCGGCTTGGCAGAAACTGCCGCTGCATCGCCGTCGACCGTACGCACACCACGGACGGGGCCGAAGCTGCGATTCTGCTCTTCAAGATTACCGTGGGCAGTCCGCGCATAGTCCGGCAACACCGAGCCAATGCGAACCTCTTTCTTGCAATTGCTCATGCAGGCCGTGTTCTTCACATCCGGCTTACCACCGTTACCAATACCACCCTTGGCCGCCGACGGGCCTGGCCACATTCCGTGATCAGTCGTCATGCCATTACGGTTAGGCATTTTCTTCTGCACTTCGGCAATATTTTGATCGGAGAGCACGAAGTCAGCCGGCACAATTTCAGCCAAATTGAGGAAATAGGCCATGATGGCGTAGACCTCATCCGGCTTCAGCGATTTGGGCGCCGTCCATGGCATTGCCCGCTGAATGTAGTCAAACACCGTCGAGATCGTCGCCACCTTGGTGAAGGTAGTGCGCTGCGGAATATCACCCGTCAGAAAGCCGCCGACCCGGCCATTCTTGACATCCGCCGGCGTCGTGCCACCAATCAAAGGCGTAAACACCTCGTTCGACTCGCCAAAGGAACCGTGGCAGGAAGCACATTTCTCCTCAAACAACTCTGTGCCGCGGTCCACATTACCCGAACCTTTCGGCAAGCCTTTGAAGTCAGGGCGAACATCAATGTCCCACGCCTTCACTTCAGCCGGCGTTGCCAGACGACCGATGCCGGAAAAATTGTCGAACGCGAAGGCCGACGTAGCAGCCCCGGCCAATGCCAGGACCAGGATGGACTTAGAGAACCTGGACATTGCTGACCTCCCCACTTTCGACGATTTTCCAGGACTGGATGGCATTGTTGTGGTAAATCGACTTGGTCCCACGCACTTCGCGCAACTGACCGTAAGACGGTTGAACATAACCGGTTTCGTCGATGGCGCGTGATTGCAGGATGGCGGGCTTGCCATCCCACACCCAGTTGATATTGAATCGGGTCAGCGCCTTGTTCTGGACCGGCCCCTCGATACGAGCGGTTTTCCAGTTGATACCGCCATCGAAGGAGACATCGACCTGCTTGATCCTGCCACGGCCCGACCAGGCCAAACCGGAGACGTTGTAAAAACCCTTCTCCAGCAAGCGTTGACCGCCAGAAGGCGTGGTAATGACTGACTTGCACTCTTGAACCGAGGTGTATTGCCGATGCAGACCGCTCGGCAAAAGATCAATGTAGTGCACCGCTTCGTCCTTGGTGGCATAAGGCTTGTCACCCACTTCGATGCGGCGCAGCCATTTGACCCAAGAGACACCCTGCACCCCAGGCACGACCAAACGCAGCGGATAGCCGTTTTCCGGGCGCAGCATTTCGCCATTCATGCCGTAAGCGACAAAAACCTCACCATTCTCGACCATTTCCATCGGAATGGTCCGGGTCATCGATGAGCCATCGGCCCCTTCAGCCAGCACATAGCGTGCTTTTTTGTAATCGACGCCACAGTCTTCCAGCAACAACTTCAGCGGCACCCCGGTGAATTCGGAACAAGACAGCATGCCGTGAGTGTACTGAACTGTCGGCACGGCCACATTGCCCCACTCAAGGCCCGTATTGGCGCCGCACTCAATAAAGTGAATACGGGAAACCGACGGCAGGCGCATCAACTGGTCCATCGTGTAGACCTTGGGTGACTTCAGGAAAGCCGGATCAGACCCATTGATCATCAAACGATGACGAGCCGGATCAACATCCTGCCAGCCTTGGTGATGACGCTCGAAGTGCAGGCCAGAGGGGGTAATGATGCCAAACAAGCCCTGCAGCGGGCAGAAGGACACCGACGCCCCGCCCACCCGGGTCAGACCCGGTGACTCGCGGCGCAACAACTGGCTTTCATACTGCGACGGAATGCCGTAGGGATTGGTAGCCACCGGCTTACCCAGCGTCGTTGACCAGGTAGGGAGATTGAGAATCTCCGGATCACCCGCCTCTGTAGCACGCGCGGCCATCGGTGCAACCATCGCCGCCCCGGCTGCCAGAAAACTTTTTCGAAGAAAACTGCGCCGTCCGGCCGCAATTGCCTGAACCTCGGCTTCCGTCAGGAAGCTTTCCGGTGCGGGCTGCAGGTGCCCCGGCTGTTTTGAAATGTCACCCATAGAGATTTCTCCCCTCCACTTGTATTGACGTCGATTACTGCACTTCCCGCGCGACAACGCCGAACTGCTCACCGATATCCCGACTGGCCACGGTAATGCTGACCGTTCGACAAATATCGACAAAGTTTGGGTCTACCACCCGGTAAAAAACTGAGTTCCCCCCACGCCGGCGATCAACCACGCCAGCGCGGTACAAAATATTGAGATGACGGGAAATGTTGGCTTGCGTCAAACCGACCTTTTCAACCACTTCATGCACGGGGCGTTCTTCTGCACAGAGACAAGAAAGGATGCGCAAGCGTGTAGGATCAGCCAGCAAGCTGAAATACTCGGCCACCTGCTTGAATATTTCGGATGTCTCGTCCATGGTTTTTTCAATCTCTCTTTCTTCTACTCTATAACTGCATGCTTATATCGTCAACAACTAATATTGTTGCGATGCAGCATGCAATTTATTGCAAACCCTTATACCCTTGAGTTTGCGCCGAGAGCGAACCAAACCCTACAAACGGCTTCGGCGTCGTTCAATTCACACACCGAGGAAGGAGTTTTGACGATGAAACTATTCGCCCCGATTACCGCGCTTTGCCTGATGGCGGCCAGCGGTATCTCACATGCAGCCGATCCCAATCTGGGACGCAACCTGGCCGCCACCTGCGCCAATTGCCATGGCACCAATGGCCAAGCAGTTGCCGGTTCCGGCATGGACGCATTGGCCGGCATGGAAAAAACCAAGACTCTGCAGAAGCTTGCTGACTTCAAGAGCGGCGTCAAACCCGCTTCGATCATGCACCAGATTGCCAAGGGCTACACCGACGAGCAACTGGATCTCATCGCCACCTACTACGCCGCACAAAAATAAGGGGAGACAAGCATGATGCTGATGAAAAGACGTGATTTTCTGAAGATGGGTGCCGCTACCGGCGCCATGGCTTCGATGTACGGTTGCGCAGCAGGTAACAAGGCGGGTGGCCATGTCGTCGTGGTCGGGGGTGGATTTGGCGGTGCAACCGTCGCCAAGTACCTGCGTATGTGGAGCGAAGGTGGCGTTCAGGTCACCTTGATCGAACGCAATCCAACCTTCATTTCCTGCCCGATCTCCAACCTCGTGGTTGGCGGTTTGAAGGATATGGCCGACATTACGGTCAGCTACGACAACTTAAAAAACAAATGGGGCGTCCGCGTCATTCAGGACGATGTACTGGGCGTTGATACAGCCAAGCGCACGGTGACCCTGGCCAAGGGTGGCAACCTGAGTTATGACCGCATCGTTCTCTCCCCTGGCGTAGACTTCATGTACGACCAGGTTCCAGGCCTGAACAATGCCGCTGCCCAGGAAAAAATCGTGCACGCCTGGAAGGCTGGTAGCCAGACCGTCACCCTGCGTCGACAACTTGAAAGCATGAAAGATGGGGGAGTTTACGCAATTTCCATCCCCAAGGCCCCTTATCGCTGCCCGCCGGGACCCTACGAGCGCGCCTGCCTGGTCGCCGCTTATTTCAAAGCCAACAAGCCAAAATCCAAGGTTGTCATTCTCGACGCCAACGAAGATATCCAGTCCAAGAAACCGCTCTTCCTCAAGGCCTGGAACGATCTTTACAAAGACATGATCGAATATCGCAACAACAGCGATGTCAAAGATGTGGATGTGGCTAACACGACCGCTCTGACTGAATTCGACAAGTTCAAGGCCGATGTCCTGAACGTTATTCCGCCGCACCGGGCCGGCAATATCGCGGCCAAGGCCGGTCTGGATCTGGTCAACAACCGCTGGGTCTCGGTCAACTGGTTGAGCATGGAGTCGACCAACACCCCGGGCGTTCACGTGATTGGCGACGCCGTTTTCCCGGCACCGACCATGCCCAAATCCGGGCATATGGCCAACCAGCACGGCAAACTGGCCGCAGCAGCGATCCTCAACCTGCTGGCCGGTCAGGAGCCCAATCCGAACCCGGTGTTGATGAATACCTGCTATAGCTTCGTGGCCGAGAAGAGCGTTATCCACGTTGCCTCGATCCATCAATACGATGTTGCCACCAAGGCACCGCAGCCCGTCAAGGGTGCCGGCGGTGTTTCGATGGCACGTAACGAACTGGAAGCCAAGGTGGCCATGGGCTGGGCACAGAACATTTGGGCCGACATGCTGGCCTGATTAACCTGTCGCCTCTTGCAAGCCGTCCTGCGGGACGGCTTTTTTGCGCCCTATGCTGAGCGAAAATCGCTAGAATGGCCCTTTCCAACTGGCAGCCCAGCCTCCTCCGATGCCTTTTTCCCTAAGCGCCATCCTGCCCAAGACACTGCGCGCCCGACTCATGTGGCTCATGGTGCCGTTAATCAGCGCCAGCATTCTCGGCAGCGGTTATTTCCTGACCCTGTCCGGTAAAGAAGCCATTCTGAAGGAAAAGCGCCAGCACCTGCTGGGGGTAACACGTGTTCAGTTGGTCAATCTGCAAGCCATGGGCGGATTCTCCCGCTTGGAGCAATATGCCCCGCTCGAGGCCGTTGACCGTAAAAGTCGCATCCATTACCTGAATCAGCGCCTAGCCGAAACCAGCGATCGCCTCGCCTCGGCCTTTCCCGGCGTCGGCGTCGGTTTTTACCATCGCCAACTCGATGCCATCGTGACCTATGGCCCCAGCCGAGAATACGGCCAGACAGTTGGTCAGGCCATCGCCACCGATCATCCGGGGCGCAGTGTGATGGACAACGCTAGCGCCCAAGTCGTCAATGGGGCTCAGGTACGTGGCGAAATCATGAATGCGATGACGCCGATCATTGAAAATGGGGAGGTCGTTGGCTACATCTGGGCGAATGAACTACTGGCTGATATTGCCAATGAAATTGCGGCCATGCGCAACACCATCCTGGCCTTTACCCTGCTCACCCTGCTCTTTGCTTTGGCGGCCATTTATTTGATCATCACTCGCCTGAGCCGCGACGTTGAAACGATCAAGACCGGCCTGCAGGCCATGGAAAAGGATCTCCACATCCGCATTCCAGATATGACAGGTGAGACCGGCGACATTGCCGACGCCGTCAACGCCATGGCGCAATCCTTACTCGATGCCCAGCAACGCGAACGGGAAAGTGCTGAACATACGCTACGTGAAACCGAAGACACCTTGCGGACAGCCATTGATGCCATCGACGAAGCCTTCGTTCTCTTCAATCCAGCCGATCGGCTGGTTTACTGCAACCAGAAATACCGTCAATTATTTGCCGGCCCTCAGGGCCAACTGGCCAGCGGCACCCGTTTTGAAGACATGCTGCGCAATGGCATTGCCTCGGGCATGTTTCCGGATGCCCTCAAGGATCCTGCTGACTGGCTGCGCCGACGCCTCAGCGAGCATCGCTCCGGCAATTGCTGCATCGAAGAGCAAATGGCGGATGGCCGCTGGTTGCGCATCGTCGACCGCAAGAGTGCCAGCGGCCACATCGTCGGCTTCCGGGTCGACATCACTGATCTCAAGCAGGCCAAAGAGGCAGCTGAAGCCGCCAGCCAGGCGAAAAATCAATTTCTGGCCAACATGAGCCACGAAATTCGCACGCCGATGAATGGGGTGCTGGGCATGACCGAACTTCTACTCGACACCGAACTCGATGCCGAGCAACGAGAATACGCGCAAACCGCCTCCAGCAGCGCCAAAGCCTTGCTCGGCCTGATCAATGACATTCTCGACTTTTCCAAGATCGAAGCCGGCAAGCTGGACGTTGAAATCATTGATTTCGACCTGCGTATCCTGGTCAGCGAAATCTGCGACCTGCTGGCCCTGCGTGCCGATGAAAAAGCAGTCGAACTGATTTACGTCGTCGAACCGGCCGTCCCATCGCTACTCCGTGGCGACCCTGGCCGCCTTCGCCAGATCCTGCTCAACCTGCTCGGCAACGCCATTAAATTCACGCCCAGAGGAGAAGTCACCCTGACGGTGTCCTTGCAACAGGAAACCGATCAACTGGCCCACGTCCACTTTAAGATCGTCGACAACGGCATCGGTATTCCCAGCGAAAAACTGTCCCGGCTTTTCACTCCGTTCACCCAGGCCGACAGTTCAACCACCCGACAATTTGGCGGCACCGGCCTCGGCCTGTCCATCGCCCGCCGCCTGTGCGAACTGATGGGGGGGCAGATCGGCGTGCAGAGCACGGAAGGTGAAGGCTCGACCTTCTGGTTCGAGTTGCCATTACCGCTTCAGTCAGACGCCAAGCGACCGGCCCGGCGCCCCAGCATCGACAGCCTGACCGGCAAACGCATTCTTTTTGTCGACGACAGCCCGACCAATCGCCGCCTGCTTGAACTCCTGCTGGTCAGTTGGCAATGCAAAACCCTGTCAGCCCATAACGGCCAGGCCGCACTCCAACTGATCAAAGACGAACAAGCGGCCAACCAGCAGATCGATGCCATACTGCTTGACATGCAGATGCCTGGCCTGAGTGGTGAAGATACCGCTTTGCTCATTCGCCAAGATCCAGCACTCGTGAACATTCCTCTGGTCCTGCTGACCTCGGCAGCCATGCGCGGCGATGGCGAACGGATGAGTGCCGCCGGCTTTGCCGCCTATCTTAATAAGCCCATCAAGGAAGGCCTGCTACGTGACTGTCTGTGCTCCCTGCTGGGTGGTAATACGCCGCCCCACCTGGAAAAACCAGCGCTGATCACCCGCCACACACTGGCTGAGGCCGCACGACAAGCCTATATCCTGCTCGTCGAGGATAATCCGACCAATCAGAAGCTGGCCGAAACCCTGTTACGCAAACAAGGCCACCGAGTCGATATCGCCGACCACGGGGCCATCGCACTCGACATGCTAACCAAGGAAACCTACGATCTGGTGCTGATGGACTGCCGAATGCCGGTACTCGATGGCTACGAAACAACCCGCCGTATTCGCCAGGGCGAAACACTCGACCCCAATATTCCTATTATCGCCATGACCGCCAATGCCATGGAAGGTGACCGCGAAGACACACTAGCTGCCGGCATGGATGACTACTTGAGCAAGCCAATCAACCCGGAACAATTGGCGGCCATGGTCACTCGCTGGCAACAAGGCCGCGAGGCAACACCTCGTAAACCACTGTCCGCCCCCCCGTCAGCACCTACGGTCGACCCGACGCTAAGCCTGTTTTTGCCTGAGAATCTGCTCGACAACATGGGGCAAGATCTTGAGCTAACCCAATTGATCCTTCCCGACTTGCCGGCCAGTCTGCGACACGAACTGACAGTGATCCAGCAAGCCTTGGCCACCCAGGATGCAATGACGGCGGAACGGGCGGCCCACACCTTGAAAGGCTTGGCAGCGACCGCCTGCAGCCCCCTGCTGGAAGCACAGGCGCGCGCGCTGGAAGAAGGTGTGAGTAGCGGCCAGATGACGCATCTCACAACGCAGATCGAGCAACTGCATGCCGAAATCGCCCGCTATGCTGTGCAAAGTAGTGACTGGTTACACCACCAGTTGAACTCGCCCGCCTGAAGCACCAATTCCGGCGGGCGATCTCCTGCGCTTAGTGCAAGGTCGCGATGTACTCGGCCACTGCATGCGTTTCCAGCTCCGACAAGCGAGAAGCCACGGTATGCATGACCGCGTTGTCGTTGGTCCGCTCACGCTTGTTGAACTGCTTCAACTGATCGACGATATAGCTCGGATGCTGACCGGCCAAGCGCGGCAGCAGGGGCGTCCCCAGCCCCTTGGCGCCATGGCAGCTGGCACAAGAGGGCAGACTGGTGAATTTATTACCGCGATTAAAGACATACTTGCCGACGGCCAGCAACTCAGCATCATCCGGCTGTCTTGGCTCAGCAGTCTTGCCTTCAAAAAACATGCCTAAAGCGCGCATTTCCTGCGCCGTCAGCTCTTCGGACTGCGGCCGCATCGTATCGCTCTTGCGCTTACCGGCCTTGAAGTCAGCCAACTGCTTGGCGATGTATTCCGAATGCTGCCCCGCCAGGCGCGGGAATACCGGACTAGCCGCCTCGCCTTCGAGACCGTGGCACAAGAAACACCGACCGGAAACAATTTCTTCAGCGCGCGCCAGGTCGACCGCATCCGCCGCACTCGCGGTCAACGTCGTCGCCAGACCAAAAACCACCGCCAGAGCCTGCCACATTCTTGTTTTCATCGTCACCCTCCTTCAATCAGAAAATAAGCGAATCGTAATTTGCTCCGCCTTCGCTTACAAGCACTCATGCATGCCCGGTACTACCAAAACCGCCCTCGCCCCGACTACTGGCCGAAAAATCATCCACTAGGTTGAAGCCTACCTGCAGCACCGGCACCACCACCAGTTGCGCCACGCGATCCAGCGGATTGAGGGTAAAGGTGCTGTGACCACGATTCCACACCGACACCATCAACTCCCCTTGGTAGTCACTGTCGATCAGCCCGACCAGGTTGCCAAGCACAATGCCGTGCTTATGCCCCAGTCCCGAGCGCGGCAGGATCATCGCTGCCAGGCCCGGATCAGCCAGATGAATGGCCATGCCGGTCGGCACCAGCGTCGTCTGGCCAGGGGCCAGATGCAGCGGCTGCTCGATGCACGCTCGCAAGTCCAGACCCGCAGCACCCGGTGTCGCATACTGCGGTAGCGTATCCCGCAAACGGCTGTCGATAATTTTGAGATCAATCTGATGCATTACCTGCTCCCTGTCAGTTGGGCAATATGGTCAATCAACTGGCGCGCCAGCACGGCCTTCGGGCCAGGTGGCAATGGATGCGCCCCCGCCTCGTCAAACAGCACCAAGCGATTGTCATCACCGCCAAAGCCCTCCTGAATCAGGTTGCCGGCGATGAGAGGAATTTTTTTCTTGCGTCGTTTGTTTTGTGCGTACTCAGCCAGATTCTGGCTTTCCGCCGCAAAGCCCACGCAGAACGGGCCATCAGCCAAGGCCGCCACTTCGGCCAGAATATCGGGATTCTCGAGCAGTTTGATGCTTGGAATCCCGCCATCGTCCTTCTTCAACTTGTGCTCAGCCGCCTGGGCCACCCGATAATCTGCCACCGCCGCCACGGCGATGAAAATATCGGCCACCGCCACCCGAGCCATCACCGCAGCGTGCATGTCCAGCGCACTGCGGACATTGACGCGGTCAACCCCGGCCGGCGTTGATAACGCCACGGGCCCGGACACCAGCACCACATCTGCCCCGGCGTGGCGGGCTGCACGCGCCAGGGCGTAACCCATGCGTCCGGAGGACAAGTTGGTAATGCCGCGTACCGGGTCAATGGCTTCAAACGTGGGCCCGGCCGTCAACAACACGCGTCGACCGGCCAGGCGCTTGGGCGTGAAGAAAGCGAGCACCTCTTCGAGAATTTCCGCCGGCTCCAGCATGCGACCCGGCCCCACCTCGCCACAGGCCTGCGCGCCGCTGGCTGGACCAAGCAGGCCAACGCCATCTGCCTGCAAGCGGGCCACATTGCGCTGCGTCGCCGGGTTCTCCCACATCTGGCGATTCATTGCTGGCGCCAGCAACAAGGGGCAGTCACGCGCCAGCACCATGGTGGCCAGCAGATCATCGGCCATCCCCTGGGCAATCCGTGCCATGAAATCAGCCGATGCCGGGGCAACCAATATCAGGTCGGCCTGACGCGACAAATCAATGTGCGCCATCGCATTCGGCATGCGCTCATCCCAAGCATCCTTGTATACAGGTTGACCGGACAAGGCCTGAAACGTGGTGGCTGTGATGAAATGCGCCGCCCCCTCAGTCATCGCCACCTGAACCGACGCCCCCTGGCGAACCAACAAACGAACCAGCTCTGCCGACTTGTACGCGGCGATACCACCAGTCACCCCAAGAACGATACGCTTGCCATTTAATTCCATTTTCATATTCGCTAGAATGAACGCTTGTGAATTCTACTGGAAAGCCCATGGCGATCACTGACTGGCCTAGCGCCGAACGACCCCGCGAGCGACTGCTGGCGCACGGTGCAGCCGCATTATCGGACGCGGAACTACTGGCCATCTATTTGCGCGTCGGCATCCGCGGCAAAAGTGCGGTCGATCTGGCGCGCGATCTTTTGCAACATTTCTCGGGTCAACTCGGTCGCCTGGTCGACGCACCGGTCAGCGCCCTGGCAACCGTACCAGGCATTGGCCAGGCCAAAGCGGCGCAACTGAAAGCCAGTTTCGAACTGTCGCGCCGCGCCCTGCTCCAACAGATGCAAGAACGCGACAATCTCACCTCACCCGGCCAGGTTCGCGATTGGCTACGCCTGCACCTCGGCCAAACACCGCATGAAGTTTTCATGGCCTTGTGGCTGGACAACCAGAATCGCCTGTTGGCAGCCGAGCAATTATTCAGTGGCACCCTCAATCAAACTGCGGTCTACCCGCGCGAAGTAATCAAATCTGCGCTGGCGCACAATGCCGCCGCCGTCATCCTGGCGCACAACCACCCCTCCGGACTGGCCGAACCCTCCACCGCCGACGAATTGCTGACCCGCACGCTAAAAACCGCGCTGAACACGGTCGACGTGCGACTGCTCGACCATTTCATTGTCGCCGGCAATGCCTCACCACTGTCCTTCGCTGAACGCGGCATGCTGTGAAGATGTAAAAAGTACTTGATCCACAACGGACATGTTCGGTAAAATCGCGGGCTTTCTTCTAGCGAATTCTGGAGCACCATCATGGCGCGAGTCTGCCAAGTAACGGGTAAAGGCCCGATGGTTGGGAACAATGTGTCCCACGCCAATAACAAAACGAAGCGCCGCTTCCTGCCGAACCTGCAGTATCGTCGCTTCTGGGTCGAAAGCGAAAACCGCTTCGTCCGCCTCCGCGTTTCCAACGCCGGTCTGCGTTTGATCGACAAGAAGGGCATTGATGCCGTTCTGACCGATCTGCGTGCCCGTGGCGAAATCTAACCGAGAAGGATTGAAAAATGGCTAGCAAAGGCGGTCGCGAAAAGATCAAGCTGGAATCCACTGCGGGTACCGGGCACTTCTATACCACCTCCAAGAACAAGCGTACGACGCCTGAAAAACTGGAGTTCATGAAGTACGACCCGAAAGCACGCAAGCACGTGGCTTACAAGGAAGTTAAGCTCAAATAATCGAGCCTGACGACCTGCATCCGACAAACCCGCCTTTTGGCGGGTTTTCTTTTACCAGGGGTTCAGCGCGGATATTTCGCCAGCGCAGCCGCATAACCTGCAATCGCCAGGAAGAGCAGACAAGACCAGTTAGCCATCGACAAACCGGCAAATTCCCACTCCCGACTGCTGCAAAAACCTGTCGCCATGAACCAACTGGGCCATTGCATGCCCAGCCAATCCACCAGCCGCTCGATCAGGTTGGGATGACTCAAGCCACATTCAGGCGCTAACTCCGGATAAGCCTGCATCCAGCTTTGATAGCCCGCCAGGCCCGCCCCACCCAGTGCCAGCCCGCCGATCAGCCCGGACCAGGCCAGCCGTGCCCGGGGCCAGAAAACCGCGGCAAGGGCCAACCCACCGATCAGCAAATAGAGGACGCGCTGGAAAATGCAGTAGGGACAGGGCGACAAACGAAACAGATGCTGCAAGTTCATCCCCACCGCCGTAATACCCAAGGCCCCAAGGGCGAGGGCTGCGAACCAGGCCCGTACCGGAAAATTAAAACCGCTCATTCATGTGCTCTCATCAATGCCATGGGCGCATTTTAACCGCAGCCTGGAAATCCCTCGCCAGCCACCGTTGACCGCGAGAGTGGACCGCGCCCCGGCAGGCCGCTAAGATTGCCAGATGAGCACACGCATCCTCCTGGTCGAAGACGACGAACGCCTGGCTGGCCTAACCGCCGAATACCTGACCCGTAACGACCTCGCAGTCACCATCGAGCCCCGTGGCGACACCGCTGAAGCACGGATCCTGGCCGAACAGCCCGATCTGGTCATTCTCGATGTCATGCTACCGGGCAAAGACGGCTTCGAGGTCTGCCGCGCTGTCCGGCCGCAATTTCGCGGCGTCATCCTGATGCTGACAGCACGCGACGAGGACTTCGACCAAATTCTCGGCCTGGAGCTTGGGGCTGACGATTACATCGCCAAACCGGTTCAACCGCGCGTTCTCCTCGCCCGCATCAAGGCACTGCTGCGCCGCCTGCCGGGCAATGCCGACAGCGGCAACGATGCTGAATCGCTGGCGTTCGGTCAGTTCCGCATCAGCCAGGCGACCCGCACGGCCCTGTTGGGCAGCAGCCATATTGACCTGACCACCGCCGAATTCGACCTGCTCTGGCTGCTCGCCTCGCACGCCGGCAATGTGCTGTCGCGTGACGACCTGTTGCAGGAATTGCGCGGCATCGGCTTCGACGGCCTGGACCGTTCGATCGACGCCCGCATCTCGCGCCTGCGCAAAAAACTGAACGACGACCCGGAGAACCCGACCCGGATCAAGACGGTACGCGGCAAGGGCTACCTGTTCAGCAAGCATGACTGGAACTGAGCCGCCCACCAGCGAACACGGCAGCGCCGTCAAGCAAGGCCTGGCCCGCTCGCTCTTTCGAGGATCCTTACCGCGCTGGCGTAGTGGGCGTTACAGCCTGTCGCAACTTTTTTTCAATTTCTACCTACTGGCCATGGGCTCCTTCGTGGCCATCGCCTTCACCGCTGATTTTGTCATCTCCACGGCCCAGCGCGGCATCACCGACGATTACGCCCGCCGCTTCATGCGCGGCACAATCACGCTGATCGAAGACGAACTATTTCGTTATCCACGGCGACAGTGGCAAAACGTCATCAAGGATATTGACGAAAAATTCTCCTATCGTCTGGGCATCGTCGAACGCATGACCCTCGATGCCAAGCTGACCGCCGCCCAGGTCGCCAAGCTCGACACTGGCGACATCGCCATCGACCACGAACACGACATCATGTACCACCGCCTGGGCACCAGCAGCAAAGTGCTGGTCGTCGGCCCCCTGTCGGCCTCGCGCAACCCCGAGCGCACCGAGCGCCTGCCGCTTGAATTACGTCTGCGCCTGTTAACCTGGAGCTTGATCGGCCTGATTTTCGCCGTGGCCCTGTGGTTCTGGGTGCGCCCCGTCTGGCGCGACCTTGAAGCCTTACGGCAAACCGCCCGCGACATTGGCGACGGCGACTTCAATGCCCTCGCCCCCAGGCCACGCAGCCAGTTGTTTTTGCCGCTGGTCGACACCCTCAATGGCATGACCGAACGGATCCGCCAGTTGCTGGCCACGCACCGTGAATTATCCTGCGGCATTTCACACGAATTGCGCACGCCGATCGCCCGCATGCGCTTCGCCCTCGAAATGCTGGCCGAAACTGACGACATGCTGGAACGCGAACGGCTATGGGCGATGATGGAAGCCGATCTCGACGAACTCGATCAATTGATCGACACCAGCCTGACCTATGCCCGCTTTGAACGAGAAGCGCCGGAGGCGCATTTCAGCAGCGTTAAGTTTGCCGACTGGCTGGCCGACGAGGTGGAAGCAGTCCGCCTACTCGGCCGCACGCTGAATGTCACGGTCGACACTCAAAATTTGCCAGAATCCCTGTGCATCGACCTCGATCGCAAGGCCATGCCTTACGCCCTGCGCAATCTACTGCGCAATGCCTTTAAATACGCCCAGCGCGATATTCGGGTCAGCGCCGAACTCGATGGCGAACGTATTTTTGTCCATGTCGACGACGATGGCATCGGCATTCCAGAAGCCGAACGCGAACACGTCTTTTCTGCTTTCACCCGGCTTGATCGCTCTCGCGACCGCTCAACCGGTGGCTACGGACTGGGTCTGGCCATCGCCCGCCGCGTACTTGAAATGCATGGCGGCACAGCCTGTGCCCAAGCCTCCCCGCTCGGCGGCGCCCGCTTTACCCTGTGCTGGCGCGCCCACCAGTAATTTCCCGCCGGTTACACAGCGTCATCAAAGATCAAGCCCTGTTACCCCGTCTGCACGGGCGAGCAACAGACAGCTTGCCCAGGCATGCCTAGAATGCAGGCCATGGAAACACCGACATCCCAACAAGAGGAAAACAAAAAAATGTACGAACAAAGCGTCTCTCAATTTTTGACCATCGCCCGCCACCACTTGCTGGCCGCTATCCAGACTTCGTGCCCAGCCAGCACCTGCCCAGCGGGCGACGTTTGCTAAGCCTCGGCATGGACAAGTTACCGGTCAACGAAACTCTGGGCGTCTTTTTTGGCGTCGCTGGTTTTGACTGGCTAACGGATGGTCAAGCCGACCCGCTGGCCGCCCTGCTGGCCGCCCTTGCTGCTGGCGCAGTCATTCTGACGCTGCGCCACCTGCGCCCCAAGACAGGCCGCGACTAAACACCGAAAACCCTCCTCTCGAATTCCCCCAATTCGAGACCTCCCTGTTACCCCGCCCTCGTGGCGGGGTTTTTTTTCCACGCAGATTCGCAGCAAAAAACTTTTTCGGTCCCAGACAAAAATAATTGTAATTTTTTGGCTAGAAAACCGACCAAGCACATAGGTCGAACATTTTGCCGGCCGCTACCAACCACTACCTGACGGAGAAATCATCATGAAAAAGCAACAATTCGTATCCCTCGCCCTTGGCTCCGCATTTGCCGCAGTGACGCTGAGCCCGCTGGCCCAGGCCGCTGACTCACCGTTCTCGACCCAGAAACTGGAAGCCGGCTACCAACTGGCTGCGGCAGACAAAAAGAGCGATGGCAAATGCGGCGAAGCCAAGTGCGGCGCTGACAAGAAAAAAACCGAAGCCAAGTGCGGCGCCGACAAGAAGAGCGATGCCAAATGTGGTGCCGATAAAAAAGCCGCCGAAGCAAAATGTGGTGGCGACAAGAAGAAAGATGCCGCCTGCGGTGGCAACAAGTAAGTCAATTGTAGCGACGGCGGGCGCTAGCCCGCCGTTCCCCCTCACCTAAGCTGGAGTCGCCCATGTCCTCACCCCCATATGTCACCCCCCAGCATCCACAGGGTGCCGGGCTCGGGTTTCGCCGGGAGTTGATCGGCGCCCTGCGTCAGGGAGTTCCCGACTGCATCCGCTTCTTTGAAGTGGCTCCGGAAAACTGGGCCGGGATTGGCGGCCGTTCGGCGCGCGACCTGCGCGAATTCACCGAACGCTACCCTTTCGTCTGTCACGGCCTGTCGCTGTCGCTGGGGGGTATCGCGCCCCTCGATGAAGCGCTGCTCCGCCGGATCAAAGCCTTCATGCGCGAACATGGCATGACCCTATACACCGAACACCTATCCTGGTCGTCTGATGCCCATCAGCTCTACGATCTGCTCCCCATCCCGCTGACTGAAAAAGCCGTCCGCTGGACGGTTGACCGTATTGCCCAGGCTCAGGACATCCTGGGGCAACGCATTGCGATCGAAAACGCCTCTTACTATGTCGCCCCACCCGGCGCAGAAATGAGTGAGAGCGAGTTCATCCGTGCCGTAATTACGCAAGCCGATTGTTTGCTCCACCTCGACATCAATAATATCTACGTCAATAGCTGCAATTTTGCCTTCGACCCCATCGCTTTCCTCGATGCCCTACCACTGGAACGAACAGCCTACCTGCATGTCGCCGGTCATTACGTCGAGTCAGATGGCCTGCTCATTGACACACACGGCGCTGCCGTCATCGACCCCGTATGGTCGCTGCTGACGCGTGCCTACCAACGCCTGGGTGGCGATCTGCCAACCTGCCTGGAGCGTGATTTCAATATTCCCGACCTGACGACGTTGACCGCGGAAGTCGCCCACATTGCCCGTTTGCAAGCCGCCGCCGCACCGCCGCAACGGAGAAGCGCATGAGCGCCGATTTTCAGGATTTTCAGCGCGCCTTCGGCCGCCATCTGCGCGACCCCGCGCATACCCCCCGCCCGGCCGGCGTGCCGGCCCGCCGGATGGCAGTTTATAACGAACTATTGTTCAACAACATCGGCAGCTTTCTCGACCCCTGCTTCCCGGTCTGCCGCGAGCTGCTCGGCGCGAACCGCTGGCTGCGTTTCAAGCGTGCCTTTTACCGCGACTGGCCACTCGACAGTGCCTGGTTCCGCGACATTCCCCGCGACTTCGTCCGTTACCTGAACAGCGACCACGCCCGCCTGCCCCGTCCCCGCTGGCTAGGCGAACTGGCGCACTACGAATGGGCGGAACTTGCGGTCGACCTGCTGGAAACGCCAAAAATCACGTATGACCCCGCAGGCGATCTACTGGCACAAAACGTCATTCTCAACCCGGCGCTAATGAATCTTGCCTACCACTGGCCGGTACACCGCATCGGCCCCAACTGGCGGCCACGCAAAACGGCGCTGAGCTGCCTGATCGTCTATCGCGACGGCGACGAACGCGTCCAGTTTTCTGAAGTGAATCCGACCACCCACCGTCTGGTCGGCCTGTTAACCACCGCCCCCGGCCCTGGCCGCCAAGCCTTACTTAGTCTAGCCAGCGAGTTACAACACCCGCACCCAGAACAACTGGTCGAACAGGGTCGCAGCATACTGGATACGCTACGGCAACAAGGCATCATTCTTGGGAGTCATCCATGAACACCCTACGACACATCGCCCGCCAAGGCCTAAATGGCATCGACCTACTCGGTCTCTGGCTGGGCTTGCTGAGCCTGCGCGTCCTGCTCGGCTGGGATTATTTCGAATCCGGCCTGGAGAAATTCAACGGCAGCAACTGGTTCGCCGATATCCAAGGGCAATTCCCCTTCCCGTTCAATCTCGTCTCCCCCGAGATCAGCTGGCAGATGGCAACCTGGTTTGAATTACTGGGAGGAATCGCGCTCATCGTTGGCCTGGCCACCCGTTTCTTTTCGGTTTCTTTAATCGTGTTGACCGTAGTCGCCATGATCAGCGTGCACTGGCCTGCCCAATGGCACACCTGGGGCGAATTAATGCAGGGCTATGTTTTTACCGATCAAGGCTTTGGCAATTTCAAATTACCGGCGCTGTTTATCGGCATGTTCCTGCCTTTGGTCCTGCTTGGCCCCGGCCGGCTGTCCATCGACCACGGCTTGCGCCGTCGTTATCTGTAAATCAGAAATCGAGACGCAGGCTCAGCCATTGCAAACGGTCGGCCAGCGTCGTCGTATTACGACCATACTGCGGGCCATTAGCCATTTGCACGGTATACGCGACTTCCCCGCGCTGCCCACCCACCCGGAAGGACTTGGCCAGACGCCAGTCGATCCGCTCAGTCTCCGACAAAGGATTGCCATTGCGCCGCCAGCGCATCGAGCCACTGCGGAAATACATGACCGAGGCCGTCAGGTCATAAGGCAGTTTCTGGATCAGCATCGCTGACTGGGCATGCAACGGTGCCGATTCCCGAGTCTGCTGCGGAATTTTTGTCGTGTTCTCATTACTCGAATCGGCCACTAGCGAGACATCAGTCAGACTGGCATCGATGGCCACGATCGCCCCGTTGTAAATCAGGCGCGTCCGCGACGTCGGCTGCCAGCGCAACTGGTATTCATAGCCACGAATCTTGACATCCTCGATATTGTTGGCACTGTCCGCCCGGCCATAAGGAAATATGGTATTGGCTAACCCCGGCATCGTTTCTGCCAGATACCGCCCGATCATTGGATCATCGTTATCAGGCTGGCTGGCCGGCAAGGCCATCGGAATAATTTGAATCCGGTTCGGCATGCGCTCAATGAACGCCCGCACATCGACACTGGCATTAAGCAACTTCAATTCGCCCAGATAACCGAGTTCCAGGGTATCCACTCGCTCAGGCTGAACACCTTGCGCGAAGTAATCGATGTTGGTCAGGCCACTGCCACTCGGGTCCCGACGCTCGGCGAAACCAGCAATTTCATACAGGCTGGGGTTGCGATGCGCCCGCGAGGCGCCAAAGCGTGCGGTATGTCCAGGCATCAGGTGATAGCTGATACTGGCCCGGGGGTCGAACATCCAGCCCATCCGGCTATCATTTTCCAGACCAGCCCCGAAATTGAACAACCAGGACTGCGTCGGCCGGTACTCAAGGTTGCCAAACACCCGCCCTGTCTGCCGCCGTACGGCGGCGTTCGTTGAGAACTGGGCGACCGAATGTAACTCGATCGATTTCAAACCGCCCCCCCAGACCGCACGCCATGATCCCGCCGGGGTTAACACATGCTCGAATTCAAGCTCGTGCTGAATCGACTTACCGCCCGGATCAACATTGCGAACAAAGCTCACGGGCGGCAACAAACACCATGCGACTTTGTCGGCCGCCGTGACAGGAACAGGCGGGATGGTCGGACAGTTCATGTTGACCGTCTGTAAATAATTCGCACTGGCATCATCCTGCACATAGGCATAGCGCAGTTTGTACTCATCGCCTTGCTCGCCGAAGTGCCGCCAGAGCAAACCCAAAGCAGCCGATGACTGATTAAAATCATAAATCGGGTTACCCACCGGGCTCCCCGGCTGACCGTAGCCCGATACATTCTTGACCAAACTGGCCGTCACCCCCAGCTCGTCACGATGGGTCAACGGGAGATCAGCACGCAGTTCAAGCAGGCTGGTGCGTCGGTCATCCGTTTCCGCCATCCATTGCCTACTGTACAGGCCATTCTGAAAACCACCGTCGCTCAACTGGCGTGCCGTAAAGCGCACGTCAGCCTCACCGACCTTGCCGCCCCAACGCAGGGTTTCATCACGAATCTGGTTATTTCCGACGTTGACCGCAGTCATCCAACCAGGCGTCTGGGTGGTATCGAGGGTGATGATGTTGATCACCCCCATGAAGGCATTCGAGCCGTAAGACACGGTATTGGCACCGCGCGTCACTTCAATACGCTCAATGTTCTCCAGCGCGACCGGTAGCAAGTTCCAGTTAACGCCCGACTTAAAGAGGGGCGAGTACTGCGAACGACCGTCAACCAGCACCTGAACACGCGGACCATATTCGTCGGTATTCATGCCGCTATTCAGGCCATGGTAGGCGACGATAGCGGAATCTTTATTGTGAGAAGCCACCTGAAAGCCAGGCACCAGGCGCAGCAGGTCTTCGACCGTGCGCATGCCGGAGGCGCGAATCATCTCCTGATCGATAACCGTCACCGAGGCGGGTGTTTCCGAGAGGGGCTGCGGCAAGCGACTAACCGAAGCGACAATCGGAAAGTCTTCAAAAAACAAATCTTCACTGGCCATCACCGGCCAGGGCGATAACACACCCAGCAAGATCGACGTCAGTGGCAATTGGCGCCAGAAAGAATAGCGTGTCATTACAAATTTGTTCCCTATCGCTTGCAGCTACGACCAAAGTGATAATCACCTTAGCACGAACAAGAGCTTGGCCCGCCTAGCAGAAACCCGAGGCGAAAAACATAATCACACCGATGCTCGGGTATGCTTTGAAAATACCAAAGTAGCCGTCGACGAACTGGGCAGTATGACTCACTGGCGTTACACGGGTGGCCCCGATCAGGAATCAAACCAGCGCCTGATGATTACAAAAGACTTCCCGCCCCCCTGCAACCAAGCCAGACACACCAATAAATTCAAAGAATTGACCTGCCCTCTCATATTGAACTTTACCATCGATTACCGGGCTCAGTGAAGCATGCAATTAGCATTCGGCCAAATTAAACAGCTATCACCTCTACTGTTGGCAGTCGTCGTGGCCGCATTCCATATGACTCGAAATACTGTAACCAACTGCTGGCGCCCCGCCTCTCGTCGTAAAGCTTGGGCACGCCCTACGTTTTCGTACTTTCACACGCCGGAGCACCTCGGCTGCGGAAAAAACCTAACCGCCGCATGACTAAATGCTTGAACAGCCATGAACAGATGTAGCGCAAGGCGCTATCATCACACGCCATGTAACAAGATCGATCGGGAGTCATTGATGAAATTCGCGTACACATGGCGTACCCAGAACCCAAAAAACAAAAAAGCCACTCCGAAGAATGGCTTAACTGTTTGATTTTACTGGTGCCCCCGAACGGAATCGAACCGCTACCTGATGATTACAAATCAACTGCACGACCTTCATGCTACGGGGGCCAGCGAGGCTCGGATTATAACTGATAAACGATTATTGCCATGAGCACGCCGACCAATCCTTTCGAGATCGCCCGCGAGACGCTGAAACAGTTGGCGGTACGCCGCACGCCGCCGACACCCGACAATTACCTGACGCTATACCACGAGATTGCTGGTACTCGACCAGGCAGCAAAAAGCCCGAAGCCGCTGAATTTCCCGACAAACAATTGCGTTCCCTCGCCGCCGCACTGCCCAAAAGCTCGCCGGACCAGTTGCGCCTGGCCCGTCTGCTCGACGAAGCCGTCAAAAACAGTAGTTGGGACGATTACCGGAAATATCTGGCGGATTTTGTCAGTGGCCTGGTCGATAGCCAGCGCCTGACTTGGGGCGACCTGATCGCCGATGTTTTACGCCAAGCCGAAGCCAAACACCCGGGGCTAACCACTGCCCGCAAGCGTGAATCACTCGATCATGTCCTGAACAACAGCGCGAGCAATCCCGAAATCCTGTTCAAGCGCCTGCAAAATTTGCTGCGCGCCTGGGGCAACGGCAAAACGGTGGATACGACCACGCCAGAGGACGAATCAGCCGCAGGCGATGACGATACGGCAGCGCATGATCTCTCCTCTACGCCACCCGCGAGCGTCGATGAGGGTGGCGCCTTGTTGCCCGAATTGCGCGAGTTATTCGCATTCACGCTAGAAGCAACCGTCGCCACGCAATTGGTGGACAGCCCGGCCCTCGCCACAGATGCCCGCCAACTGGCCGATGAGGTCCGTCGTGCCCAGGCCCCGGAGGCACTAAGCGGTTTTCTCGAACGCCTCAAGCGCTTTGCTTATAAGCTGGATCTACTGACCGAAGACCAAGCCGAATTGCGGCGCAGCCTACTGGAGTTGCTGCGTCTACTGGTTGAAAACGTGCATGAACTGGTCGCCGATGATGTCTGGCTGAATGGCCAAATCGACATAGTGCGCGACATCATCGACAAACCCTTGTCGCAGCGGACCATCGACGATGCCGAACGGCGACTGAAGGAAGTCCTGTTCAAGCAGAGCCAGCTGAAGAGCAGCCTGCGTGATGCACGCGATGCGATCAAGCACTTGCTGGCCGGTTTTATCGACCAATTGGCGTTGTTTTCTGATGCGACCTCGGACTATCACGGCAAGATAGGCGAATGCGCGGAAAAAATCACCGCGGCCAATGATTTGTCGGAATTGGAAAGCGTCATCACCGAAGTGATGAAGGAAACGCGCAACATCCAGTTAAGCACCGAGCACGCGCGTGACGAGTTGCGGTCGACCCAGCAAAAAGTTCAAGAATCCGAAGCCCGCATCCAGCAACTGGAAAAGGAACTGGAAGCAACCAGCAACCTGGTCCGCCATGACCAATTGACCGGCGTCCTCAACCGACGCGGCCTGGAGGACATGTTCAACAAGGAAATGGCGCGCAGCCAGCGCCACGACACCGTCCTCTGCGTCGCCCTGCTTGACATCGATAATTTCAAGAAATTGAACGATGCCCACGGTCACGATGTGGGCGACCAGGCGCTAATCCACCTAGCCCAAGTCTGCCGGGAAACCCTGCGCCCGCAAGATACGGTCGCCCGTTACGGCGGCGAAGAATTCATCATCTTGCTGCCAGAAACCCCCCTAGACGATGCGGCCGCCGTGCTGACCCGGTTGCAGCGCGAGCTGACCAAGCGCTTTTTCCTGGGTGGCAATGAAAAAATTCTTATCACCTTCAGTGCCGGCGTCACCCAGATGACCGAAGACGACACCCAGGCCACCGTTATCAAACGGTCCGATGAAGCCATGTATAACGCCAAGCAAACCGGCAAGAACCGGGTCGTCAAATCTCCCGCCACATGAAGAACCCGCTGGAACAACTGGCGGACTGCCTGCAACGCCTGAGCAAGGCCCCCCAGAACGGTGCCTTATGGTGCGAAGTGGGTTTTCTCTACCTGAAAATTCACGACCCTGCCGAGGCCCTGGCGACTTTCCTCGCCGCGCAACAAATTGCCCCGCGCCTGGGCGACGCCTGGTTCGGTGAGGCGATTGCCCGGCTCAAGCTGGGCGACTCCCCGGCCGCGCGGGCGGCCATCAGTGAGGCCATTCGCCGTTCACCCAACGATCAGCGCCTGTACTCTGCCCTGGCCTATCTGCACCAGGCCTGTGGCAGCGCGCCAGCGACCGTACTCGCCGCTTACCGCGACTGGGGCCAGCGCTTTGCCGACCCACTGTCCTCTGCCCGCCCCGCCCTGCGAAAACCCCGGGGAAAAATCCGCCTGGGCTATCTATCGGCCGACTTTCGCCAGCACGCCTTGATGGATTTCTTCGCGCCACTGCTCGAACAGCACGACCGGCAACAATTCGAGCTGATCGCCTTCTTTTCCGGCCAGGCGGATGCGTTGACCGCCGGCATCAAAGCGCGCTTTGATTACTGGAACGAGGTCCGAACCCTGGACGATGCCGCGCTGGCCAAGTTGATCCAGCGCCGCGGCATCGACATCCTGATTGATCTCTCCGGTCATAGCGAAGGGACGCGCCTGCTGACCTTGGCGCGCCGTCCCGCCCCCATTCAACTGACCTGGTTTGGCTACAACGGCACCAGTGGCCTGAGTGTGCTGGACGGCCGACTCAGCGATTCGATCATGGACCCGCCGGGCAACGAGCAATGGGCTACCGAACCCATCATCCGCCTGCCACATTTTGCCTGTTTCGCCCCGCCACCTGATCTGCCCGAGCCCGGCCCGGCCCCTTGTCTGCAAAACGGCTACGTCACCTTCGGTAGTCTGAACAATGTACAAAAAGTATCGCCGGCCACACTCACCTGCTGGCGACAAATCCTCGATGCCGTACCCAATGCCCGGCTACGCTTGATCGGCCCGCACGCGCCGGGCACCGAGCACAGCCAAGGCCAACACTGGCGTCAGCACCTGGCGGCCCACGGCCTGCCAAACGCGCGGGTCGACCTGTTGCCGCAACAATCGCGCAGCGACTTTTTTCGCCAGGGCGAAGCCATCGACATTGCCCTTGAGCCCTTCCCCCTGTCCGGCGCCGTCACCACCGCGCAAGCCTTGTGGCAAGGCTTGCCCTGCCTGACCCTGGCCGGCACCCTGCCAGCAGAACGTGCCGCAGCGGCAATTCTCGCCGCCGCAAATTTGCCGGCCGGCATCGTCGAGAGCCCCCAAGCCTATGTGCAGACCGCCATCCATTGGGCGAGTGAACCGGCTGGTCTGGACGCACAACGTCGCCAGCAACGGGGGCATCTCCGGACATCGCCCCTGCTCGATCAGGCCGGCCTGACCCGGGAACTGGAAGCGCAATTCACGCAACTCGTCACCGCCCTCAGCGCAACATGCTGATCGATCCGGCCGGCAAAGCCCTGTTACAAACGGGCCAGGCCAGCGCTGCCGAGCAGTTTTTTCATCAACGACTGCTGACCGACCCAACGAATCCGGCCCATCTGCTGGGCCTGGCGCTGGCCTTTGAAGCACGCCAGCGCTTCCATGAAGCCCGCGTCGCCATCGAATACGCCCTTGAACAAGACGCCAACGACCCCACGCTACTCACCTGCCGGGCTAATCTGCTGGCCGACTGCGAGGCACCGCACGACGCCATTGCCGCCTATATCGACCTACTCAACCGCCACCCTGATCACCTGGCCGGGGCGCATAACCTGGGCGCCCTGCTCTATCGCCTGGGCCATTTTTCCGAAGCCATTCACGTTCACCGCGACACCGTCCGCCGCCATCCGCGCGCCGATAGCACCTGGTGCGACCTCGGCCAAGCCCTGGTTGCCGCCGGGCAGATCGACGCCGGCATCGCGGCCATCCAGCAAGCCATGCGCCTCGCCCCGCAGCAACGCCTGCATCGCTTTGCCGCCGCCTTAGCCCTGCTGCGCGCCGAGCGCTGGGCCGAGGCCTGGCCGCTGTACGAAGCGCGCTGGCGGGATGACGAGCAGCCCCGCACCCTGCCCGGACGCCCCCTCTGGCAAGGCCAGTCACTCGCCGGCAAGCATCTCGTCGTTCTGCCAGAGCAAGGACTGGGCGACAACCTGCTGTTTGCCCGCTACCTGCCCGCACTGATCGACGAGGCCAGACAACTGACGCTGCTTGTACCCAAGCCGCTGCAAGCGCTGCTGCAAGCCAGTTTTCCGGCGATCCACGTCTGCAGCAGCACTGACACAGTAAGCAGCCCCGTCGATTACGCCTGCCCAATCGGCAGCCTGCCGCTGCACCTGCTCCGCCGTGGCTGGTTGACGCCCCCTGCCAGTGACGGCTACCTGCAACCCAGCGCCGCCGCACACGCCAAAGTCGAGCACTGGCTAAGCGAACAAGCCCATCGTCCGCGCTGTGGCCTCATCTGGCGTGGCAACCCACAGCACCCGCAAGATGCCTTACGGTCAACGACAGTCGACCGCCTGTTTTGCCAACTCGAAGCAACCGACCGACCGGCCATCAGCCTGCAACATGCCGCCACACCCGACGAGCGCCACACCCTGGCCACACAACAAGTGCCCGACCCAAGCCCATGGCTCAGCAATTTTGACCTGGCAGCCGCGTTGACCGTAAGACTGCAAAAACTACTGACCGTAGACACCGCAGGCGCCAATCTCGCCGGCGCCCTCGGCATTCCCTTCTGTTTATATAGCCGCAAAGAGGGCGAATGGCGCTGGAATCTGGCCGAGCGGCGCAGCCCTTGGTACAAAACCTGCATCGACATCCGCATTCTGACCTGAGTAACCGGATCATGCCGACGTCACCGCCCGCCCAAAACCCGCCGATCTACGTCACCGAGCCCTATCTACCGCCCCTGGAAGAATTCCAGCCCTACCTCGAGGCGATCTGGCAGAGCCGGCGACTGACCAACGGCGGCCCCTTTCATCAGCAATTCGAAAGCGCACTGGCCGAACACCTGGGCGTCGAACACATCTCGCTTTTTGCCAACGGCACCCTAGCCCTGATGACGGCGCTTCAGGCCCTGCGCATCAACGGCGAAGTCATCACCACCCCATACACCTTCGCCGCCACCGCCCACTCGCTGCTCTGGAACAACCTGAAACCGGTTTTTGTCGATATCGATCCCGAAACCTGCAATCTCGACCCGGCCCGCATTGAAGAAGCCATCACGCCGGCAACCACCGCCATCTTGCCAGTCCATTGTTATGGCACCCCGTGCGCCGTCGACCGCATTCAGCAGATTGCCGACGCCTACGGCCTCAAGGTTATTTACGATGCAGCCCATGCCTTTGGCGTGCGCGACCCCGGTGGCAGCATCCTGCGCCACGGCGACCTATCCATCCTGAGCTTTCACGCCACCAAAGTTTTCAACACCTTTGAAGGCGGCGCCATCATCAGCCCGGACGCTCGTACCAAACAGCGCATCGACTACCTGAAAAATTTTGGTTTTGCTGATGAAGTCACCGTCGTCGCCCCTGGCATCAACGGCAAGATGAGTGAACTCAATGCCGCCTTCGGCCTGCTTCAACTCAAACACATCGACGCAGTCCTCGACCGCCGACGGGCGCTGGTCGACTGCTATCGCGACGCACTGCACGGCATTCCCGGCATCCACCCTCGCCAAACCGCGCCAGGCATCCTCGACAATGCCGCCTACTTCCCGATCTGGGTCGAAGCCGACTACCCGCTGACCCGCGACCAACTCTATGAGCACCTGCGCGCCGCCGGCTTTCACGGCCGACGTTATTTCTACCCACTGATCAGCGACCTGCCGATGTACCGCGGCCTGCCGTCAGCCATGCCAGAACGCCTGCCAAACGCCCGTGACCGCGCCCAGAAAGTGATTTGCTTGCCGCTGTCGCCTCACCTGGATTCAGAGCAAATCATGCGCATCACCGCTGTCATTTCCGCTTACAAGACTCGTTAAGCCAAGCGAACAGTCAGGCACCATGAAACTTGCGGTGATGCAACCCTATTTTTTCCCCTATATCGGCTATTTTCAGCTGATGATGGCAGTCGACCATTTCGTCTTTTTCGATGACGTCAATTACATCACCCGCGGCTGGATCAATCGAAACGTCATTCTGGGGCACCAACAAGCGCAACGTATCACCCTACCGGTCAAAGCTGCCAGCCAAAATCGACACATTGACGAACACGAACGATTGCCCATTCCGAAAAAACTGCTCGACACCCTCTACCAAAACTACCGGAAGGCCCCCTGCTTTGGTCGCGCATTTCCACTCATTGAACAATGTCTGACCAACGAGGAAACGAATCTCGCCCGCTTTCTAAGCACCAGCCTGATTCGCACGGCCGACTACCTCGGAATAGAAACAGAATGGTTAACCTCATCGCAGATTGAGCAAGACCCAACACAACGTGGCACGCAGAAAATTTTGGATTTATGCCAGACACTGCAAGCGACCCACTACGTCAATCTACCCGGTGGCACAGCGCTCTATGATCGCGAGCAATTCCGGGCACACGGCATCGCGCTTGAGTTCATTGCCCCGCACGACATCTGCTACCCACAATTCTCGGCACCATTTGTTCCAATGCTCTCAATCATTGATCTGATCATGTTCAACACCCCCAGCCAATGCCAGAGGTTTTTACGAGCCTATGACCTCCGCTAGCACACGTACCAGCCACTTCTCGCGCAACTCCGCCCTGGAAACACTGCTGCAGGACATCAACAACCGACTCGGCGTGGCGGAACAACAGGCGATGACCGAGCATTTCGGACAAGGTATGCGGCATCCCCTTATTTTCGTGATGGGCCCCTTGCGTAGCGGTACAACCCTGTTCATGCAGTGGTTGGCGCAAAGCGGTCTTTTTGGTTACCCCAGCAACCTACTGTCGCGTTTTTATGGTGCCCCGATCATCGGCGCCAAAATCCAGTTGCTACTCACCGACCCCCGCTTCAACTTTCGCGATGAACTCAACGATCTGGTCAACAACGGCGACTTCAATTCAAACAACGGCAAAACCAAGGGCAGCCTATCACCTCATGAGTTCTGGTATTTCTGGCGTCGCTTTCTGGCCGACCCAGAACGCGATATCTGGTCAGACGACGAACTGCGGGACACTTTTGACACCGTGGCTTTGCAATCGGAAATCAACGGCTTGATTGATGTTTTTGACCAGCCTTTCGCAGCCAAGGGCATGCTGTTTAATTACAACATCCCCTTTCTTGATTCAATTTTCGAAAAAGCTCTGTTCATTCAGCTCAAGCGGGATACAGCTAGCAATGCGGCATCAATTCTCGAGGCTCGGCAGCGCCAGTTTGGCAATACTGAAACTTGGTACTCATTCGACATTCCAGAACGAGCACTACTAGAAAGCGCCTCTCCGGAGCAGCAAGCCATAGGACAGGTTGAGTATATTAATGCCGCCATTGAACGCGGGATGGCCAAGCTCAGCCCGGAAAGGAAAATGCACGTGTCTTACGAAGACTTCTGTCGACACCCGCAGCCTTACTTTGCCGAGCTGCTGATGAAAACAGGCTTGCCAGCCAAAGAATATCGAGGGCCCACCCAATTCGAGATTTCCAGGAAACTTCCGAGATGACCACGGTCAACCCACCCAAACTCCTTATTTTTCCATTTGATGGCGATGCTGCTGGGCAAATGCAACACCAAGCCCACAGTTTGGGAATCGAGGTCGCCTGCGCTCATTCAGATCGAGGCAATGACCATTTTCTGTACTTGCCTTACGTCTCCGACAGGGGTTTTATCGACGCCTTACGCGCACTGATCACAACCGAGCGGATTACCCACCTCTACAGCCCGCACCCGGTGGTCTGGGCCAGTCTTGACGATTTGATCCGACAGGGACAATTGAGTTTATCGTTACTGCAACCCTCGCCTTACGAACAAGATCTAAGCCGCTATCGCCTTGCCGTCAGTTGGGCACAAAAACAACTTGCGGTCATGCCGGCCACCGCCGTCAGCCGCCTGGGAAGCGACGCTCTGGACACGCTATCCGGTCTACATCTGGGTTTCTTTACCATCCCAGGGCAAAGTGATCTTGCCAAACTGGAGGCCATCGTTGAACTCATGGGCCGTTGTCCGGCGGGTGACATTGTCGAAATCGGCAGCCTGTTTGGACGTAGTGCCTATGCCTTTGCCTATCTGGCCCGCAGATTGAATCTGGGCCATGTGCTCTGTGTTGACCCTTGGTCGAATCAAGAAGCTGGCGACCAGGGCGATTCTGCAAAGCTGGTCAACACCGCCTCCCGACATCGGCGCTATAACGACGTCCATCACTACTTTCGAGCCATACGCCAAGCCTTCAACCTCGACAATCTCGATTGGTTGCGGTCGACCTCATGCCAGGGCGCAGAAAGCTATCGTGCCGGTACGGCGTTCAGCCGGACAGAGTCCACCGGCACAATTGCCTTGCTACACATTGACGGGAATCATGCGCTTGAAGCGGTGAGCGCCGATATCGCCGCCTGGAGCCCCTGGGTAGGCAGCGGCGGCTGGATACTGATCGACGATTATTGCTGGAGTTTTGGCAGCGGCCCCCGGCAAGCGGGCGACCACTATCTGCAGCAGCACGCTGACCTGATCGAGCAAGCCTATTGTCTTGGCGACACCCTGTATATCCAGAAAAAATAGATCTGAAAGTATTGACCATGGCCAGAAGCAAACTGCACCGGGAACGCCATCATCCGTATTACATCCACGCCCCGGCCTACTCTTACCGATCTGCAGGCATCCGGGTGCTGCATTACTTAGCGCATGCGCTTCGTTTGCTGGGTGAAGAAGCCTATCTGGTCACTGAGCAACTCAATCCACGCCTCAATACCGCCTTATTAACGCCTGAACTGCGCGAGCAACATGCCGCCGCTGAGCTGAAACCGATTGTCATTTATCCGGAAGTCGTCCACGGCAATCCGGAAAACAGTGATCTGGTCGTTCGTTACCTGCTGAATCGGCCAGGAATCGTGGGAGGGGCTGACGACATCAATCCAGAGGAGATTCTTTATGCCTACAAAAAGGAATTTCTACCGCCAGGTATCGAGGCCCCGCAGCTTTTCACACCCACCTCTGATCTCTCGCTCTTCCAGCCGCCGCCAGCGCACACCCGGCGCACCGGCAGTCTATTTTTTGTCAGCCGGGCCAAACCCAAACTGCTGACCCTTGATTTGCTGAACCAGCACCCAGCTGATGCCCTCGAAGTCTCCCACGACCACCCCCGTTCGCCGGAAGAACTGGCCAAGTTATTCAAATCGGCAGAGGTGTTGTACGCCTACGAACCGTCGGCGACCTGTACTGAAGCCATGTTGTGCGGCTGTCCGGTCGTTTATATCCCCAACCCGTTTTATGCTGACATTCCCAACCAGGAGATTTTTGGCACCCTCGGTACCGCACTTCTCGGCGATGCCGAAGGCTGGCAGCGGGCGAAAGAGACGGTCAATCAGGCCTTCGAGATTTTCCAGGCACGTGAAAAAGTCTTCTGGCAACAGCTCCGGCGCTTTGTTCGCCATACCCAGAAAATTGCCTGCCGTCATGTTGCCCAGCGAGGCATCCGAGCAAACACGATCGCCGCAAACGAAAATCAAGCCGCCAAGGATTACGCCCTCTGGCGCACTCGAAAATCCCTGCAGGAAATCGACGGGCAGTTGCTGGCTGAGCGCATGATGCGCGACTGGACGAGTCGGCCGCTATTCAACATCGTGCTGGAAGTTCGTGCCGGCGAGGAAAATCTGTTGGCGGACACACTCGATCACCTGGGCCCGCAGTGGTATGGCGATTGGCATTTGACGATCTTTGCCGAATTCCCGCCGTTCAGCGACGACTTGGCCCAGATTCCGCAAGTTACCTGGCACACCGTGCCGGCAGGCGGTTTCGTCGATGCATTCAATCACTGCCTGGCCGACTTGCCGGGAGACTGGTTGCTGCTGCTCGAAACCGGTTGCCAGTTGGAGGCGCATGCGCTGGCTTATTTTGCCGACACCCTCAATCTGGCTGGCATGCCGCGGCTGATTTATTGCGATGAAGACCAGTTGACCGCAAGCGGCGAGTTCGCCAATCCGCGCTTCAAGCCGGCGCTCAATCGCGAAATGCTGCGCTCGATGTACTACCTCGGCCCCTGCCTGGCTGTTGAAAAACGCAGCCTGGCGGGCTGCGGCGGGCTGCAGTGGGCCGGCAGCGCCGGTTATTACGACATCGCCCTCAAATTCTGCGAGTTATACGGCCAGCGTGGCATGGTCCATCTGCCGGAAATTCTGGTCCACACCAGTCACGCCATGCTGCGCGAGCTGCCGGTGGACGATGAGCATGCCGCGCTGCACGCCCATTTTGCCCGCCAGGGCATTGCCGCGCAGCTTGAGCCTGGGGTACTGCAAGGGACGCAAGCCATCACCTACCCCCCCCAGGGCAACCCGCAAGTCAGCATCATCATCCCGACCCGCGACCAACCTGGCTATCTGCAGCACTGTGTTGACAGTCTGCTGAGCGAAACCGACTACAAAAATTTCGAACTGATCCTGGTTGACCATGACACGACCGACCCGGATGCCCTCGACCTGATTTGTGGCTGGCTTGAACGAGGCGACCTGGCTGATCGCATGCGCTGCATTCGCAGCGATGGTGAATTCAACTGGGCCCGACTGGCCAATTTGGGCGCCAGCGAAGCCCGTGGTGACTATCTGCTCTTTCTCGACAACGACACCGAAATCATTCAGCCCGCCTGGTTGTCTCGCCTGCTGGGTCTGGTGCAGCAACAGGACGTCGTCGCGGTCGCCCCGCGCCTCTCCTGCCCTGATGGCAAATTTTCAAAAATCAATCAGTTGCCACGTTTGCTCGGCATCGCCGGCCTGACCGCGCCGCTGGGCGAAGAAGGCAAAGGTCTGCTGGAGCCCGGCTATTGCGGTCGACTGCAAATTTCGCAGGAAATGTCAGCGCTCAGCGGCAGTTGCCTGCTCGTCCAGCGCAACGCTTTCCTCCAGGCTGGGAAATTCGACGAAATCAATACCCCGTTGCAGGAAAGCGTGACCGACCTGTCGCTACGACTGGGACAAGCCGGTGGCAAACTGATCTGGACTCCGTGGGTCGATGTCATCCACCATGGCGGCATCAGTCGCCGCCGGGCCTTGAACGATGCACCGGAACGCAACCGGCAATCGGAAAGCCTGCTGGCTGAGCAGGATTACCTGCTGCGCCAGCATCTGCCGACCTTGGCCAACGACCCCAACTATCACCGTCAACTGTCGCTGCTCACACCTTTTGCGATTGAACCACACGCGGTGGTCGACTGGGATACCCGTGTCCACGACCGGCTCCGCGTTCTGGGGGTGCCGCTGACCAGTGGGTCCGGCGAGTACCGCATGACCGCCCCTTTCCGCGCCCTGCAGCGCGCCGGTCTGGCCCAATGCTGCCTGGTTCATCCGATCAGCAAGAAAGTCAGCCGGGTCATCAACCCGATCGAACTGGCCCGCGCTGCACCGGACGTCCTGATGCTGCAGCAAGCGATCGACGATACGCAAATCAGCCAGTTAAAACGCTACCGGCAGTACAACCGGAATATTTTCATCACCTATGCCGTTGATGATGCGATGGGCAATTTGCCGCGCAAGCATTACCTCTACAACTACCAGGCCCGCGAAGGCAAATCCCGCATGCGCGAAGGACTGGCGTACTGCGACCGCCTGATCGTGTCGACCGAACCCCTGGCCGACTACTGCCGCAACATGATCGACGACATCGTCGTCGTCCCCAATCGCCTCGAAAAGGAACGCTGGCTCGGCTTGAACCCACAACGCCGCACCAGCAAAAAACCACGGGTCGGCTGGGCTGGCGCGCAGCAACACCTCGGCGATCTGGAATTGATCTGCCAGGTGGTCGAAGCACTGAAGGACGAAGTGGACTGGGTTTTCATGGGCATGTGCCCGGATTTCCTGAAACCGCATATCCGCGAAGAACATGCATTTGTTGCCTTCAATCACTACCCGGCCAAGCTGGCCTCGCTCAATCTGGACCTGGCGATTGCCCCGCTCGAACAACACCTGTTCAACGAAGGCAAAAGTAATCTGCGGCTACTGGAGTACGGCATCATGGGCTGGCCCGTGGTATGCACCGACATTTACCCCTACCAGACCAATCACGCGCCGGTAAAACGGGTCAACAATGTGGCAAGCGAATGGATTGCGGCCATCCGTGAGCGGATATACGACCTCGACGCCACGGCCCGCGAAGGTGATCGCCTGCGTGACTGGGTACTGACCCACTACCTCCTGGAAGACCATCTGCCGCAGTGGGTGACGGCGGTGACACCGGCCCGCTGACGCAGGCCCGGTGTGCGCTCACCCGGCAACGGGCTTAGCGCACCACCAGCACTGCCCGCGAACCCAGTGCTGCGGTCAACCGGCCGCGCATCGCCTCGGCCAGGTCCCGACTGCCATACGGACCGACATAGACCCGATACAGCTTATCGACAAAGGCCTGTTGTAATTGGTCCGCGGGGACGACCTGCGCCTGCAAGACGCTTTCCCGCAAGGCAGCGGCATTTTCCTGACTGGAAAAGGCACCCAACTGCACAAAAATCCCCTTGGCGACCATGACTGGCCGATTCAGCGCGCCCGGTGCGGGTGCGGGTGCGGGTGCGGGTGCGGGTGCGGGGGTCGCGGTCGACGCGGCCAGGGCAAGACTTTTCTCAGCCGGAAGGACCGGCATGGCGGGCGGCGCCGGCGGCTGCGTACCCACGCGTGACAAAATGACCGCGTTGGGTCGCGGACTGTCGTTCTCCACAACCACCGGGACAACTGGCAGCGCCGGCTTCTTGGCCGGTGCTGGCTCGGCAAGCTTGCTTGCTACGGGCCGGTCGGCCGTCAGCGGCATCACCGACGCGACCAACACCGGTGTCGCCGGCTTCGGCTCGCTCGTTTCGGCCGGGGACACGATCTTCTGCCCCCCTTTCAATTGCAGGTTCAGCGCCTCCACATCACCGACCGTCAAACGCCCCGCCAAGGCCTTCAGCTTCAGATCAGAAATCAAGTAACGGTAGCGGGCCTGGGCCAGATTTTTCTTGGCATTAAAGTAAGCCTGCTCGGCCTGCAGGACATCAAGCATGGTCCGAACTCCAGCGGTAATCCCTTTTTTGGCCGATGCAATCGATTTCTGACCTGACAGTTCGGCTTTTTCCAGGGCGCGGATGGTTTCTATCCCCTGCGTTAGGTTGTCATATTCACGCCGGGTTTCAACCATGAGGTTGCGCCGTGCATCCTCGGTCCGCTGGCGCTGCTGTTCTTCGCGCGCTTTGGCCTGACGAACGGTGGCATTCACCTGTCCGCCGGCAAACAAGGGGATGGTCAGCTGAACGCCCAAACTGCGCGTGTCATACGTGCTATCGCCGCTACTACTCAGCGACGACAGACTGTCGTTACTGGCGCTACCGATATTGGCCACCAGATCCAGCGCCGGAAAATGCCCAGCCTGTGCTTTATCCACCTCAAAACCGGCAGCCTTCAATTGCGCCTGTTGCGCCAGGTAGCTGGGACTATGGGCATTGGCTGCTGTCAGCCAGTCATCGACATTGAGCGGTTGCGGCGGCAGGGGTGAGAACTTGTTGACGTCCAGTCCAGCCAGATCGCGAATCTCGCGATTGACATAGGCGCCCAGTTGCCGCCGGGTATGTTGCTGCTGGTTTTTGGCCTCTGAAACCTGGGCCAAAATCAGGTCATATTTCGCCTGGGCGTCATCGACATCAATCCGCGTTCCACTCCCCACCGCCTGCGCTTTCTTGGCAGCCTCCAGTTGTGCCGCGGTCGACGCCCGTTGTGCCTCAAGAAGTGATAGCTGATCGTCGGCGTACAAGGCGTTCATGTAGGCCTCGGTCAGGCTGACCGCCAGCGCGTTGGAGGCCAGTTTGAAATCGGCCTCAGCCGCTTCGCTCTGGGCCCGCGACTGATCATAGAGCGCCAAATTGTATTTTCGAAAAATCGGCTGGCGCAGGCTCAGGTTGTAACTCTGGCTTCCGTAACCGAAATGTTCCTTCGGAGTATTGCCGGTCTGCCGGTCAGCGCTGTTCTGGGTCATGCTGCCGCTCAGGCTGAGATTGGGCAACAACTGGCCCAGGGCAATGTCCTTACCCGCCTGACCAACCACATTGCCCGCGGCTGCCGATAATAAATTGGGATTGCTGATCTGCGCATCGAGCAACAAGGACAATAAATCATCGGCCTGGACCGATGGCAGCAAACAAACGAACAGCGCAGTGCAGCGAAAAACCGAACGGATCGCCATGCTCACTCCTCTTTCATGGCTTGCACCAAACGCCGGGTCAGCGGATGCAGGAGATACGTGAGCAAGGAACGCTCCCCGGTCTTGATGATGATTTCGGCCGGCATACCCGGCTGCAAACGATGTTGCGCCAGCGCTTCCACGCCCTTGGGGGTGACGGCCACGCGGGCCAGATAATAGCCGCCACCGACCGGGTCGACCAGCAGATCCGCCGACAGGGAAACCAGTTTGCCTTCGACCACCAACTGCGGACTGCTCGAGAAATTTGAAAACCGGATATCGGCTTCCTGGTCGACCCGGATGCGGTCAATCAGATGTGGTGGAATTTTCGCCTCCAGCATCAACAACTCATCGCGCGGCACCACATCCATGATGCGCGCCCCCGGCGTCAGCACCCCGCCCACCGTCTGGTTGGCAATGCCAATGACCGAACCACTGACCGGGGCACGAATTTCACTCCGGGCCAAGGCTTCCCTGGCCGCCTTGATGCGCTCCGCATCGGCGCTGACATCGCGCCGCAACTGGGCCAGCTCGAAGTCGATATCCTTGCCGAACTGCTGCGTGCGCTGTTGTTTGCGAATGGCAAGCTCGGCAACGGCACGCTGGGCCCGGGCCAGGCTGGAACGCAACTCGCTCGCCGTCGCATCCAGTTCGGCCGACATGCGCTCCAGCTCAAGCAACTTGTTGCGCGGTGCATAGCCCTCCTTGACCATTTCGCGCATACCACTGACTTCCTCGCGCAAAAAAACCGCCTGCCGGCGCCGCGATTCCAGTTGCTCACTGTAGCCACGAATCGCATCGCGCTGTGATTGTTCAGCCTCGTCGAGCGAGGCCAGCTCGCTGCGCAATGCCTGCTTGCGACTCAGGAATAATTGCTCCTGCGACACGACATGCTGGGCGATCAGGGGATCACCCCGCTCCTTCTGGACATCGGCATGAAAAACGACGGCCGGCAAATTGGCCTGCTCGGCCAGCAAGCGATCCTCGGTCGCACGCAGACTGATGTAGCGCTGCCGTACCGTTTCAAACTCGGCCCGCGACTGACTATCGTTGAGGCGAATCAACAGGTCGTTCTGGTTAACTGACTGCCCTTCATGCACCAAAACCTGTTCGATGATGCCACCGGTCAGGTGCTGCACGGTTTTGCGCTTGGTATCCACCGTGACCACGCCCTGCGCCGGAATCCCGGCATCAAGTGGCGCCCAGATGGCCCAGGCCATGAACCCCCCCAAGCCAATCAGCAAAAAAAGAATGCCGCGTCGGACAATCGGCGCAGTATCGGTTTCCAACTTGAGTTCCGCTGGTTCGCTCAAGGCAGCCGCTGCGGTCGACGCGCCATCTACCGGTTTTTTCCAGGGGAGAGTCATCCCCCCCCTCCCACCGCGACCCGCTTGGCCGGCTCGGCTTTACCTGGCGTAATCTGGCGAACCTGCGCAGCGCGCGTCAGCGTTGCCATCACTTCGTCGCGCGGCCCAAACAATTGAATAATGCCGTCACGCAACATCATCAGCTTATCAACCGCCCCCACCACATTGGTCCGATGCGTAATCAAGACCACAGTACTGCCCTTTTCCTTCAGCCACTGAATCGCCTTGAGCAAAGCCTGCTCGCCTGCATCATCCAGATTGGAGTTCGGCTCATCCAGCACCACCAGGGTCGGCGTGCCGTACAGGGCGCGAGCCAGGGCAATACGCTGCCGCTGGCCACCGGACAGGAAATTACCGCCCGGACCGATCAAGGTGGCATAGCCATTGGCAAAGCGCAAGATCATCTCGTGTATACCGGCCCGCTGGGCGGCCAGCACCACTTCCTTGGCATTCAACTCACCAAAGCGTGCAATGTTCTCGGCAACCGTTCCCTCGAACAACTCGACATCCTGCGGCAGATAGCCAATATAGGGCCCCACTTCAGCCTTGTTCCAGTCATAGATATCCGCCCCATCCAAGCGAACCTTGCCGGCTGCTGCCGGCCAGACGCCCACCAGCAAGCGGGCCAATGTCGATTTACCGGAAGCACTGGGGCCGATCACGCCCAGCACCTCACCCGGCCCGAAACTGGCGCTGATTCCCTTAAGTATCGGCGCTTCACTATTGGGCGCCACTGCGAGCAGATTTTCGATACTGACCTGGCCGGTTGGTGGGGGCAAGGGCATGCCGACAGGCCGCGCCGGCACCGCCAGCAGCAAACTCTGCAACCGGTCGTAGGAGGCACGGACCGAAATCAGGCTTTTCCAGACCCCGATCACCTGCTCTACCGGGCCGACCACGCGCCCCATCAAAATCGACGAAGCAATCATGCCGCCAGGCGACAACTCGCCTTCAATAACCAGCAAGGCACCCAGTCCGAGAATCAGTGATTGCTGGGCCAGACGGACAAAACGGGTGACGGCGCTGATGGCCCCCGCCCGATCACTGGCCAGCTGCTGCAAAGCCAGGCTGGCACGATGTTTGGCTTCCCAGCGCAAACGCACGCCAGGCAACATGCCCATCGCCTCAATCACCTCGGCATTCTTCAGGTTGTTACCGGCAAAATTACTGGCCTGCGCGCCGAAGACATTGGCGTCGGACAGGGGTTTTTGCGTCATGCGCTCGGTCAACCAGGTCAAACCGACCAAAATGATTGAGCCAACCAGTGAAAAAATGCCCAGCCACGGATGCAACAGGGTAATGACCACCAAAAAGATCGGCGCCCACGGCGCATCGAAAAAAGCGAACAATCCCGGACCCGTCAAAAACTGGCGCAAATTAGTCACATCGGACAGGGCTTGTGCCGGATTGGCACCGCCGCCGCGCAAAGTGGCCTCAAAGGTTGCACTAAAAACGCGGTTATTGAGCAAGGTATCGAGCTGTATGCTGGCACGCAGCATCAACTGCGAACGAATCCACTCCAGGCCACCCAGTAAACCGTACAGACCCAAGGTAATCACCGTGACCATGACCAGCGTCATTTCGTTGCGGCTACTGAGCACCCGGTCGTACACCTGCATCATGTACAAGGAGGGCACCAGCATCAGCGCATTCACGAAGAAACTGAATACCCCGGCCACAAAAAAGATCCGGCTCATGGACCAGATCAGTTTGTCGAGTTCTGAATGCTTATCGGGGAAAAGTCGCATGCGTTTGACGAAGCGGGGCGAACGGAGCAGAGTAATTAGCCAGAACCATGCCTGCTATTCTGCCTGACGAGCAGGCATTCGCAAATTTAATCTCCACCATCCGCCCGATCAGGGCGCGGCAACAGGCAACTCCAACAAGTCCCTGATCAAGTAAGACGCTAAAGTTTTTCAAGTCCCCGCCGATAATAGAAACAACCGGGGCTTATCCCGTCCAGACTGATCAAGCACCCAATACAGCTCGTCAGCATTGCATGGCAAATTTTTAAGGAGTCGATCATGGCCCAAACAATCAACACCAATATTCCGTCGCTCAATGCTCAGCGCAACCTGAACAGCTCGCAAAACGCCCTGAATACATCGCTGCAACGTCTTTCTTCCGGTCTGCGTGTCAACAGCGCCAAGGACGACGCCGCTGGCTTGGCCATCGCCACCCGCATGACCGCCCAGTCGCGCGGCATGACGGTCGCCATCCGCAACGCCAACGACGGCATCTCACTCGCCCAGACGGCAGAAAGCGCCCTCGGCCAGATCAAGGATCACCTGCTGCGCATGCGTGACCTCGCCGTTCAGTCCGCCAATGCCACCAACACCTCGGGTGACCGTGCGCAACTGCAAACCGAATTTACCGAACTCAATAACGAAATCAGCCGCATCTACACCCAGACTAGCTTCAACGGCCTGAAGATTCTTGATACCGACTCTGGCACCAACTCCTTCCAGGTTGGCGCTAACTCAGGCGAAACGGTCGACATCATTTCGAACAATGTTTCCGGCATTTACGGCACGGTTTCCGCCGCTTCGATCAGTGGCGACACCTCGGCCACCAGTGCTGCGGCAGCCATCACCGCGATTGATGCGGCACTCGACGAGCTGAATACTGAACGTTCGGTTTATGGTGCGGCACAAAGCCGCTTCGAAGGCATTGTCTCGGTGCTGCAGGTTTCGCGAGAAAACCAGTCCGCCGCCGCCAGCCGCATCATGGATGCCGACTACGCCTCCGAAACCGCATCGCTGACCCGGGCCCAGATCCTGCAGCAAGCGGGTGTCGCGATGCTGGCCCAAGCCAATGCATTGCCCAATAACGTCCTGAGCCTGTTGCGTTAATAAGCACCGATTAAGTCACCCTGGTCTGCCGGGTTAACGCCCCCACCCGGCCAACAGAATTCTTGAGGAGTCCATCATGGCCCAAACAATCAACACCAACATTCCGTCGCTCAATGCGCAGCGCAACCTGAACAGCTCGCAAAACGCCCTGAATACATCGCTGCAACGTCTTTCTTCCGGTCTGCGTGTCAACAGCGCCAAGGACGACGCCGCTGGCTTGGCCATCGCCACCCGCATGACCGCCCAGTCGCGCGGCATGACGGTCGCCATCCGCAACGCCAACGACGGCATCTCACTCGCCCAGACGGCAGAAAGCGCCCTCGGCCAGATCAAGGACCACCTGCTGCGCATGCGTGACCTCGCCGTCCAGTCCGCCAATGCCACCAACACCTCGGGTGACCGTGCGCAACTACAAACCGAATTTGGCGAACTACAGTCCGAAATCAGCCGCATCTACACCCAGACTACGTTCAATGGCTTGAAGATTCTGGATGCCGACTCTGGCACCAATTCCTTCCAGGTCGGCGCCAACTCCGGTGAGACGGTCGACATTGCCAGCAAGGCAGTTTCCAGCACGGCAATTTCTGCCGCCATTGCCTCTGCCACCTCAACCATTTCTGGCACGGCCGGCAGCGCCATGGGTGGCGTCATCACCGCAATTGATGCGGCACTCGACGACCTCAACACCGAACGCTCGGTCTACGGTGCCGCACAAAGCCGCTTCGAAGGCATCGTCTCGGTGCTGCAAGTTGCGCGGGAAAACCAGTCCGCCGCCGCCAGCCGCATCATGGACGCCGACTACGCCTCCGAAACCGCATCACTGACCCGGGCACAGATTTTGCAACAAGCCGGCGTAGCCATGCTGGCACAAGCCAATGCCTTGCCTAACAATGTTTTGAGTCTGTTGCGATAGGTTTCCTCGGGTTGACTAACTAGCCCGGCGCGATAGATCACAAGCGTGCTGGGCTAGTATCGAGTCAATCAGCGAAAGGAGCCTTGAAAATGCCCCAAACCATCAACACCAATATTCCGTCGCTCAATGCACAACGGAATCTCAATCAGTCACAAGGCAGCCTGAACACTGCCCTGCAGCGCCTTTCGTCCGGCTTACGGGTCAACAGCGCCAAGGATGATGCTGCCGGCCTCGCCATTGCTACCCGAATGACCGCACAAGGTCGTGGTATGACGGTGGCCATGCGCAATGCCAACGACGGCATCTCGCTCGCCCAGACCGCAGAAAGCGCCCTCGGCCAGATCAAGGATCATCTGCTGCGCATGCGTGACCTCGCCGTCCAGTCTGCCAACGCCAGCAATACCTCGGGTGACCGGGATCAGTTGCAAAAAGAATTTTCCGAACTGCAGTCGGAAATCACCCGGATTTATACGCAGACCTCGTTCAATGGCCTGAAGATTCTCGATACCAACGCCGGCACCAACGCTTTCCAAGTTGGTGCCAATTCTGGTGAAACCGTCGATGTCATCACGACCGCGCTCTCCGGCACAGCCGTTTCCGGGCTGGCCAGTTCTGCGGTCGCGATTTCGGGCACTGCGGGGAGCGCCATGGGCAGCGCCATTGATGCCATCGACCAGGCACTCGATGCCTTGAGTACCGAACGTTCGATTTATGGCGCCGCGCAAAGCCGTTTCGAAGGCGTCATTTCGATGCTGCAGGTCGCACGCGAAAATCAGGATGCAGCTGCTAGCCGGATCATGGATGCCGACTACGCCGCCGAAACTGCCGCCTTGACCCGCGGCCAGATTTTGCAGCAAGCAGGCGTCGCCATGCTGGCCCAGGCCAACGCTCTACCGAATAACGTACTGTCCCTGCTCCGCTAATGAAACAAGGCGCCGGGGAACAGTTTTTTGCACTTTAAAGCTGTGATTGGAGATTGAATCATGGACATCCAAACAAATTCCGCACTCCCCCCGGTCAGCCCGTCCGTTCAACCTGCTGCGCTCGCTGTATCGCGCGACAACAAGGCCGTCCTCAGCACCAACACCGACAATCGCCCGACACTCGATCAAAAGAAGTCGGAAGCCCCGTCGCGCCAAGACATTGAGCAAGCCACCGAACAAGTGAAGAAATTCATTTCGCCGACCAATAGCGATATCCGTTTCAGCATCGACGAAGATACCGGCATCACGGTGGTCAAAGTCATGGACAAGACAACCAACGAGATCATTCGCCAGATTCCGGGCGATGAAATCCTGCAAATCGCCAAGGCACTGGATCGCCTGCAAGGTCTGCTGGTCAAGCAGCAGGCCTGAGGAAACCCCTTGGCATCAATTGAATCGAGGTAAGCGCCATGTCGACATTAACCTCACTCGGTATCGGCTCAGGGCTGGACGTCGAGAGCATCATCACGCAACTGATGACGATCGAGCGTCGTCCGTTGACGCAACTGGACACCAAGGAAAGTAGCGTCAAATCGAAAATTTCCGCTTTCGGATCGATTTCGAGCGCCCTGAGCACCTTGAAGGATGCGGCAACAACGCTGGCCACACCCAGCAAGCTTGCCGGCTACACGGCAACTTTTGCCGACAGCAGCATCGCCAGCGGCAGCGCAACCAGTTCCTCGGCGGCCGGCACCTATGCCATCAACGTCAAGCGTCTGGCCACAGCCCACAAGGTCAGTAGCGACACCAGTTTCAGCAGCATGAGTCAGGTCGTTGGTGCCGGTAGCTTCACGCTCAATGTCGGCAGTCAGGCCACGAGCATCGAAACCAGCGGCAGCGCCTCGCTGGGTGACTTGCGCGACAAAATCAATGCCGCAGACGCCGGTGTCACGGCCAACCTGATCACCAGCGACGGAGGGACCCGCCTGGTGATGACCGCTAAAAATACGGGCGAAGCGATTTCCGTCAGCAACGTGCAGGATCTCAACACCGGCGATGCCGGTGACTTCGTCGCCCTGCTCAGCGGCTTTACCACCGTCGGCGGACCGCACACCGTCAGCAGCAACAATACGTTCAGCGGTCCCACCGAACAACTGGGCCCAGGAACGCTGAACATCACAGTCGGCAGCACGACGACTGCCGTCGCCATTGGTGGTACAAACGCCAGCCTGCTCGATATCAAAAACGCCATCAATACCGCAGGCGCCGGCGTCACGGCCGACATCGTGACGGATACCAGCGGTACCCGACTGCAGCTGACTTCACAAAATGCCAACGAATTGGTCAGTTATACCGCGGTGGACGACAACAGCACGGATGGTCTGGATTTTTCCAAACTCCGCGGTTTTTCAACCGTCGGCAACGAGCCGCAGATTGCTCAAAAAGCCTTGGTCGAGATCGACGGTCTGGCCGTGACTTCGGACAGCAACGCCATCACCACCGCCATTACCGGCGTCACCCTCAATCTAGGCAAGGTCGGGACGACGTCGTTGACCGTGGCTCGCAACACGGCCACCATCACCGACGCGGTCAACAGCTTTGTTACAGCGTATAACGCCCTCAACAGCAAGATCAAAACCCTGACCGCCTACAATGCGACCGATCAAACCGGGAGCATCCTGACCGGTGACGCCACGGTACGGGCCATTCAAAACCAGATCTCGTCGCTGATGTTCAACAACAGCACCGACACCTCAGCCATCGACACCCTGTCTGATCTGGGCATCAGCTTCTCGAGCAATGGCAATATCGCGGTCGACAGCAGCAAACTGGCCGAAGCCATCGCCAGCGACCCGGCAGCTGTGATCAGCACCCTGGGCATCTACGGCACATCGTTCAAGAGCACCGCTACGGCACTGACCAGCACCAGTGGCCTGCTCACCTCCCGAACCGCCGGTCTAAACCTGTCAATCAAGGATTTTGATGATCAACGCGAACGTCTCGATCTGCGCATGACTGCCATCGAAAATCGCTACCGCCAGCAATACGCTTCGCTCGACACCATCGTCTCTTCGATGCAGCAAACCAGCTCGTACCTTACACAGCAGCTGGCCGCGCTCAGTTAAAAGGCTTTATTCATGTTTGGTTCCTCCCGTAATCCAGTCACTGCCTACGCCCAAGTCGGCGTAGACAGTGCCGTTCAGTCGGCCGACCCCCATCGCCTGATCCTTCTGCTTTTCGAGGGCGCCGAATCGGCGATTGCCATCGCCCTGGCCGCCATTGAACAGAAAAACCTGCAGACCAAATCTCAGGCCATCGGCAAAGCCATCGACATCATCAACGACGGCCTGAACGCCAGCCTGAACAAGGAAGCCGGCGGCGAGATCGCCGTCAAGCTCAGCGCACTCTATGACTACATGTGCGCCCGCCTGCTTTATGCCAATCTCAAGAACGATGTGGCTGCGCTGAACGAAGTGGAGACTTTGCTGAGTGAAATCCATGGCGCCTGGCGTGAAATTGGTCAAATCCGCCAACCCTGAGTCGGCGCTGAGCGAATTACGCCAGCTCGCCGAGATGATCTACCAACATGCTGATGGGCAGCGCTGGGATGAATTGCCACACTTGCTGGCCAGTTTTGACCAATTATTGCGCGCTCAACACTTTACCGCGGTCCACGCCAAAAATCTCCAAAATATCCAGTCGACCGTCAATGCCGCCACCGAACTGGCGCGCCAACGGCGCGACGAAATCGGTCGTCTGGTCAACGCCTTGGGCGGCCCGGCGTGATCGTTGACAGACCTGGATCGAAGACATGATTCCGGCGGATATCGCCAGCAACGTCAAACTGCTCACCCAGGACCTGCCAGCACCGGTCCAACCCGCCCAGCCGGCACGCCAAATCAACGATGCCCTGTCGCAACTGAGTGCCGGGCAACGCATCATGGCCGAAATTCAGTCGCTCTTGCCCAACGGCATGTATCGGGCAGTCGTCGCCCAGCGCGAACTGACCCTGGCACTGCCTTTTTCCGCAAAACCTGGCGACACCCTCGAACTGGAAGTTGTCGAGAGTGATGGCAAGCTGACCCTGGCCTTCGTCGCCAATCGCGGCGAGAACACCGCCGGCAAGCAAGAGGCCAGCTCAGCCGCCACTTCACTCAGCAATACAGGTCGGCTGATTGGCGATTTGCTGCAGGAAATCGGCAGCAATGGCCGCCGCGCCCCCCCGGCCGTACTCAACACCAACGCCCCCATCACCCAGCAGATGCCGCAGCAAGCCAGCGATCTGGTCCCGCTGCTCAAACAAGCCTTGAGCCAAAGCGGCGTCTTCTACGAAGCGCATCAGGCGCGCTGGGTGGCCGGCCAACTCCCCACCGAACAACTGCGCCAGGAACCCCAAGGCCAGCAGCCGGTCACGCCCAGCCTACTCGCGCTTGCCGCCAAACCTCCTGTGCTGCCCGACAGCGCCGCGCCGCCAGCCCCTGGACAGGCGAGCGACCCGGCGTTGCAAACGACCACCAAGGTGGCGTCAAGCACCGGCGACACCTCACCCATGACACCCAGTACGGCAAAAACATCCCCTGACCCGAGTGCAGAGGGGCTCAGCAAAATCGCCCCGCAGGCGACTGCCGCCGACAAACCCAGCCCCCTGACTGGCATTCCACGCGACCTGACACCGATCGTGCAGCAGCAACTGGATGGCCTGGCCAACCAAAACTTTGCCTGGCAGGGTCAAATCTGGCCCGGACAAACCTTGTGGTGGGAAATTGGGGAACAAGGTAGCCACGGCCCGACAGATCAAGAGGACCCCGGCCGGCAATGGCGAACCCGCCTCAAACTCAGCCTGCCCCGCCTGGGTGGCATCGATGCACAATTGCAACTGCTCGCCGGAGGGCGAGTCAGCATCCAGATCCAGACCAGCGAAAATACGGCTGAACAACGGCTGAATGATCAAATGAACACCCTGCGCGACCAGTTCGCCGCCGCCGGCCTCGACCTCGCCGCCTTGCATATCCAGCAGCATGCCCCCAGCGAAACGTGACGGCGTCCGCGAGGCCGTCGCCCTCGCCTACCGGCAAACCGACGCCGCCCCTCGGGTGGTGGCCCGCGGCAAAGGACTGATCGCCGAGGAAATCATCTCCCGCGCCCACGAGCACGGCGTTTACGTCCACGAATCTCCCGAGTTGGTCGCTTTGCTCACCCAGGTAGATATTGACGAACACATTCCTCCGCAGTTATACATGGCCGTTGCCGAACTGCTCGCTTGGCTCTACCGACTCGAAAACGATGCGGCAACCGTCCCGCCGGGCACCTGAAATCACTACCAGACATCACTCATGACCACTGCCACGGAAGAAGCCTCTGTTCCTGTTTTCGAAATCGACCAAGCGGAAGAATACGGTCGTTACATTCTCAGCAACGAACGGGAGGTTCTTTTTCATCTGCGCAACCTGCAAACGCAAAACAGTTTCGTCACGCTCTATCTGGACGACGGGCAGCACTTCTTCCTGAGCAAATTGCTCGCGGTCGACGAAGAAAAAAAACGGATTTTCCTCGATACCCCCCGCGAACCCGAGGTTCTGAATCAAGCACTGCAGGCTGGCAAAATCACCGTGTCGACCACAGTCGACCGCGTCAAGGTGCAATACCGACTGCACCACATCGAACGCGGCACCCACGATGGTCAGATCGCCTTTGTCGCCAATCTGCCGAACCGCCTGCTCCGCCTGCAACGCCGGGAGTTTTTCCGGGTTCAAACACCCCGCATCAATCCCTTGCGCTGCCTGCTCGCCATTCAGAAAAAACCGTCCTCCCCGGAGGTGCTTGATTTTTCGCTATACGACCTGAGTGGCGGCGGCCTGTGTCTGATCGGCGAAGAAAGGCATGCCGACAAATTTTCGCTGGGCGCCCTGTTCGCTGATTGTCGCCTCAATATTCCTGGCGAAAGCGTCATCTCGGTCAATTTGCGCATTCGCGAAATTTCCAAGGTTGAAACCGCCAATGGCGACCATCAACTGCGCCTGGGTTGTGAATTTGTCAACCTGCCCGGTAGCCGCTTAACCCTGATCGAACGCTACATCACCCGCCTTGAGCGCGAGCGCAAGGCCAAGGAAACCGGCCTCTACTAAGACCAAGGCCCGGCATGAACCGGGCCTTGGCTATTAATTGACGACCGCAGAACGCAGCTTTAAACCTGCATGTTCATCACGTCCTGATACGCCGTCACCAGTTTGTTGCGGACCTGGACCATTTCCTGGAACGACACACTGGCCGTCTGCAAGGCAATCATCACCTCATGCAGGTTCTGGCTGGTATCACCCGCTGCCAATTTCTCAGCCTGCTGTTCGGACGATTGCTGCGCCTCATTAACCTTGTCAATTGAGCTTTTCAGCAACGATTGAAAATCTGCCCCGCCCGGGGCCGCGCTTGCCACATCGGCCGGCTTGCCCGAAGCCTGGGCAGCCGTCGTCCGTAACGCGCTCAACATTTGTTCGATACCTTGGGTGTCCATGATGGCAACTCCTTCTATTGCGCAACTACATAGCAATTTTTGCGCCAGAATCAGTCCTGAAAAAATCCTTCTTCACGGTATTGCTGCAACTTGTAGCGCAGGGTGCGCTCCGAAATCCCCAAGCGCTCAATGGCCAATTTGCGCGAACCGCCCACTTCGGCCAGCGTACGCAAAATATGCTCACGCTCCAGATCCTTCATATTGATATTATCCCCCAGCTTTTCTTCAACCACACAGGCCGACTCCGCTGCCCGTGGCGCGGGTCGCAGTGTCGGAAGCAGATTGAGGTGCGCGGGGTCAATGACCCCGCCAGGCGCCATGATCAAGGCGCGCTGAATGACATTTTCCAGCTCACGAACGTTACCCGGCCAGGCATGCCCCTGCAAGGAGTGCTCCGCAGCAGCGGAAAACTGCAGGCCGGTACGGGCAAACCGAACGCCATGGACCTGCAAAAAATGCCGGGCAATCGGCAAAATATCCTGGGGCCGCTCACGCAAGGCTGGAATGGCGACCGGAAAAACATTTAGCCGGTAATACAGATCCTCACGAAAAACCCCCTGCGCCACCGCCTCCGCCATATCGCGATTGGAGGTGGCAATAATGCGGATATCCAGTGGCACCGGCTTCTTGCCGCCCACCCGCTCGACTTCCCGCTCCTGTAGGACGCGCAACAATTTGGCCTGCAGACCCATCGGCATTTCGGTCACTTCGTCGAGCAACAAGCTGCCGTTCTGTGCCTGCTCAAACTTGCCCGCCTGCATCTGCTGCGCCCCGGTAAACGCCCCTTTCTCATAGCCAAACAGGGTCGCCTCAAGCAAACTATCTGGAATCGCCGCGCAATTGATGGCCACAAACGGGCCCGCTGCCCGCGCCGAATGGCGGTGAATAAAGCGGGCCACGACCTCCTTCCCGACCCCGGACTCTCCAGTCAGCAACACCGTGGCATCGGTCGCTGCCACCCGTTGCGCCATCGCAAACAGATCCCGGCTGGCCGGGTCATTGGCCACCACCCCCTCCGTTTCCTGATCAGCCGCAACCTCATATTTATCGATGTAACCCAGCAAAGCCCCTGGCTCGAAGGGTTTGAGCAAAAAATCGCAGGCACCGGCCCGCATCGCATCCACTGCCTTATCGACATCCGCATAGGCTGTCATCAGAACAACCGGAAGAAGCGGCAACCGATGACGAATTTCCTTGAGCAAGCTGATACCGTCCATCGGCATCATCCGCACATCACTGACCACGATCGAAAAAGCCTGCTCACCGAGAATTTTTAATGCAGCCTCGCCGCCATCCACTGCCACATGCGTCCGTCCAGCCAGTTCCAGCGTGTCACAAATTGCCTCGCGCAAGCTCGGATCATCTTCAACAATCAACACGGGCAAATTATGCTCACTCATCACGTCCACTTTCGTTGTTATCAGCCGCCAGCGGCAAGCGCATGACGAATTCGGCGCCACCTTCGCGCGGCGACAGGATATCGATGGTGCCGCCGCAGGCCCGGGCCACACCCAGAGCAATCGCCAAGCCCAAGCCAGTCCCCTGCCCCTTGGTGGTGTAAAACGGTTCAAAAATACGCCGCTGCACCTCGGCCGGCACCCCCGGCCCGCTATCCTGAACAGCGAAGGTCAGGACATCCGCCTGGCGTCGCCCCCACAAGCTGATCTGTCCACCGGCTGGCGTCGCCTGCAAGGCATTTTCCAGCAAATTGACCAGTGCACCGTAAAGCGCCTTGCGACTGCCCACCAGCACCGCGCCGGCACAATCATCACCCACCGAAAATTCGATGCCCCGCTCACGCATCAGCGGCTCGACAGTCTGAGCGGTTTCGTGCAACAAGTCACTGGCCTGAATAACATCCCGGCCGATGCTCTCGCCGCGTGCGAACAGCAAGACATCCTGAATCAAGCGCTCAAGGCGCCGCAGTTGCCCACTCGCTTTATCGGCAAATTTGCCACGTGCTGCAGCAGGCAGATCCGCCTGGCCCAAACTGGCGGTGTATAACAAAGCCGCAGCCAGCGGGGTGCGCAATTGATGGGCCAACGACGCCGCCATTTCACCCATTGCTGCCAGACGCTGGCTACGCTCCAGCTCCTCTTTCATCCGGTGCGCCGAACTGATGTCGTGGATCAGTAAAATTTTGCCGCCGCCCGAAGGCAAAACACTTTCGGCAATCGACACCCGCCCCTCGCCCAACAACCACTCGCCAACGGTCAGCGTCGGCAGCAGCGTGGCCGCCACCACGTCACCCCAGTGACTGGCCAGCGCCGTCTCACCAAACATCGCCATGGCTGCCGGGTTCAGGGCGGTAACCCGGGCCGCTGGATCAAGCAGAACCACGCCCGCTGGCAAGGCATCCAGCAAGGACGACAAGCGCTCCGACAAAGCCTCTTTTTCGCGGTACTGGCGACGTAATTCGCCATTGGCCACTGCCAATTCCTCGGTCAACGAAGCCACACGCTGTTGCAGCGCTTCATAGGCCTGGGTCAGTTCGGCTGACACCTGGTTGAACATGGCAAAAGCCCGTTGCAACTCGGCAGTTTTGTCGGCAGAAAGGGTGTCGACCGTGGCAGGAGAGGGATTGCTCATTAAAATGTTTCGGCTGGATTCGGTCCCGGTAATAGTAGAATATTTCTAGGAAAATTTGGCTTCACGATTGATTCTTCTTCTATTTCCACCTGATCACACCCGAATTTGATGGCTGTAACCACCGACCCCACTGCTGCAACGGCGCCCCCGGAAAACCCGGTCGAGCGCTTGCGCGAGGCGTTCAATCGCCTGAGCGCCCAGCAGAAAATGGCCTTCGCCGTCGCCCTGGCGGCAATTATTGCCGTCATCGTCGGCACCTTCCTGTGGAGCCAGCAACCAGACTGGAAAGTCCTTTTTTCCAATCTCGGCGAAAAAGATGGCGGCAGCATCATTGCCAGTCTGGAACAGCAAAATATCCCACATCGGATGTCGGATAACGGCGGAATCATGGTTCCTGGCAATCGTGTCCATGAAATTCGCCTCAAACTCGCCTCGCAAGGCCTGCCCCGCGGCGGCATGGTCGGTTTCGAATTGATGGAAAACCAGAAATTTGGCATCAGCCAGTTTGCTGAACAAGTTAATTACCAGCGTGGCCTGGAAGGCGAATTGGCCCGTACCATCATGTCGGTTGGCACCGTACAGTCCGCCCGCGTTCACCTGGCTATTCCCAAGCCATCGGTCTTCATTCGCGAAGAGCAGAAACCCAGCGCCTCGGTCCTGCTCAACCTCTACCCGGGACGCAACCTGGACGCCGGACAGATTGCCGGCATCACCCACCTGATTTCGTCCAGCGTGCCGCAACTGCAGTCGGCCAACGTCACCATCATCGACCAGAACGGCAACATGTTGTCGCAGTTGAAAAACAAGCTGACCGAAGCCGGCCTGGACCCCACTCAGCTGAAATACGTGCGCGAAGTGGAAGGCAATATTGTCAACCGCATCGCCGACATCCTTCGCCCGGTCCTGGGTGGTGAAAACTATAAAGTCCAGGTCGCGGCCGATATTGATTTCTCACAAAGCGAACAGACCGCAGAAACCTATCGACCCAACACCACCCCGGAAAATAGCGTCATCCGCAGCCAGCAAAGTACGGAAACCGCCTCGATCAGCCAGCAAGTGGCGGGCGGGGTGCCAGGCGCCCTGACCAACCAGCCACCCGTGCCGGCAACGGCACCATTAACCAACCCAGCCACCGGCACGACTACTGCTGCCAACGGCCGTAATGCCAACCCGAATATCGGCCAACTGGACGCAGCCGGCATCTCGGCACCGCTCAATGCGGCCGGTCAACCGATCAATTCGAGCAAAAACTCGACCGTCAATTACGAAGTCGACAAAACCATCCGCCACACCAAGCAGGGCATGGGCAACATCCGCCGCCTGACAGCGGCCATCGTCGTCAATCACCGCAAGGATGTCGACAAGAACGGCAAGGAGACCACCAAGCCCTTGTCCGATGCCGAAATGGCACAAATCAACGATCTGGTCCGTGAAGCCATGGGCTTCAGCAAAGATCGCGGCGACTCCATTTCGGTCGCCAACGCGCCCTTCACCGAAAGCGAAAAGATCGATCTCAGCCTGCCGCTGTGGAAAGATCCGGAAAATATCGCCTTCGCCAAGGATATTTTCAAATACCTGCTGATTGCCGGCATCATCGCCTTCCTGTATCTGAAAATCATCCAGCCATCGCTGAAAACCATGTTCCCGCCCCCTGCCCCACCCGAGGACGAAAACACGCCCGAAGGCGTGGCAGGTGCAGCGGGTCATGTGCGGATCGATGCCGAAACGGGCGAAGAAATCGACGACAGTGCCGAAGTACACATTGACCACTACGCGGTCAAGGTCCAGAAGGCACGCGATATTGCTCAGGCGGACCCGAAAGCGGTGGCCAACATCATCAAGAACTGGATAGACCCCAATGGCGGCTGACGACGGACTGGAAAAAAGCGCAACCTTGTTGATTGCCCTCGGCGAAGACCATGCCGCCGAGGTCCTCAAGCACCTCGGCCCACGTGAAGTGCAAAAACTGGGGCACGCCATGGCCGCGCTAAAAAGCGTGCCACGGGCCAGCGTCGAAGCCGTTCTCGACGAATTTCACCAGCAAGCCCAGGAACATTCTGCGGTCCACGTCGATACCGACAACTATATCCGCTCAGTGCTGACCAAAGCACTGGGTGACGACAAGGCCTCCAACCTCATTTCACGCATCCTGCAAGGTGGCGAAACCTCAGGCATCGAAGGGCTGAAATGGATGGACGCGACCACCGTCGCCGACCTGATTCGCAACGAACACCCGCAGATTATTGCCACCATTCTGGTACACCTCGAACACGACCACGCCAGCGAAATTCTCAACCACTTCACCGAACGCCTGCGTAACGACGTCGTCCTGCGCATCGCTACCCTGGAAGGCATCCAACCCGCCGCCCTCCGAGAATTGAACGAGGCCATGCTGCGTATTCTCTCCGGATCCTCCAGCGTCAAACGGACGGCGATGGGTGGCGTCCGCACCGTAGCCGAAATTCTCAACTTCATCGGTACCGCCAACGAAACCTCGGTGGTGGACGCCATTCGTGAATACGACCCGGATCTGGCGCAAAAAATTCTCGACGAAATGTTCGTCTTCGAGAACATGCTGGAAATCGACGACCGCTCGATTCAGCTCATCATGCGTGAAGTGCAATCCGATTCCCTGGTGCTCGCACTCAAGGGCGCCTCGCCCGAATTGCGCGAGAAGATTTTCAAAAACATGTCGCAACGCGCTGCCGAAATGCTGCGCGAAGATCTGGAATCGAAAGGCCCGGTCCGTCTCTCGGAAGTCGAAGCCGAGCAGAAGGAAATCCTCAAGATCGTTCGCCGCCTGGCCGACGAAGGACAAATCGTTCTCGGCGGCGCCGGTGGCGAGCAGATGGTCTGACGTCCGATGGCCGGCATCATTCCCAAGGACCAACTGATCAACGTCCGGCGCTGGCAGG
>Ga0209066_10000089_pt1 | contig 124366 bp, 107 predicted proteins | sample All_14_2_FD_187198 | JGI IMG/M metagenome (GOLD analysis project Ga0209066, IMG submission 187198) | Freshwater microbial communities in response to fracking from Pennsylvania, USA - Allegheny Zone_MetaG_DW_15 (SPAdes) (version 2) ...
TTTTTATAACATGCTTCTTGGTTATCTTTATAATAAGCAGTTCAGGCAGCCGTCTTTCTGCTATATTCTATCAACAATCTTTAATTTTTTGTGATGAAATCTGTATCAGGTACCGGTAAAAAAAATCCTTCCGGCGGCTTTTGGCTTACAGACGCGGCCCGGTGGTTAAGACGTAACATCAGTGACCTTTTTAAACCCGAAGAAGTAGAAGTTACTTTCAAGGTAGAAGGTGACAATGTTACTTACACATATACTAAGGTAAACGAGAAACAGGTTGCCTGAAAACCGTAAACCCATCAGGTGGCCGGGCTTATACGCCCGGCTTAAGTGGTGATGTACGGAATTTTGCGTAGCTTGAACACCCAAAGTGTCTTTTCCCATACGTAATGCGCAGAATTCTCAGAACCATATACTACTTTCTTCCGGTTCAGTTATTGCTGCTGCATTTCAGAAGATACCAGTTACTCCTCGTTTTCTGGATTTTACTTACACTCATACTCACCGGCAATTTTGCCGCTCACTTTGGTGCTCGCTCACTTTTCCTGGCTCCTGAATATCTGGGAGAGATAAACTATCTCAGCATGTTGCTGCTGGGTGGGTGTTTCTGTGTTTTTATGATGATGTGGCACATTACCACCTTCATCATTCACAGCAAGCGCATCCCCGATATGGCTGCTACCCGCCATGCATTTCTGGTATACTGTCTCAATAATTCTATCGTTCCGCTCGCATTCCTCATATTCTACTCAGTAAGGTCTGTAGGTTATCAGGTATATGAAGAGCATTTGTCTGCCAGCCAGATAGTGTTTCAGCAAACGGGTTTTTATCTGGGATTCTTCTTTGTACTCACTATTTCCTTTACCTATTTTTTCAGGGTCAGCAGAGATTTTTTCAAAAACACTTTTGCACGGCTTACGTCGCCGGTACAGAGTATCGGCAATATCATCCCACACGACCATCTGGACAATACACCCGAAATACTTCCCGCCCGCAGCTATATAAACAGCAGGTTACGGCTGGCCTGGGTCAAAGATCTGGGTAAGTATCACCCACGGGTAATGGCCACCATACTGCAGCGTCATCACCGCAATGTGGTATTTGCCACCTTTGTGGCCTACATGATACTGCTCATACTGGGGGTATATATCAATAATCCTTTTCTAAGAATACCCGCCGGCGGCAGTTTCCTGCTCCTGTTTGCCATCATTCTGGGTCTGGTAGGTGCCGTAAAATACTTTCTGCGCAGCTGGGAGGCCCTGGGCTGGATAATGTTTACCGTTATCCTGTCTATTATGGTTCGCTATAAGGTATTTGACCTCCGCAGCATTGCCTATGGGCTGGACTACCACCGCAGCCTGGAGCAGGTATATCATTACCGCACACTGCGCAGCCTCTTTACCAAATTCCGTTACCAGGCCGATCAACGCCGCGAAGCAAAAAGGCTGCAACAATGGAAACAACGTGTAGCTCCTGGTACCGGCAAGAAACCACCGCTTGTAGTTATTACCGTAAGTGGTGGTGGCCTGCGCTCCGCATACTGGACTTTCCGTACACTACAGTATGTTGACAGCATATCGGGCGGACGCCTGTTCAGCAACACAGTTATGATTACAGGTGCATCGGGAGGTATGATAGGTGCAGCATACTGGCGCAATGTGCACGATGCCGCCTGCATGGGACAGTTACAATTTCCCTACTCGCACACCTTTCAGGAAAACATTGGCAAGGACCTGCTCAACCCCATCGTTTTCTCATTTGCCAGTATCGACATGATTTCGCCGTTCAACAAGATTACCATTGCCGGTCAGCATTATACTACCGACAGGGGTTATGCTTTTGAGCGGGAGCTGGCACGCATCAGCTCCGGCCTGCTGGACCAGCCCATTGGTTATTTCAGACAGAGGGAAGAAACCGGACAGATACCACAGCTCATTATTAATGGTACCATTGTTAACGATGGCCGTAAACTAATGATATGCAACCAGGGCATTACCTACCTTACGCAGCCCGAGTATTCTATAGACCAGCCAGCACCACCTATTGACGCTGTAGACTACTGTGCATTTTTCCCTGAGCAGAATGCGCATGACCTTTTACTTACTTCGGCCCTGCGTATGAATGCTACCTTTCCTTACATACTGCCTGTAGTACGCCTGCCCTCTCAGCCCCGCATGAATATTATGGATGCCGGACTCAGAGATAACTTTGGTATACAGGTAGCCAGCCGCTACCTGCACGTAATGCGCGACTGGATAAGAGAAAATACATCAGAAGCAATCTTTCTGGAAATACGCGATACCAGGGAAAATGATGTAACTGCCAATACTGACCAGTCATCACTCATAAACATGGTGGCTGACCCTCTTTTTGTTATTCAGAACAAATGGGAAGCATTTCAGTCATACGGTTATAACTATGTAAAGGACTTTGCTCCGGCATATGTCGATAACCGAATGAAGTTCATTACACTCCAGTATATACCGCAGGAGTTTTCACGCACGGCTGCGCTCAACTTTCATCTCACCAGAAGAGAAAAGGAAGATATATACCAGTCGGTAGACCATCCGTACAATCAGGCTCAGATAAAAAATCTCATCCGCCTGCTGAAACAACAATAAAGGGAAATAATATCAGTGCCTTAGCAGGCGCACTATCATGACTATGATAGCTATAAGAAACATGAACAGAGATATTCGGTTCATGCCGTGCATAAACTTAATATTCAGGTTGCGCGGCTCAGATGCATCCCGCTTGCGTAAGTAAAAGTAAGTAAGCACCTGCTGCCATATTCCCGGCTTCATATGCAATAAATTTATACCGAAAAACTATCACCACATCCGCAGCTGCGGCTGGCATTGGGGTTGTTGAAGTGAAATCCTTTCCCATTTAATCCATCCGAGAAATCCAATGTAGTATCGCACAGGTACAGAAAGCTTTTCAGATCTGTAACTATTTTTACACCCTGGTCCTCAAATACCTGGTCTTTGGGCTGTGTCTCGTTATCAAAATCGAGCTTGTAAGATAAGCCGGAGCAGCCACCGCCTACCACACTCACACGCAGAAAGTAATCATCGCCCAAAGCAGCATCCTGCTTCAGCTTCATTACCTTCTCTTTCGCTCTGTCACTTACATAGATCATCGTGGAAGTAAAAAATATTTATTTATAAATGCGGGGGCTTGTTTATACTTTACTTATCTGTAACATCAGGTCGGGTCTATCGGCCGGAAAGCAGATGATTGTGCATGGCACATCTATATACTGCTTTCCGGCCGTTTCTATACCCTCCTGGTATTATTAGTGAGCTTTATTCTCAACTTCCAGCTCCGGCAAACCGTTTTTCACGCGGTAATCATTGATAGCTGCTTTAATAGCATCTTCTGCCAGTACGGAACAGTGAATTTTCACCGGTGGCAGATTCAGCTCTTCTACTATATCCATGTTATCTATCGTCATCGCCTGGTCTACGGTCTTTCCTTTCAGCCATTCTGTAGCCAGGGAAGAAGACGCTATCGCAGAGCCACAACCAAATGTTTTGAACTTGGCATCGCTTATCACTCCTGTCTGCTCATCTACCTCTATCTGCAGGCGCATCACATCACCACACTCCGGTGCACCCACCAGTCCTGTACCAACATTTGTTTTTGACTTATCCAGCGTCCCTACATTTTTGGGATTGGAATAGTGATCTATTACTTTTTCTGAGTATGCCATTTTCTATCTTGTTTTCCGGCAGATGTAATAACCCGCCGATACTATTATTTAATTATTTTTCTTTCTACTCCATGTTCCGGTCATGAACACCTGCATAGCTAGTGATGTGCCCACTCTATCGCGTTCAGGTCCACGCCTTCTTTAAACATTTCCCACAACGGGCTCATCTCACGCAGCTTATTTACTGTAGTGGTTACCGCATTGATAGTATAGTCTATCTGGTCTTCTGTAGTAAATCTTCCCAGGCCAAAACGAAGCGAACTGTGCGCCAGATCATCACCCAGCCCCAGAGCCTTCAGTACATAAGATGGCTCCAGCGATGCCGATGTGCAGGCCGAACCACTGGACAGGGCAATATTCTTATTAAAGCCCATCATGAGCCCCTCACCCTCTACATATTTAAATGATATGTTGCAGGTATGTGGCAGTCTGTGCTCAGTATTACCATTTACATATGACTCCTCTATCTGCATCAGTGCCTTTTCCAGCTTATCGCGCATTTTAGAAAGGCGGTCAGCTTCTTCAGCCATTTCATTCATGCACAGTTCACATGCCTTACCCAGCCCTACTATGCCTGGTACATTCAGCGTACCGCTGCGCATTCCACGCTCATGGCCGCCGCCATCCATCTGTGCGGTTACCTTCACCCTTGGGTTTTTGCGGCGCACATACAGTGCTCCCACCCCTTTAGGGCCATACATTTTATGCCCGCTGAAGGCCATCAGATCTATACCATCTGCCTGTACATCCACCGGAATTTTTCCTACAGCCTGTGTAGCATCTGTGAAGAAAAGTACGCCATGCCTGCGTGCTATCTTACTTATCTCACGTATTGGCTGCACTACACCTATCTCATTATTGCCATACATGATAGATATAAGTATAGTCTTATCTGTAATAGCAGCTTCCAGCTCTGCAAGGTCTATCAGGCCATCGGGCTGTACATTCAGATACGTTACCTGTCCTCCCAGTTTTTCTACATGCTTGCAGGTATCCAGCACAGCCTTATGTTCTGTAGTGCAGGTAATAATGTGGTTACCTTTTGAGGCATACATTTCAAAAACACCCTTTATCGCCAGGTTATCTGCCTCGGTAGCACCCGATGTAAATATTATTTCTTTTTCATTAGCACCTATAAGACGCGCTACCTGCTCGCGTGCATAATCTACAGCCTCCTCGGCTACCCAGCCAAATGAATGGTTGCGGCTGGCTGCGTTACCAAATTTCTCAGTGAAATAAGGTATCATAGCCTCCAGCACACGCGGGTCCATTGGCGTTGTGGCATTGTTGTCGAGGTATATCGGTAATTTAAGTTCCATATAAATATTTTATCTCTGACAAACAGAGTGATTCTGAGCAAAATTACGGCAAAATGATAACTTTACCCTTTATACTCATTAGTCGCACACCCTATGAACCCATTATTAAAAACTATAACCACATGATAAGAATAGAACATCTGGGCATTGCTGTAAAAGACATGAATGCAGCTATTACATTATATGAGCAACTGCTTAGCACTCCATGCTACAAACAGGAGCGGGTAGATACAGAAGGCGTTAATACCGCCTTTTTCAGAACCGGCGAGTCTAAGATAGAATTACTGGAAGCTACAAATGAAAATAGCCCTATTGCAAAGTTTCTGGCTAAGAAAGGAGAAGGCATACATCATGTAGCTTTTGAGGTAGAAAATATTGAGGCAGAAATGAAAAGATTGTCTGCGCTGGGCTTTGAGCTGCTCAATGAAACGCCTAAAAACGGAGCCGACAATAAGCTGGTATGTTTCCTGCATCCCCGTAGCACCAATGGGGTACTGGTAGAACTTTGCCAGGAGAAAAAATAGTTTGTAGTTTATACAGATTTTATTTTCTTGCGCAGCCTGACTATCAGGTGCAACTTTTGTTATATTTACATACCTTTAGTTACTTATGAAACAAGTATTATTACTTGCTGCAACCTGTACCATGCTGGCAGGCAGCGCATTTGCGCAGAAGCATAAAGTGAGGATAGAGACAGAGTATGGAAGCATACTCGTGATGCTGTATGACAACACCCCGCTCAATACGGCCAATATGGTAAAACTGGCCAATGAACACTTCTACGACAGTACTCTTTTCCATCGCTGCATACCTCAGTTCGTAATACAGGGAGGTGACCCTGAGTCTAAAAATGCACGTCCGGGTCAGACATTGGGCAATGGTGGCCTGGGTACAACCATACCTGCTGAGATAAACGATAATTACTATCACAAGCGCGGCGCGCTGGGTGTAGCCCGCGACCAGACGCCAGACAAGTCGGGCTCTGCATGCCAGTTCTACATTGTAGTAGGTAAGACATTTACTGATGCCGACCTGGACAATATGAGCAAACGTACCGGCCGCACCTACTCTCCCGAGCAGCGCGAGATGTATAAAAACACAGGAGGTACTCCACACCTGGATGGTAACTATACCGTATTTGGCGAGGTACTGGAAGGTATGGAAGTCGTTGATAAAATAGCCAATGAACCCCGCGATGCCAATGACCGCCCCAATAAGGATATTAAAATGCTTAGCGTAAGGGTAGAAGAAGAAAAAGCCCCAATACTGTCAAAAGTAAAGGGCCTCTTTAAACGGAAAAAATCTTAAGGGTACCTATTTCACCTCTTTTATATACGGCGCTATATCACGTACCACCATACGTGAAAAAATTTCAGCCCCTTCCTTGTTCAGGTGCTGACTATTATAAAAGTAGCGCTTGTTGGAGTCCAGGTAATTCTCTGTATAATCCAGATATGGCACATCATACTCTGCAGCTATATCTGATATCAGATTCTTTATGTCAGATAAGTTGGTAATGTAACGACCTGCTTCGTAATAGGAAGGTGCATATACCAGTATTATTTTAACGTCCTGCTCTTTGCACCATTTCAGGTAATCCTTGAATATATCTATTGCCGTACTGTCTATGCTTAATGCATATCCACGGGGGTTATCCCGTACAAAATTACTGAAACTGCTATCCCAGCTCAGTAACTGTCCTCTATAGCCTTTATACTTTGTTGCAGCTGTTCCCCGGCCTAAGAAACTCAAAATGCCTTCCTTAATAAGGGGTAACTGATTATTGTATTTAAATAAAGGAAAATATCGCTCTGCTAAAGAAGCGTTCTCATATTGCTTCTTATATATACGCCATATAGCTGTATCGCTCAGATAGGGTAACAACTGCGCATACTGAGGCAGTTCCTTCTGCCGCAATATCGCCGTATGCAGTCCCACTTCCTGTATTATATAACGAGGCTTCCTGTTATGCCGCAAATATATATGAAACCGCTCCAGCTGCATATCCACAGTAGTTCCATCCAGTCCCAGATTATAGGAATTGAGGTGATATGCGCTGTCAAATATCTGGGGCGAAAAGTGAACCCATGCTCTTGAAGACCCCATAAAAAGCATATCGGCCTGTATACGCCCCGCATAAAGATCATTCCACTCTGAAAAATAGAAATGGCGTGACTTCTGTAACCCTTTATCTACTATCATAGATAAAGGAATAAGCAGCACTAGCGGCACAAGACAGAATAATATGATTCTTAAAACAAACTTCCTCATCACCTGCTAAAACTGAAAATAGATAAACTCCCGGTTATTAAAAACACCAAGATATAATATAGAGAATATCAACAAATAGTACACCCCCCAGCGCACCACCAGCGGTTGTTTATCAAACAGCAATACCACACTTTTTTTGCGTTCTATCATATGCACTACTTCCAGTACCCCTATTACCGTAAAGCATAGTAAAAGACGCATGGGCGCCACACCAATACCCGATACAAATGAATGAGTACTTATCATCTGCCCCAGCTCACTGAATGCCAGTGGCAGCTTTTTTATCATATACATGGCATGGCTTGTATCAGGGGCTCTGAAAAATATCCATGCCACCATTACCAGTATAAACGTTATCAGCTGCTGCACCAGCCTGTCTGCCACAGGTATACGTGTCAGTCCTGTTGCATTCCTTAGCTGCAGCCTTTTGTGCTCTGTAAGGTTACCTATCACCAGATATACGCCATGCAACGCCCCCCATATGATAAATTTCCAGTCGGCACCATGCCACAGACCGCTCACCAGAAACACGAAAAACAGATTGAACTGCCTTCTTGCCGGTTTTACCCTGTTTCCGCCCAATGGTATATAAAGATAGTCTCTGAACCATGTAGAAAGCGATATATGCCACCTGCGCCAGAATTCACCTATGGTACGGGAACTATACGGCCTGTCAAAGTTTTTCATGAGCCGGAAACCCATCACCCTCGCAGCACCTATTGCTATATCAGAATAGCCGGAAAAGTCGCAGAATATCTGAAAACTGAAAAGTATAGCCGCTATCAGGGTAGCCATCCCACCATGATGATATGGGTCGTCAAACACCATATCTGTCACTACAGCCAGCCTGTCGGCTATCACTACTTTTTTAAACATACCCCACAGCATCAGTTGCAGGCCCGATACCGCCCGTGGGTAGCTGAATGACATTTTCTCATGAAACTGGTGCAGTACATTCTGTGGCCGCTCTATGGGGCCTGCTACCAGCTGCGGGTAAAACATCACATACAGCGAGTATATCCCCAAATGCCGCTCTGCTTTCTGATGCCCACGGTACACCTCTATGGTATAGCTCATGGCCTGAAACGTATGAAAAGAAAGACCTATAGGCAACAATATATTCAGATATGGTATGCGGTTGGTATAACCCAGATGCGCAGCAATACCCGTTATGTTATCATTGAGAAAATTATAGTATTTGAACACTGCCAGCACTCCTATATTGGCTATCAGGCTCATTACCAGAAACTTCTTTTTGCGTTTTTTATCCGGTTCGTTCTCCAGCAGTATCCCTGCATAGTAGTCTATCACTATCGTAAATCCCAGTATCAGGATATAGACAGGCTTGAAGAACATGTAAAAAAAACACGATGCTGCCAGCAGCATTGCCCATCTGTACTTATGCGGCAGCAGAAAGAATAGCCCTGTAACTACGATAAAAAAAATAATAAACTCCTGTGAATTGAACAGCATATCGTATATGGGCCGGCACCACACCGGAAATAAAGACACGCGAAGATAATAATTTGTATGTGAAATGCTTTCATAGGCACGGTTTCACACATTCAGGCTATGATGCAGAAATGAGTTTACTTTTGCATTTATGAGCATGCTTACAAAACTCTCGGTCAATATCAATAAGATAGCCACCCTGCGCAACAGCCGCGGCGGTAATAACCCCGATGTACTGAAATCAGCTATTGACTGCCAGAAGTTTGGTGCAGACGGTATCACCGTTCATCCCCGCCCCGATGAGCGCCACATACGCTATGCCGATGTAAGAGATATAGCACCCATTATCACCACAGAGTTTAATATAGAAGGCAACCCGAAAGAGGATAAGTTTGTAGCACTGGTGCTGGAGGTAAAACCACATCAGGTAACACTCGTACCAGACGACCCTGGCCAGCTTACCTCTAATCATGGCTGGGATACCATAAAAGAACGCACCTACCTGCGGCAGATAACAGAAGTATTCCACAATGCAGGTATCCGGGTATCTATATTTACCGATCCCGTCACTGATATTGTTGCAGCCGCAGCCGATACCGGTACCGACCGTATAGAGCTATACACAGAAGATTATGCCCGGCATTATCATCACAACAGAGAGACAGCAATAGCCGCTTATGCACAGGCAGCAGCTATTGCTACACAAAAAGGTATGGGTATAAATGCAGGTCATGATCTGGACCGTGACAATCTGGGTTTCTTTGCCCACCATATTCCCGGCCTGCTGGAAGTATCTATAGGCCATGCACTCATTGCCGATGCTCTTTATTACGGTCTTGAAAATACAATACAACTATATAAAAGAGCATTGAACAGCACTGCGGTATAACGCTTCCTCAACCTGCTAAAACAGATACTATGCGTGTAGTCTCATCTCTGTACCTGCTCATTCTGGGCTATATTATTGCCGCACTGGTATTCTGGGAGATGCGCCTGCAGCAGCAGAACGGTCGCATCTATGCCCAGGAAGTCATAACCCTGCGGTCCCAGCTGGACAGTACCCGCTACCCCAATGTGTACCGGTATGAAATGCAGCAGCTCAATAAAAAGCTGGAGAGCCGCACTACCCAGTATGTAGCTGAGGGCACTACTTTTCTCATAGTCATACTGATAGGCGCAGCGGTGGTATATGGCTCATTTATACGCCGTATGAACCTGTCACGGCAGCAGAACAATTTTATGCTGGCCGTTACCCATGAGCTCAAATCCCCGCTTGCTTCCATCAAACTCAATTTGCAGACGCTGGATAAACACCAACTGGATGAAGAAAAGCGCCGCAAACTCATAGAGCGCTGCATTAATGAATCTAACCGGCTCAATGACCTGTGTAATAACATGCTCTTCACCTCTCAGATAGAAGGTCGCCAGTACAAGCAGGCGATGGAGGCTTTCAGCCTGTCTGACATGGCTATGGACGTATCGGCCGAGTTCGCAGCCCGCTATCAGCGTCGTTTCGAACAGGATATAGATGACGGCTGCCGCATCATTGGCGACCAGGCTATGCTCCGCATCGCCATCACCAACCTGGTAGAGAATGCTTTGAAATATACCCCCGCACAGGGCACTATCAGAATATCGGTAAGCACAGCAGGCGCTGCTGCTGTAGTGCAGATAGCCGATGAAGGCCCCGGCATACCCGATGATGAGAAAAAAAGAATATTTGACAAGTTTTACCGGGTAGGAAACGAGGAGAGCCGCAAAACCAAGGGCACCGGACTGGGCCTGTATCTCAGCAGCCGTATAGTGCGCCAGCATAAAGGCCGGCTGGTGGTAAAGGACAATGAGCCACACGGCACCATATTTGAATTACAGCTGCCACTGGCACCCGGACGGGCTTAGGCATTATCTCCCATATCCCGCACTGCCAGTTTTTTCAGATTCTGTACCGATACAAAGCGGAACACAAACATCAGCGCCAGGCTCACTAACGAAAACAGTACAAACTGCACCGGGCGGGACGGGCCCTGCCACATCACCGCTATTGCATAGCCTATACCGGCTATCAGCAGGGCATAACCTATGTGTGCCATTGTCCACTTTATATTCAACGGCAGTTTAAGTATACGTATAGCAAACACCATAAATACAAATGCCAGCCCCGTCTGCGTGGCAAGTGAGGTTATAGCACCACCAAAGGCCTTATACTCCGGCACCAGTATATAGTTCAGCGTCAGGTTAAATGCTACGCCGAAAAAAGCTATGATGTTCAGGGCTTTCAGGCTGCCGTTGGCAGTAAGCAGGGTAGAATATACATACATGAGGCACCAGCCGGGAAAAGACAGCATGAGGCAGGAAAACACCAGCTGATAGCTACGCGCCTCTGAGTGATACAGCTCTCCGCTGTGATATAACAGGTACATGATATCGCCGCCAAAGTACAGTGCCGCCACCGCTACCATCACCGCAAAAGGTACCATCATATTCACACACAGTTTCACAATAGGCTGCACATCTTCCTTCCGGGCCAGCATCCTCCCGAAAACCGGCAGCAGCATAGTGGCAAACATCAGCCCCAGTATATTGGCCATGTCCAGCAGGCGGAAGGCCGCAGCCCATATGCCTGCCTGGTGCTTACCATCGGCCGTCATACGCTCTATCATAATAGCATCGGCCCTATTGTATATAGACATCATAAATATGAGCAACGCATATGGAAAGCTACTACGCACCACCTTCATTATTTCAGGCACGCTGAAGGTGAAGCTTAGCTTCACCTTCCCTATCCTGCGCAGCACCATATAGCCAGCCGCTGCCGCTATAAAGTAGCACACCACCTGGGTTATTACAAACCACTGTATGCGGAATACCCGTGCTGTAGGAGGGTACACCAGCAGAAAACCGCATATCAGTATCATCAGCGTTCTGTCTGTAATAGATAGTAGCGCATCTGTCTTAAACCGGTGCAGGGCCGATACATTACTGCGTATAAAGGACAGCAGCGCATTCAGCGAATGGATAAACAGAATACCGGCCAGTAATCCCAGCTCCCACCCTCTGTAGCCAAGTATATATCCCCACGTCCATGCAATAGCTATATATATGGCCATCAGCACCAGCCGGGCCGATAGCATGGCAGGAAATAATACCGGCAGCCGGGCCGGGTCCTGAGCTATAGTGCGGCTGTTATAATTACTGATACCAAAATCCAGCACCGTCTGGAATATGATACCAAGACTGAAAAGTGCCTGATAGGTTCCATACGATGCGGCCGATACCGTATTCTGTACAGACCTGTCTATAAAAAGCACCCATACCGGCTTTACAAGTAGGTTTACAGCTATGGTAAAAAGGATGTTCTTAACGAAAAAACGCTGCATTCGTATAAATAACGGTGTAAAAGTGAGTAAAAGTATATTTTTGTCGCCATAAGCTATGCGTATTGCGGTAAATACACGCCTGCTGCTGAAAGGGAAGCTGGAGGGTATCGGTTGGTTTACATATCAGACATTAGAACATATTGTCAGGCAGCACCCTGAACATGAATTCTATTTCTTTTTCGACCGTGCTTATGATGAGCAGTTCATCTTTGCTCCCAATGTAAAGCCTGTGGTCGTGCATCCTCAGGCCAGGCATCCTATTCTCTTCTGGCTATGGTTTGAATGGAGTATGCCCGTCATGCTGCGCCGGTATAAAATTGACCTCTTTCTGTCCACCGACGGTTACCTGTCGCTCAGCACTAAAGTACCTACATGCCTGGTAATACATGATCTGGCCTTTGAGCACTACCCTGAGCATTATGTATTCACTCACCGCCTGTACTGGAGGCATTACTCTCCGCTTTTTGCCCGCAAGGCTTCCCGCATTGCTACAGTTTCTACTTTTTCTAAAAACGATATCAGTAAGCGGTACGGCATAGACCCGTCAGGTATAGACGTAGTGTATAATGGTGCCCATAGTGAGTATGTGCCCCTGTCCATCAGTGAACGGCAGGCAGTAAAAGATAAATACACCGACGGCTGCGAATACTTTGTATTTGCCGGGGCCATACACCCCCGTAAGAATATACTGAATCTGCTGAAGGCCTTCGTCATCTTCAAAAAGCGCCAGAAAACCAATATGAAACTGGTTATCGTAGGTCGCCCTGCATGGAAATATGAAGAGGTAGAGGAAATGCGCCTCACCATGCCTTTTAAAGATGATGTGAAGTGGGTAGGTTATATGAATGTGGACGAACTCAGCAAAGTAATGGGTGCCGCCTATGCGCTCGTGTATGCTTCCCTGTTCGAAGGCTTTGGCATACCCATACTGGAAGCGCTGCAGTGCAATGTGCCTGCCATAGTTGCCAATACTTCCTCCATGCCAGAGGTAGCCGGTGATGCCGCGCTCCTCGTAGATCCTGCCGACCCCGAAGATATAGCTGCCAAAATGCACCTCATGTATAAAGATGAGGTACTCCGCGCCCGGCTCATAGCCAAAGCACCTGAGCAGGTGCAGAAGTTTACCTGGCAGGGAGCCGCCGACAGGCTGTGGAACTGTATGATGCAATGTGTGGATAAACAGGGCTAATCACACTTCTTCCTATATTTGACAGGTATTGTGCTATGAAAACACAAACCAAAATCGCCGCACTCTTCTTTTTCTTTTCACTGTTTATAATGGTGCTCTTCGGCGTATCGGTATATTACTTTGTCAATAAATATGCCTTTACCGACTTCTACAAGCGACTGGAGATACGTGCGGTTATCGCTGCCCGCTCATCCCTGGAAACAGAGGCTGACAAAGCATTGGTAATGCGTGAAATCAGGGCTCAGCACCTGCAGAAACTGCCGGAGGAAAAAGAATATATATTCAGAATAGAAACAGGGAAATCTTTCAAAGAGGAAGCCGACAGGCTTAATGTACCCATATCATTCTTTGAGCAGATAAAGAAAACCGGTGCCGCATCATGGCAGCAGGGCAATATATTTTACTCCGGTATACGCTATCAGACAATGGATGGTTTTTATGTAGTGGTCGTATCGGCAGAGAACTATTACAATACCCACCACCTGGCCTATATACGCAATGTGATACTGATAGCCATTATCGTCACATCTATTTTCGCCCTCACACTTTCAGTCCTCTTTTCACGGCAGGTATTTAATCCGGTAAAGAAAATGACACGCCGTGTGCAGCAGATAGGCTCACAGAATCTGCATGTGCGGCTCGATGTTTCAAAAGAAAAAGATGAAGTAGGTGAGCTGGCAGAAACGTTCAACAATATGCTGGACCGTCTGGAAACAGCTTTTGAAACACAGAACAACTTTATCAGTAATGCCTCCCATGAGCTCAGTACACCACTTACTACTATCATTGCCGAGGCCGACCTCACACTTATCCGCGTGCGCACACCAGAGGAATATATAGCTGCACTGGAAGTAATACTAAGAGAAGCCGAACGGCTGGACGATATAACAAAATCACTCCTTTTCCTTGCTCAGACAGGCTTTAACGGCGGTACACAAAAGTTCGAAAAGCTTCGTGCCGACCAACTGCTGTATGACGCCCGTGAAATGATAAATAAGATTAACCCCAACAATAATGTACAGATAGACCTCAGCGGCATACCAGACAATCCGTTAAAGCTTAAAATAAAAGCCAATCGTCAGCTGCTGGATCTTGCCCTGTCCAACATTATTACAAATGCATGCAAATACTCGCGCAACAAGCCTGTTGTCATGCGGGTGTGGGCAGGGGAAGAAAATGTCTTCATCAGTGTTACAGACCACGGCATAGGCATACCCGAAAATGAACTACGGTATATATACGACCCCTTCTTCAGGGCATCCAATACCGGCGAATTTGCAGGCTATGGTATAGGCCTTCCGCTCACCCGCAATATCATGCGTATTCACAAGGGCGAGATTCGTATTTCATCCACTCAGAATGAGGGAACTACTGTCACGCTAGTATTCCCTCCATGGGGAGCGTTTTAAAAATCGCCATATTATTAACAGTTAGTAATAAAATCATCTTTCAGGTGTATTTGAGTGAATTTCAATGAAATATCATTAAAATTTTCGTCACTTATATTTGATTTTTGCTTTAAATTTTTCTAGCTTTCGAAAAATCATTCCACAAAAACACATATTATATGAAACTAATCCCTACCCCTTTACGCACACTGGTAGTCGCCATTGTTTTGGGTATGCTACCCGGCAGCATTTATGCGCAATACTGTACTCCCGGATACTTTCAGGGCTGTGCCATAGCCGGACAAATAAATGATTTCTCTATTACCGGTGCCGCCGGCACATCCATTTCTGACATAGGTACCGGCTGCTCTGGTACTGGTAGCCTGCCTGTTGTTGCCTATCTGGACCATACCAGCATGTCAGTATCATTGGCTCCGGCTACTTCTTATACAGTAGTAACCTCTACAGCTCTTATCAGTATTACCTCTACTGACGTGCAGATATTTATTGACTTCAATAATAATAATAGCTTCCTTGACGCCGGCGAATCAGTAGGCGGCGGTACATTCCTGTCGTTGGGTGCTGCCACTAATATCCCTGTTGCTATACCCGCAGGCGCAGCTGCCGGGGCGCACCGCATGAGGGTCGTTAGCTCAGGCGATGCTACCTATCCCGGTATCAGCCCCTGTCCTACATTCTCTACAGCTACTATTGGAGAGGTTCATGATTACACTGTCAATATCATTACCTCATCCTGTGCCCCCGTTACAGGCCTTATCGTAAGCGCTATCACCAGCAGCAGTGCCGATGTTAGCTGGACAGCCGTATCTGGCGCTACCGGTTATCAGTGGGCGGTTACCACTTCTCCTACCCCACCTGCTTCAGGTACTTTTACCACACTTACTGCAGTTACGGCATCACCACTGTCTCCAGCCACTACCTACTATGCGCACGTACGCACACAGTGTGGCACTGATTACTCCACATGGGTCACTTCAGCCATATTCACTACCCTGCCCACATCGTCCACCACCTGCGCCCCCGTTACCGGCATCACCATGAGCAGCATCACTTCCGGCAGTGCCAATCTTAGCTGGGCTGCAGTTTCCGGTGCCATAGGCTATGAGTGGGCCGTAACCACTTCAGGTACTCCTCCGGCCTCAGGCACGCTTACTACACTTACATCAGCTGTGGCCTCCGGTCTTTCTGCGGCTACCGTATATTATGCACATGTGCGCACCAAATGCAGCGCTACACTCTTTTCTACCTGGACCACTACTCCGTTTACCACATTACCAGCCTCTACCTGTCCTCCCATCAGTGGCCTCACGGCATCTGCCATTACTACCTCCGGCGCTACTGTCAGCTGGACCGCCATTACATCCGGCTCAGTGGGTTATCAGTATGTGATAGACAATACCGTTACCGCTCCGCTTACATCAGGTACCAATACCACTGCTACCAGCACCAGCCCATCCGGGCTCACTGCCGCTACCACCTACTATGCGCATGTAAGGGACAGTTGTGGTGTGGGCGACTTCTCCCCATGGAGTACCATTCCATTTACTACGCTCGCAGCAGCAGGTGGCTGCAATGCTGTTACAGGACTTTCAGTATCTGGTGTCACCACTGCAGCGGCCAGTCTCAGCTGGACAATGGCCTCTGGCGCTGTAGCGGCTAAGTGGGTAGTGGATAATAATCCTGCCGACCCTACGGTATCCGGCACGCTGTCCACTACATCCTCAGCCGCAGTTTCAGGCCTTACCGCCTCCACACTCTATTATGCACACGTACGTGATACATGTGGCCCCACATCGCTTTCGGCATGGGTCACTATTCCGTTTACCACACTCAGTGGCACCACCGGTATTGCAGAGCTAAACACCGGCAATGCCCCATTCAGCATAGCCGTTCACCCAAATCCCGTGAGCAGCACACTTCACATTCAGGTCAGTGGTATCATAAGCCCGTCAGCTACCGTTACCCTTGCCGATGTTACCGGGCACATTATCCGTCACATAAACATTGCCAATGTCAATTCAGATATAGATATGGGCTCCCTGCCGCAGGGAATATACCTCGTGCGGTACAGCGATGCAGGATATACCCAAACTCTTAGAGTAACAAAGCAATAATAAATCCTATCGAAAGGGCAATTTACTCAGGCTGTACACATCGTACAGCCTGAGCTTTTTTATGTGCATATTCTCTTTTCCAACATTGTCTGTACCACTCCTGTACAAAACATATGTCAGTGACCTGAAGCTTCAATGAACATTTCACATTGTTTATTATATATATGATGGGCAGTAAAAAAACAAAATTCATAACAACAATCATTTCATTAACCAATAGGCTATTAAGACTGTTACAACACTGCTCTAGGGAGATTATTCCTGTGTTACAATTGCAATGTTTGTTCGTTTTCACACTACTGTACTTATTTTTGCACTGAAAATATTCCTTAATAAAACAAACCTTATGAAAGTATTTCCAATCCCATCGCGGGCAATGGTTATTGCCATGCTTTTATCTTTTCTCCCTTTTAGCGGAACATTTGCTCAGTATTGCACCCCTTCATTCTTTCAGGGATGTGTTATTACCGGCATGATTGACAACTTCGAACTCGGTGGTACTTCAGGTATACTGATATCAGACCCGGCAACCGGATGTAATAGTGGTGCCTATCGGGATTACTCTGCAGTCTCGGCGACGCTTAATGCCGGCACTACATATACAATTACAGCTACATGCCCGGGAGCAGGTACTGGCATACCCTCCCATGTTCAGATATTTATTGACTTTGATAATAATTTCAGCCTTTCAGACCCTGGCGAAACAGTAGGGGGTGGAAGCTTTACATCTTCCGCAGCGGAAACCTTTGTCATTACCATACCGACTACAGCACCTTCCGGCCCTCACAGATTGCGCATGGTGTCCATTGGTGAAGAAAGTTACCCTACTATAAATCCCTGCCCTGTATCTGCCTTGGCAGGGGGTGTTGCAGTATCAGGAGAAGTTCATGATTACACTGTAAATATAATATCCTCTACACCGCCCCCATCGCCCTGTGCTTCAGTTACGGGTCTTACAGTAAGCGCCATTACCAGCGGCAGCGCCACCCTCAACTGGACAGCAGCATCAGGTGCTACCGGCTATGAGTGGGCTGTTACCACTTCCCCCGCACCACCCACATCCGGCACACTTACTTCATTTACTACAGCATCAGCATCTTCGCTTGCAGCGGCTACCACCTATTATGCACATGTACGTACCAAATGTGGCTCCTCATACTCTGGATGGGTTACATCTTCAGTATTTACTACACTACCAGGCACTTCCACTACCTGCAATCCTGTTACCGGGCTTACTATAAGCGGCATCACTTCCGGAAGTGCCAATCTAAACTGGACTGCTGTTTCAGGGGCTGTAGGCTATGAGTGGGTTGTCTCCACGTCAACCACGCCTCCATCGTCAGGAACTTTTACCTCTCTCACTACAGCTACTGCATCCAGCCTGTCCCCTACTACTGTTTACTATGCACACGTACGCACCAAATGCAGCGCTACCCTCTTTTCTACTTGGGTATCAGTTCCATTCACTACGTTGGCCACCCCTACCTGTCCGGCTATAACCGGGCTCTCTGCCAGCTCCGTTACTACTGCCGGTGCTACCATTAGCTGGACCGCCATTACATCAGGCTCACTCGGATATCAGTACGTTATAAACAATACAATTACCACTCCGCTTACATCCGGTACCAATACCACTGCTACCAGCACCAGCCCATCCGGGCTCACTGCCGCTACCACCTACTATGCGCATGTAAGGGACAGTTGTGGTGTGGGCGACTTCTCCCCATGGAGTACCATTCCATTTACTACGCTCGCAGCAGCAGGTGGCTGCAATGCTGTTACAGGACTTTCAGTATCTGGTGTCACCACTGCAGCGGCCAGTCTCAGCTGGACAATGGCCTCTGGCGCTGTAGCGGCTAAGTGGGTAGTGGATAATAATCCTGCCGACCCTACGGTATCCGGCACGCTGTCCACTACATCCTCAGCCGCAGTTTCAGGCCTTACCGCCTCCACACTCTATTATGCACACGTACGTGATACATGTGGCCCCACATCGCTTTCGGCATGGGTCACTATTCCGTTTACCACACTCAGCGGCACCACCGGTATTGCAGAGCTAAACACCGGCAATGCCCCATTCAGCATAGCCGTTCACCCAAATCCTGTGAATAGCACACTTCACATTCAGGTAAGTGGTATCATCAGCTCATCAGCTACCGTTACCCTTGCCGATGTTACCGGGCACATTATCCGTCACATAAACATTACCAATGTCAATTCTGATATAGATATGGGCTCACTGCCGCAGGGAATTTATCTCGTGCGGTACAGCGATGCAGGATATACCCAAACCCTGAGAGTAACAAAGCAATAAATAAATCCTATCGAAAGGGCAATTTACTCAGGCTGTACACATCGTACAGCCTGAGCTTTTTATGTGCATCGCCTTGACGGCTGTGCGCTTTTTTTAGCTACTTTTATCGCATGGCAAACTCACATGTGAGGCCTTCGGGCGATCTGAGCAGGCAGGAGCGGGAATATGAGAATACCATAAGGCCCCAGTCCATTGAGGAATTTGCGGGCCAGCCGGGCCTCATAGACAACCTCCGCGTGTTCATCAAAGCCGCCAACCTCCGTGGCGAAGCGCTCGACCATGTGTTGTTTCATGGCCCTCCCGGTCTGGGTAAAACTACCCTGTCCCGTATCGTGGCCAATGAGTTAGGTACTACCATCAAAGAAACCAGCGGCCCCGTTATTGAAAAGCCTGCCGACCTCGCCGGTCTGCTCACCAGCCTGGAGCCGCGCGATGTATTGTTTATTGATGAAATACACCGCCTCAGTACCGTAGTAGAGGAATATCTCTACGCTGCCATGGAAGATTTTAAGATAGATATCATGATAGACAGCGGCCCCTCAGCCCGCTCTATACAGCTATCTGTCAATCCATTCACACTCGTAGGCGCTACCACCCGTAGCGGCCTGCTTACGGCCCCCCTGCTGTCCCGCTTTGGCATTAAGTCCCGGCTCGATTATTATACTGCCGATGTTTTGCAGGGCATCCTGCTCCGCTCTGCCGGCGTACTTAATGTGCGCATCACTTCCGATGCCGCTATGGAAATAGCCCGCCGCAGCCGGGGTACTCCACGTATTGCCAATGGCCTGCTGCGCCGCATGCGCGATTTTGCTCAGGTACTGGGCAATGGCGTCATAGACCTTGCCATTGTAGATCATGGCCTGCGCGCCCTTAATGTAGATGAGAGCGGCCTGGACGATATGGACAACCGTATCCTCAGTACCCTCATTGATAAGTTTAAAGGTGGTCCGGCAGGCATCAGCAATATTGCCACTGCCGTAGGCGAGGAAGCGGGCACCATTGAGGAGGTATATGAACCCTTCCTTATACAGGAAGGCTACATCATACGCACCCCCCGTGGCCGCGAAGCCACCGAAAAAGCCTACCACCATCTGGGCCGCCCCAGAGGCCCGCAGGCAGGCTCATTGTTCTGATATTCAATACCGTATATAAATACCACAGGGTAATAGTAGTAGTATAACACACCATTACTACTACCCTTGAAAACTCATGCACAATTTTACATGATATGCATAATACCGCTATAGCATAGATATCATTTTTTGCAGCCCCCTTCTCTTACGCCATCTTGCACATATGAAGCTCCTACTACTACGCCCGCACAAATTCTCTCTCTATCCATTTGCCTTGCATCATACACATATAACAAATATTACGCGAGCAATTTTTGTAACCTTTTTGGGAATTTTCACCCGCAAAATCACACACCAGACACGTCCTGAAAAACGCACAACTAATTGATTTTAAACCAGATAAAAATTAAACACCAGTCGCTACACCTCTCTGAAAAAAAATAATTGCGCACTGCGCAGTTTTCTCAGCGGCAGCATGCCATGTGCAGTACCTGACACACCATATATCTCTGCCTTTTTCCTTAGTCATATCTCTATAAGTTACGCACCTTTGCAGCCTATATGCACCACACCGACAGAACCGGACAATATCGACAACTGGCAGAACGCTATGAGCAGGAGTTTGAGCAGTTGAGCAGTACCCACAGAAGGCTGGGCATCATTCGCCTGCTGGTAATGCTGGGCGCACTGGCTTGTTTTTATGCAGCATACAGTAGCGGCTATCACCTGTGGACAGGTACCGGCATAGTCGGTATCGCCATATTCCTGTGGCTGGTAAAGTGGCAGCAGCGGGTAGAGAAACGCCGGCTGCTGGTACAGGAGCTGCTTCATATCAATAGGAATGAACTTTCATTTCTTACTAACGATGCACTCCCCTTTGCCGATGGCAGCCCATATACCGACCCAGCTCACCCCTATGCAGCCGACCTGGACCTTTTCGGCCACCGCTCGCTCTATCAGCACCTTAACCGCACAGCCACACCCATGGGGCAGGATAGCCTCGCAGCATCACTACTCACCCCCGGTAGTACAGAAGAGATACTACAGCGGCAGGCAATCATCACAGAGGTAGCAGAGCGGCTGGATGCCCGGCAGCACTTTCAGGCCACGGCCCGCCTTTCTCCCGATGCCAGAGCAGAAGTACTCCGCCTGCAGGCATGGGCAGTTGCACCTTTAGCCCCTATACGCTCATGGCTGCGTGTTGTTTCTTTTGCCATGCCATCGGTACTGGCAGTATGCATACTCATGTATATATTCACCCATGACCCTGAATGGTGGTCGGCTATCACTACTATAGTACCGCTACAGCTGGCCATATTTTCTATAGCCTTCAAAAGGATAAAAGATGCTATAGCCGGTACAGAAAAAGTACAGAAACTGCTCCTTTCCTATGCTGCTCTGCTCAGGCTCATAGAAGATACAGACTCAGACACTCCCTGGTTCAAATCGCTGCAGCGGCGTCTGCAGCACAATGGAGCCACCGCCAGTAGACATATACACACACTGGCAGGTATTTATAATAGTATGGAGCAGGTGCACAATCCGTTTGCTCTCGTAGGTATGAACGGGCTGTATCTGCACCATATACATATACTGCACCAGCTGGTAATGTGGAAGCAGCAGAATGCCGCCTGCATCAGCACATGGCTGCAGTGTATAGGTGAGACAGAAGCCATTTACAGCCTGGCAGGTTTCCGGTACAACAATGCTGGATACTGTTTCCCTACGCTCAATGATAATGCCGTTATTCAGTTCACAGAGCTGGGCCACCCGGTAATACCGGCAGCAAAGCGGGTATGTAACGATATCTCATTTGCACAAAACAGGTTTGTTGTACTCACCGGCTCCAATATGTCGGGCAAAAGCACCTTCCTGCGCACCCTGGGGGTAAACATGGCACTGGCAGGCGCAGGCGCTCCGGTATGTGCCACCGCAGCCACCCTGCAGCCTATGGATATGTTTGTATCCATGCGCCAGTCCGACTCACTTGCCGACAATGAATCTTACTTCTTTGCCGAGGTAAAACGGCTGCACCAGATAATAGAACGGTTGAATGCCGGTCCGGCATTTGTATTGCTGGACGAGATACTACGCGGCACTAACTCTGACGATAAACGTAGCGGCACAGTAGGAGTAATAGAAAAGATAGTAGGTACACAGGCAATAGGGGCTATTGCCACGCACGACCTTGAAGTATGCCTTACTACCGACAGATACCCTCAGGTACTTGTCAACAAATGTTTTGAGGTAGAAATACATGACAACGAGCTCGTGTTTGACTATAAGCTGCGCAATGGTGTATGCCGAAACAAGAGTGCTACCTTCATTATGAAGAAGATGCGCATTATCGACTGACGGGCAGGCTCAGTATCCTGTCTACTATGGCAGGGTCATCTGCTTTCAGCCAGTGTACATCAGCATCCCGGCGAAACCATGTAAGCTGGCGTTTGGCATAGTTACGGGTGTGTTGCTTTATCTTTTCTACAGCCTCACTCAGGGTACAGTTGCCATCCAGGTATTCAAAAAGCTCTGCATAGCCTACTGTCTGCAGGTTTTTCAGGTGTCGGTAGGGCAGCAGGCTCCGCACCTCTGCCTCCAGTCCCTGCTGCATCATTATAGCTACCCGCATGTTGATGCGGTCATAGAGTACGGCACGCTCCATATCGGGAGCCACCTTTATAATGTTAAACGGTCTCTCTTTACGGTCACCCGTGCGGTATTGCAGTATACTGGTTCCTGTACTGCGCACAAATGACAGGGCACGCATCATACGTGCCGGGTTCTGTATCTCTCCCCTGCGGTAGAATTCAGGGTCTTCCGCGGCCAGTGCCTGCTGCAGCCATGTTACACCATGTTCGGCATAGCCCTGCTCTACCTGCTGTGTTATGCCGGCATCTGTTTCAGGCATAACATCCAGGCCTTCACACAGTGCCTTTATATAAAGGCCGGTGCCGCCACACACTACGGCAGTGTCATGACTTGCCAATATATCGTTCAGGTATCCCAGTGCCAGCTGCTCATAGTCTGCGGCCGTCAGTTGCTTCGTTACAGGAAACTCGTTGATGAAGTAATGTTTTACAGCAGCCAGCTCTGCAGCATCAGGTTGTGCCGTACCTATAGCCATCCCCTGATAGCACTGCCGGCTGTCTGCCGACACAATGCAGGTACCCAGCCACTTTGCCAATGCAATGGCAATGGCAGTTTTGCCACTGGCAGTAGGTCCTGCCACTACATAAACTGTTTTGCTGGTTTTGCTCACCGTATATCAAAAATATACCTCACAGCCAATGAAGGTGTGAGGCACATAATACTTTTTCTATGAAACTATCAATAATCACTGCCACTGTCATCGGCATAGCTCTCACTTTCGCTCTCACTCTCACTGCTGCCCTCACCTTCACTGCCGAAGCCTTCAGCCATTTCTTCAGAGCCCAGATCATACTTCTCTTCTATCTCCATTATCTTGTCGGCACTCACACCCTTTATACCATACTGTGCAGGTGCCAGTCCTTCCTTACGCAGTACAAACGGATACACCCTGCGGAATGTCTCATCCTTGCTGATGCCGATAAGCTCTACAAGAAAGGTCCACTTTTTAGCAGGGTCATATACATAGATGAATTTCTGGTTGGGAATGGTAATAAGGGCAGATACCGGGGTCTTAGCCATAGACAGGGCCGGAGCGTCTTTCTTATTTACCATCACCTCGCTGCTGAAACGGCGACCATAGTCCCATTTCTCATTGCTCTCGTAAAACGATGCAGCATGCTTCCCGTCAAATTCAAACGCCTTCAATATACACTGATGAAAATCAAGGAACGTCTGTCCCGTTTGCAACTCAATGTCACGATAGGTCTGGTCATCATCTTCCCAATAAACTCTGAAGCGAAGTATTGCCATTACATGGATAGTTTTGTGTACAGGCAAGGCAGCAAGCTACCCACCGGTATATGCAACAAAGTTAATGATTGCAGTCTAAATGGTTTTATGCCATTAGCTGATGCCACTCGTGGTAGCCTCACGATGTATTTTCTTTATAAGCCCCTGCAGTACATTACCCGGTCCTACCTCTGTAAATGCACCCGCGCCATCTGCTACCATATTCTGTATGGTCTGCGTCCAGCGCACCGGCGCTGTAAGCTGGTTAATGAGGTTCTGCTTTATCATCGGCGGATTGGTGTACGCCTGTGCATTCACATTCTGATACACAGGGCATACCGGCTCATTAAATTGTGTGGTTGCTATTGCTTCTTCCAGCTCCTGGCGGGCAGGCTCCATAAGTGGCGAGTGAAATGCACCACCTACCTGCAGCACCAACGCACGTTTGGCACCTGCAGCTTTCAGCTGCTCACAGGCAATGTTTACACCCTCTATGCTACCGCTTATCACCAGCTGGCCAGGGCAGTTATAGTTAGCCGCTACCACTACCTCCTGGGTAATACCGGCGCATATTTCCTCCACTTTGCTGTCTTCCAGTCCCAGTACAGCCGCCATGGTAGATGGGTTGATTTCGCATGCATGCTGCATAGCGGCAGCACGCCTTGCTACCAGTCTCAGCGCATCTTCAAAGGAAAGTACCCTGTTTGCCACCAGTGCCGAGAACTCTCCCAGAGAGTGTCCTGCCACCATATCCGGCTTCAGCTCGGGATTGGTAAGAAACAGCGCTACAGAATGCAGGAATACAGCCGGCTGAGTGACTTTCGTCTGCTTCAGCTCAGACTCTGTTCCGTTGAACATGATATCTGTGATTCTGAAACCAAGAATATCATTTGCGCGTTCAAACAGATCACGGGCAGCAGTGTTCTGTTCATAAAGGCTTTTGCCCATTCCTGGGAACTGAGCGCCCTGTCCGGGGAATACATATGCGTTTTTCATCTGAGAAATAATGCAAAGATAACTTTTGCAGCTTTTGGGGCGCGAAAGTACTTTGAATTGACTCCCCGAACAAATTTCAGAAGGTCTGTACCCATTTCCTTAACACCTCCGTCAGAAATAACTGGAGAATCCTGCCTGAAATCCTGCTGTACGGCTGGCAGGGTTACCCAGCAAATCCCGCTGCAGATTGTAGCGGTAGTTGAGCCTTATAACACTCAGCGGGCCGGGCCTCCAGCTGATGGCAGGCACGATACTCATAAACTCATCAGCAATATTGCCCCCTGTCTGCTCAAAACGGCCCACATTCCAGTCGGTGTACTCCAGCCGGCATGCCACATTGATTACACTGCGGTCAAAGCCCGCTACCCTTCCTTTGTATACAGGCTGCACTATATCCAGAAAACCTCCCTGTTGCCTGTTACCATACTGCTGGCTGTAGGTAGCAGGTACATCTACATGCACCCATGCCCATTCTCCCGTAAGGAAAGTATTCGTAGCGCCAATGGTTGTATTGGCATCTACCGCCCACACCTTCACCGGTCGTTTTACATCCAGTGTCATCCCCTCATCCTGAAACCTGTTGTAGATACCAGCCATATAAGAGACACCCACCTCTGCCACCTTTCTGTGTTTTACGGCCCCCTTCAGGGTTACCATAGGCACACCATTGAAGCTCTCCTCAAATCTGTTGGGCCATTGCTTGGCAGCAGGCAGCGATGTTCTGCCCAGTGTATTGTTGATGATAGCATCATTAAACCCGTTGGTAACATATCCCTCCCAGGCTACCACCCAGCTCTTTTTATACTGCTTGCCATATGCACCAAAGCCTACATTACTCCATGTAGCAGGCAGCAGCTGTGTAGCAGACACAGGTCTGTCCACAAACTCCCATTTAGGGCCATCATGATTCTGATTGAAAGAGCCAATGGGATTCATCACGATACCTCCGCGAAGGTTAAACAAAGGGTGCAGTTCCATATCCACCGCTGCAAACTCTATGTTTATCTCTTTGGTACCGTCCTCAAACTCTATCTCAGACAGGAACCTGAGCCTGCGCGTGATGCCCGATGCCACAAAGAGCGTAAGCCGCCGCATCTGAAACTGATGCCCCTCGGTGACACCATCGGTACCCATATGCTGCCAGTTGGCCTCGGTATAGCCACCCAATGCCACCGGCATTTTACCTACCGTGAGAAACGGACGGTTATACACTGCATCCATATTCATCAGCAGTGCAGATGTGTCGCGGGGCTTGTGGCGCAGAAGGCTGCTGTCTATCTGGGCGCTGGCAGCCATGCATATAAAGCCGGAAAGTATACTGAGAAAAAGACGCATTATGCTTGTTTTCTAAGGTCAATGAAAAGCTGTGTACCGGTAACCGATACCGGGAAAGTACGCAGCGGCTCTGGTGCCGGGGCCTGCATTACCTGCCCCCTGTTATCAAACTCGCTGCCATGTGCCGGGCACGTAAGCTGGTCGCCCGATACCTGCAGCTCCACGCCCTGGTGGGTACAGCGCATCAGTAATGCGGTATAGGTATCATCCTCATGCCTGTATATGCATATGGGATAGCTGAGGTCGTCATGCCGTACCACTACATAGGGTCGCTTGCCCTTGCTCCGGGTGTCAAACTCAGCAATATCTATCAGCATTCCATTATTATTCAGCGTACCATGTGCATACCGGGTGCCGGTACATCCCGCCAGTACTGTAGCCCCTACCGACAGGCCCAGGCAGGCTATGCAGCTACTGCGTATAAATTCTCTGCGTTGCATATATCAGAGGCTTTCAAGAAAGATGAGTAATTTGTTTTTGTCGTCTTCAGGCAGTGCCGCAAAAAGGCTGCTGCTTTTCTGTGCCTCTCCGCCATGTAGCAGGATAGCCTCTTCTATAGAGTGGGCGCGACCATCATGCAGCAGAAAGTACTGCCCACCCTGCGAGTTTCGGGACAGACCCAGCCCCCACAGTGCAGGCGTACGCCACTCATAGGTCTGGGCATGGCCTTCCGTATAGCCATCATCCAGTCCCGGCCCCATGTCATGCAGCAGCAGGTCGGTATAAGGGTGGAAGGTCTTGTAGGAAAGTGCCGCAATAGGAGAATAGCCTGTTTTCAGTTCCGGCTTATGGCATTTTGCGCACTCTAACTGTACAAACAGTTCTTTGCCGCGCAGCACATCCGGTGCATCGGGGGTACGCTGTATGGGAGCTTTCAGTGTCTGCAGGTAAAAGACCACATCCTGCACCGTCTGGTTAGAGACCTCAGGCTCTATCCTGTGACCGGAGTAAGTATCATATGGTTCATACTCAGAGGTGATACCCATATCCTGATTGTAGGCGCTTGCCGTCTGTTGCAGCAGGTTCAGGGCTGCGGCCTTCCGTCCAAACCGGCCTATGTATTTCCCCTTCCATACAATGGCATCGGGCGATGGGGTTTCATAACTGGCAAGCGCTATCCAGTTACATACGCCGCTTATACCGTCACCATCTGCATCATTGGGGTCGGCCATGGCTACAATATCGGCATCCGTCACCGCCTCCAGAAAACCCATACCGGTATTTGCCGGAGGCAGAAAACGGGACGATGGTGCCCCTGCGGGTACAGACTCAGGTGTATAGCCGGGTAATGCCCTGTTCTGCAACTGAGGCCCGCCATGAGCCAGATACTTATTGCCCGATGTGTCTGACTGCCCAAAGCGGGTAAGGGTGGTAAATGGATGTCCTTTACCGTCACCAGCATGACAGCTGCCGCAGGAAGCGGCTACGAACAATGGTCCCAGGCCAGTCTCTGCAGTGAAGATTTCATCGTTGAAAGCTACATCCCCGCGCAGGAAGCGTGCTTTCTGGTCTGGCGTCAGTCCCTCTACCGGGCCATCCAATATAGCATCGTCAGCCGGTGCCGCAGGCTCCAGTTTGGTACAGGATATAAAAGTGATATACCCGAATGTAAGAAACAGCAAAGCTGTAAAAAGGTGCTTCATCTATATTTTAGAAAGTGAGGCAAAAATATAAAATTAGGCGCAACTAAATAATTATTTTTTACAAACCAACTAAACAAGAGATATGAAGTACCCACTATTGGTGTATCTTAGACAACATGAAGCATATGCTCACGGTATTTACAATGTGTGCCGGAATAGCTGCAACGGCACAATCGAAACAATACGATGTAGCGCCGGTTTTTCCGGGAGGCAACACCGCTTTGCAGCAGTTCCTTATGCAAAAGCTGAAATACCCGGAAGAGGCCCGCAAGCAGAAATTACAGGGTAAAGTAATACTGGGTTTTATGGTAGACCCAAAGGGAAATGTGGGTAACATCGTTGTACTGCAGCATGTACACGCCATACTGGACAGTGAAGCAGTACGGGTAGCCAGAGCCATGCCCCGCTGGACACCTGCTAAAAAAGGGACAAAAAACGTACAGGCTCCGGTAAGCCTGCCTATAATATTTACGCTGAAAAAATAGCAGCTACCAGATGCCCAGATCTTTTCTGTACATATCTACAGCCATATAGCCACAAAAAATCATTTTGTGCTTACGGGGGTCATAAAAGCGAATGTAGGCTTCATGGTCATCCCGGTTTACTGGCTCTATGTCGGCTATTATGGATTTTAGTTTTCTGCGTCCCTTCCGTCTTACCTGTGCATGCCCCGACATAAGCAGGAAAGGCCCTACAGCGTTCTGCATCATCTCCTGCAGGTCTTTATTGTACATCTGACGCTTCTCATATACTTCTACATTATAGGTAAGCGCAGTATCCAGGCCCGATATAAGCCCCCAGGTAGTATCACCGGTCTCTGCCAGCAAAAGCAGAGTCTTGTTGATATCCTTTATAGTAAAGGATAGCTTATACCCATTGAAAACAACATGTACCTCGGGCACTGCCCACAGATTCCGTAGCTGTATAGTACGCTGACCGGGTGCGGAAAAAGATAGCAACAGTGCAACGCCAAATGACAGGAAATGTTTCATCTTCATTGTCTGATACCAGGCTCTAAAATACAAAAAGTGCAGGCAATGAGAACATTACTACTTTTATGCTCAAACAGGAACAATGAAGAGTTTTGCCAGTGACAACTATGCAGGAGTATTACCTGAAGTAATGGAAGCTTTAAATGCAGCCAATACCGCACATGCACGATCTTACGGAGCTGATGATATCACAGCCCGCACCATCGGTCTTTTTAAAGAAGTATTTGGCGATGCTGCCGAAGTGTTTTTCGTATTCAACGGCACAGGTGCCAATGTGCTGAGCATCAGCAGTGCTACACAATCATTCAATGCCGTACTATGTGCCGAAACATCTCACATATACTGTGATGAATCATCAGCGCCTGAAACATTTACCGGCTGCCGGTTCTTTCCGCTGCCATCCAATGAACACGGAAAGCTGACACCAGCCATTATCAAACAACGACTGATACGTAAAGGAGATGTACACTATGCACAGGCATCCATACTATCTGTAACACAGGCTACAGAATATGGCACCTTATATAGCATACCGGAGCTGCAGGCCATATCGGCACTCTGTAAAGAGCATGGGCTGTACCTGCACATGGATGGCTCCCGCTACTTTAATGCAGCAGCATCGCTGGGTTGCAGCCTTGCCGACCTGAGCAGCGGTGCCGGAGTAGATATACTCTCACTGGGTGGCACAAAAGCCGGAATGATGTTTGGCGAAGCGGTAGTAGTGTTTAATAAAGAGCTGGCAAAACACATTGCCTTTAAACAGAAGCAGGTAATGCAGCTGGCATCAAAAACACGTTTCATTGCTGCCCAGTTTGAGGCTATGCTGCACAACGAGCTGTGGCGCACTACCGCCAGTCATGCCAATGAGATGGCGCGGCAGCTGCATCGTGTACTGTCACAACATCCGCAGGTGCGTGTCACAAAGCCGGTACAGGCCAATGCTGTTTTTGCAGAGATACCACGCCACTGGTACACGCCGCTGCAGGAGCACTTCCCCTTCTATGTATGGAATGAAGCTACGCATGAGGTACGCCTCATGTGCGCATGGGATACCAGACCTGAAGATATAGATGCATTTACCCTGGCACTGCACGGGCTATCCTGACACATCAGTAAAGCCTGGATATAGCCACCATCAGCTCTATGGATTGCTGCGGGGAGGGCGGATGTGTAACGGCAAAATGACCGGTACGGTCTACCAGAAAGTAAGCCGGCAGACTCTGCACACCATATAGCTGTGCAGGTTCTGAATACCAGTTACCGGTGGTATAGGTAAAATTACCTGTGAGATTCAGCTGCTGCAACAGCTGGCCTGCGGCGGCGGTATCATCGTCCAGTGATACATATACAAACTCCACCGGTTTGCCCGCCAGCATATCCTTCACCTTACGCTCCATAACCCGCATCTCGCCCACACACTGCCGGCACCACGATGCCCAGAAAGTAATGTGAACAACCTTACCCCTGAGCTCAGAAAGGCGCACCATGCTGCCATCGGCCATAGTAACATTGAAATCCGGTGCAGGCATATCTTTGGAAAGGCGCTCTGCCAGCTCTATCTGTTTTAAGAGCAGCGGCATATACTCACTGAGTGGCCAGCGGGTACTGAATGATGCAAAAACAGAGCGGGTACGCTCCAGCTGCTGCACACGGGCCCGGGCATACAGGCTCTGCGCTATAAAGTACTCGCCACTACGTGGCGGCATACGCCTGAATGCCAGCGTGTTTACACTATCCAGCAGACGGCGGGCATTACCACTGTCAGAAACCGGCACACCGTAGCCAGCCGCACGCAGCCGGGTCTCATACAACCCCGAGAGATAGAGCAGATATGAGGGCAACTGTATATAGTCATCATTAAGTGAGTCTGGCAGCGCTTCTACAACTGTGTACAGCTCCTGAGGAATAGTATCTGTATAACGGCGCACACGCTGCATCTCATGCATCTGCGGATACTGCTCTATAAAAAAGTAGTTGTAAAACATATATCCGGCATTCCATAGCCGGATGAAAGATGCAGGAACGCCCTTACCATGCTCAGAGGTAAACGCCTTTTCTACAGCCAGCTCCTGATTAATGGCCTTCAGATAATCATCAGGGTTGGCGGCAATATGATTACGCAACCTGATGGTATAGTTATTAAAACGACCACGTTCTATAGTATGTCTGGCCACAAAGTTCTGAGTGGCAGCACCTCTCCCGCTATAACGTATGGAACTGTCAAAATGTGCCACATCCACAGTGATATGAAGGCTATCGCCATCTACCGGAAAAAACTCTGCTACATGATCGCCATGGCGAAACTCAGTAAGTATAAACGTACCACCGGGAAATGGTATATCCATAGAGAAGTTGCCTTTGGCATCCAGCACAGCACGATGCTCTTCAGGATACCACGCCAGCCTGTTATCATTATACATGACAGACACAGTATCACCTGCAGGATGTGTAACATGTCCTGATATTTTCAGAGAGGCAACTGCATCATAGCTGCCTGTGCATAAAAACAGGACTGCGAGTATGGACAGAAAACGTGTAGCAGGGGTCATGGGTGGTAGTCTGTTACTATGCAGCTATCAGGCCATGGCCATTACAGGGAGCTGACGGGGTGTACAATTCTTTACTGCAGCAGCAATAGCAGCTATATGAGGTGGCGTAGTACCACAGCAGCCGCCCAACACATTCACCCAGCCTTCGCGGGCCCATTCTGCTACTATGGCAGCAGTCTGCTCCGGCGTCTCGTCATATTCTCCCATAGCGTTTGGCAGGCCGGCATTGGGGTAGGCACTTACAAAGCATGGAGCTATCTGCGCAAGTTCTTCTACGTGCGGCCTCATTTCAAAGGCTCCCAGTGCACAATTAAGACCTATGCTTACAGGATTGGCATGCATCACAGAAATGACAAACGCTTCCAGTGTCTGTCCGCTGAGGGTACGACCCGAAGCATCTGTAATGGTACCGGATATCATAACCGGCAGCTTTTCCTTCTTAGTGTCTCGGAAGTATTTATTCACCGCATATATGGCGGCTTTGGCATTGAGAGTATCAAAAATGGTTTCGATAAGCAGTATGTCTGCACCGCCATCCACAAGGCCTTTTATCTGCTCATAATACGCATCTGCTACCTCATCGAAAGTAATAGCCCTGTAACCGGGATTATTAACATCGGGAGACAGCGACAACGTTTTGTTCATAGGGCCTATAGCCCCTGCTACAAAACGCTCTGTGATATCAGCGCCTGTCTCTGCACAATATTCTTCTATCGCCTCACGTGCCAGCTTTGCAGCAGCAACATTTATCTCATAAGACAGCGACTGCATGTCATAGTCGGCCATAGAGACACGTTGTGCATTGAAAGTGTTGGTTTCCAGTATATTGGCACCGGCAGAGAGGTACTCTTTATGAATAGCCCTGATAACATCGGGCCGGGTAAGACAGAGAAGGTCATTATTGCCCTTAATATCCATATGCCAATCCCGGAAACGCTCACCACGATAGTCAGCTTCTTCCAGCTTGTAGCGCTGTATCATAGTACCCATTGCACCATCTATAATAAGGATGCGTTGCTGCAGCAGGTCTCTCAGTCTCTTCCCGGTCATATTCATACACCAAAGGTAAATAATAGCCTGATTGTATGGCGTTAAAATAATATGCAGTTCTGCTTTCTGTTCACGAAATAACAATAGCATGCATATGTCATTTACATTACCTGTCCCTGCAAATATTCGCTTATATTTGGTACACATGACGGTTCCGGAGTGAAAACAGGCCATTTTATATGGCTTCTGATGCCGGTGGCTGTATCCGGAGTATTTTCATCAGGCTGTATAGACCTGACAAGCGTCAGTATTATGGCTGTCCTGTCTCATATAGATACGGGAATAAATGAACAATTTTACCGCAATACAATTTGACATGACCTTACCACCCTCCCTGATTACGTTCTTTAAAGGAGCTGCAGCTATGACACGGTTCATAGGGCGGTACCTCAGAGAACTTGTCAATCCAAGATATGAGGTACGCGCATTCATACACCAGTGTTATACAATAGGGTTCAGTTCACTGGCATTGATAGGTACTACAGGTTTCATCATGGGCCTTGTACTTACTATGCAGCTACGCCCGTCTCTTATAGCATACGGTGTGGTATCACAATTACCGGTAATGGTAAGCTTGGCCATTGTGCGGGAAATAGGCCCGGTTATCTCGGCACTTATTTTTGCAGGTAAGATAAGCTCCAGTATAGGCGCAGAGTTGGGTTCTATGCGGGTAACAGAACAGATAGATGCAATGGAAGTATCCGGCACCAATCCGTTCAAGTTTCTGGTGGTATCCCGTGTACTTGCATCCACACTCATGCTCCCGCTACTTACTGTGCTGTCTGATGCCATAGCATTGTACGGCTCTTATCTGGGTGTAAACATCAAGGGCCACACCAGCCTGCAGCTTTTCTTCTCTGATGTATTTGATGCCCTAAACTATGGAGACGTAATTCCGGCACTGATAAAAACCTTTTTCTTTGGTGCAGCAGTAGGTCTCATAGGCTGCTATAAAGGCTACAACTCTTCAAAAGGCACTGCCGGTGTAGGACTGGCGGCCAACTCCGCAGTTGTGGCCTCATCGCTTGCAATATTCATCATTGATCTGCTGGCAGTGCAGATAACAGACCTGCTGGGACTAAACTGATGAGCATTACAGAAAAATATCGCCTCACACAAATGGTTCATACCGATGGGCCGGTAATAAAGGTTTGCGACCTGAAGAAGGGCTTTGGCACCAAAGTGGTGCTTGACGACCTGTCTATAGAACTGAACAGAGGCGAAAGCATTGTGGTGCTGGGCCGGTCGGGCAGTGGTAAATCGGTATTTATCAAGTGCATCATAGGCCTGCTGAAGCCAGATGCCGGAAGTATCCATGTGCTGGGGCAGGACATGGCCACACTGGATCATGACCAGACTGACAGGTTGCGGTCGCACATAGGTTTTCTTTTTCAGAGCAATGCACTCTACGACTCTATGACCATCAGGGAGAATCTGGAATTCCCTATGAGACGCCACCTGAATACACTGGTGCGTGAGCAGCTGGACGAGCACATCATAAAGACACTCACCAATGTAGGGCTGGCACACACTGTAGATATGATGCCGGCAGAATTATCGGGTGGTATGCAGAAAAGAATAGCACTGGCACGGGCGCTGGTACTGAACCCTGAAATCATTCTGTATGACGAGCCCACATCTGGCCTTGACCCTATAACCAGTAAAGAAATAAGCTCCCTGATGACGGGAATACAGGAGCAATACAATACTTCCTCCATCATCATATCGCACGATATGAGCTGTGTGAAAAGAACAGCCGACAGAATAATGGTACTGCTGGGAGGCAAGTGCTACGCTATGGGCTCATGGGCAGAACTGGCGCGCTCCAATGATGACAACATAAAACAATTCTTTGAATGAAAAAGAATACCAATAACGACATTAAACTGGGCATCTTCATATCGGCAGGGCTGCTGGTACTCATTATCTCATTGTACGTAATAGGCAGTAAGCAGAACTTCTTCGGCTCTAACTTTTATGTAAGAGCCAGATTTGCCAATGCAGGAGGATTAGTACCCGGCAACAATGTACTGTACTCCGGTATTCAGGCAGGGACTGTGAGCGACATAGAAATTATAAACGACACTACTATAGAAGTAACCCTGCTGCTGAACAAAAAAATAAAGCCATACATATACAGTAACTCACTTGTATCTATAGGTAATGATGGGCTTATGGGCAATAAAATAATCAACATAACGCCCAACAGTACACCTGCATCCCACATAGAAGATAACGGACTGCTGATGACGAGGAGCGGCACCAATATGGACCAGATGATGCAGACACTCTCCTATACCAATGAGAATGCTATGGCTATAACCAGTGAGCTGAAAGAAACCACCACCCGTATAAATAATGACAATACCCTGTGGACTATACTGGACGACACTATGGTAGCTAAAGACCTCATAGCATCTGTGGCAAATCTGAGAGCCTCTACAGCACGCATCAATGAGATGACAACCACACTGGATCTGATACTTAAAGACATACATCAGGGTAAGGGAACAATAGGCACCCTGCTTACGGATGATGATATAGCTAATGACATACAGCAGGCAGTACAGGATATAGACAGAGTAGCCGTAAGCGCTGAAGTAGCTATACGGACACTGGACAGTACGGTGCAGCAGCTACGCACAGGCATGACTACCGGCAGCAGCATGGCACATACCGTTATTGGAGATACCGCAGCCGCGAATAGCCTGAAACGGAGTCTGCAGCATATAGAGAAGGGTACAGACCGGTTCAGTGAAAGCATGGAAGCTTTACAGCACAATTTTCTGCTGCGCAGGTATTTCAAAAGAAAAGCCAGAAACGAAAAGGGTAAAGAATAACCAACTGTTTCTTAGCCCAATCATAAAGCCTGCAAATGCTCATTCCCTTCATGGTATAGGATGACTGGATTACATTATGCTCCATAAAATACCTAAATTGCCATAATATTCAATACCTATGTATATGAAGCGTATGTTCAGTGTGCTGCTGATGGCAGCGATATCCCTTACAGCTATTACCCATGCCAGCGCCCATGGTGGCAGCTACTGTGCTGCCGGAAAAAAAGGCAATAAAGCTGCTGCAAAATCAACCGCACTGGGAGACCTTGCCGAAGATATGTATGACATAAAGCATCTGCGGTTTGATCTGCAAATGTCTGACACTTCTATATATGTAAAAGGAAACGTAGCCACAACCGCGCACGTGGTTGTGCCTGCCATGAGTGAATATGTCTTTGAACTGAGCGATGCACTTACCATTGATTCAGCAAAGGTGAATGGCATAATGCTGCCGGTAACCACAGCTGGCAACATACGCCGTATAACCCTGCCACTGACACTGACCACCGGCTCTGTATTCACGGCACGCATATGGTATCAGGGTATGCCACCTGCCGGTGCTGGTGGGTTCTTTAATGGCATCACACATACGGTATCGGGCGGAGGCACACATATGGTATATACCGTCAGCGACCCCTGGGTAGCGCTGAACTGGTGGCCCTGCAAACAGTCGGTACTGGATCAGGCCGACTCTGTAGATATGTTCATCACCGTACCCGAAGGTGTAGTGGATGGTAGTACAGGAAAGCTGGTAAGTACGGACATGACTTCTACCCCCGGCTACTGGACCTACCACTGGAAAACCAACTACCCTATTGACTACTACCTTATATCACTGGCCATAGCACGCTACAGTGAGTATAAAAGCTATGCTCATTTCTCTGGCAGTGACGACTCTGTGCTGGTGCAGAACTTTCTGATGGATACTGCTACGTTTAATCCTGCCCACAAAGCAAAGTTTGATAGTGTAACCTATATGATAGACTACTTCTCATCACTTATAGGCCGCTACCCCTTCTGGCAGGAAAAGTTTGGCATGTGCTTTACTACCCTTAGCGGCGGTATGGAGCACCAGACAATGGTGACAATAGGTGTAACCGATGTAGAGACAATAGCACATGAACTGATGCACCAGTGGTTTGGCGATAATGTTACCTACAAATCATGGCGGGATATGTGGCTCAGTGAGGGCTTTGCATCCTATGCCGAGCATCTGTACCGTGAGCGCTTTCATGGTGCAGCGGCAGCACGGCAGAAAAGGATACAGCATGTAACGCTGGCTACCAGCCAGGCATGCGGACGTACCTACCTTACTGACACTACTACCAGCGACAGCCTCTTTACCGTAAACCAATACTATAAAGCCAGCATTATACTGCACACACTACGCAGCATGGCCCCACACGACAGCATTTTCTTCAAAACGCTGCGCACATACCAGCAGACATATGCACACAGCAATGCATCCACACAGGACTTTAAGGCCATAGCAGAGACAGTATATGGCCGTAATCTGGACACCTTTTTCAACCAATGGATTTATGGCAGAGGATTCCCCGTGTACAAAACATCCTGGAACCAGACAGGCAATAAAGTGTATATAAAGCTGATGCAGTCACAGTCCTGCCCATCATACACCAATCACTTCAGCACCCCAATAGAATTGCAACTGAAGGCAGGTACACTGGATACCATAATACAGGTGTATAACAGTGTTGACACACAGTTTTATGAGCTGGAATGGACGCCCACTATTACAAGTGTGGTTATAAACCCAAATGCCAATGTGGTATTGCGCAATCTGGGTATAAGCAAAGATCCTTCTCTGGTAAGCACCGGAATGATAGAGCGCAACAAAGTACAGATACATCCCAACCCTACTGATGACAGCTGGAATATAACCCCACTGCCTGCTGGAACAGATATAGCCCTGCTGGATATGAGTGGCAGAATACTATGGGAGAGCAAAAGCAATGGCAGCACAACATCTGTACCGGGAAGAAACCTCCCCTCCGGCACCTATATGCTCCGTGTATCAGGTGCGGAAACAGAGCATGTGAAGCTGGTGCGGCAGTAAAATGTATCTTACTGATAAAAAACAGCCAGGTTATCTACAGGGGCTATAAGCCCAGCATCCTGTGCCTTGCTGAATAATGTGTTTATCGCTGCACGTCCTGTTGTGCCCAGGTCGGTGGTATAGTCATTCACATACAGCTCTATATGCTTACGCATTACATCTTCTTCCATTTCCTGAGCATTGCAGCGTATAAAGTCAGAGAGGGCCGGATAGCGCTGCCATGAGTATGCAAGACTGTCTTTTATAACAGCATCTACAGTAGCTGCTATATCTGAGCCCATACTGCGCCTTATCACTATGCCTCCCAGAGGGATAGCAGCCTGTGTGGTTTGCTCCCACCAGTCTCCCATATCGGCCAGCTTCACAAGGCCTTTCTGTGCATATGTAAAGCGGCTCTCGTGAATGATAAGACCGGCATCATACTCCCCATTCAGTACAGCATTTTCTATCTCGCTGAACACCAGCTCTGTTTTGTTCTTTGCCTGTGGCCAGGCCAGTGTCAGCAGCAGATTGGCAGTAGTGCGAACACCGGGTATAGCAATGCGGTACTTATCAATCTGCGACAGATCCAGCGGCTGGCGGGCTACCAGTAACGGTCCCACACCTACCCCCAGTGCACTGCCGCTTTGCAGCAGCGCATAACGTTTTACCTCGTGCAGAAATGTATTGAAACTAAGCTTGGTTACATCCAGTTTTCCCTCTGCAGCCCACTGATTGAGGGTTTCCACATCCTCCATCACATAATCAAATGAAAGCCCTCTGGTATCTACCAGTCCATTGACCATGGCATCAAAAATGAAAGTATCGTTGGGGCACGGGCTGAATCCTAGCGTAAGTTTCATCTGTTAGTCCTTTTATCCGGCACAAAGGTAAGCAGCCTTAGCCTGCATGTGCTCTGGTGAAGTTTATGAGCCAATCATTGAGATTGATAATAGCATCCTTCATACGCCATTGGCTTTTATCGCGCGGTATCACATAGTTTGATATTGCCCTTATCTGTACAAATGGCACCTGCTCTCTGAGACATACATAATGAAATGCTGCCCCCTCCATACTCTCAGTACCAGCCCCTGTAAGCCTGCGACGGGCTATTGTAGCCTCACTGCCGCTTACGGTACTTACCGTAATGCCGGTTGTCCTGCGTAACGTAATAGAATCAGAAATAGCATGAGCTTGCAATGGTAGCACACCTGCTGTATATGGCGGCTCATCCCGCCCCAATAGTCCCAGGTCAAAGATGGAAAGATAATCGGCATGGTCTTCTGCGCCCACATCGCCCCACGTATCGCTGATGATGAGCACGACCTCACCCAGCCTTATACCGGTATCAAAGCTACCTGCCACACCCGCCTGTATCACAAAATCATAATGAGGTGCACGCGCCAGATGGCGGGTAAGTGCATATGTGGTAGCTACGGGACCTACACCTGTAATCAACACATCGGCATCAGTACCTGCACTTAAAAACGGACCAATCTCGGCCTGTGTAGCGGCCACTACAAGCATTTTCATAAGCAATGTTACCTCATTCCTGATGATGGTCACAATCTGACAGTAATATTTACGTAACTTTATAGCTATCGACACATAATATATATGCGCAATATCATTGTAATACTGTGCATGGTTCTGTTCTACATGCAATTGTGGGGCTGCTCGTGCAAAAAAGACCCTGGTGTTAACCCTGAACCTCCACTGGAAACAGGCGGATTCCCTACAGACATTGCTAAAATACTTGTAACAAAATGTGCTACTGCCGGCTGCCACAATGATGCCAGTGCAATCAATGCTGCAGGGCTGCGGCTGGACACCTGGACACACCTGTTTGAAGGTGGCGCCAATGGCGCTGAGGTAATTCCTTACAGCCCTGAGTTCAGCCCACTGCTGTATTTTGTAAATACTGACCCCAACCGCGGCACAACGGCTTCACCCACCATGCCTTTTGACGCTACCGGCAGCAATCCTAATCCATTGAGCGATGAGGAATATAATACATTGAAGCAGTGGATTGCTGATGGTGCGCCGGATGTAAACGGCAACATAGCCTTCACTGCCAATGCCGATACAAGGCAAAAGATATACCTGAGCCAGCAGGGGTGTGACCTGATAGCCGTGATAGATGCAGAAAGTAACCTGGTAATGCGGTATATAAAAGTAGGTACACTGGCCGGCACTACAGAGAGTCCCCACTGTGTACGTTTTGATAATGCCGGCAAATATGCCTACGTAAGTTTCCTGAATGGAACCGGGATACAAAAAATGGATGCCACCCTGGATAAAATAGTGAATACAGGCACATTGGGTACCGGCTCATGGAACATTGTTTTTGTAGCCCCTAATGACACAATGCTGGTAACAAGCGACTGGGCCGATAACGGGCGTGTACTCTATGCCAACACAAATACAATGAATACTGTACCTGAGCTCACTGGTAGTGGCGCAGGGCTCTTTGTATGGCCGCATGGTATAGCCAGCGATGCAGCTTTCGATACCTGCTTCATTACAGGCCAGTATGGGAATGTAGTATTCCGCTGGGCACCTAAAGCTTCGCCATTCCCCAGTTACAGAAAAATAAGTATTGACGGTAAGCCTCCCGTAGCTACAAACAATACAGATAAAACCTCGCCCAACCCACACGAAATAATGATGACACCTGACCGTAGCAAGTATTTCCTTACCTGTGAAGGCACTAATGAGGTACGTGTCATGAATGCACATACCGATGAGGTAATGGATGCCATACCGGTAGGTGCCGTACCACAGGAGATAGCAATGTCCTATACAAAGCCACTTATGTTCGTTACCTGTATGGAAGATGTAAATGGCGTACCGGCCGGCCGTAAAGGCTCAGTATATGTAATCAACTATAACACACATGTAGTAGAGAAAGTACTGAAAGGAGATTTTTATCAACCTCATGGCATTACTGTAGACGACCGTTATGGTAAGATATACATTGCCAGCACCAACTCTAACCCTGACGGCCCCGCCCCTCACCATGCTACTGCATGTGGCGGCCGGGCCGGCTGGTATACTGTGTACAGCCTTAATACACTGGAACCACTAAATAGCAGAAGATATCAGGTAACGGTAATGCCTTATTCAGCCGATGTTCGGTTTAAAACTCCGTAACTGACGTATTTATATTCGTTCACCTTTGCAGAAGTTTGTTAAATCAAGGTAATGCAGATAAACTTTTAACAGTATTTCTATGCGCCGGTATCATTTACGGTGCGATTATTGTAATCTATTATCGTGGTGAATGCACATAATGCTTCCCATTAGTTATGATGAAAACGAGAGACATGAACAGTGAGAAACTAACCTACCTGATAACCGTGATTGGAATACTGCTATTATCCTGTGCCAGTATCATATACCTTAGTTATAAGATGCTGCACTAGTCTTTTATTGCGGTAGGTCTGCCCCCATCAGGGATAATCATACCGGGACAATTCTCCCGCCATGATGTGCCATACTTTTTCCTTCAGTGCAGGGAGCTCGTCCATAGTCATACCAGCTACAGATACCGGAGGCAGATATATTGCCCTGTTGCGCCCAGGCCAGAGTTTCCACCAGCCACTATAGTGCCAGCGATGTACCGTATCAGGGAAAACAATAGGCAGGATAGGCGTTTGAGACGTGATAGCAAGCCGGAATGCACCGTCAAAAAATGATTTAAGTACATCGCCGGTTTCATTAAAAGTACCTTCCGGGAATATGATGATGCTGCTTTCCTTACGCAATGCCCGCCACATGATGCGCATACTCTTTGCCCTGCTTTCCGGACTGCTGCGGTTTACCATTATCACAATCTGCCGGTATAAAAAGCCCAGCAAGGGTACTTTTGAAAATTCCTTCTTCCCCAGTGGTCTGAAATAGCCAGGCAATGCCGGGAAAAGCACTACGGTATCCATATATGAAATATGATTGCAGACGATTATATACCGTTGATTGGGCGGCTGTGGCCCCGATATACGTAATGGCATACCAATGACCCATAACCATATCTGAGCCCAGCGACGAATGATACGATAAATACTCTCCCTTCCGGCTGCACTACGACGCGCGCTATGCATGAGAAATAAAGGAAACAGCAGAATAAAACCAGCAACAAAAGTAATAATCACGTAAACCGCAAATAGCGGCTGCAGCAGTCGCCTAACCATGCGCTAGTGAGACAGGTGCGGAACATTGGGACGACCTACCAGCTGCCTGCTCTGCCACGGAGTCATTACGGTGAAGAGAACCAGCGCCAGGAATGAACACCAGAATAGTCTTTTGAATTTCCGGTCTGCATCCCAGTTCTTTTTCGTTACACTATAACCTATGTGTACCAGCAGAATAGCTATTACCATACCTACGCCATGCTCTACGGCATAAAAGCGGCGGTAGGTATCGGACATAACGCCACCCTGCGAAAAATAACCGGCACCCAATACCTTGTAGTAGTACAGCAAACCTCCGATGAGTAGCTGCAAATCACAAAATATGAGCAGAACGAGCGCTACCTGCTTATTCAGCTTATGGAACTTCCTTTTGCCCAGTAGTCCGAAAATACTTTGAAATGCCACAATAAGAGCAAATAGCAGTATAAAATACCGCAGTATACTGTGCAAATAGATGAAATTGGCGAGATATGCTTGCATTCCCAAAAAGGTTTATGTGCTAAGATAGTACTAAAAGAGACAAAATAAAGAGACTGATATATTATTAACATCAGTACAGCACATCGATACAATATCGTTAAGAATTACCACCATCCCATTCGGTCTCTGAGTTGTGTAATGTGCGCCGTATGATGCCTGCTATGCCACACATACAATGCGGCCATCTCCCATAATGGGAAAAGACGCTGATGCTGTGGATGAAAATAGCACCGCTCCCAGTCGGCGGGAGACATTTGCTCCATTACAGCTACCATACGCCTGTGAATAGTATGCAGCATGGTAACTGATACATTGACCGGCACAGCTGTGACATCGGGCAGCAACGCCCATGCTTCCTCATTATAAGGACAAATTACAGGTTGCTCCTCTGTAAGCGCCAGCTTCAGCCGCACATAAGCATTCATATGACTATCAGCCACATGGTGCACCACCTGCATGATAGTCCATCCGCCGGGTCTGTAAGGAACATCCAGCTGTGCCGCATCCAGATTCTCTATACAGGCATCCATCCATGATGGCAACGCACGCAGTACAGCCAGCCATTCCGGTAACTCTCCAATATCAAACTTATCGGGGCGTTGGTATCGCCCTATAGGATACCTCAGAGACTCCTGTAATGCTTCATTTTCCATAGCTGAACGTTTTTTTGCTGCTGCCTCCAAATGTTTTATAATAAAACTCCTTTTCTGCCTCAGTGGGTCGGTAGCACTTCTTATTTCTTGAATACCGGTTCCGGTGAGAAAAGTATTCATCCAGTATATCACCACCATTGGTACAGAGGATCAGTAAATCCGGCTCTGCATAACGGGCTTTCTCTTCATAGAGCGACACATAATCGTCCATAGTGCAGCTCATATTACCTGCATTAAGTATCTCCCTGTCCGGGAAACGGCGTTGCAGCAAACCGGTAACTGTTTGCTCATCATCTATAAAGGGGTTGAATATGCGGGAGTCGCCCATAAATAATATGCGCTGTCGCGTACGCGGAAAAAGAATATCCCAGTCCATACGTAATCCCTGGGCATTGAGGTGCAGAAAGTAGTTTCGCTTATGCCCGCCATGAGCCAGGTCATTCTGGTTATCCATACCATTATTCTCATTCGTGGCATCACCAAAAGTTGCAGGTCTTTCTGTTATATGCCAGTCACGGGGGCTACGGGCATCTCTGTAGCGCACAATTACGGGCGCTATCTGCGTGGCGGCAAATGCTGCTCCCCTCACAGACCAGTTGCCATACTGTGGTGCGTAAGAAGGATCAGCCGTTGCAGACCATTCAGAGACAGCAGGAGTAATATCTACTACGTCCACTTTTTCATTGGTACATATCTGGTTTATATATGGTATACCGTACATGTTCTCTACAGTAGCATATTTTCCCACCTCAGGTGTCATAATTACCACTACCAGCTTTACGCTGTCCCTGTCTGTGGCTGTTTTCAGTTCCCGCAGCCCTTTTGCATAACGCTCCTGCAGCTCCAGATATACCCGGTTCCCGGCAGACATATCATTGAGCAATTCATCATGGGGCACTTTAGGATATTCCTCTGCCATTGATGTTCGCCCTATCTTATTGGTAAGGTCATTCAGGTTTTCCTTTGCACTCTGCCCGTTACCGGCACAGCCTGCCAGTACCATTAGCGCCAATGATAGCTGCAATGACCTACGTATGAGAAAGCCACCCTGCATATGGATAATTTTATGCCGTACCACATCATAAATTTAGCAAGCATACCGGTATCTTAAAAATTACAGACAATTATGTTTGTAAAAAACGCATTATTCCTGTGGCTATAAAAAACATGAGGCACATGTACCAATGCACATGTGCCTCATTTTATAAAAGGTTATAATTACCTACCCCTATTTAGACCCCGAAGGTTTTTTAGGAGCCAGTCCCATCTGCTTTTCCAGAGCCTCTATGTCTTTAACTGTCTTGTTTTCAGGATCTGCTTCCAGTGCTTTCTCTTTGATGAGTTTCAGGTTTTCTGAATCCTTTGCATTCAGATAGTAGTACATAAGGTACGAATATACCTGCTTAAGGTCGCTCTTGCGGTCGTATGAAGACCAGCCTACAGTATCTAGCCATTTTGTGTAGTAAGGTACAGCACCACCTGTAGTAGCTTCAGAGTCAATAGCTGCAGCTACACGTCCCTGCCAGTACAGCGGCTGAGGAATGGTAGGATAAGCTTCGGCAAACTCGGCAGCAGCAGTAGTAGCACCAGCCATATCATTACAGTAGTAGTACGCTATCACACGCCATGCATAATCATTGGCAGTAGCTTTTGAACCCGATTTTACCAGATTGGTGTACCATACTGCCGATTTGCAATAGTCTTTCTTTGATTTGAAAGCCTCTGCTACATCACGGTATGCATCGGCCTTATCGCCGCTGGTATCTCCTTCTATGCCTTTAGTGTAGTATGCGCCTGCAGAGTCCAGCATATCCAGCTTCATAAACAGCTTACCAAACTCTATGTAAGCGCCCGGAGTGATCTTCTTTGCATCCTGCATAGCAAAATATTTGCGCAGGTTGGCGAGGGCTACTGTAGAGTCGCCGCAACGTGCCTGAGAGAATCCCAGTATACCGGTAAGCTCTATTACTTTAGCAGGGGCTGGCTTGCTGTTCAGCAGCTTCTGGGAAAGCGTTGCCGCATCGCAGAAACTCTGTGCCTGATATAATGCGCGTACATAATCCTGCTGGTCGTCCATCGTATTGTCTGAGTGAGACAGATACTCCTTGATGTTAGTAAGCGCATTCTGGTATTGTCCTGAACGGCTGTATGCATCAGCCAGCGCTTTGTAGGGAAGCGGGTTTTCAGCATCAGCTTCTTTAGCACGCTTATAGTTTTCCAGCGCGCTCTGGTAGTTACGGGCATCATACCACAGGTCACCTATACGGGAGTAACCCAGAGAGTTTGTTTTATCCTTTTCCACAACTGCCTCATAATTGTTCATGGCTTCACCACCACCACCGGGCACTTTACGCATTACATCTCCCAGTCCTATACGTATGCTGGTAATGTCATCAGGATTCTTGGAAAGAGCGTCTTTATACCATGCTACAGCCTGGGTATAGTCGCCACCTTCAGTATATGCTATCGCATCGGCAGCATATTTCTGCGGTTTCCAGTCTTTTCTTTTGGCTTTTGCAGCCAGCTCTTTAGTTATTTTATTACCTGTAGCTATGTCATTTGACATATAAGCCACGCGAGCTGTACCTGATATATTAGCAAGATCTTCAGGATATTTTGCAAATGTAGCCTGAGCTTTCTTCAGATCACCTGACTCCAGTTGAGACAGACCCAGATAATAGTTGGCTATAGGGTCCTTATCGGCCAGAGGCGCGAGAATAGATTCGGCTGTTTTGTATTTTTTGTAATTGTACATTTTGACACCGTTCATTACAGTGGCATCCTGTGCAAATACACCGAAGCCCATGCCTGCAAAGGCCAGCATCATCACTACTTTTTTCATGTTGTACTTCATCCTGCTTTTTTAGATTATTAAATACTTGTTTGTGTTATCAGTTATTTATCTGTGCATCCCTTATCACCATCTGTGAGCGAACCGGGAACATGTGTGCATGGAAAAATATAAGCTGACCCCGCTGTCCTGCCAGAAAGTTGGCAAAACCCGTACCCAGACCATGGTAACTTTCAGCACTTATATAATAAAGACTCCTGGTGAGCGGATATGAGCGTAACGCCACATATGCCTGATATGGCTGCAGAAACTCTCCGGTAGTCTCGTTTTTAATATGAGCTACCCGCACTCGCGATGTAAAAGCACCCGTATTATTCGGGTCTACAGTATCACTCACATATCCAAGCCCCACAAAACCAATGGCATCCGGATTTTTTGATACATACTCCACTACCTCTGCATTGCTCTTAGCTGCAAAAACATTTGCACCCAGCTTATCACCTTTCAGTACAGAATCTGTTATGAACCGTACCGTACTGGAGTTAGGGTCGTCAAACACTACTGTATACTTCTTACTACTCTCCCCGGTAAGGATACCCTTTAGTACCGGTATGTCCAGCATAGTATCTGTAGCAGCATTATTCATGATAACGGCTATACCATCCCTTGCCAGGCCCAGCGAGGTAGGAAATATCTTTGACTGTGCACATATTTCCTTTTCTTTCTCTGAAAGCTCTCTGGTTACAAGAATGATACGCGCTTTTTTATCAAAGTAATCCTTAAAGCACTCATTCTCTGACTTATAATGGATATGTACTTTAGCCTCAGGAAAGCTACTGTCAAACACAAGTCCCTGCTCCTCCATTACGGGGCGGAATGTTTCATCGACAGAAATGTCAATTTCTCCCTTCCCCAACGTATCAGGATGCTTAGGCTTGTCGTCGCAGGAAATCAGTACGAGACAAAGACCCAGAAACCACATATTTTTTCTAAAGAACCACATAGGGAAACGCAATTTTAAATAATTAATTTTAAGGAGCAGATTCGACATATACACTGTAACAATAATTTAACAGCGCACAATCCTAACGGTAGAAGAACACCTGTCCCAAATTGTACTGATAATTAACTACATACAAATAACAAACCGAAAACATTAAATAACCGGATAAATAGCTCTACTATTTTGTTAAAATGATGCTACCTCCTGCCTGACCGGTCCGATGAACGCTTGCGCCATATGGCTGTGAGACCGCGATAAATACGGAACGCTCCATATAGTAACAATAATCCACCCAGTGCCCAGGAAGTACCCGTGGGCAACTCTACCGTACCAAAATACCGCATTGTAAAAACAACCACACCAATAATGATATATACAGCCCCCATAGCCATATCAAGGCTGGTACGGAATGCACTGTAAGTACCACTTTGTTCCATCCTTTCGTCCAGATTCATTTTTTCAGATTTGTGTGCGCGAAAATAATCTATATATACAAGATGCAGCAGGAACTTGTTTTCCATAACCTGCATTTACATATTATGAAGCGATGCAACTATGTGCGAATAATCCTAAATTAAGAATAATACAATTTAATTTTTACTTGCCTGTATATTATTTACATTTGCGCTTTTGTATCTGAAATAGCACCATAGTGAATAAAATATACATACCCTTTATTCTTGTTCTGCTGCTTTTTAGCGGTGCAAATGCCGCCGCACAATTCTCAAAGTGGGAGCGTTCATACTCATATCCATATTATAGCAGGGCTATTACCATCTCTAATCCACTAAGTTCTGCCAGTAAATCCGGCGGCGGTGTAGAGTACCGTATGGGTAATATTGCCTATATGGTTTCGTACTATGCATATCGTGGTGCTTATCCCGGCCTTATGACAGACATTGACCTGCGGTTGTACTTTAGAAAGGTAATGAAACATGTGACCCGGAAATGGTATTATCAGAACTTCTTATATACCCGCAGTTTTGTAGGTATTGCCGGGTTCGATAGTGACAAACTTGGTTTTATGGGTTATCGTGAAGGTGTTTACTGGTATGAAAAACTGTACACCGGGCAGGCTTTGGGTTACGGCCGCAGATACACCAGCAGTATCTTTTTTGTAACTGTGAAAGCAGGTATCAGGGCCACCACATTTTCTCTGGACCCTATAGAGCCTGAAGCAAGGCAATACTACCGGCTATTCTATGCCACAGGTCCCGGCTCTATTATAGAGCTGAATTTACAAACGGGAATACAATTCTAATGCACCGATATTTGTAGTAACAACTGCGTGTCTGTTATTCTTTATGAATAGCACATGACATTGCTGTATTTACTGACACATATCCACATCTGCAATGGGTTCTGAAAATCTGGTTAATGAGGCGCTGTACCTGGAGCGTTATGAAAAACTCAATGAGCGGCAAAAAGAAGCCGTTGACACCATATATGGTGCAGTAATGGTAATAGCAGGTCCCGGAACCGGCAAAACAGAAGTTCTCTCTATGCGCATAGCCTCACTGCTGCGCAGCGAAGCACAGGTACAGCCTCAGGAGATACTGTGCCTCACCTATACCGATGAGGCTACAGCATCTATGCGCCGCAGGCTGTCACAGATAATAGGTGCTGCCGCACATAAAGTAAGCATACATACCTTTCATGGCTTCTGCAATGCTGTGATACAGAGTAATAGTGAATACTTCAGCAAGAGGGAACTAATGCCCCTCAGCGACCTGGAAAAAGCAGAACTGATGCACCGCCTGCTGGACGAGCTCCCTCAGGGGCACCTGCTGCGCAGGCTGAGTGGAGACATATACTATGATACGGCAAAACTGGGAAGCCTCTTTGAAACCATGAAGCGCGAAGCACTGAGCCCTGAGTTTATATCATCGTCCATTGACGATTACCTCGCTAGTCTGCCAGAACGCGAAGACTACATCTATAAGCGCAACGGTAAAGGGTATAAGAAAGGCGATCTGAAACAGGCTGATATAGATAAGGAAACTGACAAAATGGAAAAGACCCGTGCCGCAGCGTTGCTGCTGCACAAGTACACACAAATGATGAAGGACATGGGCCGCTATGACTTCAGCGATATGATACTGTGGGTACTGGAGGCATTCCGCACTAATAACTGGCTGCTGCAGAGCTACCAGGAGCGTTATCAGTTCATTCTGGTAGATGAGTTTCAGGATACAAATGGTGCACAGAATGAACTGCTGAAATACCTTACCTCCTACTGGGACAACCCCAACGTATTTGTAGTAGGAGATGACGACCAGAGCATATACGAATTTCAGGGTGCCCGCATACGCAATATTACAGACTTTTATGAGCGTCACCGGGAAGATATCAAAGTAATAGTACTACCACATAACTATCGCTCCTCTCAGGCAGTAATAGACAGGGCTATGGCTACTATTCAGTATAATAAGCAGCGCCTTGTCAATCAGCTGAGCGACCTGAAGCTGGATAAGAATATCATAGCAGCTCACGAGCGTTTCAGAAACGGCTCTGATACCGTACAGCCCCAGGTAAGAGAATATACTAACCTGCTACAGGAAGAAGCAGATGTGATTATGCAGATAGAACAACTGCAGCAGAGAGGTGTACCCCTGCGCGATGTGGCCGTACTCTATGCACAGCACAAACAGTCAGACAATATTATTGCCGTACTGGAGCGTAAAGGAATACCATTTAACATTAAAAAGAGTGTGAACGTACTGGAGCTGCCGGTAATACACACAATAATTGAAACACTACGCTACCTTGATACTGAGCGTAAGAAGAAATTCGAAGCAGAAGACATTCTGTTTGAGCTGATGCATACTCCATGCTTTGGTATAGCTGTGGATGATATTGCAGTACTGGCACTCTACCTCCAGCAGCACAGAAAAGAAACCGGACATGTAAGATGGCGGCTACTGCTATCAAACCCGCTGCTTACAGAAGCATTGAATCTGAAATCGGCCAAAGCACTGCACCGGCTGGGCCGAAATCTTGACGAATGGGAGCAGCAACAGCTGGCACTACCATTACCGCTGCTCATTGAAAAAATACTACACGAAAGTGGCATGGTAAACTGGTTACTGACAACAGCCGACCATATTACCGGCATGCAGGCGCTTAACAGCTTCTTTACGTTTGTAAAAGACAGCTGGCAGAAAAACCCATCCATGAACATACGCTCCTTTCTTGATGTGACAGACCGTATGCAGCGGGAGAAGATAGCTGTAAGTATGGAGCGGGTAATACAGAATGATAATGGTGTGTATTTCTATACGGCACACAGCTCTAAGGGAAACGAGTTTGAGTATGTTTTCCTCATAGGGTGTACCGATAATTTCTGGGAGAAAAAGGCTGGCTCCAGCAATAACTATTCTCTACCCGATACCATTACTGCAACAGAAGAGGACAAAGACAACACTTATAAACAGGAAGTAGCAAGACGCCTGTTTTATGTAGCGCTTACCCGCGCCAGAAAACACCTTTACATATCTTACTCACTTAATGATAATGCAGGGAAAAGCCAGTCGGCTTCTGTATTTATTGAAGAAATAAGCAAAAAGGAAGAAAGGGAAAGACGCTATCTGTCTCAGGATGCAACACTGAAGCATATAGAAAAGCTACTGACGCCGGTACAGGAAGTGCGTATACGTATAGCTAATGCCGAATGGATAGACAGAATGCTGCAGCAGTTTACTATGAGTGCTACACAACTGGCTAAGTTTCTGCGTTGCCCGCTCAGCTTCTACTACGAAACCATACTCAGGGTACCCACACAAAAAAATGATGCTATGGCATTTGGTACCGCTATACACTATGCACTGGAGCGTATGTACATAGACATGAAGCGCAACAACAATACTTTTCCGTCAAAAGATGAGGTGCTTGCCAACTTCAGAAAAGAACTGGCACGTCAGGCATCAGCATTCAGTCATCAGCAGTATGAGCGGCGTACAGAGCAGGGACTACAGGTATTAAGCTCCTACTATGACCACTATATAAACCAGCTGTATCACGATGCAGAAGTAGAGCTGAGTGTACCCCGCTATTACCTGGCCGGCGTACCCGTTACGGGTAAAATAGATAAAATAGAGCTATACCCCGACGGCTGTACTGTAATAGATTACAAAACCGGTAATAGCGAAAGGTCAGCTACTACAAACCTCGCCCCACCCAACGAGAAAAATCCCAATGGTGGCGATTACTGGCGTCAGATGGTGTTTTATAAACTGCTGCTGGAAAACTGGACTGAGCGCACATGGCTTGTAAAGGAAGGAAAGTTTGATTATGTGGAGGCAACTACAGCAGGAGTCTTTAAGCAGTATGTGGTCCCGGTATTCAAACAGGATGAAGAAAAAGTACTGGAACAGCTCAAAGACAGCTATGCCCGCATAATGAACCATGAATTTGACCGGGGCTGTGGCGATGAAAAGTGCCACTGGTGCAACTTTGCCAAACGCTATGAACTCATAAGGGATGAAAACGAAGCAGATATGGATGACGAATAACAGCTAACTGATAAACAATTGGTTACATCACACATGTGCTTCTATAGCATCACTCACTGCCAGTATCAGCTCCCATGGGAGTGAGGCTGCCATGGCGCTATTCACTACATCATAACGCCCGAGTGGCGACCATGCCATATGAAACCGGGGGAAGCCATTAATATTCACTTCATAATGCATCCCATCCTGTCGCAGGTGAGGAAGTATGACCGCAAGTAGTTGTTTCCGGTCATATATTATATGTGTAGTAAATGCAGCAGGCACGGGCGCAAATGTAAAAACAAATGCTCACGCAACTGTAAACTAAACATTTGATTAAAATGAAAATTCGAGCAAAACCCAACATCTGAGCATATATCTACGTCTTATAGTAGTGGATGGCGCTCAGGTAGAGTTTGTCCATCAGTTTAAAACCTATTAAACTTTTTTATTAAAAAAATTAAAAAACGTAAAGATCATGAACATCGGAGCGGCAATTAAATCGATCAGAAAAAAAATGGGCATTACTCAGTATGAGCTTACTGAGAAATGTGACCTTTCACAGACTTCCCTGTCACAGATTGAAACGGGATTGAAGCGACCCAGCCAGCGTACCATTACTAAGGTTTGTTCAGTGTTGGATATACCGGAGTCCATTATCTACATTGTAGCAATGCAGGAATCGGACGTACCAGCCAGCAAGAGGGGTGTTTATGACCTTGTTTATCCATCTATTAAGAGTCTTGCACTGCAAATGGTGAGTGCAGAACACATGGATCTGGTTACAGAAAAAGAAAAGTAAGTGCCCGAAACTGCTGCACCATTGTTTGATGCAGTGCACTATAATACTAGAAAATAAACCGGTTTCACTATGTCTGTGTGAGTGTTATCAATAAAAAGCTGTCGTTTCCGGCAGCTTTTTCTTTTTATACACAATCCCCCCATATTCCCCCGTAAATAAAAGATAACTCATCTTAAATTGCATTATATTCAGGAAACAGCACAGCCATAAACAGGAATGCGTTTATTATCCTGAAAATAATATCACAGAGCCAATGCGCATTGCACGTACATACATGTATATCTCCCGTCTGGCAATAGTTTCAGCAGTTGCCCTATTCATGTCGGTACATGCTTTTGCACAGAAGTATCACTTTCATAATCTTACAGTAGAAGATGGTCTCATTCAGTCACAGGCTACCTGCCTTGCACAGGACCACACGGGACACCTGTGGATAGGCACCTATGGTGGGCTTTCCCGGTTCGATGGTCGCAACTTTACTAATTATTCAGTAGCAGATGGACTACTGCATAATACAGTACGTGCGGTAGCCAGCGATAATAAGGGAGGCATCTGGATAGGCGGACCGGAAGGGATCTCTTATTTCGATGGCAAAAAGTTTCGCCACTTTCGCAGGCATGTACAGGTAACCCGCGACCTGAACAATACACAACAGATATACATACACCGCGATACAGTATGGTGGCGGGTACAGGGGGAAGTATGTTATGTAACAGGCGATAAACTGTATACACTTTCTATGCCCGGCAGTGGCTATGTATCAGCTATCATGGCCGATGAAAGCAGATTATGGCTATGTCGTAACAGGGAAGTATATCACCTCAGCGACACAGTATGGCAGGCTGTCCCGTTCGTTATACCGGAAGGCGAAACAGCCCCCCGCATCCACCGTATATTCAGAGGTACAGATAGTGCTGTATGGATGTGCGGCAGCTTTGGTCTCTACAGAGAAAAACAGGGGGCACTTGTTGCCGGCACTGTACGCGGGCGTGTGCCGGAATACCTTCCCGGCCTCTCATCTGCCAGTACTGACAACAGGGGCAACCTGTGGCTGGGTACACCCAGTGGCGCCATATGCATCACCGGGAAAGGCATAGTTTACTATAACCGGCAAAATGGCCTTACTGACAATAGTATTAATGACGTACTCAAAGATAATGAAGGCAACATCTGGATAGCCTCCGATGGTCAGGGGATATTCCGCTTCTCCGGCACACAGTTTACAGGACTTGACGAGGACGTAGGACTACCCAGCGCGCAGGTGATGGCCCTGGCATATAAAGGTGGCGACTCTTTGATAATAGGCACCTATGACGCTGGTATATACATTTTCTCTGACGGTAAAGTACGCGGGCTTTCTTTTCCGTCGCAGCCGGTACCTGCAATTATGAGCCTGGCGTATGACAAGGATGGCCGGCTATGGATGGGAACCAGAGGACGTGGCCTCTGGTCATATGACCATGGCATATTCAGGCAGTATGCAGCGCCGGAGTACCCACTCCCTTCAAACTATGTAAACAGCCTCTATGCCGATAAATATGGCAGAGTATGGATAGGCCTCACCAATGGCGTAATGGTGCTGGAAGACTATATGCTGAAACTGGCAGATACCAACACCAATGCCGTTTTTTCGTTTCTCAACATTGGGTATGATAGTACCCTTATTGCTACAGACGGAGGCCTGAGGCTGTTTCATGCTGGTGTAGCACGCCCTTTCATAACAGGAACTATTGCTGACAGTGCTGCCATTCAGTGCTTCATCATGCGGGACAGAGAACTGTGGCTGGGAAGCAGTGACAATGGCCTCATACGTTACAACATGCGTACCGGTAAGGCCACAACCATCAGTAAAAGCCAGGGATTACGGTCTGACTTTATCTACAATATTGTTACCGACAATGATAACAATGTATGGGTAGGAACAGGGTTTGGCATTCATCGTGTAGAAATAAGAGCTGATGACGAGCCTGTTATAACCTTTTATGGCAGAGCGCAGGGCATCACAGGTATGGAGAGTAATATCAACTCTGTACTGAAGCTACCCGATGGGAGTATATGGTTTGGTACTACCAACGGGGCACTGCACTATAGCCCCCATACACCGGTAGTATACTCATCTCCGGCCAACATAATATTGCAATCAGTAAAAATAGCCGGGGAGTCTGTTATTGACCCTAAGTGGTACGACTCCAGCGATGCGTGGTATAACATTCCATTCGATCTGAGACTACCTTACAAGAAGAACAATATTGCATTTACATTTCAGGCTATTACGCTGGGGGGAGCACAGCAGACGCTCTACAGATATCGTATGGAGGGGCTGGATGCCCCATGGTCTGACTGGGCAGCAGGTAATTCTGTTACCTACTCGGCACTGCCACCCGGCAAATACACATTCAGAGTACAGTGCCGCAGCAGCGCAGGTACCGGTACACCAGACCTTGTTTATCATTTTGAAATCATAACTCCGTTTCATCAGACAGTATGGTTTCGTCTTTCCATATTGGGCATCTGTCTGCTGGCGGGCATACTGATACAATACTCTATAAACCGCAGAAAACAGGACAGAATGGCCTTACTGGCACGCCTCCGCGCCGAAGAGCAGGGCAAAATAAGGCTCAGGACTGCGGAAGATTTCCATGATGAAATAGGCAATAAGCTCACCCGTATCAACGTACTCACTAATGTACTGCGCAATAAAATAGAGCTGAACCCTGAATCTTCCAGAATACTGAATCAGATAGCTGATAATACATCACAACTCTATAGCGGCACCCGCGATATACTGTGGTCCTTAAAGCCATCGAATGATGTACTGCATGAAATACTGCTACGCATACAGGACTTTGGTTCAGAGCTGTTTCAGGATACTGACATCACATTTACCTTCACCGGACATAGCGAAAGCTGGCATAACTACCGGCTGGATATGGAGATGAGCCGCAACCTTATAATGATATTCAAGGAAGCGCTCAACAACTGCCTGAAGTATGCTGAGCCTAGCCATGTGAGTATGGATATAAGCTGGAAACAAAGACATGTGCTGCAGATTCTATTAAAAGACAATGGAAAGGGATTTGATACCAATGTAGCACACAAAGGCAATGGCCTGGCCAATATGCACACCCGTGCCGGCAGACTGGGCGGCAAACTATACATTGACTCCCGCCCGGGAAAAGGTACCATTATCAGCCTCACATTTAAAATACCGCCAAACAGGTGATGGGCTAAACCTATCATTTGCCGAACTTTACGGAAACTGATGTAGTATGAAGCGTGATCTGGACATACATGTTGCCATCATAGAAGATGATGAAACCATACGCGAAGGGTATGCATTCCTTATAGGCAATACCAATGGCTACAAGATAGCGGGTACTTATGCATCTTACGAAGATGCAGCCAAAAAGATAACCAATGACAATCCTGATGTGATACTGCTGGACGTGGAGCTACCCGGCATCTCTGGCATTGATGCATTGCCTAAACTTAAGAAACTGCTCCCTGATACGCATATACTCATACTCACTGTATACGAGCAGGAAATGCTCATATTCCGTGCGCTGGGCAATGGCGCTGCGGGCTATCTTACCAAGAATACCCCACCCGAGAAGATAGTAGCTGCCATACATGAGGTAATGGATGGTGGAGGACCTATGAGTGCACATATAGCCCGTATGGTAATATCCTCATTCAAAAGGAATGAAGCTACACCGCTTACCCGCCGTGAAACAGAAATACTGGAGCAGATATCTACCGGTAAAAGCCGTAAACGAATTGCAGAAGAACTGTTTATTGACCTTGAGACCGTAAAATCACATATAAAAAACATATATCACAAGCTGGATGTACACTCAAAAGCAGACGCAATAAAAGCTGCGAGAGACAATAAATTTATCTGAGTGACACTGTTTTTTTCTTACAATCGGATTTCTGTGTATTTTACGGCGTGCTTCTGACCCAGAAACAAGAGTTAAAGATGCTCCTGCGAGCAAAAAAAATACTATCGCTGATGCCCTACATAATGCGGCATCGCATGGGGTTAGTGTTTTATAGTTATAAGTGGCCATACATAAATGGTGTAAATATTGAGACCCCTCTGGAAAAAGATGGGCTCAGAATGATTGTAAATACAAAAGACCTAATAGGCTGGGAAATATTCTTCTTCGGCGCCTATGAACCACATACCAACACTGTACTAAAAAAATATGTACGTAAAGGCGATGTGGTGATTGAGGGTGGCAGCCATATAGGTACTGAAACACTAATACTATCACGGCTGGTAGGTGATAACGGTCACGTATATGGGTTTGAACCTACTACTACCTCTTTCAACTCGCTTAATGAGAATATAAAGCTGAACGGTCTTACCAACATAAGCACTTATGAGCTGGCGCTGGGAGAAAAGAATGGTACGGTAGGTTTCTGCCTGCTGCCACCATGGCATTGCAATCCCGGACGAAACGGAAAAGTGGTGCGCTCTGATGAGATAATAAAGACTACTGTTACCCAGATAACCATTGACACATTTGTACAGGAGAATAACCTTACAAAAGTGAACTTTCTGAAAATGGATATTCAGGGCGGTGAGATGGACCTGCTGGATGGTGCACATGACACACTAAGCAAATTTCACCCCATCATCTTTACAGAAGCTTCTCCCAAGTATAATGACCTGCCTAAGCTCTATGAAAAAATAAAGAGCTACGGATACACTATATACCGTATAAAAGGAGACAAAAAGACCGTCATCAGCTCTGTATCTGACATTAAAAACGGCGGCGACTGGCTGGCAAAAGTGGAATAGCTTCAGATGCTATAATACTACCCACCATACATTGCGGGCAGCCATTGACCCCCACTTCCTGAAGTTTTCATACACCATATCTCCCAGCTCTTTTTCTGTAACCTTTTTACCTTTTTCCTGAATGGTGAAGTCATCCTCCTTTGGCGGAATGACCTCTACTTTTGATGCCACCCATGTAGTGTGGAGGCGGGGTATAGCCAGCTCCATTATCATACCCGGCAGGCCACCAAACATTTCAGGGCCTCCAGCCAGTGGAATATCTTCAGTATAGAAAGCAACTACGTATACGCTATCACAGATGATACCCACCGCCTTATGACACTTATAACCTGCTATGGTACGAATATCCTCACGCTCCTTCCACTCAAGCACACGTATACTGTCTTCCACAAAAAATTTCTGGTCAAATACATTTTTACTGGCCTTTACACTATCGGTATGAAAGTCTGTAAAAACAGTATTGTCTGTAGCAGGTCCACCGCCAAACATCTTAAAAATACTATTGCCGGGAGCCTCCCTGCCCGGACGGTAAATGCTGCGGGCTGTATCAAAGATGAGGTCGAAGTAACTGATGTTGAATTTAGGCATCTGTGATTTTATCTTTTCTGCCCATGAGCCATTGCCCATCTGCTCCATTTCTTCCATCTGCGCATACATATTCACTTTGCGCTCGTACTCTATGCGCCCCATGTATGTATGCTGTGCATATGCGGCAGATACGCCAGCTGCTACCAGTATTATGAGTATTATCAGTTTTTTCATTGTCTGGCTTTTTTAATGGGTTATTATCATACCGCCGCCCGATGGGGGTGGCGCACCTACAGGCGTATGTGTGAAATTCCAGATAACATTAAGCATTCCATAACGACGGATAGTATTATAACTGTTCTGCGTAACGATATTACCCTGACCATTACGGCTGAAGCCGAGGTTCTGATTAAGGATATCAAATACAGAAACACGTACCGCCAGCTGACCTTTTTTCAGAAATTTTCGCTCTGCCCATGCATTCCAGCGAATCACGTTATTGTTAGTTGTAAATACAGCAGTTTTCTGCCGGAACATCATATCTACACTACTACCTATAGAGAATGATGCGGGTAGCTGCACAGAGCCGTTCATCTCATTGTTGAAAATATAATAGTCAACATCAGAGCCGGTATTGTTTGTGGACCTGTTTGTATTATACGAAATCTGCGGTTGCCAGCGGAAATCAAACTTATTGTCTTTGTCATAATCCATAGTAGGGCCAACAGATACACTGTTTGTATTACTGCTATTCTCCCGTCCATTAATAATATTATTGTTGTGGAATACCGAGCCATTAAGTTGTGCCCCCAGAGAAAGGTCTGTTTTCCCTACCTTAAAGCCATAACCAATGAAGCCATAGCCGGAATAGTTACCATCAACATTGATATACTTTGTAACATTGACCGGGCCTATTGTATTCTGCTCAGTACTGATAGCATTGGAGACAGTAGTAAATGATACATTAGCCCACAGAAAACGACTCTGCAAAATCTTAAAATCGTTAAACCTCATAGATACTGTATTGGCAAACTCCTGCCTGAGTGCAGGGTTACCTACAGTGATATTGAGCGGGTCTGTATTGAGCTGGAAGGGTTGCATCTGCGTGATAGATGGCTGGCGTGTACGTCCTGAGTAGTTGATATTGAAGCTGGTCTGCTTTCCGAAGCGATAGGTAAAGTTTGCCTTGGGGAACAGATTAATGAAATGGTACTCATCAGTAGTATCGCCATGCAGCATATCTGTCTGCAGATAATCGGCTTTTGAAACATCAGAGCCTACCGAGAAGTTGTAGTTCTTAAAGACAAACTTAAAATTAAGCCCGCCTGAATTGGTAATCACATTATACCTGAAATGGCTGCTGAAAGTATCATTGGGCGCATCGCGAAAACCGCCCACAGCATCTGCATCATAAGAAAGGTTTTTAGCAATGCTGTTATTGACCGTGAGCCCATAACTTACCTCTGTAAACAGTGTCTTTGATAATGGCTCGGTATAGGTAGCCCGCCCTGAAAATGCCAGCGAACCGGAGAAATTTTCTTTCTTCTGATCAGTAATAATATCGGGCGTAGCAGAGGATGCATCAGTAATGCGGGATTTGAAGCCTCCATTATTGGCGCTTTCACTATAATTCTCTTTTGCATCCAATGAAATGGTCCTACCCTTCTTTTTGAACCGATGACGCAACAGAATGTCTGTATTGATAAACTGAGACGTACCATTGCTGGTAATATTACGAATATTAGTAGCCACATCGCCGGGGGCAGCATCCTTTACAGTAAAATAGTTGTCGGTATTATAATCAGACTGTGTCTCTGTTGTCTTGGCACCAGCTTCTGATGTTATCTTCAGGGATGTAGCAGAATCTATCTTCCATTCATACATCACATCAAACCCGTGCCTGTCATTACTGCTGGACTGCTTTTTCTGCGTTTCTGTAACACGCAGCGAATCGCCGGGCAGTGCATACTGTACATCGGTATTGCCATCTACATTCACAATTTGCCTTCCATAGCGGTAATTGGCAGTAAGATGATGCTTGCCTTCCTTCCATTTATTAGCGTAGTGTGCGCCACCTGTCCATGTCTCAGGCAGGCCCTCGCCAGTATACTTTCCGTTCCAGCCGGAAAAATCGTCATTTACCTGATTTCTGATAAATGTACCATCCTCTGTGATTTCGGTAGTACCATTACCCCTGCCGAACTTATCACTATCCTGCCAGCCCAGGCCCGCCTTATCCGTATTAGACGCAACACCGAATAATGACAATTGTCTTTTGGCCCGGAAAGAGTTTACCATAGCCTGCTCCTGAAAATAGCCATCAGTACCAGCACCTGCATCCAGCTTTCCGAAGTAACCCTTTTTCCTGTCTTCCTTCAGTTCCAGATTGATAGTACGTGTTTTTTCTCCATCATCTATACCGGTGAAATCGGCCTGGTCGCTTTTCTTATCATACACCTGTACTTTTTTTACCGCATCGGCCTGCAGGCCGCGGGTTACAACCTTAGGGTCGTCTGAGAAAAACTCCTCACCATCTACGAGTACCTTTTGTACCGTTTCGCCCTGTGCTACTATCTGCCCGTTCTTATCTACCTGAATGCCGGGTAGTTTTTTCAACAGGTCTTCTACCGTGGCGCCCTCTCTTACCTTAAAGCTATCTGCCATATACTCGGTAGTGTCGCCCTTTATCTTGATAGCTGCAATCTGCTGTGTGAGTACAAATTCCCTGAGCAGATGCTCTTTTGATACCATTGGCAGCTGCCCAAGATCGGTAGTGGATTTTTTTACATTCAGCACATCCACATAGTCGGCAAAACCGGGGAAGGTAATGCGCATAAAGTACTTGCCCTGAGTGCGTACCTGAGCCTGAAACTGACCATCGGTGCGGGTGCGGACATGTGTTTCAATAACAGAATCGGCAGTGCGGATAAGCACCACTGATGCCATAGACAACATATTATCGTTGAGCGTGTCCCGCACAGAGCCTTTTATGACATAAGGCTGCGCAAAGGAAGCGGTATGAATAACCAGAAAAAAAAGAAGCAGGAGGTAACTACGTTTCATAATAACTGTAGCTGGGATGAAAATATGAGCAAAAAAACGAAAGCGGACTCACTATGACTACTTCATGCATCTATAAAGCGGGGTCTGCACATGCTATTTAACATTTATTTATCAATATATGCCTGCTGATGCCAACCAAAATGCGGCGGTACGCAGCGGCAAAAAGTGCGCAATTGCGCAGTAATTTTTTTAGGCGTGAAGTTTCAACATAACAACAAAGAAATCAAACACTTACGCATTGTTTTCATGTAAAAAAGTGCGCAAAAAGGTTACAAAAATTGCTCGCGTGATATTTATAATATATGGCAGGCAGAAGTAAACGAGCAAGTAAACGAAATAGAGTAACAGGTGTGATGAAGTATTCATAAACGCAAATTGGCACAGTGAAAGAAATACGCCAAAAAACAGAACTGTAACGCAACAGCTATGCGCATATCATATGTAATTGTGCATGAGTATCGGAAGCACATATGTGACAGAAAAACACAGTTATGTACAAAAACAGCGCACTGAGTAATATGTCAGAAAAAAGCCTGATTCTTTTCATACATTATTTATTTGTCTATATAACATCAATTCGCATATCCAATGAAATTAGTTCATTATATTTCTATTGTTGCGCTCACTTTCTCAGTGCATACGGTACAAGGCCAGGGGATGGCAATAAATACCTCCGGCTCTACAGCAGACAACTCTGCAATGCTGGATGTGAGCAGTACCAGTAAGGGTATACTGGTACCCAGAATGACGGCAGCACAGGTGGCCGCAATAAGTGCCCCCGCTACGGGACTGCTGGTGTACCAGACAGACGGAACCGCAGGATTTTACTATTACAACGGCAGTACATGGACTATAGTAGGTGGTGGTGGTGGCACTCCCACAGGCGCTGCCGGTGGCGACCTTACCGGCACCTACCCCAACCCTGTAATAGCCAGTAACGCAATATCAACCGCAGAAATACAGAATGGTACGATTATAAATGCTGATGTAAGCAACAGTGCCGCCATAGCATACAGCAAGCTGAACCTTACAGGAAGTGTAGCCCTTACAGACCTTAGCGCAACCGGTACGACCTCTGCCGCCACGTTTTTAAGGGGGGATAATACCTGGGCTACGCCTACAGCATCGCCCAGCGGTGCTGCCGGCGGCTCTCTTACAGGCACCTACCCTAACCCTACACTGGCAAACGGCTCTGTAACGATAGCTAAAATCAGTGCCAGTGGTTCTGCTTCATCATCCACTTATCTGCGTGGTGATGGCACCTGGGCTACACCATCGGGCGGTGGTGGCAGCGCAGGTGGATTCAGAACATTTTCCATGACATGTGGCACATCAAACAGTTTCACCATTACAAGCGGAACAACAGACAGGTTCTTCTTCCTTGACTATAACGGATGTAACCCATCGCCTGCATCATCAACCCCTGTAAGTATCACGCTGCCGCCTGCATCATCGGTATCGGCAGGAGAAGTACTGTCCTTTGCCACGATACGAAAAGGAGGAACAAGCAATCCCCCCATTAGCCTGGCAGTACCATCCGGAACAATATATACAGCAAACAGTACCATTACCAGCACAATTACCAGTTTTGGAAATGCACAGACTTTTCAGTTTATATCGAACGGTACTGATTGGTATATCCAAAGGTAGCAGCAGGAAGTACTACTGCTAACAGGAACGCATGTATGTAGCGCAACAGGGTATTATAGTCCTGTTGCGCTACTCATTTTTACTGAAGTGCATAGCCGCCTTATGCCTGTATGCCGCGTAAATTTCAGACGGAGGTTTCTTATTACAATGCGCCTGCCCACGTAATACCGGTTATTGCTTTATCAACTTCTCCCTACCCAGTACATGACCATTCTGCGTAGCAGAGAGCAGATAACAGCCTGCAGGTAAATCAGCTACTGACAACTGTACCCTGTTGCCAACAGGTACAACATCGGTTACAGAAAGTACATGGCCTGTCATGTCGGCAATATGTACCGTTACCGAACCCGGTGACATCGTGCCAGACATGACTGCTGTTACAGATGCACCTGCAGGATTGGGCTGCAGGCTGATACCATGAGCACCGTATGAATGAACATCAGTAACAGCTGCGGGATCGTATGTTTCGTAATAATAGAATGTACGCTCCGACTCTGTGACAGGAGTAGTGGTATTATCGTCATAATAAACGGTCATCCTTTCAGGGTTTGCAAATGAGTTGTATACATATGCAGCAAGTGCGCTACCCAATACTGTTGCCGAGTCTTCGTCATAAGAAGTGTAACGCATTGTATCGGGCTTGCCATTTGCGCTGGTATTCTTCGTAAGAATATCTAACCACAGCAACGCACCTTCATAGTATTCTTTTACATGAAAATATGTATGGTAAGAGACACCCGGTGTATATGCTATGGAATCATCAATTTCCAGCTCTGCCGTGGCAGCATCATGATTGTAATACTTATATCTGACCAGTCTGTCGGAAGCATCGTAACTCATAACATAAGACCCTGTAAGTATATAGCCGGGAAAATCCCAGTCCCACTTCTGAGCAAGTACCATATTGCCGGAGGCATCGTAGTCATAAGTGTATTTCCACTGGGGTATCCAGCCTCCTGTGTAGATACTCTGACTATCTGCAACCATACGGCCTGAAGCATCGTAAGAAAAGTGAGAAGCATATTCTATCTGCCAGTAAGCCGGAGATGCCCAGTCTACCCACCGATACTGATAAACAGTAGCTATGTTACCATCGCTGTTGTATGTCATGGAATCGCGCACGCTATAATAGCTGGTGTCTCCTATGAATGTATTATCAAGCAGATTGCCGGCTGCATCAAACTGGTGTATTTCTGTAGCCATCAAACCAAAAACAGGTGAACCTGATGACCAAAGTGTACTGTACATATAGGTAGTGTCGCTTTTCACCAGCAGGTCTTCGTTATGCAGCAGCGGCGTACCATAGTTTGCATCATAACCAAAGACATCATAAAAATGGTCGAATGACGAGCCTACATACTGCGGTGTAAACGTCATGTACTCCGGCAGAAACGCAGACCCTCTGCTGCTGCTGTTGTACCTGAAGCTGAATGAATCGGTAATATCAGTAAATGGCTCTGAATACTGCGCCTGTGCTACGATACGCTGGCTGGTAGCTGTGGTACGGGCTGCCGGGGCAGTATGGGCTGCCTGCTTTGTCATAATGCGGGAAAGCAGCTGCCGGGCCTGTGTGCTGTGGGGGCTGTGCTGCTTATGCCTTTGTGGCTGTGCCACTGCTGAAAGTGCGGCTATTATAGCCATAAACGTAATAAATGAAAACTTCATACGGGAGTGTTTTAGATGTGGATGCAAATATTTGTTGATAACTGCAATATGAATCGTTAAAGTGGCTGATGAGTTATATAAGAGATTGTTAATATTACATGCCGGACAATATTATAGCCGGAGATGCCACACATGAGGCAGCAGGCTTACATTTGTACCCGATACCTTTTAAAAAGAATCAATGGAAGTAATAGTACTGGCCGGTGGCCTGGGTACAAGACTGCAGGGAGTAATAGGCCAATACCCCAAGTGTATGGCTGCTGTGAATGGCAGACCTTTCCTCTCATACATATTTGAGTACCTGGCCACACAGGGGTGTACAAGGGTGATACTATCGCTGGGTTTTAAGTATGAGATTATTACAGAATGGCTGAAACAGCAGGAACTACCATTTGTAGTGGACTATGTGGTGGAGCATGAGCCACTGGGCACCGGCGGGGGCATGCAGCTGGCCATGAAAGAAGCTGTGGCCGACCATGTAGTGGTACTGAACGGCGATACAATGTTCATGGCCGACCTGAAAGAGCAGATGAGCTACCACCGCAGTATGCATGCAGCTGTGACACTGGGACTGAAAAAGATGTATGACTTTGACCGGTATGGTGTGGTCAACACCAATGATGGCGGAAGAATAACATCGTTTGAAGAAAAGCAGCACCGGAATGAAGGGCTCATTAATGCCGGGGTGTATATCATAGACACCCGATTATACCGCAGCAAACAGCTGCCGGAAAAGCACTCCTTTGAAAAGGACTATCTGGAAAGATATACACATGAGGGTCGGTTTTACGGTTTTACCGGTACCGGCTATTTCATAGACATAGGAATACCTGCCGACTATGAGCAGGCACAGCAGGATTTTAAAACAATGTTTGTATGAAGATAGCCATACTGGGAACGGCGCATCCGCTGCGGGGCGGGCTGGCGGCATTTAATGAGCGGCTGGCACAGCAACTGCAGCAGCAGGGGCATGAGGTAACAATATGGTCGTTCTCACTGCAATATCCCGGCTTTCTGTTTCCCGGCAAGACGCAATACACTGACGAGCCTGCGCCGGAAGGCGTACACATACGCACAGAGGTAAACTCTGTAAATCCGCTGAACTGGCTGGCGGTGGGCAGCCGCATGAACCATGAGCGCTATGACCTGATAATAGTGAAATACTGGCTACCCTTTATGGGGCCTGCATTTGGTACGATACTAAGACGGGCAAAGAAAAACGGAGGCACCCGTGTGCTGTGTATAGTGGACAACATCATACCCCATGAAAGCCGCCCGGGAGACAAGCAATTTACCAACTACTTCATAGGCAGTGTGGATGCATTTGTAACCATGAGCCGAGATGTACTGAAGGATGTAAAGACCTTTACCTCAAAACCTGCACAATACTCACCACACCCAATATATGACAGCTATAAAGAGGCTGTAAGCAAGGAAGATGCATGCGCTCACCTGAAGCTGGATAAGGAGAAGAAATACATACTTTTCTTTGGCTTCATAAGAGACTATAAAGGGCTGGACTGGCTGCTGGAAGCCATGGCCGACAGCCGCATAAGAGCCGCAGGCATACACCTGATAGCTGCAGGCGAATATTACAGTAAAGATGCCGCTGCTGCCAATGAAGCCATCATAGCACGGCACAACCTGAGTGACATTGTACACATGCACACTGACTTTATACCTAACAGCGAGGTGCGCTACTACTTCTCGGCCGCTGACCTTGTGGTGCAACCTTACAAGCATGCCACACAGAGCGGCATTACACAGATAGCCTACCACTTTGAAAAGCCTATGGTTGTGACCAATGTAGGTGGCCTGCCAGAGGTAGTACCCGATGGTAAAACCGGATATGTAGCTGCACCCGACCCTGCGGCAATAGCTGAAGCTATACTACGCTTTTACACACAACCACCGATACCAGACCTGCATGCCAACATACTGAAAGAGAAAGCCAGGTACTCATGGGACACATTCACACAGGTGATGATGGATACCGCATTTGGCCACAAAGCGCCGTAACAAACCTGAGCTGCAATCATTTCTCTTTACTTTTGCAGGATGCAAACAATATCTGCCCGCGACAGTAAAGTGATGTGGCACCCTTATACTCCCATGAAGGCATGGCCTGAAGCTGTGGCTATAGTGCGGGGTAAGGGTAGCTACCTGATAGATGAGCATGGTAAACAGTACATAGATGCAGTATCATCGTGGTGGGTGAACCTGCACGGACACGGACATCCCTATATAGCAGAGAAAGTGGCAGAACAGATGCAGACCATGGAGCACTGCATGTTTGCAGGGTTTACCCACGAGCCTGCTGTAACCCTGGCAGAGCGGCTGCTGCCATTGCTGCCCGGCGATATGCGCCGCATATTTTATTCTGACAACGGCTCCACTGCAGTGGAAGTAGCCATAAAAATGGCGCTGCAGTACTGGCGCAATACCGGCACTCCCAAAACGCGTATAGTAGCCATAGACGGTGCATATCATGGCGACACCTTCGGGGCCATGTCAGTGAGTGCCCGGAGCATTTTTACAGAGGCCTTTGCCGACCTGCTTTTTGATGTGACTTTTATACCGTTTCCGGCTGCAGACTGTGTACAGGACAGCACAGATGCACTGAAAGAAGTACTTGCTACCGGAGATGTGGCAGCCTTTATAGCAGAACCACTGGTACAGGGATCGGCAGGGATGAGGATGTATGCCCCTGAGGTACTGGAAACATACTTTGCTCTATGCAGGGAGTACAATGCCCTGATAATAGATGATGAAGTAATGACGGGTTTCGGCAGAACCGGCCCCCTCTTTGCCGGGGAGCAGATAACTACAGGGCCTGATATAGTGTGCCTGTCCAAAGGACTTACGGGCGGCTCTATGCCTATGGGTATTACAGCTACCACACAGGCAATATTCGATGCATTTCTGGATGATGATAAGAGCCGTATGCTGTATCATGGTCACTCATTCACCGCCAATGCCACAACCTGTGCTGCATGCCTGGCCAGCCTGGACCTGCTGCTTACAGAAACGTGTACTGCATCCCGGCAGCTCATTGCTGCCAGCCATAGCAGGTTTGCAGAAAGAATAGCCGTGCACAAGCATGTGGGTGATGTAAGACAGACAGGTACTATACTGGCCATAGAGCTGAAAGATGATACTGCCAGCTACCACTCAGGGCTGCGGGATAGAGTGTATCGCTTCTTCCTGCAGCGGGGTATTATTATGCGCCCGCTGGGCAATATCATCTATATACTTCCCCCTTACAGTATTACAGAAGGGGAGCTGAATTATCTGTATGAAGCAATAGTACTGCTACTGGATACAGAGCTGTAAACGGTACTATACATACCGTGGTTTGGTAATGTTTTTTCAATAGTTTATATTGTGACAATCTAGTTTGCGCCAACCCCTTGCATGAAAAGAATTATTCTATTACTTACTGGCCTTGCCGGCATGTTGTGCGCCCGTGCAGGAAGTGTGGATACGAACTATGCACAGAGATTGCTGCGTGCAGTAAATGACACTGAACGAACAGAGGCATACATAAGCGCAATGCGGCACTTTGCCCGCCGAAATGCTGACTCATACCTACATTATGTCGATCATGCGCTAACCTATTTCCGGGACAGGAACTCCTTGCTGGGTGAAGCCCGCATTGTAGAGCAGATGTGCATAACAGACCAGAGTTTTGGCCGCACACTGATGGCAAAAAAGAGGACCGAGCATGCATTAAATCTATACAAAGAACTGAATGACACCCCCGGTATAGCCCGCCTGACCGGAGATATGGGCGCTGTAATGGCCAGCATGGGTGAATATGACGAATCACTGAAATACCTGATAGAATCATTACGACTGGGTGGAGAAGATGAGAATTCTGAAGTAACACTGGCTGCCTATATGAATATAGCGGCTATATATATGCAGATGAATGACACCCTGAATGCCACTAACTATCTGAACAAAGCTACTGCTGCAGTAAAGGGTGATGTGCTTACTGAAAAGATTATAGGGCTCTACAACATGGTGGGCGTACTGCATGCAATGAAAGGGCAGCCCGAAAAAGCACTGGACATATTCCTCAACAATCTGGAGATGAGTGATGACAAGGGCCTGAGAGCGGGTCATGTGGAATGTCTCTCTTATCTTGGTCAGTTTTATCTGGAGGCGGGCGATTTATCTAAAGCAGAGAGCTACCTGAAGCAGGGGCTGGAGCTGGCTACAAAATATCAGCTCACAGAAATGCGATCCAATATACTGCAGGAGCTGGCGGCAGGTGTGCAGGAGCAGGACCCGCAGGCAGCCATTGCATACCTGAAAGAAGCACTGGATATAGCCTCTGAAATGGGCAACAAGAGCTTCATGGTAACGGTATATGTGCAACTGGCAGATGTGTACAAACAGATAAAAGACTATAAAGAAGCACTCACCGTTACTGAGCTGAAACAGAAGCTTACCGACAGCCTGTTTCGCAGCAATAAGGTGGCCGAAGTATCTGGGCTGATGGCTGAATATGAGTTGGAGCGCTCTCACTCCCGCATCAAAGACCTGGAACTGAACAACAGCAAGCGCACTGCGCAGCGCAATATGCTGATAGGTATAGTGATAGGTGTGGCTATACTGTGTATAGTACTTGTATTCTTTACCAGACGCATGGTAGTGCTGAACGCAAAACTTAAAGCACACGAAGCATCACTGCAGGAGCTAAATGATATGAAGGACAAACTGTTCTCTATCATTGCCCATGATATGCGTGGCCCTGTGGCACGCATACCGGCCATACTGGATATATTTGAAGACGAAGAGACGGGTGAAGAAGAGCGCACTTTTCTGCTGGAGAATCTTCGTACCCATACGCAGGACCTGATAGAGATGCTGGAGAAACTGCTGCTATGGGGGCAGTCACTTATGAAAGGCACCATCATCCAGCAGCAGCGGGTAGCAGTAAAGCCATCAGTACAGCAGGACCTGAACCTGAAAAAGCTGGCACTGGCAGAGAAGAATATCAATGTCATTGACAATACAGCCGATGGACAGGAAGTAATGTGTGATCCTACACACTTTGACTTCATAGTACGTAACCTGCTTACCAATGCCATCAAATATTCGCACAACGGGGGTACGATAACGGTAGGCTCTGACAGCACAGGCAAGCCGGGTTATGTAGTAATATCAGTAAAAGATAACGGAGTGGGTATAGCGCCTGATATGCTGCCGCGTATCTTTAACCCTATTCGCAGCACCCCGGGCACTGCCGATGAAAAGGGTACAGGCATAGGGCTGGTACTGTGTCGTGAATTTGCCGAAATGAATGGCGGTGAAATATGGGTAGAAAGTCAGGAGGGTAAGGGTGCTACATTCTCTGTGGCATTCAAAGCGGCCTAAAGCGGCCGACCCGGATAAAACAACGCATACATCTGTGCTATAAATGAGTCGCCAACAATAAGGGATTTAAGATTGATAGTACCATAAAGCGCCACCAGGCAATCGTTATTCATGAGTGCCTGCTGCCAGTTGTATTCTGCCATCCTCACAGGGCCGGTATCCTGTCCCGGCTTCCATACCTCATTAAAGTAGTACCAGAACTGCGGGCTGTCAGATACTGCCTGCATATAGCCATTGTTAACCCATGTCCAGAGAAAGCTATCTCCTACAAAAATGACATGCGGGCGCCGGGAGGTGGTATCATGAGAATAAATGTATTGCGGATAGCATAACTGCTGGTGATGTAATGGTGTAAACACATTGAGCCCACGGGCTATATCATCATCTGTAAACTGTGGGGTATCGGTATAATGCAGGGACGTTATTTGCGGAGCAGAAATGAATGTATGAAGCACACTGCTCAGATAAGCAGAAAAACTGTCGGCTGCTTTTAATGCGCCATATACCGACCAGTGTGTACCTGTATAGGAAAACAAAGGGCCACTGTCTGCCTGATGGCGCATGGCTGTAAACCATGCATTCATATTGATATGATGAATGCCCAGTGAGTCGCACAGGTGGGTATGCTTTGTAAGCGTAGTCACTTCCCGGGCTCTGCGGTTACGTACATTGTCTGGGAATAATTCAGGATAGTAATATGCCTTGGATGCCGCCTCTACAAACACGAATGTTTTACCCATGCGCTCCAGTGTGTCCTGCACCATCCACAGCATTATAAGTTCCCTGCGCAGCAGGCTGTCATGTATATACTCCAGCCCTGTGTACTCATCTATATAGCCCTGCTCATACAGGCAACCATTCCTCCCTATTACCACACCCCGGGCGTGAACCTTGCGAAACAGGCGCATATCCAGTTCATTGTTCATACGTACCAGCTCTGGCCTGAAACCCATATTGTCATTCAGATAATCATTCTGTGCTGCCTGATAACTACCGTCCCACCACGCCTGCAATGAGAAAGATGGACGGCCTGCCGTGCGCACATCTCCACCCAGTGGTGCTGAGGTGTGCAGCTGTAACAGCTGCTGTATAGCAGGCAGCAGCAACACCATCATCAGTGCTGCAAAAAGCCCCATTTTATATCGTTCCTTTCCCATGCCTTATCAGAAGCGGAAATAAATAAACGGATTAAACCCACCTGAAGTAATGCGGGCAGCACATAATACCAGCAGTACTACAGACAACCCAAACATAGCCAGATGCATCTTTCTGGTATAAGCATCAAAGAATACCTTCTGCTGCCATACACGCCCCACACCTGTGAGTGTAATGAATGAAAAGAATGCAGCGGTAAATATTACCGGCAGAAACTCACCATCCATCATCCAGACATTGTTCCACGGTCGCCATGAGAACATGGCCTTCATATACTCCAGTGACGGCCGCACATATTCTATACGAAACAGCACCCAGCCTACAGACACAATGAGAAAAGTGTACAGTACACTCCACCGGCCTGCCCGCTGCAGCCATCGCCCCAGAAAAAGACGCTCTGCCACCATAAAACAGCCATGATAAATACCCCACAACACAAATGCCCATGCTGCACCATGCCACAGACCGGATGCTACAAATACAATCCACAGATTGAACAGCGTACGCACCCCGGAGCCTGTACGATTACCCCCAAGGGGTATATACAGATAGTTGCGCATCCAGGCCCCCAGCGTTATATGCCACCTGCGCCAGAAGTCGGTAACGGAAACTGCAGTGTAGGGATTATTAAAATTCTCAGGCAGGCGGAAACCCATCATCTGTGCCAGGCCCAGCGCCATATCAGAATAGCCTGAGAAATCGAAGTATATCTGAAAAGTGTAGCTGAGCGCACCTGCCCATGCCGACAATGTATCCAGCCGGTGATATCCATTGGTAGAGAATATATCATCTGCCACGGCTGCCAGCGCATTGGCAATAAGTACTTTTTTAGCAAGCCCCAGTATAAAACGGTACAGCCCCCGCAGGCGTGCATCGTATGTATCCCGCCGGGTATGCTCCGGTATCTGTGCTGCAAAATCATGAAACTGCACAATGGGGCCTGCTATAAGCTTGGGAAAGAAAATAATGTACAACAGATAATCGCGGAAACGGCGTAGTGGCCCATGCATACCTCTGTACACATCTACCACATAGGTAATCGTCTCAAAAGTATAGAAGGAGATACCTACTGGCAGCGCTACCTGCAGCCACTGCAATGGCTGCATGCCTGCTTTTTCCAATACCGCATTTACATTGCTTACAAAGAATCCTGCATACTTAAAGTAACAAAGCAGCCCCAGATTTACAGACACCGACAGCATTAACCAGGCCCTGCGCCTGCCTGCCACCTGTGTCCCTGCCATAGCCCTTACCGCATAAAAGTCTACAAGGGTTGTAGCCAATATCACAAATAAAAAACGGGGTGCACTCCATGCATAAAACAGCATACTACCCGCCACTATCACCCAGCTCTTATACCTGGGGCCAGCCAGATAATAGAGCAGGAAGAACAATGGCAGGAAGTAAAATATAAATGCTATGCTGCTGAATACCATTGCTGTTACTATCTGCTGCAATATAGACCAATGCAATGAACACAGCGCAGGCGATGCCTTTTTTGCTTATATTTGATAGAATATCAAAACCGTCAATATGCATAAAATCCTTATTCCTTTATTATCCCTGCTTGTAGTTGTATATGGTAGCTCGTGCAAGAAGAAAGACAATGCTCCTGCCAACAGTGCCAGTGTACTATTTGTAAACGGCTGTGCCGGAACCCTGCCTGCAGTAGATGTAAAAGTGGATGATGTAAATGTATCGGGCGCACTTAATATTCCTTTCACCGGCACTTCGGGTTACAGGTATATCAAATCGGGCAATGGCGTAAACATAGCCTGGTATCTTACCAATGTAGGTACTCCGGTAACAAACAGGTCTCTGGATATAACCAGCAATGCGCACTATACTGCATTTGCAGGCGGGCTGGTAACAGCACCCTCATTTGTGTTTGTTACAGACGACATGGGCTCACCCGGCTCTACGAACGCTAAAATACGTTTTGCCAATCTGTCGCCGGATGGCATGAGTGTTACCGCTACTGTGGCAAACACATCTATAGACACCGCAGTAACCGCCATGAAAGTATCAGGATTCCTGCCCATAACGGCAGGCAGCTATGAGCTGAAGGCCGGAGACCCTACCAACATCAATACCGTTGTAAGTACAGGCAACAAAACGCTGGCTGCAGGTAAGATATATACACTCATGCTTACCGGCTCTCTTTCAGGAACCGGAGCATCGGCTCTGAAGCTGACACTGATAAGCCATAACTAGGCCTGAAATCCAAAGTCGGCTTTCAGCACCTGAAGTACATCGCCTATTGGTAGCCCCATCACATTGTAATAGTCACCGTTAATCTTCTCAATGCCGGTAACTCCTATCCATTCCTGAATGGCGTAGGCACCTGCCTTGTCGTAGGGCTTATACTGTGCTACATAGTGCGCTATCTGGGCCTGACTGAGCTGCCTGAAATAAACCTCGGTAGTAACAGAAAATACTTTCTCCTGCTCCTGATGCCGGATACACACACCTGTGATAACACGGTGTGCCCTGCCTGACAGGCGACTGAGTATAGCTATGGCATCTGCTGCATCTACAGGCTTACCCAGTATATCGCCATCCAGCAGTACTATGGTATCGGCTGCTACCACGGTTGCCCCAGGTACACGATGGGCAATAGCATCGGCCTTCTTGCAGGCAAGATGTGCAGGAACCTGCTCACCGGGCATACCGGGAGGGTTGGTTTCGTCCACATCGGCAACTATTACTTCGAACTGAAGCTCTGCCATTTCCATAAGCTGCCTGCGCCGTGGCGACTGTGAAGCCAATACAAGTTTTATCACGTATTCCTCTTTTTTAACTGAATTTATAAACGATAAGCAGACAAATGCCCAGCAGCATTATCACCTTGAGCATGGTGCTGGCTGTATGATAGTGAGCCGGTCCTGCCTCCCCGCGCCACAAATATACCATCCATGCTACCAGCGGCAATGCCAGCAGGAAAAGTACGTACAGACCGGGAAGCAGGTAACCATACTGTAACAGCACGCCACCCGAAGCCAGCAATGGCAATAATGCCAGTGCGCCCAGCACAGTGGCAAAGCGGGCAGCATAGCCCAGTCCACGGCTGATGGGCATGGTAACACAGCCATCGGCAGCGTCGCCCTCCATATCTTCCATATCCTTTACTATCTCCCGTATCCAGGTAAGCATAAAGGCAAAGAATGTGTACACACCCAGTATCCATACAGGCAGAGACGATACTGCCCCTGCACTATCGTGATGCAGCAGGCGGGTCAGAGCTGCCTGCTGCAGCCGCGGCTCATATATGTACAATGCCAGCACAGTAAGCGCCGTGAGTGCCGCTACAATAATATTGCCACTCATGTACCTGCGCTTATAGGTAGTAGAGTAAAACCACAGCAGTCCGGTACAACCCAACTGTAGCAAGAGCCACTCAGGATGGCCGGCAGGAAGTGCTACCATGGCAGCCAGCGCTATTGCAATTATATTAAGTACTGTATGTGCTATAATGGCCGACTTACGCGGTATCTGCCTGCCCAGCACCACCCGGTCAGGGTGATTAATCTGGTCAATCTTTACATCAAAGTAGTCATTGATTATATAGCCGGCAGCTGCCACCAGCACTGTAGAGAATGAGAGCATGAGCAATGCCGGAAAATCCAGCACTAAAGGGTAAACAGGAGCCACCAGACACCACCACGCCAGTAACTGCGTAAAAAGGATTATCAGTAGATTCTGCCATCTTATCAGGCGAAGCCAGGCGGTCATAACAGGTATTAAGAAAGCAGCAATTTACACATAATACCGCCAGCCACAAGTACTGCAAATGCTAAGAAAATCAAAAGTATGCTTACTGCAGCTTTGCCCAGGCCATGCGCAATGATACATAACCACTGCGTTTATAGCGGATAACAGATGCGTATGTACTACGCTGCTCATCAAAGTCGCCCCCTTCTATGAAGCTGCTCTTATACTCCCGCTTCATAGGCTCACCTAAGAGGTACTTTCGTGTAACATTGTGTGACCGGTCTATGGTATAGTATACGGCATTGGACAGGGCAGAAATATACATCGTATCTGTATTGACTACAAATGAGTCAGGTATAACACTACTGCCGTCATTGTATATGATATAAACATTGCCATTATTGCCGTTATAAACATTGGCCGACAGAAACTGCCGCTCATACACCTGAGGTGGCATATCATTGAACAATGCATGCTGCTGCCACCGCTTGCCTATGTATGACGGGCTATAGTAGTGCCGGTAACTCTTATAATACTGAGACCGGGGCAGTACTGTACCCCACATTTCATTACCCTCATCATCGAGCTGTGTGACACAAATATTGCCCAGAAACGTCTCCTGAACATAAGCCCTGTTATGGGTTTCACTGGCTATGTTGCGCTCATATGACTCTGATACAATGGTAGAAAGTCCCTGACGATTAGTAAAAAAACTGATAGGAATACCGGCAAACCATGCACTAGTATCTGTCTTCTTTATCAGGTATTCATTGGCCTTCTTATGAGTTACCCACTTGTACCTGCTATCCATAGTCACCGGATCGAATGAAAAGAAGATATCAGACAGGAGCGAAGTAGGGCGCATCTCTATACCATATCGATAGAGTGCATCGCTATAGCTGAGCAGTAACAGATTGAAAGTATTGGCAAATGGGTTATGACTGAGGTGAGTATTGTACGGTATAGCATTCTCAGAAAGGTCCACATTGTGCATAAGAGGTTTTGTACTGTCTGCAGGAATATAAAATATCTGCAGGTAGTGGTTATAAATAGGATTTGCTACAGAAACATTATTGGCATGACTCCCATTCACCAGCATATTGGATAAGCCGAGTGTAATACAAACACCTTCTGGCTGCGACTCTGCCCCTACCACCGTCATATAATCATACTGCTTACGGTCAAACTCCAGAGGAATATCCCGGTACATTTCATGGTTTTTATTGTAGTACGATACATGAATACGACTTTCTTTATACTGCATGGCATCCTGGGCATAAAGTATCTGATAGCCATCTATTGCGGGCTGGTGCATTACATAAAACCGGCTGGGTCTTGCCATGCTCCGTGAACGGCCCACCCGCCGCTCCTCAATAAGCTTACCATTAGTACCGTTGAACCGCAGCATGAGCAATGAATGCCGGCCGGCATTGGCCTGCTCAAAAAATATTACAGCCTCGCCATTAACCTCAAACAGACCTTTGAAAGCTGAAGTAGGCAATGCAAAAAGATCCAGCTCGCGACACTGCTGCTCTCTGTTCACAATGCGCTTATGCCCTGTATCAAACACCATAACCCTGATGGGCTTACCAATTTCCAGGTGAAAAAGCATTGTAAACCCATTGCGCATGCACAACACCTTATTGATACCTACCTCATCAAGGTTAAGTGATGTACTTATTTCATAGTCTTCCCCGGCATATACACCGGCAAAGCCCCAAAAGAACGATATAAAAAGCAATAAGATTATGCGGGTCATAGCCATGGCTTTTACACCCTCTAATTTACGAAACCGGAAGGGTGATAAAAAGGGGGATATATATTATAAACGGGAAGAGCAGCTGTTTGCTGCTCTTCCCGTTATGCAATGTGCATTATTGGTTGCGATTATTTGTTCATAGTAGCAAGGAATTCTTCATTACTCCTTGTACCCCTCATTTGCTGCAGGAGGAAGTGCATAGCCTCGTCTGTATTCATATCAGAGATATGATTACGCAGCAGCCACATCTTATTCTGTACATCTTTATCCAGCAGCAGATCATCGCGGCGGGTAGATGAAGATGTGATATCGATAGCCGGGAATATACGTTTGTTGGCCAGCTTGCGGTCCAGCTGCAGTTCCATATTGCCGGTACCCTTAAACTCTTCAAATATCACCTCGTCCATTTTAGAACCGGTGTCAATAAGCGCAGTAGCAAGGATAGTAAGCGAACCACCATTTTCTATCTTACGCGCAGCGCCAAAGAACTGTTTGGGTTTCTGCATTGCATTAGCTTCCACACCACCACTCAGTACTTTACCACTAGCCGGCGCTACTGTATTGTGTGCACGTGCCAGGCGGGTAATAGAATCCAGCAGGATTACTACATCATGGCCTACTTCTACAAGACGTTTGGCCTTCTGCAGTGCTATGGTAGAAACTTTTACGTGCTTATCGGCAGGCTCATCAAATGTAGATGCTATCACCTCGGCACGCACGCTGCGCTGCATATCTGTAACCTCCTCCGGACGCTCATCAACCAGTACTATCATCAGATAGCACTCGGGGTGATTGGCAGCAATGGCATTGGCTACTTCTTTCAGCAGCATTGTTTTACCCGTCTTGGGTTGTGCCACTATCAGGCCACGCTGTCCTTTACCGATAGGGGTAAACAGGTCCATGATACGTGTACCATAGCTGGCTGAAGACGATGTAAGGTTTAGTTTTTCAAACGGGAACAAAGGAGTAAGATAATCGAACGGTACCCGGTCGCGTATCTCATCGGGTAGTTTACCGTTTATGGTTTCTACCTTCAGCAGCGCGAAGTATTTTTCTCCTTCCTTGGGCGGGCGAACAGTGCCTTTAACCGTATCACCGGTCTTAAGACCAAACAGCTTTATCTGAGATGGTGATACATATATATCGTCCGGTGAGCTCAGGTAGTTATAGTCGCTGCTACGCAGGAACCCATAACCGTCCGGCATCATTTCCAGCACACCCTCACTTGCTACTATTCCTTCAAACTCAAGGTTGAAATTAGTCTGCTGCTCGCGGCGGTGCCTGTTATTACCATGCTGCTGATGCTGTGGACGTTCATGGCGAACAGGCTCAGTTTCCGGTGCCTGCTGTGGCGCCTGCACCTCTGGCGTTTCAGTATCCGGCATTATAATACCAGAATCTTCCGCTACAGGTTCAGAAGTTGCTGCATTTTCTGCAGGTTCCGGGGTATGGGCTGGCTCCTGAGCTGAGGGAGCTGTATTTCTATGAGGTATTCCTCGTTGTACTTCATCTCTTCTGCGGGGTTTGCGCCTGCGCTCCCCATCACCACCTGCCTGAGTGGCCGGTGCTTCCTTAGCAGGTTCGGGTTCAGGTGCTGCTTCTATTGCTGCAGGTGCCGCTGCGGCAGGCTGCTCTTCAGCTACAGGGGTTGTTTCTTCTGTGGCATCAGCCGCAGCGCGAGGTTTTCTGCCGCGCTTCTTTTTAGGTTCTGCTGTTTCTGCCGGAGCTGCCATTTCGGCCTGCCGATCCAGAATCCTGTATATCAGGTTCTGCTTCTCAAGTGCAGCTGCACCCTGAATTTTTAGTGATTCAGCTATATCCATGAGCTCAGGAATGAGCATATCATTTAGCTGCGTAATATCGTAAGGCATGCTAATTTTTTTTCCTGTAATGATTTGAAAAACGTCGGTAAAATCCTAAAAAGTCTAATCTCAAAAAAAACTTATGATTTAAAAGGAAAATGTCAGCTATGTGCTGAAAAGGAATGAAGAATTAATGTTTCCCTGATGCAACATTACAACTGTTTTTTAAAAAATAAAAAAAATTTGTTCCGAATATCTCCCCGCTATAGTTAAAAAGAACTTAATAAGGACTTGTGCGGTAATAAATTACTTTAAGCACAGGCAGGTATTGAGCTATAAGCCTTTAACCTGATGTTATTGGCAAACGGGTACCAACCATAATAGCAGTAAGCCCTTAAGAATAACTGTATATGATGAAAACTTAACACAATTTAGATGGAATAAACATAACTTTGCGTGCTTTTTAGCTGTATGGGTAGTTATAGTCAACTACTGATTTCCTGACTAAAATTCAATACATGAGCAATAATGCTGGCGCAGGAACTGAGGGAGAAAATTCTGGAAGGCAACTTTTCAGAGGTGCTGCAACACAGCGGATATGATGAATATCCTGCTGAGGTAGCCCGTTTGCTCCAAACTCTAGACAACGACGAAGCCACAAGCGTATTTCTCTCCTTCCCCGAAGACATACAAACAAAAGTTTTCCCTTTTCTGGATTATGTGCAGCAGCACATCATATCGGAAGAGTTACCAAGACCACAGATATCAACTATACTCAACAATCTGGAATCGAATGACAGGGTTGCCTTCTTCGAAAATCTGGATGGTATAGAAGTTACTGAATTCCTGAATCTGCTGAACGATAAGAACCGGCTGGACACCTATGACCTGCTGGGATATCCTGAGCAGAGTGTAGCCAGGATGATCAACACCCGGTTTACCACTGTGCGTAAAGAGTGGACACTGGGGCAGGCCATAGAACATCTGCGCCGTTTTTACACAGACACGCCTGCCGCCAACGTCGTATTTGTGGTAGATAATAACGGCCGGCTGGTAGATGACCTTCATATACGCAAGCTGGCACTGAACGACCCTGCCAGAAAAATAGAGGATATCATGGACGGCTACTATGTGAAACTGGATATACAGGATAGCATAGAAGATGCCATACAGAAGTTTAAGGAGTATGACCGTGTAGCGATCCCGGTTACCAACAGTAATAATGTGGTGATGGGTGTAGTGACCATAGACGATGTGATAGATGAGGCTGAAGAAAAGGACACCAAGGATATGCAACAGTTTGGTGGTGTGGAATCGCTGGACCTGCCTTATGTAAAGACGGGATTCTTTACCATGATACAGAAGCGGGCTGTATGGCTTATTATCCTGTTTATAGGTGAGCTGTTTACGGCTACTGCCATGGCATTCTTTGAGCTGGAGCTGAAAAAAGCCATTGTACTGCAGTTGTTCATACCGCTCATTATATCCAGCGGTGGTAATACCGGCTCACAGGCGGCTACACTCATCATACGTGCCATGGCACTTAAAGAGCTTTCCTATAAAGACTGGTGGTATGTAATGAAGCGCGAGATATTCTCAGGTCTTACACTGGGGCTCATACTGGGCTTTATAGGGTTTGTGCGTATAGTGGTGTGGCAATATCTGGGCTGGTATAACTATGGCGAAACATTTAACTGGGTACTGGTAGGTCTTACTGTATCCCTTTCTGTAATAGGGGTAGTGCTATGGGGTACCCTCTCTGGCTCTATGATACCCATGGTGCTGAAAAGGTTTAATCTGGACCCTGCCACTTCATCAGCGCCTTTTGTAGCAACACTGGTAGATGTAACCGGTCTTGTCATCTACTTTTCCATAGCTGCCGTACTGCTGGGCATATAATATACACCACAGGGGGTTTCGCTATATTTGTTTACTGTCTTCCGGCGTATGAATAACACTGACCCGCATCCTGCTGCCCTCTCCACAACTCCGCTACCCGTATGGCGTATGTTTGCGTTGCTGTGGGTACTGATGTTTCTGCTATACATGCCGGCAGCAAAAGCGGGATTTGTATCGGACTTTACCGGATGGCTGGACCAGATACGAAATCATTCCTTCAGTGAGTATATAAACCGTACAAACTTCGGGGTAGTAAGCCTGTACCAGTTTACCCAACTGGTAACATGGGTTTTCTATAAGCTGTTTGGTGTAAATGCATGGTTATGGCACCTGCTTTTTATAACACTGCATGCGGTTAATGCAACACTGCTTTACAGGCTGGCGGGTACCATGCTGAATGATGCCGGGGTAAAAGCCGGAAAAGCCATTGCCCGCACTGGAGCATTACTCTTCTGCGTCACACCGGCCATTGCCGAGGTGGTAGTATGGGAGCCTTCTTTTCACTACCTGCAGGGGCTGCTGCTGGTATTACTGATACTACGCCAGGTGCAGCAGTACTTTCATACCCCGGCGGCGCATTATGCCCGTACGGCTGCAGTCCTCTATTTCCTGTCTCTGTTTTCACTGGAGATTTTTTACCTCACACCATGGCTGGTGCTATCGCTGGCGGGGTTTTATAAGTATGTACATGTTGAGGGCAAAGTACACTACAGAAAAGCAATACTACTCTTTTTCATACCGCTGCTGCTGCTCTTTGCCAGCCGCATGGTGGGGTTCAGGTTATATTATGGCGACTGGGTATCGCGCATTGGCAGTAATGCTGCACTGCTGGCACCGGAAACCGGGCTGGGCAAACCGATGAAATATCTGTGCCACCTGCTGATACCGCTTAGATACCTGCCCGGCGAGTGGCATGCAGGAGCGCTTACCATGGCTGCGGTGCGGAAAAGCATCTACCAGTTCTGTGATAGTACTACGGGCATTGTGCTTTTTTATGGTGCAAATATGCTCATACTGCTGTGGTACCGTTTTCGGTACAGGTATGTAAGTGGCCATGCCCGGGCAGTATATACCCTGCTTATATGGACACTGCTGTGCCTGCTGCTGGTAACGCCCCTACCCTTTGGCGACCTGCTGCTGATAATATATGACCGGTACAGCTATTTTGCCGCACCTTTCCTGTTCATGCTTACAGCTACACTTGTATACAGCATAAAGCGTTCATGGCTGCGCAGCGGATGGCTATTACTGCTGCTGCTGGTAAACCTGCGCTACGCAGTGCAGGCGGCACGATACTGGGGCAAGGGACAACGCATTACCGATGCACTGCTGCATCACCTGCCCGATAATGACTGTAAAATAACACTGCTGCTAAACCTGCCCGACTCTATGCACGGTGCTGCTATGATAGGCTCGGCACAGGAAAGCGAGTATGCACTGATGCGCAGGCTACTGACTCCGCAGCTGCCACTGTGCGGTAAGGTATACGATGTAATGTCTTACAACATGGCATCGCCGGAAGATGGGGCCAACGTAACCGTTATAAACGATAGTACAGTACATGTAGCGCTAAACCAGTGGGCTACATGGTGGTGGTATGCCGGCTTTGGCGGACATGATTATGAGACAGCCGACTACCGTGTGCGCATACGCGAGGGGTATTATGAAGTAATACTTACTCATCCTGCCAGTGACTATGCGCTGTATTTTCAGAAAGGTGACACATGGAAGCGCGTGGATATACAGCGAAGAGATACACAGTTTTAGGCATGATTATTGCACAGATGCATACCATTAATGGACTTTTCATCGGAAATATCATTTAAGACCTCACGCAGTGGCGGCAAGGGTGGCCAGAACGTGAACAAGGTAGAGACTGCGGTAGAAGCACTGTGGCCGGTGAATGCTACTCGCTTTTTTACCACCGAAGAGCGCGAGCGGATACTACATAAACTGGCGGCACGTATCAATGCCGATGGTTACCTCTCAGTAAAAGCCAGTGATACCCGCTCCCAACTGGAAAATAAAGAAATAGCAGTGCGCAAAATGCATGAACTGGTGCGCCGCAGCCTGATAGTACCTAAGAAACGTACAGCCACGAAACCCAGTGCAGCCGCACGTGAAAAACGGCTGGAAAGCAAAAAGCGGGAATCGCAGAAAAAGGAAATGAGACGCAGGCCGGGTATGGAATAAGTGCTACATAAACCACAGCACATATACAAACACTACCGGCGCCGCTACCAGCAGTGAATCGAAACGGTCCATTGCGCCACCATGGCCGGGCATCATATTGCCGCTGTCTTTTACATCGGCCATACGCTTCAGTTTAGACTCCATCAGGTCGCCCAGGGTACCAAACACTGCTACCAGTGTGGCTATCGCTATCCAGTCCACTACCCGGTACTGATGGGACAACCTCCCATATGTGATGGCTGCCAGTATAGTAAGGATACCACCACCGGCAGTACCTTCCCATGTTTTCTTGGGCGATATAGGAGAAAAAGGAGTTTTTCCTATAAAAGAACCCACTATGTAGGCCATGGTATCATTGACCCATATAAGCGCCACCAGTGACATAGGCAGCAGCGCATCGTGCCGGTGCATATAGCCCAGAAATATCATAGGCAGGGTAATGTAAAACAGACCTCCTATAGCCTGCCACAAGGCCAGCAGGGATGTACGCTTAAAGAGTGTTACAGCCATCAGCAGGCCGGGTATGGCCAGAGGCATCAGTCTGAATATACCCCACAGCACGGTCTCAGGAGTACCGCCGCCCTGCCATGAAAATGTAATGAGCAGCAGCAGAGAAATAAAGTAAAACTTATAGGGGAGCCATGCAGGCCAGTGTGCCGTCTTATCTATCTTCTGCATAAGCCGAAAATAGTCATGCAGACACAGGACATTAATTACAGCTATAAGTGTAAGGAAAGCCCACTCATTGTCCCATAACAAACCAGTGAGCATAATAGCGCCAAATACAATGGCGCTACCCGTACGCTTATAAAAAGTGGGCATGTTCAGCGCCATAGCAGTAGCATTTGAATCTGAGTGAAAGAATGTTGTAAGCCGGTTATGTGTCAGAATTTATTCTTCCACATCATGCTTTCTACCGGTTTTATATTACGCACATTATACTTTGCACCTTCTTTATTATTGTATTTGTTCAGTACTTCGCCTTCTACCGGGAAGTAAATAAGCTGGCCTATAGGCATGCCTGCATATATGCGTACCGGCTGCACACAGGATATTTCCAGTGTCCAGGTATTGCAGAATCCTACATCCCCCTTGCCTGCAGTAGCATGTATGTCTATCCCTAATCTTCCCGTAGACGACTTCCCTTCCAGAAACGGCACATGTGCATGTGTTTCTGTATACTCCAGGGTTACACCCAGGTACAGTACATTGGGCTGCAGCACATACCCCTCTTCGGGAATTTCGAAATGAGTAATCTGGTTGTGTTTACGCGCATCCAGCATCGTATCGTTATACATAGCAAGATATTTGCCCAGATGGACATCATAGGAGTTAGACCCCAGATCAGCCCTGTCGAATGGCTCTATGACAATTGTGCCTTTCTCAATTTCTTCCAGTATCCTTGAGTCTGAGAGTATCATGTCGCAAATATATAATATTCCGTATCGTGCCAACCGGGGTCTGGCAACTTTTTTACCCCTGAACAGGGGTGATAAATATAAAAATGATATTTTTGCTCCCCTTTTTAATACACATTTTCAATACATAACATGGAATACAGAGAAATTGTAGCGGTAACTGGTCTCAGTGGATTATACCAACTGCTCACCACCAAGAGTGATGGCGCCATAGTAAGAAGTGTGGCCGACAAAACGACCAAATTCATCTCGGCGCGCCAGCACAACGTGACCCCGCTGGAGAGTATAGAAGTGTACACTATGGGCGACAATGTGCGCCTGCAGGTGGTATTTCAGAAAATGCTGGAGCAGGAGACTGCCTTCCCGCCATCAGCGGTTAAGGTAAACGACAATGCAGCTATAAAAGGCTATTTCAAGAGTGTTTTTCCTGAGTTTGACGAGGAGCGCGTGTATGTGAGCGACATGAAGAAAATGCTGAAATGGTTTGAGATTCTTAAGAATAATGATCTGCTGAACTTTGAAGAGCCAACAGCTGAAGGCGACGAAGATGCTGTAGTTGAAGAGGTAACAGAAGCCGCTGCAGAAGAAACTACCGAAGCAAAACCTGCCAAAAAGGCTGCCAAAAAGAAAAAAGCAGAACCGGCAGATGCTGATGCTGAAAGTACCGAAGAAGACAAACCGGCAAAAAAGACCGCAAAAAAGAAGAAAACGGAAGAGTAGTATAAACATAGCTACCCGTGACTTTTCTTTTAATGGAATACTTTTATATCTTTAATGCCACCACTCCGAAAAAGTAATTGCTGATGAAGAGACTACTATTTCTGTTGCTTGCCTGCCTCACAATGGCACTGGGAATGACCAGTTGCCGCATGCGGTATCCGCAGGGTACGTCCTATAAGATATATAAAGATAACCCGAGCAAAACAAAGCGACACTACGGAGCCCGCCGCAATTATAAAAACAGGAGAGAGGTATGGGGCCGCAAACATTACGGGCCCAGGCCATACCGCCACAGAGGCAGATACAGATACTAATATTACAAGAACGGAGCATCTCAGCTCCGTTCTTCTTTTTGCTGCCTTGTAACAGAATTTAAACGGTAACACTTTTTTTATTCAATGATTTCCCTACCTTTGCCGTCCTCCAAAGCGGGTGTGGTGAAATTGGTAGACACGCTAGACTTAGGATCTAGTGCTTTGCGGCATGGGGGTTCGAGTCCCTCCACCCGCACCTCAAAGCAAAAAAACGGGAGTTGTATACGGCTTGTATACACTCCCGTTTTACTTTTCTGAAACTCCTCCCGATAGCTATAGCATACTAGTAAATAAAATCAGGCGTAACTTTCCGCTAACATTACATAAGCACCGGTATATGTTAACAGACATAGCGTAGTAGTACAGTAGAAAAATGACAGATAATCTTGTACTCAGACTGACCGTATCGCTTGCCATAGGCCTGCTGGTAGGGATGGAACGGGGATGGAAAGACAGAAACCGACCCGATGGCAGCCGTACTGCCGGCATACGTACTTATGGCATTTCTGCCATGACCGGTGGTATTTTTGCGGCCCTGGGTCAGGCACTGGACTTTCCGGCAATGGTAGCTATCGGTTTTCTGGGTTATGCGGGCATATTCGGATGGTTTCAGATGCGGGAGTCCATTCAGGACAAGACTTATAGTGTCACAGGCACAGTAGCAGGCATGTGCGTATTTGCCCTGGGAAGCCTGGCGGTATACGGCGACTACCGCATAGCCGGTGGGGGCGGCGTAGCACTGGCATCATTACTGGCCAGCAGAGAACTGCTGCATGGCCTGCTAAAGCGACTTACCTGGGAAGAGCTGCGCTCTGCACTCATACTGATGGTAATGACCACCATCGTACTCCCGTTGCTGCCCGATAAAACAATAGATCCATGGCACGGTTTTAATCCATGGGAGATATGGTTATTTACCGTTATCACTGCCACCATCTCCTACATAGGTTATATAGCCACACGTATAGCCGGCCCTGCCAGAGGGCTGCTGGTAAGTGGTCTCGTGGGGGCCGTAGTATCATCTACTGCCGTCACGGTAGCATTTGCCAACATTGCCAGAACCAGTAAAGACAGGCTGGCACTGGCCGGTGCCGCATCGGGGGCTGCCATGGTATCCATACTTAGGGTAATGAGTATAGTATTAATACTGCAGCCTGCCGTACTGAAAGTAATAGCGGGCCCGGCACTGGCGGCCGCTGCAGTATTTGGCATATATGGCTACCAGCTCACATCGCGCAGCGGCAGCAACACTGAGCCGGCCGGCATACACAAAAACCCCTTCCGCTTACTGCCGTTACTCGCTTTTGCAGCAGGCTTCGGAGTTATGTCTATTATCAGTGCTATTGTAATACCTAAGTTCGGGGCATCCAGTGTTATCGTCACTTCCGGCCTTTCGGGTGCGTTTGATGTGGATGTGGCAGTGCTGAGCGCACTACGCCTCACCGGTGTGTCGTTAGATATTACCATGGTAGGGAAAGCAGTTCTTGCCGGGCTTTTTGCCAATGCACTGGGACGGCTTTCTCTAGCCATAGTGGCTGGCCCCAAAGCCTACTGGGGACATCTGATAATAGCTACCATTGCCGCACTGGCAGCAGGTACAGCTACGTATCTGCTCATAGTGTAGCACTGCCGCACACCGGCTACAGACCACATAGCGCCACTGCTACACCATAGCACAAAGCAGCATACTGTAACACTGTATAGTATATACTGACCAGAAGCATATGCGCTATTGTTTTTTTTAGTGTATTTTTATCGCAAAATAGAACACATGGAATTCCCGGATACACTTCGCTACACCAAAGATCATGAGTGGATCAGCCTTGACGGCAACACCGCTACCGTAGGTATTACAGATTTTGCCCAGAAAGAGCTGGGTGACATCGTATTTGTTGACATTACAGCCGTGGGTAAGCCACTGGGTGCCAATGAAATATTTGGTACTGTAGAAGCTGTAAAAACAGTGTCTGACCTGTACCTGCCTGTAAGCGGTACTATCACTGAAGTAAACAGTGGTTTGGAAAGTGCGCCTGAAAATGTAAACAAAGACGCATATGGCGAAGGCTGGATGATAAAAATGACTGTAGATAACCCTGCTGACGTAGCAGCGCTACTGGACGCAGCAGCATACGAGCAGCTGGTAGGCTAAGCATGAAACAGCTTTTTTCAGCACAGTCTCCTTATAAAAAAATTGCAAGGTCCATAGCTATAGCATGGACCTTGCTCATTTTTATTGGCTGTCTTATGCCTGCCCGGGAAATACCCCATGTCAATGTGCCGCTTATAGATAAGTGGACGCATTTTGTCATGTTCGGGTTGTTTTCATTTCTGTGGCTGCTGGCAGTAAACGGCACATCAGTGAAAGTGCAGCTTATTACGCTGCTTACGGCACTATTCACCGGCTGCCTTATAGAATATATGCAGGGTACATTCACCTCTCTGGGGCGCAGTATGGAGCTGATGGATGCCGTTGCTGATGCTATAGGTGGTATGCTGGGGGTGGTACTGTACCGGCTGGGAACAGCTTTCAGCCGCAGGTGATACTACTTTATTACAATCTGTTCTACTACACGCTCTCCAAAGTAGTCATTAATACGCTCTATAAGCGCTTCTCTGCCATACTGTAGCTCCTGTTTCAGTGGTGCTACATCGGTATAGATAATCAGCGTTTTCTCTCTCATATCTACAGACCTGGTATATTTAGCAATAGCCCTTCCGGTAATCGCTTCCCACTCATTGCTCATACGCAGTGCTATCATCTTTGACTTCCAGTGAGAACGCTCAAAAAGGTGATCCAGTGCCTCTCCTATACTATAACTACCCATGATTATTTCTTTATACGTACAAGCTTACAGTACATGTTTGGTACGGGAACAAAAAGATTAGGGTCTTTGCCCAGCATCATGAGCTTGTCGGTACTGATAATCTGCTGGTGCTCCTCAGGAAACCCGCCCGAAATGACCTTGTAGCCATACGGTGCAAATAACTGAGTCATTTCCCGCAGCAGGTCACTGCTGTCAAAAACTGCCGCAGCCACTTTTATATCGTAGGATAATTCCTTTACCGTAGAGCCATCCATCAATTCTATATCGCGGTACAGTTGTCCTCCGGCCTTTCGTATATAGGCCTTCCACACAGGAGATGTAGTATAAACCTGAACTAGGCGGGATGAGAAATCTATGTAAGGAAGCATATTGATAGAAAAGCGGGAAAAGTTGAGCATCTTGCGCTGCATAGCAGCATCCAGCATACTTTTAAGGTGCACCACCTCGTCTGTAAATTTTGCCCTTGATATTTCAGACTCCCTGCCCACTTCTGCCGCCGACGGCTGATATACTGCCTGATAACGCAAACCCTCATCAGGAACATAAGACCGGAATATACTAAGTGTCTTCGGCACTCCTGCTACAGTATAATGTACGGTAACGCTTGTACGGGTAGTATCTACTTTCATCTGCGCCCGGGAAGTGACGCTGACAATAAACATACATAATAACAAAGGCAACCATCTCATGTGGCAAATATCGCCCATTCCTGCGGGAAAACCACTACACAGCAGATATAGCTTTATATACTGTAGCTATCATTATACCGGGCATGCTACCACTGCGGCATGTCCGGTATTTGCTGCCACTCTGACCATTCCATACCATGAGGCAACTCCATTGCCGATACTTCTATATGGATAACCCTGCGTGCCTTCTGCGACCGGCTTCTGTCTGAAGCATGGTATATCAGTGGCTTCATGAGCATTACACCCCCACGCGGCACACATACGGTTACCACATCATCGGCCACTATCTGCATTTCAGTAGTGCGTACTACACCATTCCGGTGCGAGGCTGGCAGTACTCTCAGTACTCCGTTGGTTTCATCGGTGTCATCGAGGTGAATGCGGATAGTGGATACAGCATCCATATATGCCGCAGGCGGACAAACTGAATACTGCCCTTCCTTACGTGTCCAGCCATGAAACCCGGCTATCTCTTTACGCTCTCTGACAGATATAGTCATATCCTGATGCCATGGCACGGCCCAGTCTGAGCCGGGTGGCTTATCGAAATACACAGTCCTGACAACAAATTGCGCCTGCCCTATCTCCCGCTCTATGAGCCTCAGCAGTCCCGGGTTAAACAGGAGTGGACCTATCTGTGGCACTTCGTTCAGAAACTGCCTTACGGCAAACAGGGCACCAGAGCGCCGGTAATTAGGTCCGCTTTCCTGCATTCCTTCCACTACCCTGCCTATAGCCTCCAGTTCCTGCCCGTTGTATATACCAGCAGCAACCATGTAGCCCTTATCTGTAAGCATATCTGTCATAGTATAAAAAGAGCGGCCCGGGATGCCCCTGCCGCTCTGTAAAAAATATCTGTGATATGCACAGCAATTATTTAGATGTCAATCTTCGCATACTTTGCATGTGTTTCTATGAATGCACGACGCGGTGGCACCTCATCGCCCATAAGCATAGAGAATATCTCATCGGCATAGGTCATGCTTTCAATGGTTACCTGCTTCAGCGTGCGCGTATCAGGATTCATTGTAGTATCCCATAGCTGCTCTGCGTTCATCTCACCCAGACCTTTGTATCGCTGTATGTTTACAGAATCTTCTTTACCTCCGGCCAGCCGGTCTATTGCTGCTTTGCGGTCATCCTCGTTCCATGCATACAGCTGCTCTTTTCCTTTTTTCACCAGGTAGAGCGGTGGCTGCGCCAGATATACATATCCCTGCAGTACCAGCTCTTTCATATAGCGGTAGAAGAAGGTAAGGATAAGTGTAGCAATGTGGGAACCATCCACATCGGCATCGGTCATGATAATAATCTTGTGATAGCGGAGTTTCGTAAGGTTCAGTGCCTTGGGGTCGTCGGGGGTACCCACACTTACACCCAGTGCAGTGAACATGTTTTTTATCTCCTCATTCTCATAGATTTTATATTCCTGCGCTTTTTCTACGTTCAGTATCTTACCTCTCAGCGGCAGTATGGCCTGGTAGCTACGGTCGCGGCCCTGCTTGGCAGTACCACCGGCCGAGTCACCTTCCACCAGGTACAGTTCACATTTTTCGGGGTCGCGCTCAGAGCAGTCAGCCAGCTTGCCCGGCATACCGCCACCTGACAGCACACTTTTACGCTGTACCATTTCACGGGCTTTACGGGCAGCGGCACGGGCCTGTGCTGCCAGTATCACCTTGTCAATGATCATCCTGGCTTCCTTGGGATGCTCCTCCAGATATATATCCAGCACACGGCTCACACATACATCCACTACACCCATTACCTCATTGTTACCCAGCTTGGTTTTGGTCTGGCCTTCAAACTGAGGTTCAGGCACTTTTACAGATATAATAGCGCTTAGTCCTTCGCGGAAGTCATCACCGGTAATCTCTACCTTGGCTTTCTCAAACAGTTTGTTCCTGTCGCCATAAGCCTTGAATACACGGGTTATAGCACGACGGAAACCCGCCACATGCGTACCACCCTCTACCGTATTGATATTGTTTACGTAAGAGAATATGTGCTCATTATAAGAAGTATTATAGCTGAGCGCCACATCTACCGATACGTTGGAATCTTTGTCATGGCTTTCTACAAAGATGGGCTCGGACAGCAGCGGATCGCGCTTGCCGGTACGGTCCAGCATCTGCACAAACTCTATGATACCGCCCTCGCTGTAAAAAGTTTCAGACAGCGGATTACCATCTTCTCCTGCCTCACGACGGTCTACCAGTATTATGCGTATTCCCTTGTTGAGGTAGGAAAGCTCCCTTATGCGGCCAGCCAGTATCTCTCTGTTATAGGTTGTTTCTTTGAATATAGTACCATCGGGCCAGAAGTGCTGGAGTGTGCCACGCAGCGTGGTAGTTCCGGTTTCCTTCACCGCATACTGAGGAATACCCATGCGGTATTCCTGCTCAAAAACCTTACCCTCACGATATACTGTAGTATGCATCAATGCGCTTAGTGCATTTACACAACTCACACCCACACCATGCAAACCACCCGATACCTTATAGCTATCCTTATCAAACTTACCACCGGCGTGCAGTACGGTCATTACCACCTCCAGTGCAGAACGCCCTTCTTTAGGGTGCATACCTGTAGGGATACCGCGGCCGTCATCCATTACACTTATAGAGTTATCTTCATGTATGGTTACTGTAATGTTTTTACAGTGCCCGGCCAGAGCTTCATCAATAGAGTTATCTACAACTTCATAAACAAGATGGTGCAGGCCTTTTACACCTATATCGCCTATATACATGGCAGGGCGCTTACGCACCGCCTCCAGACCTTCCAATACCTGAATACTCCCGGCATCATACTCGGCCGGGACCCGAACTACTTCGTTTTCTGCTTCCATTATAACAATGTAACTATTAATATCTGCCACCTGATAAATAAGCAGACGGCACGGTTTTTATGTGCACGAAACCATAAGGATATCAACTAATATCCTGTATTACAAAGATAGTTTTAATATAGGTACCGAGCAACAATATATAAGGTAGTAAAGAGGGTGAAATGCACCTGTGTGAATAAGTTGTGCATCCCGCACACAATGCCCCGCTCACGGGTATTTACAGAAGGTTGCTGCGACAAAATCCCCCATTCTGCCCGGCTCTCATATACAGGAAATGGATACGTTTTCCCGCAAATAATGTAGGTTTGTAGCTAATAGTTATCATGTTAAAGCCTTTCTTTATATTCCTGTTTCTGACAGGGATTATATTTTCCTGTTTTGCGCAAAGCGGAGGGGATGCCCCACAGCCCAGAATATTGCTGCTCCTGGACCGCTCCAGCAGTATGACCTACCTGTGGGACGGCAATAAGCCCAAAACAAAAGTAGCCGACGAGCTTATTCTACGCATTATGGACAGTGTGTACCGGGTAAACCCCAATGTAGAGTTCTCTCTGCGTGTATTTGGGCACCAGTCCACAGTACAGGAAAATGACTGCCGCGACACCCGCAATGAGGTTCCTTTTGCCAGAGATAACAGGCTGCAGATGGAGTACCGCCTCTCTGACATAAGGCCACTGGGGGTAACATCAATAGCCTATGCACTGGAGCAGGCAGCAGATAATGACCTGGTAGACATAAGCCGGAATGCCTACAGCATTATACTCATTACAGATGGTGGTGAAAGCTGTGGCGGCGATATATGTGCTGTAATGCAGAAGCTATCGCAAAGCAAAGTGTTTTTCCGCCCTTACATTGTAAATCTGGAAAGCTCAGCAACAGTAAAGGCATCTTATTCCTGTATGGGCGACTACCTGGAAGTGACAAAAAGTGCTGACCTGCCGGTAGCAGTAAGCAAAATAGTTCAGGCTTTCAGGCCGGTAATCAATGTAAGCAAAACCGAATATATACAGGTAAAAGAAGTAGCTGCAAAAACACCTACCGTTATGGGGGTGAAAATACCTGATGTAAAGGTCATAGACACTGTAAAAACAGTATCAGTACATACACCCGTAGTTATCAGCAGCCTGCCGGTAGCCACTTATATGGCAAAAGAGCCGGCCTCAACACCCATACTGGTGCGCCCACGCAGCCCATACCCATGGCAACCGGTATTCAGAGAGGAGGAGCAGGTACCTGAACCGCGAGAGAAACTGGCTCTAAGTATGCTTGCCCCAGGCAGCATAATGGCCATAAAGCTCCCTGCGGCAAGCCTGCCTAAACCCGTACCCACACGGGCTGTAATACCCGCACCAGTAATTGTAGAAGAGCGTCCTGCACCTGAAGCCATATCAAAACTACAACCACGTAACGACCTGAAGCCGTATAACGTGACTTATGCTGCACTACCGCAGCCTGCACGTACCAGAGAGCTCTCATACACCCCGGTGATACAGGCAGAGCTGCCGGCACCTGAAAAAATAACAAGGCTCATACCGGCACCACCCAGGCGTATCATTGCCATACAGGTACTGGACAATGGCCTTTCTATGAGAAGCCGCAACAGAATACCGTCTCTGCCGCCATTAAAGTTTGACCCGGTACCACCGCCAAAACCCGTAGCAAAAACACCTCCTGCCAAAACCACTACGCCCGATCCTGAAGCCGATAAACTGGCAGAATATACTGTAGAAACGGAGGATGCCGACGAGACCACTGTAGAAGTTTATTTTACCAATGGCAAAGGCAAATACTTTCCTGTAACACCACAGGTATATCTTCTGGATCCTAAAACAGATAAACTCATCAAGCGATTTTACCGTACTGTTGATGCCGATGGCAACCCCGACCCACGTAAAGACATACTGCCAGGCGAGTACAAAATGGCCCTTTCTGAAACACGCAGCCTCATAGTTAAGGATGTGGTGATAGAAAAGGATAAGAAGAACAAGATAGTAGTGGTAGTTAAAAAAGCCAGCCTCAGCTTTGAATATTCCGGTAACCACAAGCGCCCTGTAAAAGAGTTTGAAGCCGTAGTAATAGAGCGCAACAAGATAGAAGGGGGGGCAGTAGTGCGCCAGAACTGTACCGAAAGACTGGAATACGAGCCGGGCAACTACCATGTGGAAATCAACACCTTCCCTATGGACCGCCGTAATATAGACCTCGACTTCTCAGAAAAAGTTATCACTATCCTGCAGCCGGGCTTTGCTAAGTTTACCGGGGAGGCTGGCATGACCAGTGTAACCCTCTACCAGCGTCTGGGCAATAAATACCTTTCCTTCTTCACCCTGAAGCTGGCAGACCCCGTAGCACAAAACCTGCAGATACAGCCGGGCGAATATCAGGCGCACTACCATAAAGGACCGGGCGGAAACTTCGGCTCAGAAAAGGTGGTATCTTTCATCATCAAGTCAAACGAGCAGACAGAGGTAATACTCAACTAATATATGTCACAGCTATCCGTATCGGTTGTAGCCACTTCATCGCCTGCATACCGTGAAGTATTTGACCTGCGCGAGGCTATACTACGCCGCCCGCTGGGTCTTTCATTGCACAATGAAGACCTGTCTCAGGACCATACCGATGTAATACTGGCAGGCAGCATAAACGGCAGCGTTGCCTGCTGCCTGATACTGCACGAGGTAAACCCCAATACACTGAAGCTGCGCCAGATGGCCGTAAGTGATACATGGCAGGGCAAAGGGCTGGGCCGTGAGCTGGTAGCTGTCGCAGAAGCATGGGCTACAGAGCATGGCTATACCACCATGGTGCTTCATGCACGTAAGCATGCTACAGGCTTTTATGAAACACTGGGATACACCACTATCGGCCAGGAGTTTACCGAGGTGGGCATCCCCCACTTATACATGCAGAAAGCATTATAAAAATAATCCCCGGAGTGTTACTCCGGGGATGTGAGAATATGTGTGTGATGAAAATACTTTTAGTATAGCCTGTATCTTACGCCTATCGTCTGCGGGAAGTGCATCAACTGATAGTTGGACATAGGTGCAGCCCAGTTATCAGCTACCGTGTTTACATTCACATAACGCAGTGCCACCTCGGCAGTTACACCAAAGCGGGGCACAATGTAATAGATAAATCCTGCCTGAAGACCGAGCGTATAACCCATACCGGAATTATAGTGTACGCCTTTCACATAGGTAGTACTGGAGTCTGTACCGGTATTGTAACGTGCATACTGGCGCGAGCCGTCATTGATAGTATTTACCATACCGGCATGTACACCAAAGTACAGATTGGCCCTGTTGAACGTAGTGAACTGTGAGTAGAAAGGCACCACATAGTTCATCTGCACAGCCGTGGTTATGGCATGGTCTGCTATGAGAAACTTCACATCATAGGGCTTCAGCGGCCTGCCATAGCGGTCGTCCAGCTTCCACTGTCCAAAGCTTTCCCAACGGCGGTTTCCTACATCCAGCGATATCATCCAGTGCCAGTTGAAATAATAACTGGCACGCAGCGAGTAGTCCTTCACTACGCTGGTACTGTTGCCGCTATATACTGCGGGCGGTCCCGATGGCCTGGTTATTGTACTATAGCCGCCATTTGCGCCTATCTCCCAGCGATATACCGGGGGCAGATTCTGCGCAGAGACACCAGCCGCAAACGCCATACAGGCAGCCGCTGTGAGTAAGAATGACTTCATACTTTGAGCTACGGTTTTTAAAATAAGTACCAAATCTAAGCAAATTTTCCTCTGACAAAGAATGAACGGGCGTGAAAATAAGAAAATACCCCGTAATAGTATAATATATGAGCAGCCTGCAGGCATATACGTACATAGTTGCCGCCCATGCAGGACACATAAAATAAGTTTTACTATTACAAATACGTTTCCTACCTTTGCTCCCGACAAGTCATTGTGTATCTCTCTTAAATACACTTTTACCATGCTGTACTGTCTCCACATATCGCCCCTTGCATTCCGTGCCTGAACCGGCATCACTTTCCCTTTTTCCGGATAGTATTTTCTGAACTGCACATGCGCCACTATGGCGTTATTGATGTTCTGTAGCCGTAGCCATTCCGCACGGGCAAGGGTATATCCTTATGGCAAGGATGAATTTCTGTTGCAAAATCAATTGAACAATATGATTAATACCCTTTCTTATGGCAAAAAATGCCACAAAAGAACTGATAGACCTGTATGGACTCAGAACAGCAAGGCAACGACGCCGCGCCCTGATGCAGGACAGAGAGCAGGAACTGATAGCCCTGCATAATGAGCGCAGGGGTATATGGGCCGCAAAAGGCGCACTACCTATGATAGCACTGGAGGAGCCTTACCAGCGTGGCTGGATACGCACCTTTGAGGTAAAAGATGAGGTGCAGCGGTCAGAGCAGCATGAGTTTTATGCCCGGCTGCTGGAAAAAATAAATACCGTGATGTACGACCGGGACGGGCGCTTTATAAAAAAGGTGAAATACCGTCACAACCGTAAATGGGTAGCTGAGTCTGAACCTCAGTATCTGAAAACATTCAGGCACCGGGAATGGATACATCGCAGCTGCCCGCTTACGGAAAAGGAACGGGAACTATTCACTACCGTGCTCCATTATGAGCTATGCGGCAGGAAATATGTACCCTGTATCCATTATGAATTTGCAGAGCCATGGCGGTATGTACTGCGCATAAGGCCCCATATGATAACAGAAGTACAGATGCTGGATGCCGACCTGGAAAGCCGGGAGCAGAAACTGATGCAGCATCTTACACAAAATAAGCTGGAGCCGGTAATGCAAAGACTTACGGATGGATACGGCAAATGGAAATACCGGATAAGGCAACCGGAATACGACCCCACAAAAAATGTACCCCTGCATGCAATCATAGCATGCAATGATGATTATTAAAAAAACAAAAAACTACAAATGAGTACCATAAAACTGAAAGAACTGAGTAAAGCCGGATATACCGACGACCGGGCCAGGAGCCTGGCACTGGAGGTAATAAGCCGGCACTACAAGCATCATACAAAAGATGCAATACTTACCCTGCTGCAGCAAATAAAGGAAACGCCGCAGCAATACATTGACGACCCTGTAAACGGGAAGATAGCACGCGCCTTCTATACGGTAGAAAAAGAGACCGGCTATACAGTGCATGAGCTTACAGATACACCTGCGCCACTGGCAGTGTACGGGGGTAAAGGCATAGAAGCCACTGCCCGCCGGCAGATGGATATGGCCATGCACCTGCCCGTAGCTGTGCAGGGGGCACTCATGCCCGATGCACATGCCGGCTACGGCCTGCCGGTAGGTGGTGTGCTGGCTACCCGCAATGCGGTGATACCCTACGCTGTAGGCGTGGATATAGGCTGCCGTATGGCGCTCACTATTACCGATGAGACAGAAAGCTTTTTTCACAGGCACAGCTATATGATGAAAACCACACTGCGGGAGCATACCCATTTCGGTACCGATACCCTGCCCCCCTTCAGGCATGAGCATGAGATACTGGACGATGACCGTTTTCGCAGTACAGAGCTGCTGCGCAGGCTGCATGGCAAGGCGGTACGCCAGCTGGGCAGCTCCGGCAGCGGCAATCACTTTGTGGACTTCGGTATTATTTGCCTGGCAGAAGACAACTATCTGGGCCTGCCTCCCCGGCAGTATGCAGCCATACTCTCACACTCCGGCAGCCGGGGGCTGGGAGCAGGTATTGCAGAGCATTACACACGTATAGCTACTGATGTGTGCCGCCTGCCGCGCGAGGTACGCCATCTGGCATGGCTGGATATGGATACCCACGAGGGGCAGGAATACTGGCTGGGCATGCAGCTGGCCGGTGACTACGCCACAGCATGCCACAACCGCATACACCACAGCCTGCTGAAGGCCACAGGCCTCAGGGCGGTAGCGCAGGTATCTAACCATCACAACTTTGCCTGGCAGGAAACCCTGCCCGATGGCACTACAGGCATTGTACACCGCAAGGGGGCTACGCCTGCCGCTGCAGGGCAGCCGGGTATCATTCCCGGCAGTATGAGCACACCCGCCTGGCTGGTAACGGGTACCGGGGAGCCGCGTGCACTGTCATCGGCGGCTCATGGCGCCGGGCGTGCCATGAGCCGCAGCCGGGCCAGAGATCACTTCACCGTATCAGAGATGAAAAAACACCTGTCAGGTGCAGGTGTTACCCTCCTGGGTGGAAGCATAGAAGAGCATCCCGCAGCCTATAAGGATATAGAGCGGGTAATGCAGGCACAGACCACACTGGTGCGTACAGAAGGCGTATTCCATCCGCGCATTGTGCGTATGAACAAAGAATAGGCCGGAGAGGTAGAAAGCGGGTGATTTGCATAAGGTAGCCCGCTTTCTTTTTCCCTCTCGCGATACATTCATAACTTCACCGTCAGCAAAAAATCAGTAAGAGCAATGAAATACTTACCAATACCATCAAAACTGTACGAACAGAACCGGCAGCGCTTCATCAAAAAAATGAAGCCCAACTCCATAGCTATTTTTCCGGCCAGCCCTACCTTCTCCAAAGGTGGTGACGGCACATACGGATATAAGCCGGATGCAGATGTAGTATGGCTCTCTGGCATAGTACAGGAAAAGACCATAGTAGTGCTGTACCCCGATAATCCCGACAAGAATATGCGGGAGGTGCTGGTACTGCTGCGCCCCAATGAACTGCTGGAAAAATGGATGGGCCACAAGCTGCGCAAAGACGAGGCTACCACCATATCGGGCATAAAAAACATACAGTACCTGGATGGACTGGATGCTATGCTGCAGGTGATGATGAACAGTGCCGACTATGTGTATGTAAATACCAACGAACACAACCGGCTGGATACAGAACTGCCCCGCACCGACCTGCTTTTTGTACAGGACCTGATGAAGAAGTATCCTGCACACAACTATGAGCGTGCAGCACGCATCATGAGGGAGCTGCGCGCCATCAAGACCAAAGAAGAGATAGAAGTAGTAAAGCAGGCCATAGCCATTACCGCCAAAACATTTGACCGTGTACTGAAGTTTGTACAGCCGGGCGTAATGGAGCATGAGATAGAGGCAGAGATAACACACGAGTTTCTGCGTAACCGCGCTACCGGTCATGCATATGGCTGTATCATAGCATCGGGCGACAGGGCACGTACCCTGCACTATGAGGAGAACAACCAGGAGTGTAAGGATGGCGAGCTGCTGCTTATGGACTTTGGCGCTGAGTATGGCAACTATAATGCCGACCTCTCCCGCACCATACCCGTAAACGGTAAATACACCAAACGCCAGAAGGAAGTATATGATGCCTGCCTGGCTGTACATAACCATGGCAAGAGCATACTGAAACCCGGCATCCTCTTCCCCGACTATGTGAAGAGCATCAATGCCGAGATGGAAAAGCAACTGCTGAAGATAGGCCTGCTCACCAAAGCCGACATCAAAAATCAGGACCCGGACAATCCTGCCTTCCGCAAGTACTTCTATCATGGCGTATCGCACCACCTGGGGCTGGTAGTACATGATGTGGGCTCCTATACCGATGCCGTGAAAGAGGGCATGCTCTTTACCATAGAGCCCGGTATATACATAGAAGAAGAGCAGATGGGCATACGCATTGAAAACAACATCTGGATTACCAAAAACGGCAATACAGACCTATTCAAAGGCATACCTATCACTACCGAAGAGATAGAAGCCGTGATGAAAAAGAAATAACGCAGCAAAAATGACAACTGATAAAGCATCCCTGTTGGGGTGCTTTATTTATTTTAGTACAACCATGGTACACACAGTTTATTTCTGGTAATGATACCTGAGAGAGTAGACAGTAATTTTATTTTCTGTACACTTATATATGAGGCGATGCTCCTCATTAATACGTCTCGACCACCAATCCGACCAGTTGTGCTTTAATCGTTCTGGCTTACCAATGCCACCGAATGGGTCATGTTGAATAGCCTCAAGCAATTGACGGATGCGTTTCAGAATAATCGTATTACCGGACTTTTTCCAGTGTTCGAGGTCTTCAAGCGCAGTGGGCATCAGTATCACTTCCATATATCGTCGAGCGATATCTTTATTCCTTCTTTGTTTTGCTCCTGCTCTGCTGCCTTATCAAGATGTGCTTTCATAGCTGGCGAGGCCGCCAGATATGCAGTCTCATCCATTTCCTGCTCACTTGTTTTGTATCGCACATGCAGGGCATCCAGAAACATTCTTATCGCTGTTTCCTGGTCCATATTCTCCGGATGTATGGTTAATATACTCACCATGCAAATATAACTGATTTTGACAAGCCGGAATGCCAGGTCCCTGTTAAACAACGACGTGTAACATAGGTACTGAAGAAAATCAATGCCTTCTGTTATAGACACTTGGCAGGCCCTCACTCCTCAAAATAAAACTCCCCCGGCCCCAGCCCTGTCGCAAAGGTGGTCACCTGGCTGCCATCGGGGCGGTACACAGATACACTACCCTTCTGCACAAAGCCCTTTGGGTCGCCTACGTATAGGTTGCCCGTAGCAGGTTCTATGCCCAGCGCCCAGAAGTACTGATATTTTGCAGCAGCTATAAATGGTACGGCAGGCAGTGATGCCTCATGTATGCCCATACGGTATATGCCATTATCGGCATTGCTGCCATCATACTTTACCTGTATGTAGTAGAGTGTATCACGGCTGGTATTGAATACCGGCTTTATAGGGTCGGCAGTAGCGGGGAAGGTGTAGCTGCGCAGCACATTGCCGGTAGATGGGTCTATACGCGTAAGGGCCGCCGTGCGCCCCCGGGTCACATTCCCACTCATCACCCACAGCATCTGCTCCCTGTCCATCAGTACAGAGTGGGGCGCATTGCCCGCTATGGTTATAGCCTGCTGCTGTGCACCCGTAAGCGCATCCAGCTTATACACCTTGCTGCACAGGGTATCCCACGGGCATAGAATAATGCTGCCCTGTGTGGCACACATGCGCTCCACATTCTCATACGGCATAGTTATGGTCTGTATCACCTGCAGCGTACGCGGGTTTATCACATACACATCGTGGCTGAAGAGGGTAGATACATAAGCCCGGTCTGCAGCCACCTGCTGCATATAGCGGGGCTTGGGTATGCTTATAGTGCCTGCCAGTGTCTTATCGGCAGCATTCAGTACTATTATCTTATCAGAGTTATTGATGCAGAGATACAGGCTGTCGCCCATGCGGGTCATGCTCTGAAACACATCGCCCAGTGGCTGATGGTTTACCGCAGCATACACATCGCCATAGGCGCTGTCCGTAGCCGGGTTGTAGTTATACAGAGTGGCATTACCATTACTGAGGCTACCCTCGCATACTACATATACATTGCCGCGTGCAGCAGTTGCCACCACCGGCTCAGGCCGGTCCTTTACGCATGCCTGCAGCAGGCACAGCAGCGCTGCTATCAGTATTTTACGAACCTGCCCATGCATCGGCTGCCGTTATCATCAGTTATACACAGGCTGTATACGCCTGCAGGAAGATGAGCAATGTCTGCCGAACCGGTATCACCGGCTACATCAAAGCGGCTCACCACCACACCCGTGGCAGCTATAATGCTTACATGCTGCTGTATAGTATGTGCAGGCAGGGAAAAGGAGATTCTGTCACTGGCAGGATTAGGGAAGATGCGCACAGCGCTCATACCCACATCCGGCACTCCCGTAGTATGAATATTGATAGCGCCTACGGCATCCAGGTCAAAACCGCCTGTAGGGAAGTTGGTAGGATACGGGTCGTTGATTACACGCCCCTCATGGTCCAGAGAGGAGTGCCCCGATACCGAGCCTACAACATCTACCAGACGCACATGGGTTATATTATCCACATCCAGCCCGGGTGTGCCCTTCAGCTCTTCCAGGTCAAACGGGGTACCATATCCGGCTATGTACTTACCCGCCAGATTATTGATAAGAGAGGCATCGGTATATACACCGGAGCCCGGTATCTGCGTAGTAGCGGGTACATTGCAGGTAGCAGGGAAGCGGAAGTAATTTACCCCGTCTGAGCTTACCTCAGCAAATGCCAGCTCCAGAAAGGCCATAGCATCATTGGAGGGATTTTTAAAGCCGTTTTCAAACACAGCAAAGTCAGGCCCGGGCCCGTTATAGATAGTACCGGGAAAGGTAAGCACAATCACACCACTATCCCCCAGCGACAGCAGAGAGCCATCGGGCACACCTACCACTACCGACTCATCGCCCTGTGTGGTAACTCCGGCACCGGGGTTGGCTATGTCTATATAACCACGGTATACAGTACAGGCATTGGCCCATGCCACAAATGAGCTGCTGGCTGCAGGTATGGCAGTACTACCCGGCAGCCCCGCCTGAGGTGCAAACTGGCCCCAGGCAGTATTGCCCACGGCAAGCGCCATCAGTAGCAGTAATTTCTTCATGTGCTTGGTTTTAAAATAAAGTGGCCGGAGGTAAAGTTACAACCTCCGGCCATCAGTAATTATTGCTTTATAAATCTTGTCGTTGCTTTACGGCCATCGCCCGTTATCATCAGCTGATACATACCCGGTGCCATACCTGCGGTATTTATCTCTGTATGCTGCGTAGCACTACGCACGGTTGTCACCACACGGCCGGCCATGTCTGTCACCACCATATCGGCAGCGCCTGCATCTGGCAGTACTACATGCAGTACCGATGTAGCAGGTACCGGATATAACTTCACCTGCATTACCGCTACATTGCTCACAGCGGTAGTAGGCGTTGTGGTATCAAACGTCTCGTAAGTGGTAAAGTCGTCCATGCAGAAGTAGGCTGGTGTATTCATACCAAACGAGCCATTATCACTGCTGGACAGTGAGAACACCAGACTATCTACCTTGCCCAGTGGCTCCAGGTTAAACCACTCCCATGTACGCACTATATAGTTATCGTTTGAGTCGGGGTGGAGAAAGTTAGCCAGGTAAAAACCCACGCTGTCATCTTTCAGCACACCGTTGTAGTAACCTCTGGCTATTATCTTGTACCAGTCGCCGTTGTGAAACTTACGGGCAAACATGTCACCATCTCTCATGCTGTTATAAGCATAGGTATTGTTAGTGATGCGGAAACCCTTTACCGGATGCCCCATAGCTGCGCCGGTAAGCTTAACCATTGTCTGGCTGCCATATGCCACCACATACTTTTCTGAGCCACCAAAGCCTATAGCAGTCTTGGCCGAATACTGATTCATGTAGCCGCTGGTTACACTATCGGTCATATTGGAATAGGCAAACCCTTCCGACCATAAGCCACCCCACGATGTATCATAAACACAGGGGAAATGGGCCAGGCCATTATCAAAACCCACATCGGTACCGGAGGCCGTGTAGTTAGTGTAAAAAGTGTCGGCATGTGCCAGTGTAAGGGCCTCAAAAGTGGCCACGGTCTGAGCCCTGAGGGCGGTGCAGCCCAGTACCAGGGCCGAAAGCAGGAGCGTAAATGTGCGCATATAGAAACTGGTTTTAAAAAAACGTTCTTTTATGCAGCCATGGGGGAAAATTCAGAATGCAGATAAAAACAGAAGTACTGCCTTTGTCTCACCTGTGCTTTTGGTCCCGAAAGCAGCGATAAGTAACCTCACAACTGTGAGGCGCTCAGGCAGGTCTTCTGACTTACTCCCCTTTTTGCGGCCTTCCCGCCGCCGGTATCATCCGGTTTTATGGCAGTGGCAATATTCGCAGGTTGCAAAAAGGCTTTTGCGGAGCATACAGCATCGGGAAATGTCCGGGATTCTCACCTGGTTCCCTTTTAATTCCACCCATGACGGGTAGAAACCTGTGCGGAGCAAAAGTAGTACAATTGTTTTTATCAGCAAAAAAAGCAGGGCAATGGGCACAGGCTACCCCACGCCCATCCCCGTCCGTTGTGTCACACCCTTGTACGTTCAGGGCAGTGATGTTTATGTCTTTTGTAATTAAAAGGAACGTACTGACTCCTGTTTTATACGTTTATATCCACTACACTACTTCCCTTGTATTGTTCCCTGAGCCGGAGGTATTCAGGATGGGTACGCAGCTGCTCCCAATCCTCATCTTCCTCCACATGAGCAAAGGTAATTTTACCTTTTTGAAGTGCTTCTTCAAGATATTTAAAGGCATTACTGCTGTCGTTAAGTAAAGCATAGCAGCAGGATAAATTATAACTTTTCCCAACTAGCTCATATGCCTTGTTCCCCATTTCAAGAGCTTTGTGTAAGATTGTGGTTTTTTCGTTATCCTGTAACAGGTAGCTCATGCGTAATATAGTCGCACAACAATTATCATAAGTTAATCCATAATCAGAATTCAAGCTAAGCGCATTTTCATATTTCTCTATCGCCTGTTGATAATATTTTATTGCATCTGCCCCCGCCGATGCTTGTCCAAGATTGTCCAATAAGTTGCCCCAGTTGTTATACGCCAATGCATAATCAGGCTTCAGCCCAATTGCTTTTTCAAATTTCTCTATCGCCTGCTGGTAATATTTTACTGCATCTGCCCCCGCCGATGTTTGTCCAAGATTGTTAAGTGATACGCCCCAGTTGTTATATGCAAATGCATAATCAGATTTCAAACTAATTGCTTTTTCGTATTTCTCTGTCGCCTGTTGATAATATTTTACCGCTTCTTCCCCCGACGATGCTTGTCCAAGATTGTCCAATGAGTTGCCCCAGTTGTTATATGTGCCTGCATCATCAGGCTTAAGTTCAATTGCTTTTTCATACTTCTCTATCGCCTGTTGATAATATTTTACCGCATCTGCACCCGATGATGCCCGTCCAAGATTATTTAGTGATATGCCCCAGTTGTTATATGCATCTGCATAATCAGATTTCAATCTTATTGCTTTTTCGTATTTCTCTATCGCCTGTTGATAATATTTTACCGCATCTGCACCCGTTGCTGCTTGGCCAAGATTGTCCAATGAGTTGCCCCAGTTAACATATACATCTGCATAATCTGGCTTCAGTCCAGTTGCTTTTTCAAATTTCTCTATCGCCTGTTGATAATATTTTACCGCATCTACACCCGATGATGCCCGTCCAAGATTATTTAGTGATACGCCCCAGTTGTTATATGCAAATGCATAATCTGGCTTCAGTCCAGTTGCTTTTTCAAATTTCTCTATCGCCTGTTGATAATATTTTACCGCATCTGCACCCGATGATGCCCGTCCAAGATTATTTAGTGATACGCCCCAGTTAACATATACATCTGCATCATCTGGCTGTAGTCCAATTGCTTTTTCATATTTCTCTATCGCCTGTTGATAATATTTTACCGCATCTGCACCCGATGATGCCCGTCCAAGATTATTTAGTGATATGCCCCAGTTGTTATATGCATCTGCATAATCAGGCTTCAGTTCAATTGCCTTTTCACATTTCGATATCGCCTGTTGATAATATTTTACAGCAGCATCCCCCGTTGACGCTTGACCAAGATTGTCCAATGAGTTGCCCCAGTTAACATATACATCTGCATCATCTGGCTTCAGTCCAGTTGCTTTTTCATATTTCTCTATCGCCTGTTGATAATATTTTACTGCATCCGCCCCCACTGATAATTGTCCCAAATTGTTAAGTGAGTAGCCCCAGTTGTTATATGCCAATACATAATCAGGCTTCAGTTCAATTGCCTTTTCACATTTCGATATCGCCTGTTGATAATATTTTACAGCAGCATCCCCCGTTGACGCTTGTCCAAGATTATTTAGTGAGTAGCCCCAGTTGTTATATGCAAATGCATCATTTGGCTGCAGCTCAATCGCTTTTTCAAATTTCTCTATCGCCTGTTGATAATAAGATATGCTATCCTCGCCAACAGATACCTGCCCTTTTTCGTTGAGCGAGGTCCCCCAATTGTAGTATCCGGTTGCAAGGCTTTCCTTAAGAGATGGTTCCATAGCATATTCTAAGAAATCAGGAAGCTGCTCATATTTTTCCGTGATAATGATGTCAATCAAACTCTTCTGTATTTTTTCGACCTCAACTTTGCTCATATCAGGAGTGGCAACATCTCCGGCTTTCTCATAAGTGGTTATTGCCTGACTAATCCATCTTTTGGTAATCCTTAGACGTTCCTTTGCCGTTTTGAGCTCGTCTCCATCTATATCAACAATGCTCTCCTGCAATCCTTTCAGGTAAGAGAAGGGCGTATCAATTATTGGAGGCTGAGGCAACCCCAACTCTGCATGCAGTTTTACAAAAAAGCTATCTGCATCACAGCCATTTATTCTGAAAGCATTTTTATCACCACCGGAAAAGAAACATTTGCTCACACGCTCTGTTGGGGCCTTGTCTTTGTAGCATACCCAATACAGTCCGTACTCAAAACGGCCAAGGTCGTTAATATAATCCAGTACGGGATCTTCTCCGGAGTAACCAGCAACTATCCAAGGGCGGTTAGCCACAGAATCAAAACAACGGCTTAGTAACTTACTCACTGATTTAAACTCCTGCTCAGTGTTAAGCAGGTTGAACCCATGATGCTGCCCGTGGAGGTATACAATGCCCGGGGATTCGAATGGGGCAGTAGTCATACCCTTTAGCACGGCCATATCATATACTGCAGGATACATGTTGAACAAACCAAGTGCACGTTGCATCAGGTTATCAAAGTTGACCGTGAATACAAAATCTATGTAGCCCTCCGCCATCATATGGGCCAGGTAAATGTGAGACGCATTTATGTTCGCCTTATCTATGTAATTCTTGAATAACTTTTTCCGGTCTACCGGGTCTAATGCCGACATGACCTTTGTGTAGCTTTTTTTATCATCTACAGATAGTCTTCTTACAGCTGGCACTTCCGCATACCGCTTTAATATTTCAGCCATCAGTTCCCCGGCAAGGGGTATGCCGCCGGTAGTTGAAGCACCGGCACCCAGAAATACAATAGCACGGTTACTGTTCTCTTTTCCTTTCTTAAGCTTATATGCTAAGTCTTCAATCAGTGTAATACTCATAGGACGTGGGGTTGATGCTACAAAATAAAAATTTCGCAGCAATATTCTTCAGGCCGGAAGTATAAAAAATTATTGGGCTTATTCATAAGATATATGGTAGCTGTATCAGGTCTGGAATATCAGCACATATCTTTTCACATTACCATTACACCACTCTACCTTTACTACCTTTGCATTACATACTACAGCATGGAAAACATCAGCATTACTAACAACAAACGGGCATATCAGTATGAAGCATCACTGCCCGATGGCACTACGGGTACGCTCACCTACCGCTGGCTAAAGGGCGATATGCTGCTGATGCAAACCACAATACCACCGGCTGCAAGAGATACCGGCCTGTCCGATGCACTCATCACACATGTACTGAATCATGCCCGCACACACAACCTCAGGGTACGTGTCTACTGCCCGCTGGTTATTGCGTTTATGAAGGAAAATGATACCTATAACGATATACTTGCGTAGTACGCTATCAAACGCTGCATCCCAATGCTTACCGATCACCTGTGCTCATCTCACAAACGGGTTACCAAACTCCGGGTCATGTACAAAAGCCGTGTCAGACATAGTGAGCAGGAAGGCGACAATCTTCTTTTTCTCATCGGCATTAAGCCTGGCACCTCCCCTGTGTACCAGTCCCATCTTTGTATCTATAGTAGGTGAGTACTGCACACTGTCACTGTAAAAATCAACAACCTGCTCCAGCGTGCTATAACGGCCATCGTGCATATAGGGGGCAGTAAAAGCCAGATTGCGAATGGAAGGTATCCTGAACTTTCCATTGTCATGCTCATTCCCTGATACTGCGCCCCGTCCCGCATCCCTGAACCCTCCCGCAGTTGCCACTTTGTCCAGCCCATTGTTGCTGTATGCAAATGTTGTTCCCAATGGGTCAGAGTCTGAAGTATGGCAATGCAGGCAGTTACCTTTGGTCATATCATTCACCAGCAGAAACCCCTCCGCCTCATCACGGGTAAATGTATCCAGCCCCTCCAGCACACGGTCATACTTTGATCGGTATGATATCAGTGTTCTTTCAAACTGTGCTATCGCATCTGCTATAAGCGTACTGTCTATAGGGCGGGAGCCATACACAGTGCGAAACATCTGCCGGTATGTTTTATTCCCGGCTATCCGTGCTGCTACATCAGTCCACATCAGCCCCATTTCCCCGGCATCCCTTACCGGGTGAAACACCTGCTCTGTGATATTTGCCGCACGGCCATCCCAGAAAAATGCCGGTTGCCACATCATGTTAAACAATGGTGGTGTATTGCGCCGCTGCACATGTGCATCTATACCCCTGCTCACGGCCAGCGGCGCATCACTGAACGCTGCCCACTGTTTATGACAGGAAGCACACGCTATGCTACTATCCCTGCTCAGTATGGTGTCGTAGAAAAGCATCCTGCCCAGCGCTACACCTCCCCTGGTGGTACCTGCCGCATCACCCGGCAGTGCGGGAAAGAATGTAAGAACGGGAAACCTGTATGGTCTCTTTGCTCCGTGCCTCACAAAGCCATATAGCAATGATACTGCCAGCAGCAGTGCTACAACTCCATACTTATACATGATACTACCGCCTTATCATAACGGGATAAGTGCCTGAATACAGATTCGTTCGCACCTTGAGGTAATACAGCCCGGGTGGCTGATCGCTCAGGTCTATGTAATACTTCGTAGGTATGTTCCTGTATTCCTTTACTACTTTCCCTTCCATGTTGATGACTCCCAGATACTCTGTGATATGAAACTGCTTTACAGCAGGTGCTTCAATATTCACTATCCCTGCAGACAGGTTAGGGTATACCCTTATTTCCGTGTTATGAAACGGGTCTTTGGCCACCGTATGTGCATAGGTTATATGCGCCATGAAGTTGTCTATCATCCAGCCCTCTTTCATGCTGTCTACCGTATCCGTCATGATAGTAAAGCGCAGCAGCATAGTATCAATATCTGATACACTTGACAGCCCGAAGCATAGCCATATATCCCGCCATGTGGTATCGGTACCGGTAAATGCACAGAAGCCTGTATCAATGGTGTCCACATTAGCCGTCTGAAACCCGTACAGGTTGTATACAAACGGATTGGCAAAAATATTCTCCCACGTATTGCCGCTGTCTATTGAATATTCAACAACACCCCAGTCATGGGCATGGTCCATATCCAGCTTTTGCGCCCACCGTATAGCCAGTACCCCCCATGAAGCCCACACTGATGGCTTGAAACCAATAGTAAAAACTGAGGTGTCGCCGATAGGATAGGTATTGAGCGTATCTGTAACAATAACATTGGGGCTTGTAGCTGCGCTGTTGAATATAGTTTTCTGCGGCGGCCCTATCTGCCAGGTATTTACATGGGCCGTATCTGTAGTGTCTATATAAACCGGAATAGTATAAGCTGTCGCCGGGCCATCAAAGTATTGTGTCCACGTCTGCGAGCGGGCTGTCAGGGTGCAGGCACACACCAATAAAATCAGGAGTACATTTTTCATCATAAAAAGTGTGGTTTCAGGTTAAATGATTGTAATTCAGAACAATCAGCAAAAATCAGGCCAGAAATTTTAACAATATGACAGCACAATGCCTGGCTTTTGCCAGGCATTGCAGCAGATATGATACGGTAAAAACTCCCGATTATTTCACTATCCTCAGCTTGGCAAAGTTGAGCATGATTTTCTTTACCCCATGTGTGCCAAAGTCTATACTGGCTATACGGTTCTGGGTGCCGCCTTCCAGCGTCATCACTTTACCAAAGCCAAACTTCTGATGCTCTACCTGCATCCCCACCTCTATACCGGAGATATCATCGGGTGCAAAATCGGCAGAGGGTGTATGTGCAGCAGGTGCCGGTGCAGAGAGTTTATCGGCCAGCTTCTTCAATGATGGCATCTTGTCAAACTTGCCCGGCTCGTTGCCAAACATGCTGCCACCGCGCACATTACCCCCTATAGGGCCGCGTGCCGCTACTCCTGTATATGATGCATCCAGGTAGGCTGTCGGTATCTCCTGTATAAAGCGGCTGGGCTCGTTCTGCACCAGACTGCCAAAACGATAACGGCTGTTGGCATACGTAATCCACAGTCTTTCCTTGGCCCGCGTTACGGCTACATAAAACAGGCGCCGCTCCTCTTCCAAGTCATTCCTGTCATACATACTCATAGCGCTGGGAAACAGGTTTTCCTCCAGCCCTACAGAAAATACGCAGGGAAACTCCAGCCCCTTCGCAGCATGTATCGTCATCAGGCGCACTGCATTGGCATCTTCTGCATTCTCCTGGTCGGCATCGGTAAGCAGGGTTATCTGCTGCAGATAGCTACCCAGGCTTTTTTCCAGCAGCTCTCCTTCCTCATCGGGTGTTTCTGTAAATTCCTTTATGGAGTTCAGCAGCTCCTGCACGTTCTCATAGCGGGCTACACCTTCCACACTCTTGTCGTTATAAAGGTCTGCCACCAGCCCGGTCTGTTTGCCTACGGCAAATGCCACATCATATGCATTCTGCTTCTGCAGCATGGTGCGAAAGCTGTTTATCATCAGCACAAATGCATCTGTAGCGCCGCTACGCAGTCCGTCTATTTCGGGGTTGGCTATCACCTCCCAGAAGGTAGTATTCAGCTCATTGGCCCGTATGGTAATGCGGTCTATGGTTGTCTTGCCTATACCCCTTGTAGGATAGTTGATGATACGCTTTATATTCTCCTCATCCTGCGGGTTTACCACTATCCGCAGATAGGCCAGATAGTCCTTTATCTCTTTACGCTGGTAGAACGATGTACCCCCCACCAGCTTGTAAGGAATATTCAGCCTGCGCAGGCTTTCTTCAAATGAGCGGCTCTGTGCATTGGTACGGTACAGTACGGCAAAGTCACCATTGGCATAATGGTTGCGCATCATCTGCTCCTTGATGGCATCTGCCACAAAGCGTCCCTCATCATTATCGGTAGCCGTGCGTGCCAGTATTATTTTATCCCCATCCTTATTGCCGGTCCACAGCTTCTTGGGTATCTGGTTTTTATTGTTCCCTATTACGGTATTGGCCACTTCCAGTATGGTGCGGGTACTACGGTAGTTCTGCTCCAGCTTTATCACTGTGGCATCGTCATAGTCTGTCTGAAACTGGAGTATGTTCTGCACCGTAGCGCCGCGGAAGGAGTAAATACTCTGCGCATCATCACCCACCACACATATATTCTCATGTCTCGCCCCCAGCATTTTAATGATTTCATACTGCGCCACATTCGTATCCTGGTACTCATCTATCAGCACATACTGAAACCGCCCCTGATACTTTGCCAGCGCCTCGGGGAAGTGAGTGAGCAGCACATACATATTGAACAGCAGATCATCAAAGTCCATTGCCCCGTTACGGAAACAGCGCTTTGCATACGCCTCATAGATATCGCCCATGCGCGGGCGGTTGCTACGGGAGTCTTCCTGCTGTATATGCGTATCCTGCTTGTATGCGCCATAGCCCACCAGTGCATTCTTGGCGGCAGATATACGGTTGTATATGTACGATGCCTTGTAGTGCTTATCGTCCAGGTTCATGTCTTTTACAATTCCCTTTATGACGCTCTTCGCATCATCCGTATCATATATGGTAAAGTTGTTGGGGTAGCCCAGCTTCTCGGCATCTGCACGCAGCAGGCGGGCAAATACTGAGTGAAACGTACCTATGTAAAGATTTCTTGCTTCTGTATTTCCCAGCGCTTTCTCCACACGCTCTTTCATCTCGGCCGCAGCCTTGTTGGTAAATGTAAGCGCCAGTATATTGAACGCATCTATACCACTGTTGATAAGGTGGGCTATGCGTGATGTAAGTACTTTTGTCTTTCCGCTGCCCGCACCTGCTACTATCATCAGCGGGCCATTGATATGCAATACAGCAGCCATCTGCTGTTCATTCAATCCCTCTAAATATTTCTGCATGGGGACAAATGTACGGAGCCGCTCACGAACAAAAAGAAGATGGGGAAAAGTTTATATATACAGTACCTGCACATGGTACCTGTAGCGGCTATTGTATGGTTATCTTCCGCACAGCGGCAATGCTGCCGTCACTTCCCATAAGCCGCAGCACATACATACCCTGAGGCATACCGGCAGTGGCTATTACCGTCGATGCGGTCCCTGCCATCTGTTGCTTTATCAGCCTGCCCGTCACATCATAAAGCTGCACCTCTGCTATACCGGTGGCATGTGCCACATGCACTACCCCCTGCACCGGATTAGGAAATACATTTATCTGCTCCTGCCCACTCATAGCATTTACTGCGGTAGTGGCATAGCATACATTAAATGTGATATACGCTGTATCGGTAGGTATTGCTGCATTATTCAGTCGCAGGGTCAGGTAGTAGCAGCCGGGAGTACACGTTATCAGGTCTGTGGCACACGTTATAATGTCTGATACCGTTCCGTATGTGGTAGATATGGCACCTGTAGCCGGCCATAACACCGGCATCTGATAGCAGGCCAGCGGGTCACATATCCCTGTATGCTCCTGCCAGCACGGCGGAAAATCGGTAGCCTGCACACGCCACTCTATGTTTACCGGCGCTCCCGTAGTATTGAAAACGGTATCTGCTACCAGTGAAGAGGCAGACGAGGTAATATATAGCGTATCATGCAGCACGGTAAATGACTGTGCATGCACAGCCCTGCTGGTGCAGCAAAATATGATAACCATGAAAAAACCAGTAATGAAGCGCATAACGGGTATATTTTCAGTAAATGAATCCTACTGCTTGGTAAACTTCTGTGCGGCTACCGCATAGCCATGAGCATCTATCAGCTTCACAAAATAAATGCCCGATGGCAGCTGCTCTATATCCAGGCTGGCCGATGACTCCGATGTCATATATTTTTTCATCTCCCGGCCTATTATACTGTATATACCTATGGCTGCCACACCAGGAATACTGGCATAATATACATTAATGCTCGTAGTAGCAGGATTAGGGAAAAGCACCACAGCATCGTCCTGTGTGCCGCGCGCGGCCTGCATTACGCTTGCCGATGCTTTATCTACTATATATGTCTGTGTAAGTGTCTCAGCAGGACTGAATTTATTGGTAAGCCGCACCTTCAGAAAGTAGGGGCCGGTACCGCTCACAAACATCATATTGCCCTGCAGGTGAAAATCCCCCTCACCCGGTGCATATACCGACTCTCTGTCCCGTGCCGGCCACACATCTCCCGATCCCCAGCAAGACCATGCATCACATATCCCTATCATTTCCATCCAGTCGGCAGGAAAGTTGGTTTCAGATATCCGCCACTGCAGGGTAATGTCTGATGTGGTATGATTGGTAATATTGTTACCGGCAGAAAAAGAGCCGGATGCACTCATGATTACAGTATCATGAGCAGTACTGAAAGACTGGGCAAGGGCAAGGTTGCCTGCAACGACGCTAAAAAGCAGAAATAGATATTTCTTCATAAGCAGGAATTGTAGTGCAATATACCTACTTTAAATCATATAAACTAATAATATAGCATATCCGTACACAGCTCCTCTGTCTTTTTTGTATCTGTAACACAACATAATAATATTATACCTTTTACGTTTTAAGTTACGTATTGGCATAATTTTGACTATCCGCCCATCCGGCACTTTTAAGAAACACCCTCAATACTATAGTATATGCGCCTTCAGATATTTACCTCTTTCTTTCTTGCTCTTATCATTGTCACCGGTTGCAGTAAACGGGCCGATGTATCCTCCACTACCACATCTCCATCATCCTCTACCCGTGGCGGCTCCGGCAATGGCACCATAGCTCCCGGCATGATAACCGCTGCCGAGTGGAATGATGCCGACAACTGGTCTTTCTGGACCAATGCCGTACAGCAGGATGTGTTCAGCTCTATGCCTGCCTACTGGAACATGTATCATAGTAACCGTGTATCTGTAAGTGTGGCAGACAGTGCCGGCAATCCGCAGGCCGATGCCGAAGTAACGCTTGTACTGGCTGGCAATGTCGTATTTACAGCCCGCACAGACAACCGCGGCCTCGCCGAACTCTGGGCAAACCTGTATCAGTCGTCCGCTGCTGCCAACTTTACCGACGCCATGCTGGTGGTAAAAAACAGTGCAGGTGCTACAGTCGCTTCTGTTCCGGCAAAACCATATGCTGACGGCATCAATAAAATTATCGCAACCGTAACGCCGCCACCGGCAAACGTAGAAATAGCGTTTATGGTAGATGCCACAGGCTCTATGGGCGATGAGCTGGAATATCTGAAAACAGAACTACAGGATGTGATAGCCCGCGCAAAGGCGGCAAACCCCGGCACCACTATGCGCACAGGCTCTGTCTTCTACCGCGATCAGGGCGACCAGTATATTACCCGCATCAGCCCGTTTTCAGAAGATATCAATAACACAATGTCATTTATACGGGAGCAGAGTGCAGGCGGCGGTGGCGACTTCCCCGAAGCAGTACATACAGCGCTCTCCCGCTCTGTCAATGAGCTCTCATGGTCTGCCGGTGCCCGCACCCGCCTGCTGTTTCTGGTACTGGATGCGCCACCACATCATGAAGCAGGTGTTATATCAGAGCTGCAGCGTGCTATCACTACTGCAGCCGAAAAGGGAATAAAAATTATTCCGGTTACTGCCAGTGGCATAAATAAGGAAACTGAGTACCTGATGCGGGCAATGGCCCTTAGCACCAATGGCACCTATGTATTCATCACCGATGACAGCGGCATTGGCAACAGCCATCTGGAAGCCACAGTAGGCCAGTATCAGGTAGAGCAGCTCAACGACCTGCTGGTAAGACTCATCAACAAATATGCTAAGTAAATATTAAGCACTAAGGGTAGCAGCTTTTTGCTTTCTATTCCAGATATATTTTAATAGAAGAGTCCAATCCTTCCCTTATATCTTTGTTCACTCTTTATCGTTTGTCAATAACCAGATATCTGATTGTGCTTTAACATGAATATCGCTCAGGTAATGCTATTTGCATGGTTACTTACCATACCTAAACTGAGTTCAGGGCAGGATAAGGAAGGGAGAACTTCTCGTGGAACGAAAAGAAGCAACTATTGCAATGGGACAGGCTGTACACTGAGCTCAGATGACCCCATGCACTTCAACCCATATTATAACGGCCACCTCTGCGAAAATTTCAATCCTGAGCAAATAGATTATAGTGGGGAATATTTAGAATTGGAAACGAAACAGTTCTCAAAAGCCGACAATGTACTTCCACTAATACTAGGCTATGACTTCAGTCATATATGGCCTGCAAATAACACAGAGCAGAATGGTGTTCTTGGCAGAAATTATCGTAGAATACGTATCCATTTTGACAGAGTAGTTGTATCCGATAATCGCGACAGTTACTTAGTAACAGGAGCCTCTAATGTTGCTGGACACATCTGCCACTTCAGTGGAACCATCAGACTGATACAAGCATATTTGAATAACTCCTGCGATAATTCAACTGATCAGAAATGTGGGAACCTTTTTGCTGAGTACCTGTTTTATGAAGACTCATTACAAAATCATAGTGTTTTTTTTAAAGGGATAACAGTTTAAAGGGATAACAGAATGTCTATTCCTTATCGACAGTACTCGTAATTACATTCTGACCGACGAATCAATGTCTGTAGCTGATGGCTATTGGAACAGAACTTTTGTTGGCACATGGACAGAATATAAAACAGGCACAGTAAAAAAGTGTATCTGGGGCGATTACAGACTCCCTTTTACCTTTGATTTTGACTGTGGAGATGGCGAGATGCATGTTTGTGACAAGTACATAAACAACGGCTGGAAAACCTACGGCGACGGCTCAGAAACTATATCAGTTGGAGCTGAAAAGTGGGAGCCGAAAAATAAATGGTGGAAGCAATAGCTCATGCATGCTCATGCCTCTTCTTATAAAAACTGGCACACCTGATAGGCCTCCCGAAAACGGGTGTTAGTATAACATTGTCCGGAATCATCCATTTCCCATATAATGATTTTTGCGAGTCAATGTATAGTTTTAATGCTGGTTTAATTCCTTTATATAGTGTCCATGTCATATCTATTAATTCATGGAGAGGGGTACATCTATTTCAGTTACACAGCAAACAAAACACCAATTTTACCAGTACACTTAATTTCTATAAATAATACTGATACTATCTGGCCTTTTATTCATGCCACCCACACTACACAGGTGATTTTCGTTCCACAAATCACAGTTATCTTCGCGTCGGATTTTTTCACGGGTATATAGGTATCCGCTGACGAATAACTTACAGACATTGACCATGCTACCTGCGACTTCTTTCGTACACCGGATATCAGACTATTACCATAGTATCCCATCGCAGTGGAGCGATTTTATCCATCACTTCCCGCAGTACATTCCGGTAATAGGTGTACTCATCGTTATAGAAAGCCTGCTGTCGGTAGACAATGCAGCTGTACTGGCTACTATGGTTATGGACCTCCCAAAGGAGCAGCGCAACAAGGCCCTCAAATTCGGGGTTATAGGCGCTTATGTGTTCCGGGGTATCTGTCTCATACTGGCGGGGTTTCTTGTCACCATCTGGTGGCTGAAACCACTGGGTGGTTTGTATCTGCTGTATCTGGTATATCAGTGGCGGCGGGGAAAGCAGACAGAAAACAAGGGTGATGACCTGATAGATAAAAAGACCAACTGGCTGTATCGCAATACGGTGGGCGTGCTGGGCACCTTCTGGGCTACAGTGGCCCTGGTAGAGCTTATGGACCTTGCCTTTTCTATAGACAATGTATTTGCAGCGGTAGCCTTTACGCCCAATATCATAGCTATATGGATAGGGGTGTTTATTGGTATACTGGCTATGCGTTTTGTGGCGCAGGGGTTTGTGAGGCTCATGGAGCATTATCCTTTTCTGGAGAGCTGCGCATTTCTTGTCATCGGTATTCTGGGTGTTAAGCTGTTGCTTTCATTTTATACCCACTACTATCCGTGTGCCCCTCTTACGTTGTTTCTGGAAGGCAATCATGAATGTCTCCATGCACAGGGTTCCCCCATTCCTCAGGGTATGCATGAAATAGCAAATGGCGATATTCTTACCTCAATACTTACACTCGGTATCTTTATCCTGCCTATTCTTTCATCACTGCTTTTTAATTATCCCCGCAGGCGCTAGTATAAGAGGTATATTCTTTCCTGTTGACTCTGTTATGCAGCATTGACAGAGCCATCACAGGCACCTTGCCGATTTGCGCTTCTTGCCTATAGCATTGCGTTTTTCTACCTTTTCTATGTATTCCGGAGCCCATGGTATTTTACATGCGGTATCACCTACATCTATCTTCACTTTTCCTATTTCCAATGCAGTCTGTTTTGCCAGTTCACTCAGCTCCGGTACATAGCAGCCCACAGATATTATAAAGCCGTTCATTACATACTTTACTCTGTTGGGGCTTTTTTCTATGGTTTTCTGTACACGCTGCATCAGCTTTTTCAGTTGCTTCATATCCAGCAGTGCATTGTCAGTAATAGCTACCATGTCGCCCAGCGTAGCCCAGCCACTGCATGCTATCCCCACATCAGCCGACTCTATCCACTCCAGTGCCAGCTCCATCCCATGTTTACTTTCTGAGGCTACCCACGGCACAGTATATTCCCGCAGTGGTTGCGAGTTGGCAGTTGCAGCCCAGTGCTGCAGGTCAGCTTTTGTCATTAGCTCAGGCTGTGCCAGCAGCCCTGCCAGATACATAGCATCGTATATGCCGCTGTCATACAGCTCCAGAGATAGCTTATAGCCATCCTTTACCTTCTTCGCTATCTTTTTCAGCTCCTCTATTTTCACGCCATACACCGGCTCCTGTACACCATGTTTCAGAATAGTTTTTCTGTAGGAGTCCAGCCCCATACTTTCCAGTTGGCTCAGTATTTCCTGTGTAGTCATATCGTGTCTATTGATTGATGCTTCTGCTGTTGTTGCGCGGGGGAACGATATCACCCGGCATATTTGCTTTATGAGCGTCCCCGCCTCAGTGCAGTAACAAAATACAGCATACTCAGCACCAGGAATATTATGTTCACAGTATGTGCAAATGGTGGCGCACCTTCAGGCCATACCTGACCAGCAAGTACCATTGCATTCAGTACTATAAGTACGATGACAAATACCTTCCTCATATTACCGCTAAAGTAAATGAAAAAAGACAAATATGTGCCGCCTTGCGTCAGATGATACGTGCCGGGCTGGTAGTGCAGCTCTGATAGGCACCGGGGGTGATACCCTCTATTTTACGGAATACCCGCACAAAGTAATTAACATCGCTGAAACCCGCCAGCATACTGGCCAGCTTTATATTATTGCGCGGGTCGGCCAGTATCTGTTTGGCCAGTTTTACGCGCTCGGTATTGATGTATTCCAGCGGGCTTACGCCACACTGTTCCTTAAACCAGCGGAAGAACATATTGCGGCTCAGATAAGCCTTACGACACAGCACATCTACCGATATCTTTTCTGATATATGCTCGTTAATGTAGCTAAGCACATAATGCAGCCGTGTTTTATTGGTATCATCAGCAGTCTCTGTAGCCACCTGCCGCAGGTGCTGGCACTGTATAAGCCTTATGAGCAGCTCCTTCATGTTCAGGTCTGCAAATATATTTTTGGCTCTGTCGGGACTGCTGCATACACGTATTATCTTATTGATGAGGTCTGATATCTCATAGTCGTTGGCAAAGTGATACTGATCAAACTGTAGTCGCCATGCCTGCTGCTCATCGCGCACACTGTTATAGTATTCGTTCAGATAATTTACAGTATTGTTTACATAGGTTTTATCTACAGAGAGCGCTATGCATTGGGTGGGTGTGGTAGTGCTGGCTTCGGGGAAGTCTATGACCATCGTTTCGCTGGCGGGTAGTATTACTGTTTCGCCGGGCAGGTAGTCAAAGGCCGGGTCATTAAACAGATGCATTACCTTCTTCCCCTGCACCATGCTGGTAATAACCATATCATGAAAGGTAAGCGGTACACGCCATGCCTGCTCATAGCTTTCAAAGATGTTCAGTTCACAGTTCTTAAGGTTATATATGCGCCTGTTCTCTACCAGCGTCTGCAGGTAGCGGGGTTGTGTAAGCGCTATTTTATCCAGTAGTTTTCCCGATGGCATCCTTCCTCATTTTTTAACCATTACAAATTAACCATCTGTATTGAAGGTACGAAAATGCAGGTACGATTGTGCTATAAAAAGGTATGATCCTGAACGGGTTTGTGCCTGAGTATTGGAAACTTGCAATATATCATTTAACTAAAAAACTGCACACAATGAGTACAGCAACAACAGTAAACGCGGCAGCCACAACGGTAGCGCGTCCCGCATTCCGTGCACAGTATGACCATTATATAGGGGGAGAATGGGTAGCTCCGGACAGCGGGGAATACTTTGACAATGTATCTCCCGTAGATGGTAAAGTATTTACCCGTGCGGCCCGCGGCAATGCAAAGGATATAGAAAAGGCTATTGATGCTGCACAGCAGGCCTTCACTACATGGAGCAAAACAGCTGCTGCCACACGTAGCAACATACTGCTGAAGATAGCACAGACTATAGAAGACAATCTGGATTATCTGGCGGCTGTAGAAACTATAGATAACGGAAAGGCGCTGCGCGAAACACTGGCAGCCGACCTCCCGCTTACGGTAGACCACTTCCGCTATTTTGCCGGGGTTATCCGTAGCGAAGAGGGTTCCATCAGTGAGCATGACGAGACTACAGTGAGCATAAACCTGCATGAGCCCATAGGCGTGGTAGGACAGATAATCCCCTGGAATTTCCCACTGCTGATGGCAGCGTGGAAGATAGCTCCGGCACTGGCGGCCGGCTGCTGTGTGGTAGTAAAACCTGCCGAGCAGACACCTACCGGCATTATGTGCCTCATGGAGCTCATAGGTGACATACTGCCTGCCGGTGTGCTGAATGTGGTTACTGGTTTTGGTATAGAGGCCGGTAAGCCGCTGGCACAGTCGCCACGGGTACAGAAGGTAGCCTTTACCGGAGAAACTACTACGGGTCGTCTCATTATGCAGTATGCATCTGAGAATCTCATTCCGGTAACCATGGAGCTGGGTGGTAAAAGTCCCAACATTTTCTTTGAATCTGTAGCCGATGCCGATGATGACTTTTTTGATAAAGCGGTAGAGGGCGCTGTAATGTTTGCGCTCAATCAGGGTGAGGTATGTACCTGCCCCAGCCGCATACTGGTACATGAGAATATCTATGACAGGTTTATGGAAAAGGTGGTGCAGCGCACACGTGCTATAAAGATGGGCAACCCGCTGGATAAGACAGTAATGATGGGTGCACAGGCATCAGAAGACCAGTATAACAAGATACTCAGCTATCTGGATATAGGTAAGCAGGAGGGTGCACAGGTACTTACCGGCGGAGAGGCTTTTCATCAGAACAGTGGCCTGGAGCATGGCTATTATATACAGCCTACTATACTGAAGGGACATAACAAAATGCGTGTGTTTCAGGAAGAGATTTTCGGCCCTGTGACCTGTGTTACAACCTTCAAAACCACAGAGGAGGCAATAGCAATAGCTAATGATACCCTATATGGGCTGGGTGCAGGCGTGTGGACCCGTGATGCACATGAGCTGTATCAGGTACCGCGTGCTATACAGGCAGGTCGTGTATGGGTAAACTGTTATCATGCATATCCGGCACATGCACCATTCGGTGGATATAAGAAGTCAGGTTTTGGCAGGGAAACGCATAAGATGATGCTGAACCACTATCGCCAGACCAAGAATATGCTGATATCTTACAGCAAGAGCAAGCTCGGATTTTTCTGATAGAGAGCGGAGATAGAATAACAGACAGGATATGTGATAAAGGGGGCACCTGTGTTTGTATCAGCATACGCAGAAGCCCCCTTCGAATTAAAACAAACAGGACTTGTATCTGGTCCGCCGCGGCGGATATGAATCCTGCATTCTAACCAAATACTACCAACCAGCCACCTTACCTGAAACAGCACACATAAAAAAAGCCCCTCCATATAGAAGGGGCCTTGTAGCGAGATCGGGAGTTGAACCCGAGACCTCAGGGTTATGAATCCTGCGCTCTAACCGCCTGAGCTACCTCGCCAAAAATATTTTTATTTATAAGAACTAACTTTATTGAACCCAGTCCGCAGCGGCGGATATCAATCCTGCGCTCTAACCGCCTGAGCTACCTCGCCAATTTTTGGACTGCAAAGGTATATAAACATTTGGATTATTCCGTTTGGGTAGCAGGATTTTTTTATCATAGCTATGTATTTTATTATTTCCCCCTATATTTGCTGTAACCTCTGCTGCAGGTACCCTCCCTTCTCTGGCCCTGCAGTACACCTCCGGCGTTTGTCAACTGGTCTTTTTCAACCTGACCTCATAACGCATATACCCGTTTTATAGTGGCATTGCCATAAAATACATTTTTCAATTTTAAAAAAACCATCTGATACCAGATATGGAATATAATACTACGCGCAGCAGAATGCTGATGCCGGAATACGGTCGCAATGTGCAGAAAATGGTAGAATACCTGATTACTGTAGAAGACCGCGAAAAGCGCCTGCGTCAGGCAGAAATAATCATAGAACTGATGGGTACACTGAATCCCCATCTCAAAACTATAGAAGACTATAAGCACAAGCTATGGGACCACCTGTATCAGATGACAGAGTTCCAGCTCGATGTGGACAGCCCTTACCCCTGCCCTACCCCCGAATCTGTATTCAAAAAGCCGGAAGTACTCCCCTACCCTCAGGGTAAAATCAAGCATCGCCATCTGGGCCGCAACCTGCAGGGACTGCTGGACAAAGCCATGAAAGAGACCGACGAAGAAAAACGTTATGGGCTCACACAGGCTGTAGGATATTACATGAAGCTCGCCTATGGCAACTGGCATAAAGAACCCGTACACGACGATATGATAAAGGCCGAACTGGCCGAACTGAGCGGCGGTACACTACGCTACGAAACCGGTGGATACAGGGTACACTTTGACACCAACAGCAGCAACCAGGGCGGTAATAACCGCAACTTCAAGCAGCGTAACAATAACAACAATAATAATAACCGCAACTTTAAAGGCGGTAACCAGGGTGGCCAGCGGGGCAATAATTATGGTGGCAACCCTAACTCTTTTGGCAACAATCAGGGCGGTAATAACTACAACAAAAACCGTAAGTTTAAGAACAAGAACAAACAACAATAATCCTGCCGGCAGTTACGTAGCAGGGGCCGGGCTTCTGCTACGTAACCGCAGCAGAAGCCCGGCGCATATAATTTACACAGAATACCAGTAGCATCAGTAGCACACTATCATTCCCTTCAGGATAGTTGTCATCCGTTTCTATATCAAACCGTACACTCCAGGCAGAAAGTTCAAAGTGCTGCTTCAGTTTTACAATTTCCTGCTTCTGCTCTGTAAACAGACCGTAGTGCCCTTTTAAAAAACCCACCCTTCGTATAGTATAAGATGGCCTGCCCTCATTGCCCGTAATCCTGAGACCAGCCCACGCATGTTTCAGGGAGTAAAGCAGCGTATCATTTTCCATCACCCGTATGGTAGTATCAAAGGTTTTACGTGGCGCTATCTTATATTCCTTTCCTCCGGCGCGTAATACAGCTACCCTCCCCGATAACCAGGAAGTATAATCAAGCCGTCCGGCCTCACGCCCCTGTTCATCCAGTAATAAAAAATGACGGCCAGACTTTCCATTCGCTTTCATCTTCATACACCCGTTATTATTGTCCTATAAAGTTACTGTTTTACTACTCTCTTCCTTTCCTGTTTTCCATTAGCTTTGCAAACCGTTTATCAATAATATATTACAATGCTTACAGCCGCCGGGATACGCAGCCAGTTTCTTGATTTTTTCCGCAGTAAAGGCCACCATATAGTGCCTTCTGCCCCCATAGTAGTTAAGAACGACCCCACCCTGCTTTTTACCAATGCAGGTATGAACCAGTTCAAGGATTATTTTCTGGGAAACCGTACACCCGAGCACAGCCGTATAGCCGATACGCAGAAATGCCTGCGCGTAAGCGGTAAGCATAACGACCTGGAGGAAGTAGGCGTAGATACCTACCACCATACCATGTTCGAGATGCTGGGCAACTGGAGCTTTGGCGATTACTTTAAGCAGGAAGCCATAGCCTGGGGCTGGGAGCTGCTTACAGAAGTATATGGTATTGATAAAGACAAGCTGTATGTAACCGTTTTCGGCGGAGATGAGGCTGAAGGATTGCCAATGGACCAGGAGGCATACGACTTCTGGAAACAGCATGTAACAGAAGACCGCATACTCATGGGCAGCAAAAAGGACAATTTCTGGGAGATGGGCGATACCGGCCCATGTGGTCCCTGCTCAGAGATACATGTCGATTGCCGTACAGAAGACGAGCGGGCAGCCATAGCAGGCAGTACCCTGGTCAATGCCGACCACCCGCAGGTGATAGAGATCTGGAATATTGTGTTCATGCAGTTCAACAGGCTCAAGGATGGCACCCTGGTCCCTCTCCCCTCAAAACATGTAGATACCGGCATGGGTTTTGAAAGGCTGGTGCGTGTGCTCCAGGGCAAACAGAGCAATTATGATACAGATGTATTTGCCGGCACTATAGCTGCTATTGCACGGCTCACCGGCAAGGAATATGGCTACAGTGACAACAAGGCCGATGTGGCTTTCCGTGTCCTGGCCGATCATATACGGGCCATAGGCTTCACCATTGCCGATGGTCAGCTGCCATCCAATACCGGCGCCGGCTATGTTATACGCCGCATACTGCGTCGGGCCGTTCGTTACTACTATTCATACCTTGACTATAAAAAGCCATTACTACATCAGCTTATGCCCGTACTGGCTACGCAGTTTCAGGACGTTTTCCCTGAGCTGCACCTCCAGCTGGACCTCGTGAGCCGTGTGGTAAAAGAAGAAGAAGACGCATTCCTGCGTACCCTTGATAAAGGACTGCGGAAAATAGACGACATTATTACGGATACCAACAGCCGCAATAGCAGCGTTATAGATGGTAAGGCCGTCTTTGAGCTTTACGACACCTATGGCTTCCCCATAGACCTTACCCGCCTCATAGGCAGCGAGCAGGGACTTACTGTAGATGAGGCCGTATTTGATGCAGAGCTGCAGCAGCAGAAGGCCCGCAGCCGGGCGGCTACTGCACTGGATACCGGCGACTGGGTAGTACTGCAGGAAGGTAATGCATCAGCATTTACAGGCTATACCCACACCGAGGCCGATGCCCGCATCATGAAGTACCGTAAGGTAAATGCCAAAGGAAAAGAGTCCTACCAGCTGGTACTGGACCACACACCTTTCTATGCCGAAAGCGGCGGACAGGTAGGCGATACCGGAGAGCTACTCTTCCCCAATGAAACAGTGCAGGTAATGGATACCCGCCGGGAAGACGGTATGATTATACACTTTACCGCCACCCTGCCCGAAAACGTCACAGCACCGCTCACCGCACGCATACACACACAGCGCAGGGCCGCCACTACCATACACCACAGTGCCACACACCTGCTGCATGCCGCACTACGCCAGGTACTGGGCACCCATGTGGCACAGAAGGGCTCGCTGGTCAATGAAGAACATCTCCGTTTCGACTTTTCTCACTTTGCCAAAGTAACCGATGAAGAGCTGCAGCAGATAGAGACTATCGTAAACAATAAGATACGGGAAAATGTGCCCGTAGTCATAAAAGAAATGTCTAAAGACGAAGCCGTAGCCATGGGCGCTATGGCCCTCTTTGGCGAGAAGTATGGCAATGTGGTACGTGTGGTAATTATGGACCCCGCCTACTCCATAGAGCTGTGCGGTGGCACCCACGTAGGCGCTACAGGCCAGCTGGGCTATTTCAAAATAAAGAGCGAGGCAGCAGTAGCAGCAGGTGTGCGCCGTGTGGAAGCTATAAGCGGCCAGGCTGCTGAGGCATATATAAACGGTAAGCTGCAGCTCATAGCCGATATCAATGCACAGCTGCGCAACCCTAAAGACCCGGTAAAAGCCATAGAAAAGCTGCAGGAAGAAAAGAGCCAGCTGGAAAAACATATAGAAGCGCTGGAAGCGCGGCAGCTGGTAGGCATTCGCAATGAGCTGCTTACCAAAGATGAGATTATCAACCAGATATCCTTCATTGGTCAGAAAGTTACCGTCAGCTCGGCCGATGCGCTGAAAAAACTATGTATGGACCTGAAATCCCATCTCAACGACCACGTGATAGTACTCTGTGCCAACATTGATGGAAAAGCCTTTGTAGCAGTGGGTGTGGACGATAAGGTACATGCAGCCCGTGGCCTCGATGCCGGAAAAATCATCAGGGAGCAGGTAGCGCCACTTATAAAAGGTGGCGGCGGCGGCCAGAAATCACTGGCTACTGCCGGCGGACAGGACGTAAGTGGTCTTGCTGCAGTAATAGATAAGGTACGCGGTCTGTTATAAAATATCCCTGCCGATGCGCTCAGTGATGATACCGACGATAGGCCCTTCCGCAACAACGGGCGCAACAGGATTATATGCAAGCTGCTTGCCCGTTTAGTTAAAACTGAATTTGAAAACGGCTCCATACACGGGGCCGTTTTTTGCATCTGGCTGACGGTACATTTTTTAGTAACTGGCAAATAATCCGGCTACTCTGACAGGTTACATATAATAGGAATCATACAGGCAGCGTTTTCTTACTCTGGTGTACCTTTAACTATGTGCTGTTTGTTGGAGGAACCTAATCATAGGCAGAAAACCAGGGGATAAAATGTAGCTTCATTTTTTATTTTCCATACCTATTTAATGAAAAGCATACAAAACTTCATTCTCTATGTTCCGATTCGATTTCAACTAAAGAAATACCCTTTAGACACTTATGCAGTTGGGAAGTTTGGAGAGCGGAACCATAGACGCGTTATTTCGTTTGCACTTTCAATACCTTTC
>Ga0209066_10000091_pt1 | contig 123769 bp, 80 predicted proteins | sample All_14_2_FD_187198 | JGI IMG/M metagenome (GOLD analysis project Ga0209066, IMG submission 187198) | Freshwater microbial communities in response to fracking from Pennsylvania, USA - Allegheny Zone_MetaG_DW_15 (SPAdes) (version 2) ...
CAGCCAGTGTAACGGTAGTACCAACCTGGACAGCACCGGTAGATAACTGTGATGAGGTAATAACCGTAACCTTCACAGCAACGGATGCCTGCGGTAACACAGGCACAGCCACCAAGACCTTCAGTGTTGATGACAATACAGCACCTGTAGTAACAGTACCGGCAGCTGCACTTAACCTGAGCTGTTATGATGCAGCAGCAGTATTGGCATGGGCAGCAACAGCCAGTGCAACAGATAACTGTTCAACCAGTGTAACAGTAGTACCAACATGGACAGCACCGGTAGATAACTGTGATGAGGTAATAACCGTAACCTTCACAGCAACGGATGCATGCGGTAATACAGGAACAGCCACCAAGACCTTCAGTGTTGATGACAATACAGCACCTGTAGTCACAGTACCGGCAGCCGCACTTAACCTGAGTTGCTATGATGCAGCAGCAGTATCAGCATGGGCAGCCACAGCCAGTGCAACGGATAACTGTTCAGCCAGTGTAACGGTAGTACCAACCTGGACAGCACCGGTAGATAACTGTGATGAGGTAATAACCGTAACCTTCACAGCAACGGATGCCTGCGGTAACACAGGCACCGCCACCAAGACCTTCAGTGTTGATGATAATACAGCACCCGTAGTCACAGTACCGGCAGCCGCACTTAACCTGAGTTGCTATGATCCGGCAGCAGTGACAGCATGGGCAGCCACAGCCAGTGCAACGGACAACTGTACAACCAGTGTAACTGTAGTACCAACCTGGACAGCACCGGTAGATAACTGTGATGAGGTAATCACAGTAACCTTCACAGCAACAGATGCCTGCGGTAATACAGGCACAGCCACCAAGACCTTCAGTGTTGATGACAATACAGCACCTGTAGTCACAGTACCGGCAGCTGCACTTAACCTAAGTTGTTATGATGCAGCAGCAGTATCGGCATGGGCAGCTACAGCCAGTGCAACGGACAACTGTACAACCAGTGTAACGGTAGTACCAACCTGGACAGCACCGGTAGATAACTGTGATGAGGTAATAACAGTCACCTTCACAGCAACGGATGCCTGCGGTAACACAGGCACAGCCACCAAGACCTTCAGTGTTGATGACAATACAGCACCGGTAGTCACAGTACCGGCAGCTGCGCTTAACCTGAGCTGTTATGATGCAGCAGCAGTATCGGCATGGGCAGCTACAGCCAGTGCAACAGACAACTGTTCAGCCAGTGTAACGGTAGTACCAACCTGGACAGCACCGGTAGATAACTGTGATGAGGTAATAACCGTAACCTTCACAGCAACGGATGCCTGCGGTAACACAGGAACAGCCACCAAGGCCTTCAGTGTTGATGACAATACAGCACCGGTAGTCACAGTACCGGCAGCCGCACTTAACCTGAGCTGCTATGATGCAGCAGCAGTATCGGCATGGGCAGCAACAGCCAGTGCAACGGATAACTGTTCAACCAGTGTAACGGTAGTACCAACCTGGACAGCACCGGTAGATAACTGTGATGAGGTAATAACCGTAACCTTCACAGCAACGGATGCCTGCGGTAACACAGGCACCGCCACCAAGACCTTCAGTGTTGATGACAATACAGCACCTGTAGTCACAGTACCTTCAGCCGCGCTTAACCTGAGTTGCTATGATGCAGCAGCAGTATCGGCATGGGCAGCCACAGCCAGTGCAACGGATAACTGTTCAGCCAGTGTAACGGTAGTACCAACCTGGACAGCACCGGTAGATAACTGTGATGAGGTAATAACCGTAACCTTCACAGCAACGGATGCCTGCGGTAATACAGGAACAGCCACCAAGACCTTCAGTGTAGATGACAATACAGCTCCTGTAGTTACAGTACCAGCAGCTGCACTTAACCTGAGTTGTTATGATGCAGCAGCAGTATCGGCATGGGCAGCAACAGCCAGTGCAACGGACAACTGTTCAGCCAATGTTACGGTAGTACCAACCTGGACAGCACCGGTAGATAACTGTGATGAGGTAATAACCGTAACCTTCACAGCAACGGATGCCTGCGGTAACACAGGAACAGCCACCAAGGCCTTCAGTGTTGATGACAATACAGCACCGGTAGTCACAGTACCGGCAGCCGCACTTAACCTGAGCTGCTATGATGCAGCAGCAGTATCGGCATGGGCAGCAACAGCCAGTGCAACGGATAACTGTTCAACCAGTGTAACGGTAGTACCAACCTGGACAGCACCGGTAGATAACTGTGATGAGGTAATAACCGTAACCTTCACAGCAACGGATGCCTGCGGTAACACAGGCACCGCCACCAAGACCTTCAGTGTTGATGACAATACAGCACCTGTAGTCACAGTACCTTCAGCCGCGCTTAACCTGAGTTGCTATGATGCAGCAGCAGTATCGGCATGGGCAGCCACAGCCAGTGCAACGGATAACTGTTCAGCCAGTGTAACGGTAGTACCAACCTGGACAGCACCGGTAGATAACTGTGATGAGGTAATAACCGTAACCTTCACAGCAACGGATGCCTGCGGTAATACAGGAACAGCCACCAAGACCTTCAGTGTAGATGACAATACAGCTCCTGTAGTTACAGTACCAGCAGCTGCACTTAACCTGAGTTGTTATGATGCAGCAGCAGTATCGGCATGGGCAGCAACAGCCAGTGCAACGGACAACTGTTCAGCCAATGTTACGGTAGTACCAACCTGGACAGCACCGGTAGATAACTGTGATGAGGTAATAACAGTCACCTTCACAGCAACGGATGCCTGCGGTAACACAGGCACCGCCACCAAGACCTTCAGTGTTGATGACGATACAGCACCTGTTATCAGTGTACCAGCTAATATGACACTTGATAACGATCCAGGTTTATGTGGTGCTCAGGTAACACTGATAGCTACAGCTTACGATGAATGTAGCAGTGTTTCAATTACCAATAATATTACGGGAACAAATAATGCAAGTGGTTTTTATGAAGTTGGGACTACAATAGTTAATTGGACAGCCACTGATGAGTGTGGTAACACTACTTCTTCTCAAACAATAATAACTGTAAACGACGAAGAAGCTCCTAATATTATTTGTCCACTGCATATAACTGTAGATACTGATCCTGATATGTGCGGTGCCTACGTAGAAGTACCAGCTCCTATAGTAAGTGATAACTGCGAGATCCGTTATGTAAGGAATACCTTTAACAATACCGACGATGCATCAGGTTTCTATCCTATTGGTACAACAATCGTATGGTGGACTGTTGTGGATATGGATGGCAATACTGACAACTGCTTCATGAATGTAACAGTTAATGATAACCAGGGACCATCCATCGTTTGTCCTGAAAATATCTCAGTAAGCAATGATCCGGGAACATGCGGAGCTTATGTAACCGTACCTGCTCCTGAAGCAGAAGATAACTGCCCGGGTATAACTGTAGTTAACTCATTCAACGGCACAGCCGATGCTTCAGGCAACTATCCTGTAGGAACAACAACCGTTACATGGACAGTAACCGATGCAAACGGCCATACAGCAACATGTGAAATGACTGTAACTGTTAATGATACAGAATCACCAATCATTATCTGCCCGGGTGACATTGCAACAACCACCGATGCCGGTGTTTGCGGTGCCCAGGTAACAGTACCTCAGCCTGAAGCTTCAGATAACTGCGGTGTTGACCAGATGACCAACGACTTCACTGGCTCAGCCAATGCATCAGGCTTCTATCCTGTAGGAACTACTGTAGTAACATGGACAGTAACCGATGCACATGGCAATACAGCTATCTGTCAGATGAATGTTGTGGTAACTGATAATGAAAACCCAACCATCATTTGTCCTGAGAATATGACAGTAAGTGCTACAGGTGAAAATTGCACAGCCAATGTTACTATACCTGAACCTACAGGTGCTGATAACTGTGGTGTTGCATTCTATACCAATTCAATTAACGGTACAGGTAACGCTTCAGGAGTCTATGAACTTGGTACTACTGAAATTACCTGGACTGTTACCGACATCCATGGTAATGAAGCAACCTGTGTCATGACTGTTACGGTTATTGATGATGTTAACCCGGAGATCACTTGTGTAGGTGAAGTTTCTGCTGTAGCAGGTGAAAACTGCATGGCACAGGTAACAATTCCTGAACCTCAGGTATCAGACAACTGCGGTGGAATAACAGTAATCAACAGCTTCAACAACAGCGGCAATGCCAGCGGCAATTATCCTGTAGGTGTGACTGTGGTTACATGGACTGTTACAGACAATCATGGCAATGTAGCCACCTGCGTTACAACTGTAACTGTATCTGCTCCTCCGGTAGCGGTTGACGACAATGCAACAACCAATATCAATACAGCTGTTACAGTAACTGTCCTTGCAAACGACACCGACTGTGCTAATGACATAGTACCTTCAACAGTGGTAACAGTAACCGGTCCTGCAAACGGAACAGTAGTTGTAAACACTGACGGAACTGTAACCTACACACCGAACAACAACTATACCGGCACTGATACCTTCACTTACAGGGTATGTGACGAAGAAGGTCTCTGCGATGAAGCTGTTGTAAACATTACCATCTCAGGTGAGGTGCTTACCATGACTGCTGTTGATGATTCATACACCACCCTGGAAGGCAACCCTGTTGTAATTACTAACCTTGCTAATGATATCTATCCTGCCGTTGTTGAACCGGTAGTCACATTGCTGACACCTCCATCCAATGGTAACCTTATTATAAACAGCGATATGACGGCTGTCTATACTCCTAATCCCGGATTCGTCGGTACAGATACCTATACTTATACTCTCTCCGATGCCAATAACCTGGTAGCTTCAGTAACTGCACTTACAACTATTGTAGTAACTCCAAACGAGCAACGTGATATTGTAATCTACAATATTATCACACCTGACGGAGACGGACGCAACGACCGCTGGCTTATTGACTATATCGATGAATATCCTGATAACGAAGTTCTTATCTTCAACCGCTGGGGCGACCAACTCCACTACTTCGAAGGCTACGACAACAGCACAGTAGTATGGGATGGCACCAACAGGGCAGGAGATAAGTTACCGGCTGGTACCTATTATTACATCATCAAACTGCGCGACGTCAAGAAAGTCTATACAGGATGGGTAGTGATACATGCGAAAAAGTAACTTAGAGGAACTTAAAAATCAAGACAGAAAGTATAGCAAAACGAATCAAGATAAAGACCAATAAGATGAAAAAGATAGCACTCATAATAACGATGGCCCTGATGGCAATCAGCGGATACGCTCAGAGGGATGCATTATACAGCCAGTTTATGTTCAACAGGCTTGTAATCAACCCGGCCTATTCAGGCAGCAGGGATGCATTAACCCTTACCCTGCTCAACAGGTACCAGTGGGTAGGCTTCGGCGACGGAGCCCCCCGCACCTTCACCTTCAGTGCGCACTCACCCTTAAGGAATGAGAAGATCGCCCTGGGTATGTATGTTTATGCTGACCAGACAGGTCCTTTCAACGACATGGGATTTATGGGCAACTATGCATACCGCATCAGGTTGTTGAATGGTATCCTGTCACTGGGACTCCAGGCTGGTTTTAACCAGGTAAGCGTTAACTGGGATGAAGTTAAGTTCCGTGATTTAGATGATCCTCTTGCTACTGTGCAGCCTAAAACAAGGCTTATGCCTGATGCTAACTTCGGGGTTTACTACTATACCAGGCATTACTACCTGGGAGTATCCTCCAAGCAGTTGTTTGAAAGCCAGTATGGAAAAGTTGACAACAACACCGGCGAAAGCACCTATGCAAAACTGGCAAGGCACTTTTACGGTATGGCAGGAGCAGCAGTGCCCCTTTCAGATAAGATAGTCTTCCGTCCGGGCTTTATGCTCAAGTACACCGACAATGCACCGGTAAACTTCGATATCAATATGAGTTTCCTGTTCAACGACCTTATCTGGCTGGGAGCTTCATACAGGACAAACAGCAATGCCGTAACAAGCAAGAATGCGCTGGTTTATATGGTAGAACTCAATCTTGGCAAGAACTGGAGACTTGGTTATTCATACGACACCTACCTGAGCGACATTAAACTGTACAATGATGGTTCACATGAGATCATGATCTCCTATGAGGCCAATCTCTTTAAACCAAGGGTGCTTACACCGAGGTATTTCTGATGTGTCACTATTCAATCAAGGAGCAAAAAACAAAAAAAAGATGAGAACAATAAACATTATACTGTTGATGCTGGTGATCTTTATCAGTACAGTTAATGGCTATGGCCAGATTCGTAAGGCTGAGCGCTTATACCAGCAGTTCAATTATGCAAAGGCTGCCCCGGTATATGAAAGGATAGTGAACAAGAACAACAAAAACTCTACCCTTGCCCTGCAGCGGTTGGGAGATATAAACCGTCTTTCCAGCCACTTTGCCAAATCAGCCGATTGGTATGAAAAGGCAATAGCAACAGGTAAAGCAAACCCTGAGGTTTATATTAACTATGGACAGGTACTGCGCAGCCTTGGTAAATACGACAAAGCCATCGAGCAGTTTGAAAAATACCAATCAATTAATCCAAAAGACTCACGTGCAGGGATATATGCTGACTACTGCCGGCAGGTCCTGGCTAAGAATGATGCAGCGGAGTTATATGAAGTGATCAACGTTAAAGGTGTAAACTCTGCATATGCTGACTTCTCACCGGTGGTGATGAACGGTAAACTGGTATTCACATCCGACAGAAGCACAAGCACCGGCGGCCGCCGTTATGGATGGACCGGTGCTGATTACCTTGACCTTTATGAGTCAGAAATGCCTGACCTTAAAGACCCGCAGAAAGAACTGTCAAAGAACCCTGAGAAGTTCTCATCAGAGCTCAATATGCCTTTCCACGACGGTCCTGCAACATTTACCGGTGATAATAACACTGTTTGGTTCACCAGGGTGTACAAGAAAATGGGTGAGATTGATTCATCAAGGTTTTATACCAACAGGCTTAAGATCTATTCATCAACCTATGATGGCAAGAAATGGTCAGAACCACAGCCGTTCTACCTTAACAGCGAAGAATACTCAGTAGGGCATCCAGCCATCAGTGCTGATGGCAAGACCCTGTACTTTGTATCAGATATGCCCGGTGGAAATGGTGGCACAGACCTGTATACAGTAGAACTTAAGGATGGCACATGGGGTAACATGAAGAACATGGGTACTGATATCAATACCTTTGGTAATGAAATGTTCCCTTATGTTGACAGCGATGGTAAGTTGTATTTTGCTTCTGATGGATGGCCTGGGTTGGGGAGTCTGGATGTATTTAAGTCAGAGTATAAGGATAGCAAATGGACGAAACCTGAGAATTTAAGAGACCCGGTTAACTCCTCGGCAGATGACTTCGGATTTTATAAAGATAAATCAGGTGCTGCCTTCTTCAGTTCAAACAGGGCTGACGGACAGGGAAGTGATGACATTTATTATGCTGCAGAGATAAAATATGCTGATTCAGTATTTGTATCGGGAATAGTAAAAGATGGCAATACCCTTGAAGTACTTCCTAACTCAACTGTACTGGTATGGAACCAGGAAACAGGCGATGTGTTCGTGCTAAAGACCGACAACAAAGGTGAATATGGCATGATGTTAAAGACTGGCCACAATTATGTGTTCAAGGCTGTAAAGAAAGGCTTTACAACCGACTGCCTCAGTCTTAACCTGCCTCAGTTCATGAGAGAAAACACAAAGAAAAACCGTGATCTTACACTGCTTAAGTTAAAGATAGACGAGAGGTTCCGTATTGAGAATGTATACTACGATTTTGACAAGTACAACATCCGCAGGGATGCATCAGAAGAACTTGACAGGGTAGTTAACTTCCTCAGGCAAAATCCGCAGGTTACAGTAGAGCTGGGCTCACATACCGACAGCAGGGGCAGCTTCCGCTATAACGACAGGTTATCAGAGCGCAGGTCGAACTCAGCAGTGAAGTACATCACCACCAACGGAATTGATAAATCAAGAATCACTGCCAAAGGATATGGTGAATACCAGCTGGTTAATAAGTGTGCTGACGGAGTTGAATGTACTGAACAGGAACACCAGGATAACAGGCGCACTGAGATCAAGATTATTGGATTGCCGGAGCCGGAGCAGGGAGAGAATGTGGAACCGCTGGAAGCACTGAAGAGTGGCCAGAGGCTTAAAATTACCGACCTAAAGAGCGATGTATTCGTGAATTGTACTGACCAGAAAGAAATTTAATTCCTTCCTTCCGCCCCCTTTTTCCTTTTAATACGTTTCCCTGGGAAGCCTTCTTCGGAAGGCTTCCTCTTTTTCATGCTAATGTGGTGACTATTAGAAGGATATCTAATAATCCACATTTCACTAATCCCATCGCAATAAGTATAAATACGTATTGGAATTTCCTGAATGACCCGATAAAAGTAGTATTTTGACGTATTGTGCACCCTAAATACCCACCATATTTTTGTACGCATCGAATTGGATATCATTTCCTGATTGATGAATGAAATTTTTGGGGGAAAATTTCACATCGCAAAAATCAGTCTGATCTCCCGAACCATAGGGACCAATTCAGGGAAACGTAAACAAGCTTAAAATGTCGATTTATTCACACTGCTTTAGAAATGCAGCCTTATACCTGCAACTCCATAATAAGGGTTGCTTTGTCATTGCAATCAAACCAAATCAACATATATCCCCAATCACAATCAGTAAAAAATCTGGCATCTAATAATAGAGAACAATGAAAAACTCTTTACAATTTTCAGGAAAAATTAAATCAGTAGTCGCGATCATCACTTTGATGATGACCATGATTTTGCTGGTACAATCAAATGTTGCCTTTTCCCAGACATCCGGAACAGCAACAGTAATCACACCAACAGGAGGATTCGGGATAGACGGGAATCTTGAGGCCGACAATGGAGTTGGTGACTGGTTGCAGAATAATAATCCTCAAGGTGGTTTTGTATTATATGATGATGCCACTCCGGTAAACCCTATTATGACATTCCATCTTGAAGATGCTTATGCACCTTTTGTTGATGACGTCTTCAAAGGGGGCAAAATTTATGATAATCCCAATAATATGCAATGGGAGAATCAACAAGCCAATGGAAAAAGTGATATGAACCATGGGTTTCTGCATCTTACTAAGGATGTTAATGGAAATGAGTGGGCCATCTTCTCTTCTGACAGGAAAACTGCAACCGGGGTTTCATATCTTGACTTTGAGTTCCTTCAGAAACCAATTAGCCAAAATACAAACGGTACATTTACAAGCCTTGGGACTCAGGGAGGAAGAACTGTAGGTGACTTTGTTGTTTCTGCAACTTTTGGTAACGGAACAACAACTTTCCAGGTATGGACATGGCAGCAAACAAGTCCTGGTGTATTTACTTATGTTCCTTACACTGGCAGTTTGAATGGCATAGCTTACGCTGCAGAGAATCTGACTTCATTAAATGTGCCTCATCTTGCATTTGGACAGCCTACTTATGTGGCCAATACGTTTGTGGAAGGTGCAATGAACATTTCTCAATTTATAGGTGCAGCATTACCTTGTACGAATACTCAGATTTTTACTCTTTTTATAAAGACCAAAACCTCACCTTCCATTGAAGCTACAATTCAGGACTTTATTACTCCAATCCAAATATATTCTCTCACAATTGGTAGTGCTAATGCAGGTTCTGATCAGACATTATGTGATGAAGGTGACTATACAACATTTACTTTAAATGGACAGGCTATCCCGATTACCGGTACAGAGGTTTATTCAACAACATGGTCAGTAGTATCCTTCACCGGAACTCAAGCCCCGGTAATAGCAAATCCATCATCCCTGAATTCAACTGTTAATGTTTACGATGGTACAGCAACCCTGAGATTAACAGTAGTTACAACTATAAATGGAGTAGATTTTTGTACAGTTTCAGATGATGTTGTCCTCAACATAAGTCCTAAACCGGCACCTACATGGGTCAACCCACCGGCAAACATAACTATTTCATGTGCTGATGCTTCTTCAATAGCTCCAACTTATCTCAGCTACTCTAATAATGTAACCGGTCAGTGTAATTTATCAGGATCAGTACTCGGAGTTATTTCAGGAACCTATGATGAATGTGGTGGTGTCTTAACACAAACATGGACATACAACTATCCGCCAAGCGGCGTAATTACATATACACAGACTATCACTGTATTACCTGCACCTCAGGCACAGTTTGCAACAATATCACCTGTTACAATCACATGTAATGAGGCCACAACTTATGCAGCAAGTAATTTATCATACAGCAACGCCGGTTCAGGCGGTTGCTTAATCCAGGGCCAGGTAATTGGCAGCCTTACTGCTAGTTACGATGAGTGTGGTGGTACTATTACACAGAATTGGACATACACAGATGAGTGTGGAAGGACAAGTACACAGACACAGATAATTACTGTATTACCTGCACCTCAGGCACAGTTTGCAACAGTATTACCTGTTACAATCACATGTAATGAGGCTACAACCTATGCTGCAAGTAATTTAACATACAGCAACGCCGGTTCAGGCGGTTGCTTAATCCAGGGTCAGGTTATCGGCAGCCTTAGTGCTAATTATGATGAGTGTGGTGGTACTATTACACAGAATTGGACATATACAGATGAGTGTGGAAGGACAAGCACCCAGACACAGACAATTACTGTATCACCAGCACCTCAGGCACAGTTTGCAGCCGTGGAACCAGTTACTATTACATGTAATGAGGCCATAACTTTTTCAGCAAGTAATTTATCATACAGTAACGCCGGTTCAGGCGGTTGCTTGATCCAGGGCCAGGTAATGGGCAGCCTTACACCTAATTATACAGAGTGTGGTGGTACAATTACACAAAATTGGACATATACAGATGAATGTGGCAGGACAAGCACCCAGACACAGACAATTACTGTATTACCAGCACCACAGGAACAGTTTGCAGCAGTATCACCTGTTACAATTACATGTAATGAGGCCACAACTTTTGCAGCAAGTAATTTATCATACAGTAACGCCGGTTCAGGCGGTTGCTTAATCCAGGGCCAGGTAATGGGCAGTCTTACTGCTAATTACGATGAGTGTGGTGGTACTATTACACAGAATTGGACATATACAGATGAGTGTGGAAGGACAAGCACCCAGACACAGACTATCACTGTATCACCTGCACCAATGGCAGCATTTATTAACCCACCGGCTAATACAACCATTACTTGTGATGCAGCAACTACTTTTGTAGCAACTAACCTTTCATACACCAACGCCGGTTCAGGCGGGTGTTTGATTGCAGGCCAGGTTCTTGGTGTAATCACCGGCACTTATGATGAGTGTGGCGGCACCTTATACGAAACATGGACATTCGCAGATGACTGCGGAAGGCAGATACAGCATGTACAAACTATCACTGTGTCACCTGCACCAATGGCAGCATTTATTAACCCACCGGCAAATACAACCATTACTTGTGATGCAGCAACAACTTTTACAGCCACCAACCTTTCATACACCAACGCCGGTTTAGGCGGATGTTTGATTACAGGTCAGGTTCTTGGAGTAATTACCGGCACTTATGATGAGTGTGGCGGTACCTTATATGAGACATGGACATTCGTTGATGACTGCGGAAGGCAGATACAGCACGTACAGACTATCACTGTATCACCTGCACCAATGGCAGCATTTATTAACCCACCGGTTAATACAACCATCACTTGTGATGCAGCAACTACTTTTGCAGCTACTAACCTTTCATACACCAACGCCGGTTCAGGCGGATGTTTGATTACAGGTCAGGTTCTTGGAGTAATTACCGGCACTTATGATGAGTGTGGCGGTACCTTATATGAAACATGGACATTCGTAGATGACTGCGGAAGGCAGATACAGCATGTACAAACTATTACTGTATCACCTGCACCAATGGCAGCATTTACTAACCCACCGGCTAATACAACCATTACTTGTGATGCAGCAACTACTTTTGCAGCTACTAACCTTTCATACACCAACGCAGGTTTAGTCGGATGTTTGATTTCAGGCCAGGTTCTTGGTGTAATCACCGGCACTTATGATGAGTGTGGCGGTACCTTATATGAAACATGGACATTCTTAGATGACTGCGGAAGGCAGATACAGCATGTACAAACTATCACTGTATTACCTGCACCAATGGCAGCATTTACTAACCCACCGGCTAATACAACCATTACCTGTGATGCAGCAACTACATTTGCAGCTACTAACCTTTCATACACCAACGCCGGTTTAGGCGGATGTTTGATTACAGGCCAGGTTCTTGGTGTAATCACCGGCACTTATGATGAGTGTGGCGGTACCTTATATGAAACATGGACATTCGTAGATGACTGCGGAAGGCAGATACAGCATGTACAGACTATTACTGTATCACCTGCACCACAGGCACAGTTTGCAGCAGTTGAGCCGGTTACAATCACATGCGACCAGGCAACAACTTATGCACCAAGCTATTTAGGATATACCAACAGCGGTTTAGGCGGATGCCTTATCCAGGGTCAGGTAATGGGTGTACTTACACCAGATTATACTGAGTGTGGCGGAATCATTACACAGAGCTGGTCATTTACCGATGACTGCGGCAGGATAAGTACTCAGACACAGATAATTACAGTATTACCTGCACCACAGGCACAGTTTGCAGCAGTTGAGCCGGTTACAATCACATGTGACCAGGCAACAACCTATGCACCAAGCTATTTAGGATATACCAACGCTGGTTTAGGCGGATGCTTAATCCAGGGTCAGGATTTGGGTGAACTTACACCAAATTATACTGAGTGTGGTGGAACCATTACACAGTTCTGGTCATTTACCGATGACTGTGGCAGGATAAGTACACAGACACAGATAATTACCGTATTACCTGCACCACAGGCAGCCTTTGTAAACCCACCGGCTGAAATAACCATTACATGTGATGCAGCAACTACTTTTGCAGCAACTAACCTGGGTTATACCAACAGCGGTTTAGGCGGATGCCTCATCGAAGGCGAGGTTCCCGGAGTAATAAGCGGTACCTACACAGAGTGCGGCGGTACATTATACCAGACATGGACTTTTGAAGATGACTGTGACAGGGTAATCACCTATACACAGACTATCAATGTATCACCCGCTCCGGTTGCAGCATTTGTTAACCCACCGGCTGAAATAACTATTACATGTGATGCAGCAACTACTTTTGCAGCTTCAAACCTTGGTTATACCAACAGCGGTTTAGGCGGATGCCTCATCGAAGGCGAGGTTCTCGGAGTAGTTACCGGCACCTACACAGAGTGCGGCGGTACATTATTCCAGACATGGACTTTTGAAGATGACTGCGACAGGGTAATCACATACACACAGACTATCAATGTATCACCTGCACCGGTTGCAGCATTTGTTAACCCACCGGCTGAAACAACCATTACTTGTGATGCAGCAACTACTTTTGCAGCTTCAAGCCTTGGATATACCAACAGTGGTTTAGGCGGATGCCTCATCGAAGGCGAGGTTCCCGGAGTAATAAGCGGTACCTACACAGAGTGCGGCGGTACATTATACCAGACATGGACATTCACAGATGATTGCCAGAGAGTAATCACTTACACACAGACTATCCATGTTTCTCCTGCACCTCAGGCAGTCTTTGTTAATCCTCCTGCTGATATCACCATTACTTGCGGTGAAGCAACAAGCTTCGCAGTAAGCAGCCTTTCATATTCCAATGCAGGTCTTGGCGGATGTTTAATCAGCGGACAGGTAAACGGAGTACTGAGCGGCAGCTACACTGAATGCGGTGGTACTATGTATCAGACTTGGACATTCACTGACCTCTGCAACAGGACTACTACTTTCGTTCAGACAATCAATGTTACTGCAGCACCACAGGCACAGTTTGCTGCTGTTGAGAACTACAGCATCTCTTGTGAGAATGCAGCTTCTCTGCAGCCTTCTTACCTGGCTTATACCAATAATGCAGTTAACGGATGCTTAATAGCAGGTCAGGTTCTTGGAGTTATCACCGGCAATTACAACAACTGCAACGGTGTCTTAACTCAGACATGGACATTCACTGATAATTGTGGAAGGACAAGCACACAGACCCAGACAATTAACATATACGATAATACAGCACCAACCTTCACAGCACCTGCCAATACAACCATATATACTGATGTGAACTGTAACTACAATGCTTCAGTATCAGTAACTGGTGACGTAACGAATGAAGCTGATAACTGCTCAGTAAACCTTCAGGCAACATACACTGATGTGGTATCTGATGGTATCTGCGAGGGCAGCCATACAATCTACCGTACATGGAGTCTTGTTGATGATTGCGGTAATGCCGCACCTACACAGCTCCAGGTAATCACTGTTCAGGATAACATGGCACCTGTTGTTATAACCGTTGCCGGATCACTTGATGCAACTGTTGAATGCTCCGACCCTGAAGGTCTTGCAGCAGCTCTTGCCCTTGCTCCGACAGCTGATGATAACTGTAGTTCGGAACTTACATTAAATCTTGTAAGTGATGTAACCACTAACAGTCAGCAGTGCGATAATGAATATACAAGGGTTCGCACATGGAACTTTACCGATGATTGCGGTAATGTTAGTGAAAACTTCGTACAGACTATTAATGTAGTCGATAATACCAATCCTTTATGGACTGTTCTCCCAACTGATCTTACTGTTGAGTGTGACGGACAGGGTAATACAAGCCAGTTAAATGCATGGCTTAACACACCTGCAGGAACTGATAACTGCGGTATTGCATCAGTTACCAATAACTATACAACCCTTTCTAATGGTTGTGGTAACACCGGTTCTGCACTGGTAACATTTACACTTACTGATGAGTGCGGTAATGCAGTAACTGCTACAGCAACCTTTAGTATAGTTGATACTGAGAATCCGACTATCAACGTACCAGCAAATCTTGAGGTAGATACTGACCCGGGTGTTTGCGGTGCTCAGATAACCTTAATCGCAACGGGCGGTGATGACTGCGGTGAAGTAACAATTACCAACGACCTCACAGGTTCAGCCAACGCCTCAGGATTCTACAATGCAGGTGTTACCATTATCCAATGGACTGCAACCGATGAGTGTGGCAACACAGTAACTGCACAGACTATGATAACAGTTATTGACGAGGAGCCGCCTATGATTATCTGTCCTCCACACATCACAGTGAACGCTGATGATAAGGAATGCGGTGCCTACGTAGAAGTACCAGCTCCTATAGTAAGTGACAACTGCGAGATCCGCACTGTTACCAATACTTTCACAGGCACTGATGACGCATCAGCCTTCTATCCGATAGGTACAACTATCGTATGGTGGACTGTTGTGGACATGGATGGCAATACTGATAACTGCTTCATGAATGTAACAGTTAATGATAACCAGGGACCTTCTATCGTTTGTCCTGAGAATATCTCAGTAAGCAATGATCCGGGAGAATGCGGAGCTTATGTAACCGTACCTGCTCCTGAAGCAGAAGATAACTGCCCGGGTATAACTGTAGTTAACTCATTCAACGGCACAGCCGATGCTTCAGGTACCTATCCTGTAGGAACAACAACCATTACATGGACAGTAACCGATGCAAACGGCCATACAGCAGAATGCACAATGACTGTAACTGTTAATGATACAGAATCACCAATCATTATCTGCCCGGGTGACATTGCAACAACCACCGATGCCGGTGTTTGCGGCGCCGAGGTAACAGTACCTCAGCCTGAAGCTTCAGATAACTGCGGTGTTGACCAGATGACCAACGACTTCACTGGCTCAGCCAATGCATCAGGCTTCTATCCTGTAGGAACAACAACCGTTACATGGACAGTAACCGATGCACATGGTAATACAGCCATCTGCCAGATGAATGTTGTGGTAACTGATAATGAAAACCCAACCATCATTTGTCCTGAGAATATGACAGTAAGTGCTACAGGTGAAAATTGCACAGCCAATGTTACTATACCTGAACCTACAGGTGCTGATAACTGTGGTGTTGCATTCTATACCAATTCAATTAACGGTACAGGTAACGCTTCAGGAGTCTATGAACTTGGTACTACTGAAATTACCTGGACTGTTACCGACATCCATGGTAATGAAGCAACCTGTGTCATGACTGTTACGGTTATTGATGATGTTAACCCGGAGATCACTTGTGTAGGTGAAGTTTCTGCTGTAGCAGGTGAAAACTGCATGGCACAGGTAACAATTCCTGAACCTCAGGTATCAGACAACTGCGGTGGAATAACAGTAATCAACAGCTTCAACAACAGCGGCAATGCCAGCGGCAATTATCCTGTAGGTGTGACTGTGGTTACATGGACTGTTACAGACAATCATGGCAATGTAGCCACCTGCGTTACAACTGTAACTGTATCTGCTCCTCCGGTAGCGGTTGACGACAATGCAACAACCAATATCAATACAGCTGTTACAGTAACTGTCCTTGCAAACGACACCGACTGTGCTAATGACATAGTACCTTCAACAGTGGTAACAGTAACCGGTCCTGCAAACGGAACAGTAGTTGTAAACACTGACGGAACTGTAACCTACACACCGAACAACAACTATACCGGCACTGATACCTTCACTTACAGGGTATGTGACGAAGAAGGTCTCTGCGATGAAGCTGTTGTAAACATTACCATCTCAGGTGAGGTGCTTACCATGACTGCTGTTGATGATTCATACACCACCCTGGAAGGCAACCCTGTTGTAATTACTAACCTTGCTAATGATATCTATCCTGCCGTTGTTGAACCGGTAGTCACATTGCTGACACCTCCATCCAATGGTAACCTTATTATAAACAGCGATATGACGGCTGTCTATACTCCTAATCCCGGATTCGTCGGTACAGATACCTATACTTATACTCTCTCCGATGCCAATAACCTGGTAGCTTCAGTAACTGCACTTACAACTATTGTAGTAACTCCAAACGAGCAACGTGATATTGTAATCTACAATATTATCACACCTGACGGAGACGGACGCAACGACCGCTGGCTTATTGACTATATCGATGAATATCCTGATAACGAAGTTCTTATCTTCAACCGCTGGGGCGACCAACTCCACTACTTCGAAGGCTACGACAACAGCACAGTAGTATGGGATGGCACCAACAGGGCAGGAGATAAGTTACCGGCTGGTACCTATTATTACATCATCAAACTGCGCGACGTCAAGAAAGTCTATACAGGATGGGTAGTGATACATGCGAAAAAGTAACTTAGAGGAACTTAAAAATCAAGACAGAAAGTATAGCAAAACGAATCAAGATAAAGACCAATAAGATGAAAAAGATAGCACTCATAATAACGATGGCCCTGATGGCAATCAGCGGATACGCTCAGAGGGATGCATTATACAGCCAGTTTATGTTCAACAGGCTTGTAATCAACCCGGCCTATTCAGGCAGCAGGGATGCATTAACCCTTACCCTGCTCAACAGGTACCAGTGGGTAGGCTTCGGCGACGGAGCCCCCCGCACCTTCACCTTCAGTGCGCACTCACCCTTAAGGAATGAGAAGATCGCCCTGGGTATGTATGTTTATGCTGACCAGACAGGTCCTTTCAACGACATGGGATTTATGGGCAACTATGCATACCGCATCAGGTTGTTGAATGGTATCCTGTCACTGGGACTCCAGGCTGGTTTTAACCAGGTAAGCGTTAACTGGGATGAAGTTAAGTTCCGTGATTTAGATGATCCTCTTGCTACTGTGCAGCCTAAAACAAGGCTTATGCCTGATGCTAACTTCGGGGTTTACTACTATACCAGGCATTACTACCTGGGAGTATCCTCCAAGCAGTTGTTTGAAAGCCAGTATGGAAAAGTTGACAACAACACCGGCGAAAGCACCTATGCAAAACTGGCAAGGCACTTTTACGGTATGGCAGGAGCAGCAGTGCCCCTTTCAGATAAGATAGTCTTCCGTCCGGGCTTTATGCTCAAGTACACCGACAATGCACCGGTAAACTTCGATATCAATATGAGTTTCCTGTTCAACGACCTTATCTGGCTGGGAGCTTCATACAGGACAAACAGCAATGCCGTAACAAGCAAGAATGCGCTGGTTTATATGGTAGAACTCAATCTTGGCAAGAACTGGAGACTTGGTTATTCATACGACACCTACCTGAGCGACATTAAACTGTACAATGATGGTTCACATGAGATCATGATCTCCTATGAGGCCAATCTCTTTAAACCAAGGGTGCTTACACCGAGGTATTTCTGATGTGTCACTATTCAATCAAGGAGCAAAAAACAAAAAAAAGATGAGAACAATAAACATTATACTGTTGATGCTGGTGATCTTTATCAGTACAGTTAATGGCTATGGCCAGATTCGTAAGGCTGAGCGCTTATACCAGCAGTTCAATTATGCAAAGGCTGCCCCGGTATATGAAAGGATAGTGAACAAGAACAACAAAAACTCTACCCTTGCCCTGCAGCGGTTGGGAGATATAAACCGTCTTTCCAGCCACTTTGCCAAATCAGCCGATTGGTATGAAAAGGCAATAGCAACAGGTAAAGCAAACCCTGAGGTTTATATTAACTATGGACAGGTACTGCGCAGCCTTGGTAAATACGACAAAGCCATCGAGCAGTTTGAAAAATACCAATCAATTAATCCAAAAGACTCACGTGCAGGGATATATGCTGACTACTGCCGGCAGGTCCTGGCTAAGAATGATGCAGCGGAGTTATATGAAGTGATCAACGTTAAAGGTGTAAACTCTGCATATGCTGACTTCTCACCGGTGGTGATGAACGGTAAACTGGTATTCACATCCGACAGAAGCACAAGCACCGGCGGCCGCCGTTATGGATGGACCGGTGCTGATTACCTTGACCTTTATGAGTCAGAAATGCCTGACCTTAAAGACCCGCAGAAAGAACTGTCAAAGAACCCTGAGAAGTTCTCATCAGAGCTCAATATGCCTTTCCACGACGGTCCTGCAACATTTACCGGTGATAATAACACTGTTTGGTTCACCAGGGTGTACAAGAAAATGGGTGAGATTGATTCATCAAGGTTTTATACCAACAGGCTTAAGATCTATTCATCAACCTATGATGGCAAGAAATGGTCAGAACCACAGCCGTTCTACCTTAACAGCGAAGAATACTCAGTAGGGCATCCAGCCATCAGTGCTGATGGCAAGACCCTGTACTTTGTATCAGATATGCCCGGTGGAAATGGTGGCACAGACCTGTATACAGTAGAACTTAAGGATGGCACATGGGGTAACATGAAGAACATGGGTACTGATATCAATACCTTTGGTAATGAAATGTTCCCTTATGTTGACAGCGATGGTAAGTTGTATTTTGCTTCTGATGGATGGCCTGGGTTGGGGAGTCTGGATGTATTTAAGTCAGAGTATAAGGATAGCAAATGGACGAAACCTGAGAATTTAAGAGACCCGGTTAACTCCTCGGCTGATGACTTCGGATTTTTCAAGGATAAATCAGGTGCTGCTTTCTTCAGTTCAAACAGGGCTGACGGACAGGGAAGTGATGACATTTATTATGCTGCAGAGATAAAATATGCTGATTCAGTATTTGTTTCAGGAATAGTAAAAGATGGCAATACCCTTGAGGTACTTCCTAACTCAACTGTACTGGTATGGAACCAGGAAACGGGCGATGTGTTTGTGCTAAAGACCGACAACAAAGGTGAATATGGCATGATGCTCAAAACCGGCCACAATTATGTGTTCAAGGCTGTGAAGAAAGGCTTTACAACCGACTGCCTGAATCTCAACCTGCCTCAGTTCATGAGAGAAAACACAAAGAAAAACCGCGATCTTATACTGCTTAAGTTAAAGATTGACGAGAAGTTCCGTCTTGAGAATGTATACTACGATTTTGACAAGTATAACATCCGCAGGGATGCATCAGAAGAACTTGACAGGGTAGTTAACTTCCTCAGGCAGAATCCGCAGGTTACAGTAGAGCTGGGCTCACATACCGACAGCAGGGGTAGCTTCCGCTATAACGACAGGTTATCTGAGCGCAGGTCGAACTCAGCAGTGAAGTATATCACCACCAACGGTATTAATAAGTCAAGAATCACTGCCAAAGGTTATGGTGAATACCAGCTGGTTAATAAGTGTGCTGACGGAGTTGAATGTACTGAACAGGAACACCAGGATAACAGGCGCACTGAGATCAAGATAATTGGATTACCGGAGCCGGAACAGGGAGAGAATGTGGAAGCACTGGAAGCACTGAAGAGTGGCCAGAGGCTGAAAATTACCGACCTAAAGAGCGATGTATTTGTGAATTGTACTGACCAGAAAGAGATTTAATTCCTTCCTTCCGCCCCCTTTTTCCTTTTAATACGTTTCCCTGGGAAGCCTTCTTCGGAAGGCTTCCTCTTTTTCATGCCATGTAGTTTTTTAGCGCCTCAGTGATAGCTACATCCAGTTTAGTCTGCATCAGGCCTAAATGATTAATTGCTTTTTCAGGTGAGTAATAATTCCTTAGCGACAGAACCTTTGCGTTTTCCTTGTTCAGGGGCAGGTGAAATCCCATCATATTGGCAAGGGAACCACCTATTCCGAAAAGATAAAGTACTGAATGAGGTACTTTTACCTTCTTCTTACTAACTTTCGACAGCATTTCAACCCTGCTGAAGAATTCGTCATAAGTGAGGTTCTCATTTACAAGCAGGTACCGTTCTCCATTCCTGCCTTTGTCAATGGCATTACATACTGCTTTTGCCACGTCATCCACATAAATAAAATTCCTTCCACCCCGTGGTATCATTAACGGATTGCTCTTTAGAAAAAGCTTAAAAATCTGTGACGAACTTCCTTTGGTAGCATCAAAACCTATCATAAATGAAGGATTGAGTATCACAACCTCCGGATCTCCCTTTTCGGCAACTCTCCTGAAAAGCCGCTCAGCCATCCATTTACTTCTGGCATAACCTGTACTTTTAAACTCAGCTGAAATATCCAATTCCTCGGTTCCCGGCTTCTGCTCATCACCATAACCAATAGTGTTGGCTGAACTGATGTAAATTACCTTTTTTACTTTGTTCGCTATTACAGCCTGCAACAGGTAGTGCGACCCCAATACATTTACCTTATAATATTCCCTGTCAGTGGCAGATTGTGATGTCAGGGCTGCGGTATGGACTATAACATCCATACATTTCGTTGCCCGTTCCATATCATCACGATTTGTGAGATTCCCGTACACATGGAATAATGGAAGTCCATCAAGGTTTCTTGCATCGGCATTATGACGCATCATACCATAAACTGTCTCTCCGCGTGCTATCAGATTGCGTATAATGTAACTTGCAAGAAATCCGTTTGCACCGGTAACAAGTATCTTCATTTTATTTTCTCTTTTCGTTTAAATCCGTTGTTAAATGGTATTCATACATTGGAAGCCTTTGAAACATTTGGCAATATCAATCCTCCGGGCTTTAATTTACCCGATTCATTCCTCATTATGTCAGAAACTACATTCAGCCTGAAACTAAGCGGAACCACCTTCATCAACAGCCAGAACAACTTATTATAAAAGCCGGGCACTATCTGCGATCGTCTCCTTATAAGTCCGTTGATCGCTATGCGGGCAACCTTCTTTGGTGATACCAGTCCTAATCGTGCAATATTGCTCTGGCTCTCAATCCTGCTGGTTACTTCTGCATTTGTTTTCATAGGGCCGGGATGGATAACGCTGACCGAAACACCCGTTCCGCGCAATTCCCTGTTAAGTCCGCGGGAGAAAGAATAAACAAATGACTTTGAGGCCGGATATATAGTTTTATAGGCAATCGGACTGAAGGATGCCATACTTGCGACGTTCAGTATATAGCCTCTTTTATGCGATTTTATCTCATCAAGAAGTAACCGGGTCAGGAATGTCACTGCACGGATATTGATTTGTATTATCAGATCGAGTGACGAGAGGCTGGCTGCCTCGAAAGGGTTTGAACCCCCGATGCCTGCATTGTTTATAAGTATGTTGATCCTGTATTTCGACAGAGCCCACCGGGCTACATCGTATACTGACTGATTTTCCGACAAATCGGTTTCAAAACAATCGATCCGCACACGGTATTTGCTCCTCAGTTCAGCGCATACTTCGGTAAGTCCTTCATTTGGCAACGATACCAGCAATAAATTATGCTTCCTGCCTGCCAATTCTTCCGCCAGTTCTCTTCCAAATCCTTTGCTTGCACCTGTAATCAAAGCGTATGGTGATAAGTACGACATAAAATCTACTTCTTCTTTTTCAACTTTTCTTAACTTTTATGCCTCTCTCACCCCGGATAAGAATCATAATTAAATTCCTATATTTGTAACACAGCAGGTAACTCCTTTGTTTTTCTCTGCTGATGTAAGTGTTTGATAATTACATATGTATGCAGATAAAAATATACCATTATAATAAGTGCAAAAAATCAAGGGCCGGACTCGAATTCCTGAACAAAAAGGGAGCTGAACCTTTAGTGGTCAATTACGTTGAAGAAGGCATTCCTGTAGAAAAACTGAAAGAATTACTTAAGAAGCTGAAATTGCCTGCTGCTGATATGGTGAGGAAGCAGGAAGATTATTATAAGGACACGCTTAAGTATCAGGATATCAATGAGGAAGGGTGGATAAAAATATTATCTGAATACCCTAAGCTCTTGAGAAGGCCGATAGTTGAAATAGGAGATAAAGCTGTGGTGGCTGATCCGCCGGAAGCAGTAAATAAAATACTAACCGCTTAGATAAAAAATCATGAAAACCAGAATTGAGCATGACACAATGGGCAACATTGAAGTGCCCGCCGATAAATACTGGGGAGCACAAACCCAGCGTTCGCTTGAAAACTTTAAAATAGGCGATGGCCGCATGCCTGTTGAAATTATCAGGGCTTTTGCCATCCTTAAAAAAGCTGCAGCTCTCACTAACAATGAACTAGGTGTATTGTCGGCTGAAAAATCCCAGCTTATTGCCAGGGCTTGTGATGAGATTCTTGAGGGTAAACTCGATGATCAGTTCCCGCTTGTGGTATGGCAGACCGGCTCAGGCACACAGTCGAATATGAACGTCAATGAGGTTATATCCAACCGCGCTCATGTGCTGAACGGCGGAGTGTTAGGCGAAGGTAACAGCCCTGTACACCCTAATGATGATGTTAACAAATCACAGTCGTCAAACGACACTTTCCCGACAGCTATGTCGATTGCAGCTTACAAAATGCTGATGGAAACCACCCTGCCGGGTGCAGCCATGCTGCGTGACACACTGAAGCAGAAATCTGACGCATTCAAGGATATCGTGAAAATAGGAAGGACACACCTTATGGATGCTACTCCTCTTACATTGGGCCAGGAGTTTTCAGGATATGTGTCGCAATTAGACCATGGCATTGCAGCCATAAAGAACACATTACCACACCTTGCTGAGCTTGCCCTTGGCGGAACAGCTGTTGGTACCGGTATTAACACTCCGAAAGGCTATTCTGAACTGGTAGCTAAGAAGATTGCAGAGTTGACAGGTTATCCATTTGTTACAGCACCTAATAAATTTGAATCACTGGCAGCCCATGATGCGGTTGTTGAATCATCAGGAGCACTGAAAACACTGGCTGTAAGCCTTATGAAGATCGCCAATGATACAAGGCTCCTTGCTTCAGGCCCACGTTCGGGAATCGGCGAAATTATCCTGCCGGCCAATGAACCCGGGTCATCTATTATGCCGGGCAAGGTAAACCCGACACAAAACGAAGCTCTGAGTATGGTATGTGCCCAGGTTATCGGCTGTGATGCTGCTATTACTGTTGGAGCTACACACGGCCATTTCCAGCTCAATGTATTTAAACCGGTTATTATCTTCAACTTCCTTATGGCTGCAAGGCTTCTGGGCGATGCCTGTGTGTCATTCAACGACAACTGCGCTGTTGGAATCGAAGCTAACCTGCCATTTATCAAGAAGAATCTCGAGAATTCCCTTATGCTGGTTACTTCGCTCAATACACATATTGGTTATGAAAATGCAGCCAAGATTGCCAAGAAGGCACATGCTGAAGGCACTACCCTCAGGGAAGCTGCCATTGAACTCGGACTTGTAACCAATGAACAGTTCGATGAGTGGGTTGATCCCAAAAAAATGATTTAAGTTTTTTCACTTTAAAGGACTAAAAGGGCAGAAATCTTCTGCCCTTTTTTGTTGCTTTTATATTCAGGTTTCAAAGAAGATTTATTGCTATTGTGTTCGCACTTTGTTCGCATTGTGTTCGCATTACCTTCGCATTTAAACGTCAAAAATGCGAACACAATGCGAACACAATGCGAATACAATGCGAACACAATACAAATGAAACCTGAACCAAAATGGAATAATTATTTCATATTTAGGGGTTCTTTCAAGGGGAGACAAAGTCAGCACTATTATGCCATTTCGCTTGGAAACATAATGCTCAATATTGGCAGCAGGGAACCAGCGGTGTGAAATGATCCCTGCTCATGAATCCAGTCATAATTTTGTAAAAATTACTACAAATCCCTTCAGTTTTGAAGCAGCTATTACTTAAGAAATTGAGGAGGATACAAATGAAGTTATTTAGGAAATTACTGATATCAATGGCAGAGTCATTTATCCAACTAATAATGGTACTAAAAAGATTGGTAAAAAAAAGTTTTCAGATTCCTGATATACAAATGACAGGTCTTTATTGCTAAATTTGTACGTCAAAAAGCAAAATTAAATACTATAAAAATTATCAATATTTAATTCTGATGCTATATAATTGAACCGACAGATTACAAGAAAACAGTGAACTATTGTCCGCAATTTTCTGCTATTGCATAGTTCAGATGCAAAATTTCTTAATGAATTTATCATGATCATAATGAAACCAAAGTTACTTCCTATTACTTGTTTATTTCTTCTGTTATTTTTTTCGTTTACACTTTCTGGTGACAGGTCATATATGCAATTGCCGGTGCAAATATGGTCGGTTTTTGCTGGTGACCTTGATCACGATAATGATTCTGATCTTATCACCGGACATCAGGTGGCAATTGGTAAAACCAATAAATCTCTTTCAATTCTAATGAATAATGGTGCAGGGTATTTCTCTGTGAGCGACACCTCTAAGAGCTATTGCGGATATCAGCAAAATATTTTTGCAGTAGACATGGATAATGACACATGGCCTGATATTGTTACTTTCTATAGTGAGAATACAAACGGGATATTCCATAGATTTCTGCGGATCTGGCATAATGTAAATGGAGTGTTTGCCGAAGTTGCCCAGGTTGACTTAAGCACTTCTTCTATACTTGATTGGATAAATCACGGTGACTTCAATGGAGACGGATTAGAAGATATAGTGCTAATGTCTAACACTGATATGAGTTGGGGGGGTGTTTTTAATAATGGTTCATTTAATTTCAGTAGTCCGGTGTATTATTCTTTAACTTATCCTCCGCAGCACATTGAATGCGGTGAAATAAATTCAGATGGGAAAGATGAAATAATTATAAGTGGTGTACCAACAGAGATTTACAGTTATTCAAATGGAGGTTTCTATAGTACGGTACTAGAAAATCTTTATCTTGAAAAAACGATGGTTTGTGATATTGACCATGATTCGGATAATGATATAACAGGCTATGTTTACAATGGGTATCTTCAGGCCTCTCAACTATTTTCTTACATCAACAATAATGGACAATTCAGCAGGTTTACTTCCCTTCAGTTTGATGGTATGGCTTTCGATCAGCTAATGGGCGATTTTAATAATGACAGTCTGCCCGATATTGCTTTTTTGTATAGAGCCCCTGAACCAACACCTGAGAATCCTACCGGGTATGCAAAGAGTCTTGTGTTATATTATAATGATGGAGATTACCAGTTCATTGAACCGGATTCGTTAAAAATATATTACTCAGGTGAAGCCTGGCGTGATTTTGTCAGTGCTGATTTTGATAATAACGGGTATATTGATTTTGCGATTACCAGGTATTTTTCTAACAATTTGCCAAATAGCATGGAATTACTATTCAACGATGGGAATGGCAGTTTCCTGACATTCCCGGTTAATTTTCTTGATAATAATGTTTATGAACCATTGGTGTGCTATCCGACGCCTTTTAGTGAAAGCATAAAAATCAACTTCTATACAACAAATGCTAGCCGGGCTAAATTTCTGATTTATGATGGATCAGGGAAAATTGTCAGAAAAGCAGAGTCAGAAACCATAGCCGGATTAAATGAAATTACCTTAACAGACTTAAACAAGCTTAATAAAGGGGTTTACTTTATTGAATACACTTTGGACAATAAACCGGTTTCTGCAAAAAAGATTATAAAGATCTGATCTCAGCTTAATTACTTATTCAACCTTATTTCAATATGCTGGGCGTGCTTGTAAGATCAACCGGTTGATTTTGGTTATGGTATTGCAGTTTCTTTAACCTCCAAACATAATAATATTTCACCAGTAATTTCTGCCTGTAGACAGGAATGGTATCAGGAGGCAGAATAGTGAAGTCCTTTTCATAATGTGCATGCGGGTCTTCAAAATCGTAGCTTGAAGAAATAAAGTAAGCATCCATGCCTGGTTTAAAGCCTCCCCGGTATTCAGTAATCCATGCATATTTATGGGTTCGCTCAAGGGGAGCCATAGTCAGGACTTTTATGCCGTTGGGCCTGGCAACATAATAGTCAATATTGGCAGCAGGGAACCAGCGGTGTGAAATGATCACTGCCGTTGAATCCATCCTGCCGGTTTTGAGGTCTTCCCTGTAAAGCCGGGTGAATCCTTTATTTAACTGTTTCCAGCCATACATATCGAGGGTAATATCTTTCCAACCTAACCGTTTTCCTGTGTGAGGATCAATTCCTTTATTAAAGATGAGGTTATTGTTGAATTGCAGGAGTGCAAGTACAAGTACAACGGCTGTTATGCTTAAAGCTGATATTACGGCTCTCGGAAATAGTTTATTGAGCTTGCCACAGGTTGTTTTCTGACTTATCCATGCACCCGCAAGCGGAATAAGTGTAACATATGCAGGGCCGGTCCAGTGGGGGAGGGTCGACCTGAACAGGGAGAATCCAAGGAACAGTAGGATGAAAGGAGCAGCAATAAAAAACAGTAAATAACCATAATCATTGGCCAATTGCAGTTTTTTACGCAGTATTGCTACAAGTCCTGTTATGATCAGGATAAACACTACGGGGTTGTTATAAAGCACCTGCCCTGCCAGTTCAGTAAGGAATGCTTTGGGTTTAAACAGGCTTTCAGTAATTTCAACCCTTTCACTGTGGAAAGTAAAGCTTATGAAATCGTTATTGTAGTTCCAGATGATTACGGGCAGGAATGATAACAGTGCTAACAGGACTGCAGCGTATACATACCATTTCCGGAACATTGAAGGTTTATGAAAGAAATAAATTAAAGTGCCGAAAAGAAGGAAAGCTGATGTGTATTTCGATAACAGGGCCATTCCGGCAGATAATCCCGCAAGCAGGAACCATGCCCACTGGTACGTTGACCCTGATGAAGTATTATCGCCCGGATTGGTTTGTGATTCAAGGGAATTAAGAAGGAACAGCACAGTCATAAGCCAGAAGAGCATCTGCGGGCTGTCGGGCATGATAAACGTTCCTGCAATGATAAATCCGTAGAATGAACTTGTGTAAAGAAGGGCAGAGTACCAGCCTGCAGAAGCACCGGCCAGTTTTTTACCTATCAGGTAAATGAGCCATGTATTGAGTGTTCCTGAAACCACAGATGCCAGCCTTATCCAGGTTTCAGTATCAAAATGCAGGTTCAGGGTAAATAACTGAATAAACCAGCCAACCATGGGAGGATGGTCAAAGTGGCTCAGGTCGGGGTATAAAGCATAGTTGATATAGTATACTTCATCATTCCCCAGCTCAATGTAAGAGGCAAAAAATAACCGTAAAAAAGCAGATACCAGCAGTAAAATGCCCAACCGGTATCTGCTTAAAAATTGTGTATCCTTCAGCATTCTCTTTTCAGGGAATATTAAAATACAAGCGTTGCTATACTATGCGGCAGGCTCTTTACAGGCACAGCCTGGCCATCCATCCAGAGGAAATAATCAGTTTCCTTATCTGTCTGGTTCATTACAATTACAACCACTGAACCATCAGGATTAACAAATGCAGTTGAGAGTAACTGGCTCCTGCTTGGGGAAGCAATTATTCTTTTGGCACCCGGTTTTATAAACTTTGAGAAGTGGCCAATGTAATAGTATGAGTTAGTATAAATCAATTCTCCGGTCTTGGTATCACCATGCACAGGGGCAAAGCAGAAGTTGCCCACATGGTTAGGGCCGCCGAATTCATCGAGCAGGATATTCCAGTCGGTCCATGCTTCAGCACCGTTGTTAAAATCATGGATCATTGATTCAGCGTATTCCTCACCGAGTGACCACCTGTTATATTCTGCCGGGTTAAAGCTTTCAGCAGTTCCTTCGGTAAAGATGAGGTGCATGTCAGGGAAAGCTTCCTTAACCTTCCTTACGTTATCAAACATAGGGTCGCCGCCGCTCCAGTCTTCATACCAGTGGAAACCTATTCCCCAGGCATATTTCTTAGTTTCAGGATCGGTAAAGTAAGTCTGTACCCTTTGGTAGATCAGGTCGCGGTTATGATCCCACATAATGATCTTCTTATCCTGTAATCCTGCCTTATGCATGGTAGGTCCGAGGTTCTTAACAAGGAAATTGCGCTCTTCTTCAGCGGTGAAGATGCAGCTTTCCCAGGTTTGTTTGGCCATTGGTTCATTCTGGATAGTGATACCCCATACAGGAATACCTTCTTTTTCCCAGGCGTTAATAAATTTCACAAAGTAATTTGCCCATGGCTGGTAGAATTCAGGCAACAGTTTACCACCCTGCAGCATATTTTTAGTATCCTTCATAAATGCCGGCGGACTCCATGGACTTGCATAGAGTGTCAGGCTTCCGCCTGCCTTTTTCATAGCTTGTTTTACCAGTGGGATACGGTACTGTTTGTCGTGTGCAATGTTAAACGACTTAAGCTCTGCATCGCCTTCGTCCACGTATGTGTAACTGCCGCTTGAGAAATCGCAGCTATGGATATTAACCCTTGCCAGGGTGTAGCCTATTCCTTTTTCTTTATCGTAATAGGCATTCAGCATCTCCTCCTGTTTTTCTTTCGGAAGTTTAGCAAAGGTTTCGGCTGATGCATCGGTGATGGCGCCACCAATGCCGATAAAATCCTGGAATGTTTTTGTGGGGTCAACGAAAACACAAACCTGTGTTTCGAATGGCTGCCCGAATGTCTTAAAAGTCTCAACAGCTGTTTGGGTAAGCCTGTAATCAGTATTTTCAGCCGTGGTGTAGACTGTAACTTTTTTGGTAACCGGAGCGTAGGTTACTGACTTCCTCTGGGCTGAGGCGTTGAGGGTGGTTGCTAACATAAGGATAACAACGACAATAAGTTGCAATTTTTTCATGACTCGTGATTTAAACATGTAAAGTTATTGTTTTTGTTGGTCAGTAAACAATCATGAAGCTATATTGATTAAAACGATTGATTTTAGCATAAAGTACTTGACAACCGGTTGAAAAATGTCATAAATTTCGGCCGATTTCAGACCAAATGGGCGTTTAAGTGTTATTATGGTACACTTTTAATGAACCATGATCTCTGGAATCGGTTATTATCAGTTATTTATTGTAAGAAATGAAGAAAATAGGGCTCAATCAAAAGATTATTGCTCTAACATTTGTTATATGGGCTAATCCTACTTATCTTTGTTATTGCGATTCAAATTCCTGATTTTTATTCTGAGCTATTTAGAATATAGTTAATAAACAATTGAATTTAATCAAAACCAACTAAAAACCATGAAACAAACATTTAAATTAAGCTGGCTCTTATTTGCTCTTCTGGCACTTACAGTCGTCACAGCCTGTAAGAAGGATGATGATGAAGAAAAGAAAGAGGTTATTGCCGGTTTCAAGGCAGAAGCAGATGCTACAAACACCTTGATGTACACCTTTACCAATCAGTCCCAGAATGCTACATCTTATTTGTGGGATTTTGGTGATGGAGAAACATCAACTGAAACTAACCCTGTTCACACTTTTGCTGCCCCAGGTAATTATACCGTAAAACTTACAGCTACCGGAGCAGGAGGATCAAATTCTATTCAAAAACCACTTACAGTTGTTAACGCTAACGAGCTTCTAACAATCCTGACAGGTGGAAGTGAAAAAACATGGAGACTAATTCGCGACGTTAGTACAGGAAGATTTCCTTTGGAAGTAGGTCCTGAAGCTGCTCCGGGAACTATCTGGTGGGCAATGGGTAACGGTAACGATGAACTTGCTAATCGTCCATGTATGTTAAATGATGATTGGATTTTCAAAGCAAACGGTGAGATGGTATTTGATGCTCATGGCGATTATTGGGGTGAAGGCGGTTTATTTGCTGAAGACCTGGCAAATAAATGTAACTCAACTGACGACATGAGAGGTCCAAACAATGAAGATCTATCAGCATGGGGAAATGGTACTCATCAGTGGGCTATAGAAGATGGTAAACTTACTATTACCGGCCTTGGTGCATTTATCGGACTCCAGAAAGTAGCTACTGATTCTGAGGTAACTGCTCCTCAGGAATCTGTAACCTACATTATCAACAAATTATCAGAAGGTACAACTGATACTTTAGCTTTAGAAACAAAATATACTACCGGTGACGGTCAGGCTGCACACTGGAGATTTGTTCTTGTTCATTATGATGATCCAAATGAAGAGCCTCCATTGCCAGGTCCAAAACCATCTGTTGGCTTTACTATTGTTGTAGATGGACTCACAGTTACTACAACAAATACCACAACTGGTGACAATGTAACTTATCTTTGGGATTTTGGTGATGGCCAAACATCAACCGAAGTTAGCCCAGTTCATACATATGCTACTGAAGGTTTCTTCACAATTAAATTAACTGCAACCAATGCCAATGGAAGTTCAGAAGCTTCAAAAACAGCTCTTGTTTCAAATACACAAATTACTGATGCTCTTCTTCAGGGTGGTGCATGGAAAATACGTAATGAGGCAGTATCTATTTTCGTAGGTCCTGGACTCGGCGATCCAAGCTGGTGGCAGGTTCCATACGATGCAATGCAGCCAGGTGGTGACTGGGCTTGTCTGATGAATGATGAGTTCATCTTCAGCGAAGGTGGTGTATATGAATATAAGACCAATGGTGATGCACGCGATGACGGATATAATAATGGTGCCGCAGGATGTTTTACCGATGCAGAACTCGAAGCACGTAACTTCCCATTCCTCTCAGCAGTGCATTCTTACACATTGAATACAAGTGGTGAAAGACCTTATATTGAACTGACCAACGGTCCTTCAATGGCTGCATTCATTGGCTTCTACAAAGGATACTATGGTGGTGAAAACGCCACTAGCTCTACTGTGCCTAACGGTGGTCTGGACACTAACAGGTATGAAGTACTTGGATATGCCAACACCGGAACAAAGGAATATTTATTCCTTACTGTCATAATTAATCTCGAAACTAATGCTACATGGTCTGTGATACTTGAGAGGTAAATCACATTATATTTTAATTTGAAGATCAAGAGTGAGATTTCCAGTATATCTCGCTCTTGATCTTTTTAAACTAACTAAGCAATCATGAGGAGTTTATTGGTTTTAGCGCTGATTTTAGCTGGTCAGTTGGGTTTTACACAAAATGAAACCCTTTATTGGAGTGATGAATTTAATGGAACAGGTGCTCCTGATCCAAAGCACTGGTCGTATGAAACAGGTGCTACCGGTTACGGTAATAATGAAGTGCAGAATTATACCGATCAGCTTACCAATTCCCGCCAGGAAGATGGGAAACTGGTCATTGAAGCAGTAAAGAAGAACGGGGAGTGGACATCTGCAAGATTGATTTCCAAAGACAAATTTGAATTCCAGTATGGTAAAATAGTTTTCAGGGCTAAATTACCTGCCGGTAGTGGCACATGGCCTGCCTTATGGTTACTTGGCCATGATATAGGTGAAGTAGGCTGGCCTGCATCAGGCGAAATAGATGTGCTGGAACATATCGGCAGGAGGCCGGGAGTTGTACAGTGTGCCATGCATACGCCCGAAAGCCACGGAAATACAAAGTATGTAGGTTATACTTCCGTTGAGGATTTTGACAGTGAGTTTCATACCTATGAGGCAAACTGGACAAAGGATAAAATAGAATTCAGTGTAGATGGTAAGATATTCTACACTTTCAGTCCGGGTATTAAAGACAAAGACACATGGCCACTTGATAAGCCTTTCTACATTATAATGAACATTGCCATGGGGGGAAACCTGGGGAGTGACCCTGAATTTGAAACCAACGGACTAAAGAACGGGATAGATCCAAGCCTTCAATCTGTAAGGATGGAGGTAGATTATGTTAGGGTGTATAAAAATTAAACTTAGGATATGAAAAGACTAATTACATTCATTTTATTAACACTGTTCTCACTCAGCGCCTTTTCACAGGGCAGGGTTATAACAGGCACAGTCATGGATGAATCCGGACAGGGTATCCCGGGCGTGACTGTTTTACTGGTTGGCACAACAACCGGTGCAATTACCGACCTTGATGGTAAATACAGTATAAACGCCAATCAGGGAACACTTCGCTTTAGCTTTATTGGTTTTACGACACAGGAAGTTCCCATAGGTGCCCAGAACACCATTAATGTAACCCTGGCTGAGGAAATGACTGAACTCAATGAAGTAGTTGTGATCGGCTATGGAGTTCAACAAAAGAAGGACCTTACTACCGCAGTGGTAACGGTGGATGATGAAACTTTCAGGGACAGGCCTATTACCAGTCCGGTGCAGGCCTTGCAGGGCAAAGCCGCCGGTGTGCAGGTAACACAGCCTTCAGGTAAACCCGGGTCTTCATTGTCAGTCAGGGTAAGGGGTGCTACCTCTGTACTTGCAGGCAATGAGCCATTGTATGTGGTTGACGGATTGCCTACAACTGATATACGCGGGTTAAATCCCAATGATATTGCATCAATGACCGTTCTTAAAGATGCATCCTCTGCAGCCATCTATGGCGCAAGGGCTGCTAACGGTGTGGTGCTTATTACTACAAAAAGGGGTGCAGACGGTAAACCAACTATTGATTTCAATGCATACTATGGGTTATCAAGGATCAGGAAAACCATTGATGTTTTAAGTACGCTTCAGTACAGGACACTCATGGAAGAAATGCAACCAGGTTCTTATGATCCAAGCTGGACTAATTATACCGACTGGAATGAGGAAGTGTTTGGCACAGGCCAGCAGCAGTCATACCAGTTGTCGGTTTCAGGAGGTGATAACAAATCTAAATACTTTGTATCTGGTGGTTATCTTGGTGCCAAAGGTATAATCAGGCCTGCCAGGTACGACAGGTATACCTTCCGTATTAACCTTGATAATGAAATAACCAAGTGGTTAACCATCAACACCAACGTTAATGTGCTTAACCAGTCAACCAAGGACACACCTGACAATTTAAGTTCAGGCAGGGGAGGTGTTATTATGAGTGCACTCAACACTCCTCCTTTCCTTGCGATCTATAACGAAGACAGGACACAGTACGCTGCCAATCCATTCCAGCCATCATGGGAAAACCCGGTAGCATATATGCAGGGAGCTGAGCAGGAAGCTATTGACCGAAGGATTTATGGTACTATTTCCGCTAATGCCCAGATCATGGAAGGCCTCAAGTTTATTTCAAGATATGGATTAGACCTGAATAACCATGAATGGGACTACTATCTCGATCCTTTTATGACAAACTACGGCCGCCAGAACCATGGTATCGGCAGGGCTGATAAATCTAACCGTAATGTTTGGTTGTGGGAAAATACACTTAACTATACAAAACAATTCGGGCAGAGTTCAATTGACGGGCTTGTTGGTAACAGTCTGCAGAAATCCAGGTATACACAGTCATACCTCGAGGGATCAAACTTCCCTTCGGATACCAACGTAAGGACACTTTATGCTGCCAATACCATCACAGGTGGCACATCAGTAGGTGAGTGGACTATTGCTTCTTTCTTTGGAAGGTTAGCATATGATTATGCCGATAAGTACTATGTAACATTCAGTTTGCGTCGTGACGGTTCTTCAAAACTTGCCAACAAATGGGGTACTATGCCGGCTGTTTCAGTGGCATGGAGAATTTCAGGCGAGCCGTTTATGCAGGGTGTTAATCTGATAAACGACCTGAAAATCCGCGGAAGCTGGGGAAGGAATGGTAACCAGGAAGGTATCTCTGATTATGCCAGTTTTGGTTTGATCAACTATTACAGGATCACACCTGAGCCGGGCAAACCTTTGTCAGGACCTGGTAGTGTAAGGGTTACCTATGGTAATCCTGACCTTAAATGGGAAACAACCGAGCAGCAGAATATAGGATTTGACCTCACCATGCTTAATGCAAGAATTGTAGTGGCTTTTGATGCTTACATCAAAAAAACAAAGGATGTGTTGCTTGATGTGAAACTATCAAGTACCTTACCTATCACCAGTATTCAGACTAATGCAGGAGAAATTGAAAACAGGGGATTTGAGTTTGCCATCAGGTCAATCAATTTCGACAATAAGTTCAAGTGGTCAACCGACCTTAACATGAGCTTCAATAAGAATAAAGTAATAACCCTTGAATTTACTGATGTGTATTATTTTGGAAGAATATACAGCAACAACCAGGATGTTTCAGTAATCAGGGAAGGTTATGAACTTGGCTCATTCTTTGGCTATATATCAGAAGGTGTTAATCCTGAAACCGGTGATATCATGTATAAGGACGTAAATGGTAATGGTATATTTGATACCGGCGACCGTACTGTTATAGGAAGCGGACAGCCTGATTTTACTTTCGGTTTAACCAATAATTTCAGCTACGACAAGTTTGATCTTACTCTCTTCTTCCAGGGAAGCTATGGCAATGAAATATACAATGCCACAAGGGTTGACCTTGAAGGTATGTTCGACAGTAAGAATCAATCAACTGCTGTATTAAACAGGTGGACTCCTGAAAACCCGAATACAGACATCCCCCGCGCAAGGATTGGCAATCTTGACAATGTAAGGAATTCATCACGTTTTGTTGAAGATGGTTCATACCTGAGGCTTAAATCAGCCACCCTTTCCTACAGGGTATTACAGAACATCAACTTCATAAAACTCCTGTCAGTTTATGTAACCGGTGAAAACCTGCTCACATTTACCAAATACAGCGGCTTCGATCCTGAAGTAAATGCTTATGGTAACAGTGCTGTTGAGTTGGGTATTGATTACGGTACTTACCCTCAGGCAAGGTCGTTGATATTTGGTGTTAATGTTCAATTTTAAAAAGTAACTAAGATGAAAAGATATATTAAACTTGGTATAATGGCTTTGTGGCTGTTACCCTTGTTATCATGTAATAAGCTGGATGATTTTCTGGATGTTCGTCCGGTAGGCCAGAGTGTAGCCGTTGATAATGCTTCTACTGATTCAGCTGCATATGCAAGTGGTGAAGAAGCTGAAGCTGCATTAGCCGGCCTTTATTCCGAATTCAGGAATGAATACTGGGAACTCGACTATTTCTTCAATGCTGATGCACAGTCAGATAATGCCTATGCAGGTGCTGACAACCCTGCAAACTTCCAGATAGATGAGATGAGGATTGATGCTATCAATTCAAATGTCAGCAGGGACTGGGCTTACCTCTATTCCACCATAGGTAAGGCCAATGAAGTCATCAACAATGTTGACCTTGTTCAGGACCTTGATGCTGACCGTAAGGCCGGAATTAAAGGGGAAGCTGCTTTTATCAGGGCATTCCATTACTTTCAGTTAGTGCAGTTATGGGGCGATGTTCCTTTACAATTGCAGGAGATAAAGACAGTAAGTGTTGAAATCCTTGAAGAGATCTATCCTATTATGTTCCCTGCAAGGGCACCTAAGGAGGAAGTCTTTGCTCAGATTATCTCCGACCTTGAACTGGCAGCCTCAACTGCTCCGGTTAATGCACCTAACAAGGGTTATGTTACCAAAGGTGCTGCCAATGCCATGCTTGCTAAAGTGTACGCTACTATAGAGCCACACGACTGGAATAAGGTGCTGGAGTATACCGCTGCCGTTATGGCAGGGCCTTACAGCCTTCTGCCTGAATACGACCAGTTATGGGATGGTTCTGTTGAGAATTCATCAGAGTCGATCTTCGAGATCAACTATGAAGGAACTTCTTCTTCGGGAAACTGGGGAGTAAATATGTTCATGGGAACTGACTGGAAGAAGTTCAACACACCGTCAAATGACCTGGTTGCAGCTTTTGATGCTGAAGGCGATGAGATAAGGAAGAACGCTTCCATCATGTTTTCTGATGTATCAGGCAAATGGACAGATCCTTACTGGCCATCAAATAATTTTCCGTTTATGAATAAGTACAGGAATCTTACTTCACCAAGCCCGCAGAATTATATCTTCATTCGCCTGGCCGACATTATGTTACTCAGGGCTGAGGCACTTAATGAAACCGGTGATGTGGCAGGTGCTGCTGAACTGGTAAATACTATCAGGGCTCGTGTTGATCTTGCACCAACAACTGCAGGTACCCAGGAGGAGATGCGACTGGCTATTGAAAAAGAACGACGCCTGGAGCTTGCTTTTGAAGGACACCGCTGGTTTGACCTCAAGAGAACAGGACGCGCCATTGAGGTGATGAGTAATGTTAAAGGACCTGACGGAGAAAACCTTAACTATCCTGTTAACGAAAACAGGTTGTTATGGCCTATACCACAGTCGGAACTCGATAATAATACTAAACTGGTACAGAATCCGGGATATTAATAGTATTGAACTATAATTTACTGAAGGAGAGGCAAGTATTAAAATGCTTAATTTTGCCTCTCCTTCTTTATTTACTTTAAAGCTATGAAACTACTAAAAATGATAAAAAACCGCAGGTGGACTAAGATAACCTTATTAATGATTGTAATAATGGCCAGCGTTACCTCCTGCAAGGGAAAGGACGATAACGACCCGGTTATTCCTCCTCCACCCACTGATACAACCGGAGCATTGGTTTACCTTACAAGGGGCGACCAGATTAAGCTGTTTAACAAGGAAGCAAGGATAAAATTCAGGACTGAGAATACCGGCAATTATCCGCTTATCACTATTGATACCGCAGTCAGGTACCAGACTATTGAAGGGTACGGCGCTGCACTCACCGGTTCATCGGCATACCTGCTCAACAGGAAGATGAGTGAAGGTGCCAGGACAAGTTTACTGAAGAACTTATTTGATCCTGCACAGGGTATAGGTATTTCTTACCTGCGGTTAACCATGGGTGCATCTGATTTCTCATTATCTGATTTCAGTTATAATGACCTGCCGGCAGGACAAACAGACTTTGACCTTTCTGAATTCTCCCTCAGCCAGGATACACTTGATGTTATTCCAATGGCAAAAGCAATACTGGCAATCAGTCCTGATATCACAATCCTTGGTTCTCCATGGAGTCCTCCCGCATGGATGAAGACCACCAACAGTATGGTGGGTGGTAAACTCAAGACCGACTGCTACAGTGTATATGGTGATTATTTTGTGAAATATATCCGGGAGATGGGCAACAGGGGAATACCTGTTAAAGCAGTTACCCCGCAGAATGAGCCACTGTATGGTGGTGCAGCTTATCCTTGCATGGATATGCAGGCGGAAGAACAATTAGCATTCATTAAGGATGCCCTTGGCCCTAAGCTGAGAGAAGCAGGCCTTGATACGAAGATCATCATTTACGACCATAACTGGGACCGCCCTGATTATCCTATAACTATATTAAATGATCCTGATGCAAGGCAGTATGTTGAAGGGTCAGGTTTTCATGCTTACGGAGGGTCAGTAAGTGCAATGACCACCGTACATAATGCACATCCTGATAAAGGCCTTTACTTTACAGAGATATCAGGTGGTGCCTGGGCTACCAATTTTTCAGATAACCTGATGTGGAACATGCAGAACATCTTTATTGGTACAGCTAAGAACTGGTCGAAGAATGCACTGCTATGGAATCTTGCCCTTAATGAAGAATACGGCCCAACCAATAATGGCTGCAATAACTGCAGGGGAGTAGTAACCATTAATTCAGGGTCAGGTGCAGTTACCAAGAATGAAGAGTATTACTCACTGGCTCATTTCACCAAGTTTGTAAGGCCCGGGGCTACAAGAATATCGAATAAAATAGCCCAGGGCCTGCCTAATGTTGATGCTGTTGCTTTCCACAATACCGACGGATCAAAAGTGCTTGTAGTAGCCAACTACGGTGATGTATCACAGGTGTTTACTATTAAACAGGGTACCACCTTCATGACCTATACTATAATGCAGAAGTCAGTGGCTACCATAGTCTGGTAAGACAAATGCCCGGATAACCCCGGAAGTTAAAGCTGATAAAATAAAAGAGCCCCGGATTTCCGGGGCTCTTTTTATGTGTTTCAGGAAGCAGAAATCTATTCTTCTTCTTTTTCCTGTTCTTCGTATGCTTTGAGGAGCGCATTCTGAACATCTCCCGGCACCTGCGAATATTCGGCAAACTTGAGAGAGTATGCACCACTACCACTTGTAAGTGAGCTGAGTGCAGTAGAATACCTGTTCATTTCAGCTAAAGGAACCTTTGCTTTAATCTTCTGGTAGTTACCTTCGCTGTCCATACCCATGATAACAGCACGGCGGCCCTGGAGGTCGGTCATGATATCACCCATGCGGTCAGCAGGAACAATAACTTCAACATCGTAGATAGGCTCAAGGATCTTAGGACCTGCATTCTTGAATGCTTCTTTAAATGCATTACGTCCTGCAAGTTTAAATGCAAGTTCGTTTGAGTCTACCGGGTGCATCTTACCGTCGTATACGTTAACAACGATATCACGGGCATAAGAACCTGTGAGCGGGCCTTCTTCCATCTTCTCCATAATACCCTTGAGGATAGCAGGCATGAAGCGGGCATCGATAGAACCACCAACGATACAGTTGTTGAATACAAGTTTACCACCCCATGAAAGCTGGTGCTCTTCTGTACCACGGATAGGGAATTCCTTCTGTGGAGTCATGTCCTCAGCATAAGGCTGGATCAGCATATGAACTTCGCCAAACTGACCTGAACCACCTGACTGTTTCTTATGGCGGTACATAGCTTTAGATGGCTTGGTAATGGTTTCGCGGTAAGGAATACGCGGAGGATAAAACTCGATCATAATCTTTTCGATATTCTCAAGCTGCCATTTTGCAATGTTGAGGTGTAACTCACCCTGGCCGCGCATAATAATCTGTTTCAGTTCTTTTGAGTACTCAACGGTGATGGTTGGGTCAACTTTCTGGAGTTCAGTGAGTGCTGCACCTAACTTCTCATCATCCGACTGGTTCTTTGGCCTGAGCGCCATGCTGATGCGTGGTGCAGGGAAATCAATCGGTTCAATAATATCACCTGAGTTCTTCGGGCTGTTGAGTGTGGTATTAGTCCTGCTACTCTTCAGCTTAATTGTTGCAGCGATATCGCCGGCAACAACTTTCTCAAGCTTTTCACGCTTCTTACCTGCAACAGCAAACAATTGCGGGATACGCTCTTTTGATGCATTGCTTCCATTAACAAGGTCCATTGCTTCGGTAATTTCACCGGCATAAACCTTGAAGAATGAAATCTCACCTAAGTGTTCTTCAATAGAAGTTTTGAAGATAAATGCTGATGTTGGGTCAGCAGGGTTGCAGTTAAGTTCTTTACCTGCATTGTTCTTACGGCCCGGCATTTCATTTGGGGCAGGCAGGTAGCTTACGATGAAGTCCAGTAAACGGTCAACACCAATATTTGGCTTGCCACCGATACACATTACCGGGAACATACCACGCTTAATGATACCAAGTTTTAATCCCTGGATAACTTCAGCTTCGGTAAGGGTGCCGGCCTCAAAGAATTTCTCCATTAAAGCTTCGTCATTCTCAGCTGCTGATTCAATCAGTGCTGCATGCATTTCTTCAGCTTTATCTTTTTCATCTGCAGGAATGTCAAGAACTTCTGCCTTGCCACCACCAGCAGGATATTTCAGCATCTTTTGTGAAAGGACATCAATGATAGCATTGAATCCTAGGCCTTCATTTACAGGATACTGGATGGGAACAACACTGCCACCAAACTGCGCCTTTAACTGACGTACTGTTTCTTCAAAAGAAGAGTTTTCATGTTCAAGATGGTTTACAAGGAAAACTAACGGAGTTTTTGATTTAACTGTCTGCCTCCAGTTTATCTCAGTACCAACCTCAACACCATTCTGTCCGTTGACTACCATCATTGCGGTATCGCAAACATTCAGTGCTGCAACTACCTCGCCGATAAAATCATCGAAACCCGGTGCATCAATAAAGTTGATCTTGTGACCCTTGTGCTCCACGTACATCACTGTAGATGAAACAGAGTTCTGGCGCTCGAGCTCAATCTCACGGTAGTCAGAAGTAGTGTTTTTATCCTCAACTGTTCCACGCCTGTTGATAAGGCCACCTTCAAACAACATCGATTCAGAAAGGGTGGTCTTACCAGTTTTCGCACCTCCAATCAGAACGACATTTCTCAGTTCATTTGTTTTGTAAACCTTCATATTTTTAATTGATTACGTATTTTTTTTAACATGACAGGCCGCAAAGATAAAAAATTATCAGTATCCCGGTAATTAGTTATGAAAGTATGATATCGAATTTAACAAGCCCCATGAATTTCTGCACCCTGTCGAATAACTTATTCTCTTTCAGTTCCTGAAGAGCCTCTGTGCCAAATTTTTCAACAGCAAAGGAAGCCATGGCTGAGCCGAATATTATAGCCCTTTTCATATTCTCAAACGATATATCATTTGTTTTTGCCAGAAAACCTATAAAGCCTCCTGCAAAGGTATCACCGGCCCCGGTAGGGTCAAACACATCTTCCAGTGGCATGGCCGGTGCAAAGAATACTTCATCTTTATCAAACAGCAGTGCACCGTGCTCGCCTTTTTTAATGATGAGGAATTTTGGCCCCATAGCAAGTATCTTTTTGGCTGCTTTTACCAATGAATACTCTCCCGACAACTGCCGTGCTTCTTCATCGTTTATGGTAAGCACATCAATCATGGTGAGTACCTCGAGCAGGTCGTCCAATGCATTGTTCATCCAGAAGTTCATAGTGTCCATAACTATGAGCTTAGGGCGGTAAGGCAACTGCTCAATCACACTCTTTTGAATAGAAGGGGTTAAGTTGCCCAGCATAAGGTATTCACAGTCGTTGTATGATTCAGGTACCTTTGGGTCAAATTCAGCAAGTACGTTGAGGTCAGTTACAAGTGTATCACGGGTGTTCATATCATTACGATACCTGCCTGCCCAGAAGAAAGTTTTGCCTTCAGGAATTCTTTTGATCCCTTTGGTTTCAATACCGCTGGTATTAAGCAGGCTGAGGTAACTTTCAGGGAAATCGCCACCTACAACCGATATTACTTTTACATGATCGTATAACTTTGAGGCTGCCATACTGATATAAGTAGCAGCCCCACCAAGAATTTTATCTGTTTTGCCAAACGGCGTTTCAATGGCATCGAAGGCTACGGTGCCGACTATTACAAGACTCATTTCGGAAATTTTATAAAATAAAGATTCGAGATTCGAGATTCGAAATTCGGGATTAGGGGTTAATCTCAAATTTCGAATCTCAAATCTCAAATCAATTTACCAGCCTGCGTTTTGTGTGAACATACCACCCGACAAGTCAATCTCAGACTGTGGGATAGGCATAAATCCGCGGCTTGCTGCATTAAAGTTAACATCAAACAGCACCTGTTCGCCAACATACTTCGGACCCCTGATACCTGAGTAGGTAAGTTGTGACTGTGCATAGGCAACACCTTTTCTTATCACATCGAAATACCTTAAACCTTCAAGTGAAAGTTCATAACGTCTTTCTTTGTAAATATTCTCTTCAGTTGCAGGAACACTTGGAAGGCCAACCCTCGACCTCACCCTGTCAAGATACTGCTGTGCATTGGGGCTTCCGAGTTCAGCTGCCATAAGCAGTACATCTGAGAAGCGGATAACCCTGCGATTCACTGTACGGTTAAGTTCAAACTGTCCGGCTGCTCCCCAGTGTTCTGCATCAGAGCTGTATTTCTGTGAGAAATAACCGGTGTGCTGGTATCCCTTATCGAGGTTACCATCAAGTTCTTCTTCTCTTAAAACAGTCATGTCATAACGCGGGTCGTCTTTAATATCGTTAACCAGTTTCTGGCTAACCGGAGCAAAACTCCAGCCCCTGTTCCACTTGTTTGAACCGGTTACCCTCGGGCCCTGCATTTGTGCAGCAAGGTTACCATCACCGCCTCTTACATAACCCCAGTCCCACCATGGGAAGTTGTCGCCATAGGAGATTTCGAATACTGACTCAACGCCGAATTCACCTACAAGCTTAAAGTTATCTTCATAATTAGGAAGAAGGTCATGTCCGCTGGTTGCAATCAGTTCATCCAGTTTATTTACAACGTAAGTGCGGTCAACGGTTAAATCACCGGCTTTCAGTTCCTGTCCGTATACACCGTTATAGAATAAATAAACCCTTCCAAGTAATGCCTGGGCAGCCCATTTACTTACCCTGCCTGATTCACTTGGCGGTATTACTGAAGGTAAGTCGGCCATTGCGTCAGTTAGGTCTAATGCAATCTGGTTGTAAACTGCTGAAGGCTCAGCCTGAGGCTGGCTGTATTCAGATGGTCCTTTAATTGTGGCTGTAAGCAGAGGGATATTTTCAAAGAAACTTACCTGTTCAAAGTAGAAGAAAGCCCTTAGGAACTTTGCTTCAGCCTTTAACCTTGTCTTAAATTCATCTGATGCCTCAACACCGTCAATTACTTCCAGCAGTTTATTAGCCCTGTATATACCTTCGTAGTTCTTGATCCAGATGGCATGAAGCAGCACATTATTGGCCGGAATGTTGAAAGTATTCAACTGGTCTTCTTCCATACCGTCGTTGGCGTCAGCACCACCGGCATATGAATCATCTGAAAGCATATCTGATACGGTGACTACCGGTGCCCATGAAACGCCCGGGGTTTCATCATAACCCAGTACATCGTATATAGATACCAGAGCCTGCAATGCCTGCTCTTCTGTTTTATAAAAGGTAGCAGTTACTTCCTGGTCAAGTGGCTTCAGGTCGAGGAAATCATCACTACAACCGGTGAAAAGCAGACCCAGGAATAAAAACTTAGCTATTCTTGATCTTATATTTTGCATTGTTCTTTATTTTTTAGGGTGATTAGAAAGTAATGGTTGTACCGACGCGGAAAGTCCTTGCCTGAGGATAAATACCTCTGTCAATACCCTGGTCGAATGAACTTGCTGCTCCGATTTCAGGATCAGGTCCGGTGTACTTGGTAAGTGTAAGTACATTTTCACCTGATACATATATCCTGAAAGTAGAAGCACTGATCCTGTCGAGGAAACGACGCGGCAGCGTGTAACCAATCTGGATGTTCTTTAAACGTGCAAATGATCCGTCCTCAATATACAGGTCTGAAACCCTGTAGTTCTGGTTAACGTCTGACCATGTAAACCTTGGAACTTCCTGTGAAGGATTCTCAGGTGTCCACCTTTCAAGAATAGCGGTAGTTCTGTTTGTATATCTCAAATCCTGCCTCTGGGCGCCGTTAAAGATATCATTACCATAAGTACCGATAATTAGCATCGAGAAATCAAAATTGCGGTATTCAAGATCAGCGTTGAAACCAAAGGTCCAGTCAGGAGTAGGATTACCAATCATAGTCCTGTCGAATGCGTTGATTACACCATCATTGTTTACGTCAACAAAACGCACATCACCGGGAACTGCTTTTGGCTGTAATATTTCGCCGTTAGGGCCAACGTGCCTGTATATGTCATTATCATCCTGGAAGATACCATCAGTCTGGTAACCGAAGAAATAACCAATCGGCAGGCCTTCCTGTGCACGTGTAACAACACCTGCAACAGCCCATGTGGCACCATTTAACAGCTTCTCATCATTACCGATATAAGTCATTTCATTCTTATTGTAAGAAGCATTGAATCCGACAGAATACCTGAAGGTCTTAATCAGTTGCCTCCAGTTGAGTGCAAACTCAATACCTTTGTTACTTACGCTACCTACATTTGATACAGGAGGCCTGTTACCTACGTGTGCAGGGATAGCCACAGTTTCAAGCAAACCGTTGGTATTCTTTACATAGTAGTCAACGGTTCCGACAAGTTTATTGCCAAAGGCTTCAAAGTCGAGAGCTATGTCAATCTGTTCTGATTCTTCCCACTTGATATCATTGTTTTCAATGTATGCAGGAGAAGCTCCCATGTAACGGGCACCGCCGATGATATAATACCTGCTCCTGTCGATAGTTGAGAGGAACCTGTAGTCACCAATCTCCTGGTTACCGTTAACACCCCATGAAGCCCTGAACTTTAAGTTATTCAGCCAGTCAACTTCCGGGAAGAATGACTCATCACTTACAACCCATGCAACACCTAATGAAGGGAATACACCGTACCGGTTGTTTGCTCCGAATTTAGAGGAACCGTCGCGGCGGATAGTTGCTGTGAGTGAATACCTTGTTTTATAGTCATAAGTAAGACGGCCGAACATAGAGGCGAGGGCTGAATGAGCTGCACCACCATAGATTCTCCTTGTACTTGAAGTATCCTGTGCCAGGTTGAGGTAAATATGGTCAGGGTCAATGATAAGAACGTTTTCATTTGATCCGCCGATATTTTCAAAATTGTACTTACTTGCTGTAGTACCACCAAGTATTGCGAAACTATGGTCGTTGATCTTCTTTGTATAAGAGAGTACATTTTCCCACTGCCAGGTAAAATACCTGTCGATTGACTTATTCACAGTATTGTTCTGTACCCTTAACTGGGCGCCATTGAGGTAATACATGGGTGTGTAGCCGTCGTTCAGGACATAGGCCAGGTCAACGCCAAAGCTGGTATTAAACTTAAGCCCTTTGTAAATATCAAACTCTCCTGTAATAGCTCCTACAACTTTATCAACCCTGGTTTCATGGTTCTGAAGTTCGAGTAAAGCCATTGGGTTAACAACTTCTGCACCAACCCATCTTGAGATTCCATATACGTTACCTGCTTCATCCTTAACAACCGGTTCATCAGAGTATGGCCTTTGTGCAAGGATTTCAGGGTCAGTTTCATACAACGGAGTCAGTGGGTCTAAGTTAAGGGCACTGCTGTATGGGCCGTTGAATGACTGGTTGCTGGCAACACCTCTTCTCACGATATGTGAATAGGCCAGGTTGTTGTTAAAGCGGAACCATTCAGTTACCTTATGGTTTGAATTTAACCTTGCTGATATACGGTCGAACTGTGACTCGTCACCACCAATAATACCCTGCTGTGAGAAATAAGCAAGAGAGGAGTGGTAGGTTGATTTCTCAGTACCGCCTGATACGGAAATTTCGTGGCTCTGGATAGGGGCATTTTTAACAAACATAATATCCTGCCAGTCGGTGTCATATTTAGGAATTTCATTGAGGTCGAAAGGCTCATCAAGACCTGCATTCCTTGCACCTTCATTCTGGATCATCATATATTCACTGGCATTGAGCATATCAAGCTTCTTAGCTACATTCTGGATACCCTTGTAGCCATTGTATGATACATTCATTTTGCCGACTTTACCTGTTTTGGTAGTGATAAGCACAACACCATTGGCAGCCCTTGCACCGTAGATAGCAGCAGAAGCAGCATCCTTGAGTACTTCAATTGACTCAATATCACCGGGGTTAAGGAAGTCAATGCCTCCCATGGCAACACCGTCAACTATGTAAAGAGGACTGGCATTACCTGTTGTACCGGCACCCCTGATACGGATAGTTGGTGCTTCACCCGGCTGTCCTGAAAGGTTGGTTACCTGCACACCGGCAGTCCTTCCCTGCAGTGCTTGCTCAATACGCAGAACAGGGGTAGATGTAATCTCTTCCGATTTAACAGAAGCGATGGCACCTGTTACCACTTTCTTTTTCTGTGTACCGTAACCGATAACAACTATTTCACTGAGGTCGGTTGTTTCAGGATTGAGTGTCACTTTAAGGGTACCCTGGCCGCTAACAGGAATTTCCTGTTTTTTATAGCCAATGAAAGAAATTACCACCGTGGCATTGGGCGACGAAATTGTAAGGCTGAATTTGCCGTCAAGGTCAGTGATACTTCCGTTGGTAGTGTTCTTTTCTACAACGGTTACTCCGGGAAGCCCTGTCCCCGTTTCCCCGTCAAGTACTGTACCGGTAATCCTGTGTGCCTGTGCAAACACAAAGTTTGCGCTGAACATCATTACCAGCAGTAACATTAGGTTTCGAAACGATTTGTTCATGTTTGGTTTTATAGATTGTGTGTGTATTATGATTGATTTTATTCTTTATTGAAATACCCTGATATAGTCAACCTTCATCCGTTGCGGGAATTTGGTGGTGGCATCAGGATACCCCGGCCACCTGCCTCCAACGGCAATGTTAAAGATAAAGAAAAATGGCTGATGAAACTCTGTCATGTGCGAAGGTGTGATGTTTACAACATAGTATTGGTTATCATCAACAAGGTACTTTATAGAGGTCTCATCCCAGATCATGGAGAATACATGGTATTTATCAGCATAGGTGCCTGTGGCAAGCTTTGAACTGCCACCTGTCTGCGCATGTCCGGTATTATCCTCCCAGTGTATTGTCCCATATACCGTGTTTTCCCGGCCGCCGCCACCTATCATTTCCATGATATCATTCTCGCCGCACTTAGGCCAGCCAACACTTGAAATGTTATCGCCCAGCATCCACAATGCCGGCCATATACCCTGCCCCTTTGGCAGAAGAGCCCTGATATCAACCCTTCCGTATTTAAATGATTTTTTGTTCTTTGTTATCATCCTGGTGGAGGTATATGAACTACCCTGGAAACTTTCTTTCCTGGCTTCAATGGTTAAAGTTCCACCTTCTGCCCAGGCATTTTCCCTGCGGTAGTATTGCATTTCATTATTACCCCATCCGCCTGCACCTGTCTCAAAGGTCCAGTAATCAGTATTAATCTGTGTACCGTCGAATTCATCATTCCATACAAGCTGCATACCTGAATATTGCATGGGGGTGGTGTATCCGTTTTCAAGGGGGACTTCTGTGCTTCCTATCGGTATTTCGCTGGTGTATTTAAGGTATTTGCCCGAAGCTCCATAAGCCCTTACTTCAACTTTATGCATCCCTTCCTGGGTGAAAGTATATTCAAACTGGCCTGTTGAATTTGTGGCCACAGGTTCTGTTGCTTCATCTATGTAAAGCCTGTATTCAGTCGTATTTTCTGCGGTGGCAGTAACTATAACAGTAAAGTCATCAGTGTCAGAAACAGTCACTTGCACCGAAAGATTAGCAGGGTCATTATTGCTTTCATTTTCTGTTTTCTTACATGAAACCAGTGAAAGAAAGATAAGGACAAGTGCCAGAGGTTTATAATAAATAGCGAACTTCATATATAAGGTGTTAATTAAAGTCAGAGCTCTGAAAATCAATGCAAAAATATGATATTTCACAAGGGATGCGCACTACTTGAGTAATTTATTTATAAAGTTACTTACTTAAATATAACTCACTCACCGGAATAGCTGAAAGCGAGTACTTTTAGCGGGATATTACCTGTTATTTTGCTATATGCATTATCAGGGGCAGTACTATCCATGCAAAGAGGGTAATCACGATTATGCTTACAATATTCAGTATAAATCCTGCCTTAAGCATATCTTTCATCCTGATAAAACCACTGCCGAAAACTATTGCGTTAGGTGGGGTACCCATTGGCAACATAGCTGCTGCACTGGCTGCAAGAGTCATCGGAATACCCAGCAGCAGCGGGTCAAGATGCAGTGCATCGGCAAGAGCTGCAAGTACCGGTGCCAGTACAATAACCTGGGCAACATTGCTCATTAGTTCACTGAGGAATATTGAAACAACAACTATAACAAGTATCAGCATAAGGTTACCGGTTTGACTGAAGCCTGCAAGCCACTGGCCTATTTGTTCCATCACTCCGACTTTTTCAAGTGATCCTGCCAGTGCAATACCGCCGCCAAAAAGCAACAGAATACCCCAGGCCATCTTTGACGTATCCTCCCAACCCAGAAGCATCCTCACTTTATTATCCTGTCTTTCTCCGCTGGGAGTAGCGAACAGTGCTATGGCGCCCATAATGGCAATCATATTGTCGTCGAGCTTAAACAGTTTTAACTGGTTCACCAAATCCTTGGTAATCCATAACAGGGCTGTAAGCACAAAGATTGTAAGCACCCGTTTTTCAGATACTGACAGTTTTCCAAGTGCCCTTAACTCACTATGGACCAATTCTGAAGCCTGTGAACTCTGCTTAATGCCATTGGGGAAAAGCCATCCGGTGAAAATTAAATACATCAGTGTAACCATAATCAGCACAAGTGGTAAACACAACATCATCCAGTCAATGAACTGCACTGTGTAATTGTATTTCCTTTCAATATAGGCAACAAAAGCAACATTGGGCGGAGTGCCTATAACTGTTGCCATTCCGCCAATATTACTGGCATAGGCAATGACAAGCATCAGCACAAGTGAAAAATTCATCAGTCCCTTCCCCGGTTTTTCATTTTCCTTCATTACCGCTATAACACTTAATGCTATCGGAAACATCATCATGGTGGTAGCAGTATTGCTCAGCCACATACTCAGGAAAGCAGTGGCAATTATAAATCCGAGGATAATCTTGTTTCCGCTGGTTCCTGTGCGTTTAACTATATTCAGCGCAATCCGCTTATGCAGGTTCCATTTCTCTATTGCCAGTCCGATCATAAAGCCGCCCATAAAGAGGAAAATGACAGGGTTGCTGTATGATTTGGCCACTTCTTCAATAGTGCTTATTTTTAATAGTGGAAGAAGCACAAGCGGAATTAAAGCAACCACCGGCATAGGCAGCACTTCAGCTACCCACCAGATCACCATAAGTATAGCAACCGATACCGCTTTATTAGCTTCGGCAGTTAGTTGAAATGGATTAAAAATGAATGATAGTTAGGCTATTAGTATACCAAAGGCAAACAATAACCAGTATTGGTACTTCCTAAACCACGGCATCATAGGCTGCAGGATATATGCTTTGCAGCTAATTTATTAAAATAAGTGCTTCACAGTGACATTGTATACGTCAAAAGCATAATTTTACCCTGTCAATCAATTGGCTATGAAACTCTTTACCAATAACGTATTTAAATATACTCTCTTAGTTCTCTTTTGCTTTTCAGGACAATATTCTTTTTCTCAGACGTATGATATAATCAGCAATTGGGATGGGATTACCCAGGACTGGATACTTTACGGCCAATCGGCTGAGGTTGTCAGTAACCCTGCCCCTGATGCCACCAACTTCTCAGCACACTGTTACAAGGTCGTAACTGTTGAGAGCCAGTGGGACAATATCAGCTATACCATGCCTGCACCTGCAAATTTCGACCATTGTTATAAGTACCGCCTGAAAGTACTCGCTCCCATGAGTGGTGGCGATGTAACCTTTAAATTCCAGAATGAAAACAATAGTTTCTGGCAGGAAATAACCAAAACACCTGTTCCGGGACAATGGACAGAACTTGAATTTGACTTCTCCGGCCTTGAATACAACAATCTCACAACCATGGTGATATTCTATGATTTCCATGGAACAGTGCCCGGTATCACATGGTACCTTGACGATATAGTAGCAGTAATACCTGATCCCCAGCCGGTGGAGTCAAATCTTCCGATTGTAGTGATCAATACCTTTGATGTATTTATTCCCGATAATCCAAAGATTGATGCTTCTATGGGCATAATAGATAATGGCCCCGGCATGGTAAATCACCTTACTGACCCGTTTAACGGTTATTATGGCAGGATCGGTATTGAAACACGCGGCCACTCTACCCAGATGTTCCCCAAGAAGTCGTTTAGTGTTGAAACCCGCAACAGTGTGGGGCAGGACCTTGATGTTTCACTTCTTGGTATGCCTGCTGAAAGTGACTGGATACTATATGCCCCTTACACCGACAAATCAATGATGCGGAATAATGTATCCTATGAACTTGGCCGCAGCATGGATGATATCTACTGTACACGCACTGCCTATTGTGAGCTGGTAATTAACGGCGACTATAAAGGTGTGTATGTACTGATGGAAAAGATAAAGAAAGGAGAGGAACGCCTCGATATTGCCACCCTTAAGCCCGATGAAGTAAGCGGTGAGGATGTTACCGGGGGTTATATCCTGGCTGTTGACTGGCTTCCGGATGATTTTGTTTACAATGCTGACGGCTGGAAATCTGAAGTAAAACCACCTTATAATAACACCATCAAGCCAACCTTCCAGTATTTTTATCCTGAAAGAGACAAAATTGTCGATCCCCAGCGGTATTATATCAGGAGCTACTTCACCAGTGCTGAGAATGCCCTTGTATCTTCCAGCTTTACCAATCCGGAAACAGGCTACCATAAGTATTTCGACGTTCCGTCGTTTGTTGACCTCATGATCATGAGCGAGTTATCGAAAGACGTCGACAAATACCGCCTCAGCCAGTACTTCTATAAAGAGAAAGATAATGTAGGCGGTAAAATCTTTGCAGGCCCTATCTGGGATTTTAACCTCGGATATGGAAATGTTGATTACTGGAGTATTGGCATACAGACCAGCGGTTATGTGTTTAATGATATCCAGACATGGGACTTTAGTATTATGTACTGGTGGAAGCGGTTGATGGAAGATCCGTATTATAAAGACCTTACAAAGACACGGTGGACTTACCTCAGGGAAAGAAGCTTTTCACCCGAAGCCATCAATGCACTTATTGATTCACTTGCCGGTACACTCAGTGATGCACAGGCACGTAACTATGAGCGCTGGCCGATACTTGGCACCTATGTATGGCCAAACTATAACTGGTATAACAACGACTACAGCGATGAGGTGGCTTATTTCAGGAACTTCATTAACACCCGTGCCTCCTGGCTTGATTATAATCTTCCCGGGAAGGTGCTTAACCCGTCGGTAAACATCGCAGCACAGGGTAATACTATAACACTTACTGTTGTTGGCGACCGTTTCAGGAACAGGGCACTTAAACCGGAGTACTTTATTGTCAACAATGCCCCGCCTGAAATCTATCTTCAGTCGGTGGAATACATAAATACTACCGAATGCCTGCTTACTTTAAGTGGCAGTGTTACTTCCTATGGCAATCTTTCGGTAACAGTCCTTGAAAAAGCAATTAACACCTGGAATGATGTAACCAGCCACATCCTGGCTGCTGCAGGTGTTAACGACAACCTTTCGCTCAGCAACAAGATTACTCTATACAATAGCCAGCATGAATTGTCAGTGCGCTGCACTAAACCGGAACTGTTACCACAAACAGCCATTATAGTGAGCATCAGCGGAAGCACGGTTGGTGAATACACTCTTATGAAGGATTATGAAAATATCATACGCCATGATCTAAAACCAGGTATGTATTTGTTAGTATTCCAATCAGCCGGCGGCAAAGAGGCATTTAAGTTTACTGTTGTCCGTTAACATGGTATTTTATCTAATTTTGCCGTGCTTTAAATTGTAACAATGCCAACTACGTTATTCCCCCACACCTTTGAATTCTGCACGCTGGCCAGCGGAAGCAGCGGTAACTGCCATTACTTCGGCTCAGGGGAAGAGGGAATACTGGTAGATGCAGGCATCAGTGCAAGGAGAATAAGGAAATCACTCGATGAGATAGGCACCGGCATCCAGCGTATTAAAGCGGTTTTTATCACCCACGACCATATCGACCATATCAGTGCCCTCACCCGGCTTACCAAACATCATAAAATACCTGTTTATTGTACTGAAGGCACCTGGAAAGGTATCCTGCGCAACAGGGCCACCTTTGATGTTGACCAGTCGATGTACAATGAAATCAGGCCTTTTAAAAGGTATCTTGCCGGAGGTTTTGCAGTGGAGGCATTCCCTACATCACACGATGCCCATGGTTCGGTTGGTTATCATATTTCGAACAATATCAAAAGCATAACCGTAGCAACTGACCTCGGGTATATCTGTGATAATACGGCTAAATACCTGAAGCAGTGCAATGCCATGGTAATAGAATCAAACTACGATGAAAACATGCTGTTGTTCGGCTCCTATCCACAGCAACTCAAGCAACGTATCCACGGGCCCACGGGACATTTGTGCAACAGCCATACCTCGGGCTTTATTGCCGATAACTACCATAAAGGGATATCACACATTGTACTCGGCCATCTGAGTGCCGAGAACAACACTCCGGCAAAGGCACTTGAAACCCTGCACCAGGCACTCGAAACCAAAGGAATAGCCCTCAATGGCACCATTATAAAGGCCCTTGCCCGCGGTGAAAGGTCGGAGCTTTATAATCTCGACTAAAAAATCAAAAAAAATCTTCAGGCACTCTTGTTTATTTAGAAATAAGCTGTAATTTTGCAGTCCGATTTACGATAAATCATACTCCTCCTTAGCTCAGTTGGTCAGAGCATCTGACTGTTAATCAGAGGGTCGCTGGTTCAAGTCCAGCAGGGGGAGCAGAAAAAGCCGCTTTTTAGCGGCTTTTTTTATTCGACTCTTTAGCTCAGTTGGTCAGAGCATCCCGACTATGTCGGGAGGGTCGCTGGTTCAAGTCCAGCAGGGGGAGCAAGAAAAGCCGCTTTTTGCGGCTTTTTTTATTTTACCTGGTTGATGATACCTTAGCTCAGTTGGTCAGAGCATCCCGACTATGTCGGGAGAGAGTTGACATCCATTCGTCTTTTAATTCATTTTGTTGGTCCCGCGGAGAAGGCAAGAAATTCATTCCACTTACGAATATATTGACCCCATTGTTCCTTCACAAGTTTTTCCATTTCAGCAGAGCGTTGATGCTCAAACGTCTTATATGTTTTCTCTGTCTGAATTTTGGATAAAAGATTTTCTGATGTTTGATCAAAATCATGCAGTGATAGCTGGGAATAGATCTTTTTTATAGTATAAAAAGGATCTGCAAGTAGTTCATCATAGGAAATCTCAACCAGATTTTCTTGTGGAATCAAGTGCTTATCAGCTTCGTATTGATCCATGAGTTGTAAGAAGTGGTTAATAATAAGGGTCTGAAGTTCATTATCAGTTAAACGCTGAACGCTGTAGTATTTAAGTATTGCTCTATTCCACATATTCAATGTGGAGAAAAAGATATCGTAAGGGTTGCGATAGATGAAAATGAATTTTGCCTGAGGGAACATCTCCAGGAGCAACCTGACACGTGCTAAGTTAGGCGGGCTTTTTAGCACCAGTTGTTTCCCTGGATTTTTGAATGAAATGTATTTAAGCGTATTAGCATATTCTCTTTTCCAGCCTGAGAGAAATTTTTTATCCGAAAATTGAAGTTTGAGGTTTAACCAGTCTCCCCACTTTCCTGGAAAGATCATACCCCAGTATGCTGAATAGGCAGATGCTTTATTCATCAGAAAATCATCTTCTTCATCGGCCTCCAGGAGTTGTAAAACACTGTCATGAAAAAACGGATTCTGAATTTTAAAATAGTTTATTACATGTTGCAGGCGCTCCGGCATTTTCTTCCCAAAAAGGAGATTAGTATTGGGAAATAAAGCATCGTAATATGTCAGATAACCAAAACGTGAATCACTTGTCAAGAGCTTATGTAATAGAGAAGTTCCACTTCTGTAATGCCCAAGAATAAAAACCGGGTTTTTTAGAACGACAGTATTCTGAATACGGCGATTGAATAATAGCCATTGTACAAAAGCAAGAGGTAAAGTTGGTATAATCTGCAGGTAGTAGACTGGTAGCATAGCCAAGCCTCTCAGAGAAACTCCTCCTGAAATGAAAAGTCTTCGGGTAAATTCAAACAGTGAGAAATTGATAATCGGAATCCTGCTCATTGTGTAAGCCCATTTAGACTAACCTTGAAAACCTGACATTTGAATACGGGAAGTCAACTCCCATTGCAAAAAATACAAATAACCCGCTTATAGTTGCTACTAAAAGAGTTTCCCAGTTAAAACCCGGGTTAAGTTGAGGGTATGTTACCGGTATCATCGTCATAATAATTCCGGTAAGGATTGAAATAATGGCAGTCCATTGGTACAAGTGTAATCCGCCAAATACCGGTGTTTGAACTTCACCCCTGTATGCTTCTTCAACAAATCGCCCCAAACTGGTAAGTATCAGGTACAAGCCAAAGATCAAAGCCGGAGAATATCCCCTGTTCCAAAGGTTTAACAAGAAAAATCCAAGCACTGTCAGCCATAATATCGCATAAAGCTGTGTCGGATGAACAAGCTCTCCTTTAAGTCCTGAAATATTACAAACCCTTGATCGTGGATGGAAATAACGAATACCGATTACCGGATTATCAGTTTTCCGCCCATGACAACATCCATTAACAAGGCAACGAAATCTTCCTATAGCCTGAGTCCAGGGCATGACTACTGAGACCACTCCTAAAATCACCCATGCATTGAGTCCAATAAGCCATACTGCCAGACTGCCAAAAATAATTCCCACAATTCCACCATAATAACCAAATGGTCTCTTTAGTTTAGCAGAACCCTCAATAATTTGTGCCCACAGAGCCGCGCAGATGTTTACAATAAACACAAAAACCAGAAGGGCCACGGCATATTCACTGCCCGCAAGCGTACCTGCTATCATAACACCAAGAAAAGCACCAAAACCAACATAAAAGCCATGGTTTATAATACGAACATATCCTATAATCCATTCCTTCCATGAATTGGCAATTTTTTCAGAGGTGTTTCTGAGGAAAATCCAGATTTTTAAATAATGTGATGCAACCAGATAAATTACAACTGAAGTAAAGAAACCCGTTAGGATTGACGTGCTGTTTATTAGTTGAATAAACATTAAACTAAAACCAATTATGATCAGAAAGAAACTCAATCTGGTTGACTGACGGAGCAGACTTCTTAAAGAAATGAGGATCAAAAAAACCGGGACAATATAAAGGACATTACCTTCTGAGGGTAAATACTGTGCTCCTGTTCCCGGATATAGAAAAGCGACAAAAGCAGAGATTGACAATCCAATGAAGCTCGTGATCTCCCAATCCCTGAGATTATCTTTCTTGTCAAGCATGAACGGAATTACGAACAGGTAAATGAAAGTCAGAAATGATAATTTTTGCAGGGAGGTAGCTTGAAGGGGCAAAACTTCAAAGGATGATGGTGACATTCCAATCATCTTGCTTATCATGAAATTACTCAGGATCAGGTATGCTACCACCCATAAAGATGCAGGCAACTTTTCGCGGAATTCAGCCACTGCAGACTTGCTTTCCGGATAATCCAGCACTGTCCTGATGTGCTGACCGGGAAACCTCTTTTTAAGGTCAAGGGCTTCATAACCCAATACGAGTGCAACCATACCTAAAATAGTTAAAGGCGCTACCATCCATATTCCGCTATTTGATCCTGTAAACAAGAAATAACCGGTCATCATCAACCCGAATCCCCAGTATATAGGATGCCGGAATAACCTGTAAGGACCCTGGATTACAAAAACCGGCGGTGGATAGGCATTCATTGGCAAGCCTTTTCCATAAAACTGCAAAGCAAACATGCCCCATAACATAAGTGCCCCTCCAAGGAACATAAAAACCGTTCCGGCCAAGGTTGACTGGATGACCGGCAGGGCAATTATACTTTCAGTATACTCAGCCCATACCACAATCAGGGCTGGGAGCAGCACTATGAATATGATTGAGTATATGAATTTACCTGCTAATTGTCTTAAGTTTATCATTTTCTGATCCCCCTGAATTAAAGTTTACAAGTTCATGGATGGCCATACCTTTTGAGAGCAGGTTGCCATCTGCATATAATTCAGCTCTGCTTAGCCATTTACACTCATCGGCCATAAGAAAACCCAGTGGCATGCTTTTATGGAAATTGGGAATGTATCGGATAATCTTACCCACTACCGACTGAATTTTTTTCTCAGATTCAAGTAAAACACCACGGTCAAGGTTTAAAGATATGTTTGTATCCAGAATCTCGATTTTTCCATCTTCAATGCAACAATTACCTATTTTTTCACCATTCAGCCATAGCCATTGTTTCTTTTCTGTTCTTCTGAGTTCAATCCAGACAATCTTATTATTTTCAGAGACAAACCGCCCCCAACGCAGTTCATCCATTGGAATTTTCCATGGGGGTGCAGTAAGTATCAATTGTTCAGCATATCCTTCTCCGGCTATTCTTTCATTATTGATTAAAAGGTCCACTTTAGAAGCTGGTTGGTAGCATTTCCAATCAAGGTATCCTTCAGGTGATTCAAATAATCTGGCCTGAATCATTGAAGCCTCAGACTTCCACGTCCCTGATATTCTGAAACCGGGGTCTTTCCATGTGATGATTCCATCATTCAGTACGGGCATTTTTACCTGACTGAACCGTGACTTGAGCTTTACTCCCGAATCAGGGTCGTATTTTAACCAACTTGTGTAACCAATGGTTATACCGTACCATCTAAGTTTTGCAGCATAAAAAATCATTGCCTCTCCATGATCACCTGTGAAATCAAGAAACCATTTACTGAGATGAAAAATCCCATACTGTTCATTTAGTGTTCCATCGGCCATACATCTTTCTTTAGGATTTTTTGCTTTGTGTGATTTGTTGCAGGAATATTCTCCTGGCCGGGTTTTCATAAACAATACGGAATACAAGTCTTTCGAGAAGAGAAAATTTGCCTTGTTGCAGATTCAGCCGATGCTCATCCAACAAAGATAAACCCTCTCTGGCATGATGATCAAGCCAGGCATACACATTGGGAGAATGTTCTTTTTTCAGCTCATCGATGGTTATACCAAACAAATTGCAATCTTCCTGAGGAATGTTAATATATCCTGCAGCAACATCCTCTTTAAAATCTTCTATATCATATTGATACCTTGCAGCTTTACCCAGTGGTTCAAGTAAGGAATACTTTTCAGGATCATCGTTGAAAATTTTAAGGGTAGCACGGATGGTACCTCTGATATCAAGTAAATGGAAATGCCACGTCAGTTCTTCATTTGGAAAAATAATCCATTTGTTTCTCCTTTGCGCATCAAAGAGTAAGGACTTAAGGATATCACTTGTTTCTTCCGTGAAGTCTTTCTTAAATTTCACAGATAACCCGAAACAGTGAAGCATAAGAAAGTCAACTTCATCCTCCGGATTTACAGGATTTTGGGAAAATGATATCTTTTTAGAGATATAATCACTTTCATTCAGGCAATTTGCCGGCAGGATTGCATCACCATCAACTATATCATCCAGGTAACGCATTAGTACATAATATGATTCAAGGAATTCTCCCCTGAGAGGAGCAAATGCAACGTACTTAAAAAACCGCAGATACCGGAGGAATGACCTGTATTTCCATCCCCGGGTACTCAGCATATGCTGAAATATCCTTTGTTTCATTAATTTAGCCTGATTCCCAGGTCTCATAGAGCATTTTGTGTTGGTCACTATATCCAAAGTTAATTGATTAATTCCTTATGTGAAGAAGGATTAAGAACATTTCTCACTGCCGATGCCAAAATCTTGCAAATAGAACTAAAAATTAATTACATTTGATGTAAATGTATTATATATGGTTACCCCTTTTAATAAATATATAGTGATAAAATCTTATCAAAAATGAAGCAAAAGGTACTTCTACTCACGCTGATGTTGTCTGTTCTCCTGCACGGAACTTCACAGACGCTGACTTTTACAAGTTCATACCATAATCAACATGTTGATTTGAATGCAGTGATTATCAACAATTTGATTAAGAATTGTGATACTGTGCTGGTTTGGCCTGATACAATTCTCAACCTTGATGCCCTTGGTATAGAGGAAAACTTTACACTTAAACCGGCTTTTGAAGTTTTTCAAAACACTCCAAATCCGGTTTATGGAAATACCAGCATCCAAGTGAGCATCCCTTTTATTTCAGATACTAAAATAATTATATCAGAGATCTCAGGTAAGATCATTAAGGTAATCGACAGAAAGCTGAATCGCGGTATTCATAATTTTGATCTGAGCCCGGGTCAGTACAGTACCCTTATTTTTACCGTATTAATCGGAAATAGTAAAAAGAGCATAAAAATAGTTTCTGCAATCAAATCAGGAGATGACTTCAGGATTGAGTACAAAGGTTTTAGTTTATTTGATAGTAATTTTAAATCAGTAAATGAAAACGTATTTACTTTCAGTGATGGAGATCTGCTTGAATTTACAGGGTTATATAATAATCAAAGTGTGAAGTTATATGACTCTCCGGATAAGGATTCAACCTACAATTTTCAGTTTGCATCTATGGAAGTTTTAGCTGTGTTTTCTTACCAAATTGATCCGCAGAATCCATTGAAAGTATATTTTACAAACCATTCCCAAAACGCTGATACGTATCAATGGAATTTTGGCGACGGAATGTTTTCAACTGAAGAGAATCCAATCCATATTTATCCGGGGCCTGGAAACTATGTAGTAACATTAACAGCAAGCAATAGCAGCGGTACTGACTTTATGGATGTCATGATGGAAATAGAAGATCCCGGGTTTATTAATGAAATCCTCACTGGAGGATCTCAAAAGACCTGGAAATTGATAAGGGATGTTTCTACTGGCAGGTATCCGCTGCAAGTGGGTCCACTTGAGCCATATTCAATATGGTGGGCATTCGGCCTGCAGGAAGGCCTTTGGCAAAGGCCGTGTATGCTCAATGATGAATGGACATTTAAAGTGAATGGAGATATGTATTTTGAGGATAACGGAGACTACTGGGCAGAGGGAAGTATTTATCCTGATGATATTGATGATGCATGCAATTCTTCAGAGACAATGATCAATTTTGAGGGTACAGATGTTTCAGCCTGGAGTAGTGGCAATCATCAATGGTCTAGTAGCCAGGCTAATCTGTTGACGGTTACAGGCTACGGAGCATATCTTGGATTATGTAAGGCCGCGACAAATGAAGAAGTGATCGTTCCACAGCAATCGGTGACATACCAGATTATTAAGATTACAGAGGGCAGTACCGATACTTTAATAGTCCAGGCAAATTTCACTACTGATGAAGAAAATACCGGCTTACTGGCGATTTGTATTGGTGCATTATGATAATCCTGCTGATGAACCTCCGATACCCGGACCTGAACCACAGGCAGCATTCAGTTATCAAAAGAATGGTAATACTGTAATATTTACTAACGAGTCGGTTATGGCTCAGGAGTATTTATGGGATTTTGGTGATGGGACAACTTCATCAGAAGTGAACCCAATACACACATTTGCCCAAGGTTACTATAATGTTTCATTAATAGCCATAAATGATTATGGCATGAATGAGGTGATTAAATTGTTGCTTATTGGATCTACACCCGTGACAGATGAGATATTGCAAGGTAATGCATGGAAAATAAGAAATGCACCAGATGTTATTTTTGTCGGGCCGGAGTTAGGAAGCAGTGCATGGTGGAGTGTTCCGTATGAAAACCTCCAACCAGGAGGAAGCTGGAACTGTATTATGGATGATGAATTTATATTTGGACAGGGGGGCTCGTACGAATACTTAACCAATGGATCCGCCTATAACGATGGTTACGCATGGTCACCTCAGGGTTGTTACTCTGACACTGAACTATATTCAATGGGATTCCCATTTATGTCGGCACTTCATTCATATGTGCTGGTAACTGAAGGTGACCTTCAGCATATAATCTTTACTAACGGACCGTCACAGGCCGCCTTTATAGGGTTTTATAAAGGTTATTACGGGGGAGAAAATAATGCGATGTCAACACAACCAAACGGAGGAATAACAACAAACCGTTATGAGATCATCGGTTATTCCAATAACGGTGTAAATGAAATATTAATCCTGTCAGTAGATTTAAATGGATCAGCCCCTGGTGGAGCAGCCTGGAGTGTAATATTGGAGCGATAATTTCCAAATCACAAAAGATAGTTCACGGTTTGTGAAAATTGCAGGATAATATCATTCATCTAACTCCTTAAAATTTCCTAATTCCTTCATCATAATGAAGGAATTTAGCCAAATTGCTTCAGTACGTTGAAGCAATTTCGTTATTTTGTATTATCTTTGTAAAAACAAGTCAAATGGCAACTTATATCAAAAGAGCAATCCGGGAGCAGGTATTAAGTAAATTACAGCCTAATAAAGTACTTGTATTACTAGGTGCGCGAAGAACCGGTAAAACTGTTTTTTTAAAAAAGTTTCTTAGCGAAGACGTTAGTGAACCATATCTTTTCCTTAATGGGGAAGATATGGCTGTGCAAACCAACTTGTCAAAGCGGACTGTTGAGAATTACAGATTGTTACTTGGCGATTACCGGTTGCTGATAATAGATGAAGCTCAGAAAATTGACGAAATAGGCCTTATTCTGAAACTCATGATTGACAATATTGAAGGGCTTAAGATAATCGCAACCGGTTCTTCGGTATTTGACATTTCAAATAAACTTGGTGAACCACTGACCGGTAGGAAATACTCCATCCATATTTTTCCTTTCGCCCAGTTAGAATTTGCACAGTATGAGAATATAATAGAAACCAGGTCGCGCCTTGAAGAACGGCTTATTTATGGTTCATACCCTGAATTGATTCATGTACAGGGGACTGAACAAAAAAAAGATTACCTGAGAGAACTGGTAAATTCTTATTTATTGCGTGATATACTTGAGTTTGAAGGAGTGCGCAACTCTGAAAAAATGTATGCATTATTACGGCTCATTGCATTCCAGATCGGCAAGGAAGTATCACTTGAGGAATTGGGTAAACAGCTGGCGCTAAGCAGGAATACAGTTGAGAAATATCTTGACCTTCTGAGTAAGGTATTTATAATTTATAAATTGCCGGGATTCAGCAGAAACCTCAGAAGTGAAATCACAAAAACAAGCCGGTGGTATTTTGTTGATAATGGAATTCGCAATACTCTTATAAATAATTTCAATACCATTGCTTTACGCAATGATATAGGTGAACTCTGGGAGAATTATTTACTTTCAGAGCGAATAAAATTCCAGTATTATAAAGGACAACTGGCAAATAACTTTTTCTGGCGAACCTATGAACAGAAGGAAATAGACTGGATTGAAGAGAAAGACGGAAAGTTATGTGCCTACGAAGTGAAATGGAGTACTGCTAAAAATATTAAAGCTCCGCAATCATGGGTTAAAGCTTATCCTGATAGTTCATTTACAGTGATTGATCCTGAGAACTATCTTTCATGGATTATGTGAGATTCACCTCTACATAACCTCCTTTATTAGTATCCTCCCAGCCTCTCATCTATCAACTCATTCAATGCAGCCCTGCTAGCAGGCCCCGGAACATTTTCAGAGGTTATTTCGCCGTTCCTGTCAACAAGCAGATAATGCGGAATACCTACGATACCGAATCTCTCTTTCAGAAATGCACTTTGCTCTTTATCAAGCCAGTAGTGGTAACCGCTTACCTGGTCGTGCTTTATGGCTTTGTCCCAGTTTTCTTTTTTACAACTATAGCCCAGGTATAGAAATACAACATCTTTACCGGCGTAGGCTTGCTTAAGTTTCTTCGCCGGTTTAAATGCTTCCCTGCAAGGTGAACACCAGTCGGCCCAGAAGTCTATATAAATTACTTTTCCTTTAAACTGGCCCACCAGAGTGTCAAAGAAAGCCTGCGGATTTTCGGGGAGGGTAATCTGATCAATCAATAAAGTATTCTCAACATAATCTTTAAAAGTGTTGTCTTCGGTTACTTTCCTGTCAAGCTTTTCAAGCATTACTTTCTGAACCACCGGGTCAGTCAGGTTTTTAAGTATCCATTCCCTGCCTTCAGTGCTAAGTGACATATTCTGCATATAGTTGTTGATTCTAGATGCAGCGTATAACTGTGAAAAGGTATTTCCTCCGTATTTCTGTAAAACTTTATCAAGATCATACAGAAATCCCTTACGGTGAATGCTGTCGGGTATAAGTCCGCTGTACTTCTCAAGCATCCTGTAGTAGTCTTCATAGAGCTCATAGATCCTCTTATTAACAAACCTGTCATATCCTGATTCATCTGTACTGCTTCTGACAAAGTCCTGTCTGGTGGCTTCAGGTTTTTCAAGGAGTGAGGCTATCAGGTTGAGGTCCTCAGGATTCGTTACTTTCCCGGCCAAGTAATTAAGGTAGTATTTCCTGCCGGCTTCTGTGCTTGTACCCAACGGGTTCATATAATCATACATACTCAGGTAGTTAAGATAAGAGATGTACTCATGGCTAGTTATATCAGCAGCACTACTGAAGTCTGTCATTTCCGGAACCTGATCAATATATAATGGTCCGAGCGGATGAAAACCTGTTGCACTTATTTGGTAACGGTACAAGTGATTAAGTAACTCGAAATCCATTTGCCTGTGAGTAAACTCTCTCATTTTCCGGCTGCACCTGTATGCCGATAACAAGTTATCTACTCTCAGTTTTTCACTGTCATAAATGCCTTTCCTCCATTCAATGTACTCCAGTTGAGGCATCTTGTCGATGTTTTCAATCTTAAGGGCAGGTGCTGTATCTATATATTGCGAATAGTAAGGCTGTATCCTGATAAGTTCTTCACATAGCAGGGCATTTTTCCACATGTAATGATTAACCTCCCAGTCAGATAATCCGGCCCAATTGCGCTCATCCTCGGTTACAGTTTTCAGTAGTTTATTAAAGCCCACGATTAAAGTATCGCCCGGCGAAATAATCATTTGTGTAAAAGTACTTCCGTCAATATTCAGGTATGCAAGTTGTGTATTATAGGTCCTTATACTAACTTTAAATCTTCCGAGAGTATCAATTGTGAAAGCTGTGTTTGAGTATTCTTTTTTAAACCCATGGAATGCATCATAAACCATAACTGTCCCTGTTCCACTAAACAGGGCAGGGTCATAATCTTCAATAAAACCTAAAATCACTGCGGTGTCATCCTTTAATTTCAAATCACCAAAACCAATGGTATCATAATAATGAAAATCCGGTATTACGGCTTTCTTGTTAGTAAGCGCAATACTTTTACCATCCCCCGGCAGTAGCAACAATGAAGTCTTACCATGTGCCTTTAGCTGTATTTCTTCGGCTCCCTCCTGGTTTTTCAGTGATATATTTATCCTGCGGTTTGATCCGGATATCTTATCATATTCCCAAAACTGATTCTTGTAAACTGCAAATTCCCGCTGAAGGCTCATAATCCATTCAATCGAATCCTTAGCGTCAAGCCAGTTTCCTTTAACTGTCTCAATATTCCGGTTTGTAGTGCATGAGATTGCTGATAATGCAAGCAGCAGATATATTACCTTCTTGTAATTCATACAGGATAGATTTGATAAATTAATTAAATGATGTAAATATAAGGGAAAATAGGTACAATACCAATAAATTAAGCTTAATGGCAGGTAACTTTAATAAATAATAAATCGTAAATCATTTATCTCACCCTAATCTCCTTTATCCTCCAATCCTTCCTCAGGTCAAATTTCTCACGGGGAGTTGATACACCAATTATTATGGCTGTGGCGAAACCGGCTGTGGTGCTTAGGGCGAGTGTTTGGTAAAGGTCGGAATTGAAACTGCCGTCGTTGTAATTGTAGCAGATGGCAGGCGATACCAGGAATGCTCCTAATGAGACTAGCAGCACCGGAAGTCCTGCTGCACCCCACACTTTTGATTTCTGGGTGGTAAAGATCGACTGTATATTACGGATTGCAACCTTTACTTCATCTGACCCCGGGTTCTTTGTGGCCATAAAGTCTTTGGCCGGTAAGACAGATGTATAGCGGCGGCCATCAGTATAGGATGCAGCATCTGTAAATTCCTTCAGTTTCAGGGTAAGTGAATCACCGGTTGCCCTTACAAAGCTTCCTCTGTAAATATATGTACCTTTCAGGGTATCAGAATCGATATATACTGAATCAATTTTCAGGTCATTTCCTTCCCTGAACTTCAGCGTTTTGGTTGTTGCAATACCTGATGTTTTCTGAATCTTAATTCTCAGTGCCTGGGCACTGGTATCGATCAGGAAAAATAAGAGCAACCCGGTGATAATGAAGAAGGCCTTTTTCATTTCTGGTTACTTTTAAGTTTCTCCAGCATCTGAATTCCATTCTTGTTGCCGGGATTTAATTTTACCGACTTCTCATAATTCTTAATGGCTGCTTTTTTATCCCCTTTTGCTGCATAAGCTTCACCAAGGCTGTCGTAAGTATTGAATGAATCAGGGAAGGCTTCAGTATTCATCCTGAAAACGGCAATGGCTTCATCGTACTTGTTTGCCTTCAGGTAATCGTATCCAAGCATATTCATATCCATTTCTGACAGCAGGTATCCTTCCTTGCCCGATATTTCTTTAAATGTTTTCTCAGCTGCACCAATGCCCGATGCTTCAATGGTTTCCCTGATTACATTGGTTACAGGTATTTTCAGATAACTTTCAAGCCTGTTGTACAGAATCTTGTTGCAATCTTCAGCTGATACTGGTTTAACATTGATATACGCTTCCTGCTGTGAGTTCTGGAGGTCTAGAATTACCCAATCCCCCTTACTGTCGCAGATAACAAAATGCACATAACCGGCTTGCCAGTTGCCCGGTGTGAAAACATAATCACCGTAAAGGAAATAGTCACCTTCCTGGGGATTTGCCTTCAGGTAATCCCTGAACTGATTTGCCATGTTCCATAACAATGCCATCTCATTTGGCCCTTCAGTCTGCTGTTTCATCGTAAATTCATTTTTCGATACTACCGCCCTGCTCAATCCGGCTTTATTGATTGCAGTCACCAGGTCACCGGTAGCATCTGTATCAGGCTGATAGATAACCCTTAAGGGGAAAACAACCAGTTCAGATTGCTTAAGGGCAGACCGCATGATCTTTTCACGTGCCGGCATTGCGTTTATTTCTTCTGCAGATGGTAAACCGCTTCGTTCCCTCATTTTTGCTGCCATCTTTCCCGGCTTTGCATTCCGGGCAGTCTCAGCATTCAACCCCAGGTATGGCGAAAGGCGCTCAGCAATTAAGATTGAGTAACCCATAGGGTCCGGGTCGTCCACATCAGTGAATTCCTTGTTGCGTGAATCAAGGATATCGCGCCACACAAAATCACCATTCCTGTCCACTACCAGGCTGAAGATCTCATCAATCGGTGGCGGATTATCGTCACCATTCATTTCGGCATAGAGGACATAATCGGTAGTGACAGGGTTTTTGAGGAGGAATCTTTTAAGCGAATCGGCAATGGTTTTTACTCTTGCCTTGTCTTCGTAAATAAAAATAGCTGACCCTACTTCAACGTTCTTAAGCCCTTTCTGCTCAAGCAGTGTGCCGATAATTTCCGACACCATTTCCCAGTGTCCGTTCATCAGGTGCACCGGCAGAATAGTCAGCGAAGCATCAACACCCTTTGATTTCATTAGTTCAAGCCGTTGCTGTTGTTCAGCAGAAGGATTGGTAACTGCCAGGTCCTCTTGTGCATAAAGCCATCCTGTATTGAGCATCAACAGGATTATAGCTGTTTTTTGAATGATTTTCATTGTGACCTCCCGGGTATAAAAGGATAAATAAAAGAATCACCAGCAAACAACAGTAAACCCCGGTGGGAGAGAAGAAATGATATCCTGGAATATCATCATATCAAATATACGGAAAAGTAGCGAATAATGCAAGTATGTGGTGGTTTGAATTGGGGTTCCATTCGTATCCGGGTTACCTTTCGGTTACCTTTGGGTTACCCCCGGTTTACCTTCCCTATACCCAAGCTGGGTAAGGAGAAGGTAACCGAAGGGTAACCCGGGGGTATAGGGGATACGAATGAAGATGGAATGGAGCTTTAGCAATCATCAATCAGCAGTCAGCAATTAGTGGGAGGATTCAGATTTTTGAATTTGAATTTTCAATCCCTGCCCATTTGGCAGTGTTTGTCCGAACCTGTCCGGAATGTCCGGATTCTGTCCGCCCGTGTCAGTGACAACATGTCAACCATCCGGACAACGCCGGACAATTTTTGGGAAAAGCAAGCTTAGCATTGTATTTGTAGAATAAGGCTCGAAGGCTAAAGTATAGGTTTCACCTCTGTAACGTCTTGGCCCCCTCTCCTTGAGGAGAGGGCCGGGGTGAGGTGACAACGCTGAATGCTGACTGCTGATTGCTCAAGTTCTTTGACATCCTGGAAAAAATGCTGCACGCGATGTGATATCGTAGTGTAATTGCAACTTAATATATAGCTGCATACAAGGTTGCACATTGTGCACCTTGTATGCATTTCATAATGAATATATTGTCCCTACGGGACAAAAAGAATAAGTTGGGTATTTACATTTTCTACCAATATTAAGTCCCTACCGGGACGAAGAATACCTTCAAATCTAAAAGTAAGATTTGTTTTTCACTTTAGCCCTTAGCCTTTAGCCTTTTTTACTTGGTCCTGACTCCCTCTCCTTGAGGAGAGGGCCGGGGTGAGGTGACAACGCAGAGTGCTTTAAATTTTCCTAACTTTATTCATCCTAATTTAAAAATCATGAAGAACATTATTGCGCTGCTCTTTGCCATTATCATGGTTTCGTGTAATACACAAGAAGAGGGCAAGATTGATTACGGCTCTGATTCCACTGCCGGAAAATATGTGGATGTAAACGGTATTAAAGTCTATTATGAGACTTACGGGGAAGGTGAGCCATTATTGCTGCTGCATGGTAATGGTGGTTCTATTGAAAGCTTTACCTACCAGATTCCTGAGCTTTCAAAACACTTTAAGGTTATTGCCATGGATAGCAGGGCACAGGGCAGGACTACCGATGCTGACCAGGAGATAACCTATGCGCTTATGGCATCTGATGTTTCGGCGTTGATTGACAAGCTTAACCTTGGTAAGGTGAATGTAGTTGGCTGGAGTGACGGGGGAAATATCGGACTGGAGTTGGCTTATGCTGACCCTGAAAAGGTGTTGAAGGTAGTGGCTATTGGAGCGAACTTCTCTCATGAAAACTTCATTACTGAACCAAATGATGTGGTAATGGACCAGAATGATCCTCTCTTTCAGAAGATCTCAGAAATGAAAAAGAAGTCACTCACTTCAATCCAGAGGCTATCACCCGATACCCTGAAGGTGCCTGAAATAAAGAAGAAACTGGAAGCGCTGATGGCTAATTACCCAAACTTTACGACCGAACAGCTCAAGACTATCAAAGTTCCGTTCCTGGTAGTCGCAGGTGACCATGACCTTATAAGCCTTGATCACACATTAACACTGTATAAGAGTCTTCCGCAGGCAGAACTTTTTATAGTTCCTCATGCCTCGCACCTTGCATTAATTGAAAACCCTGAATTGGTAAACAGCCAGATCATCCGGTTCCTGAAAGAGAAGTATTCAGGTATCGATCCGTATTATTTTGTGAAGTAGCTATCAGCTGTCGGCTATCGGCTATCAGCTGTTGGTTTTTGGCTGTCAGGTACTTCCAAACTTCACCACGTACTCTTTATCAGCAATGGCAGTGATGGCCATAATGAAGAAAGTGATTCCTATGAAGTCACCATAGACCTGGCCGTCAGATTTCATGATAAGCCAGATACCAATTACAACCATCAGGATTGCGATGAGGAACCTCCTGGGTAATGCCTTGTTTTTCATAACTATGTCAGTTAGTTACTGAACGAAAGATACGAAAATTTGAGGATGAATGCAAGTAGCACTCAGCATTCAGCACTCAGCATTCAGCAGTCAGTTTGGTTACATAGCAACTTTACCTTCGGCAAGTTGCCTGCTATCTTTGACCACTTTGTATATAAAGATACCTTTGGCGGAAAGGTTAATCTTCATTACCTGGCCGGTTACCCTGAAAGATGCTACTTTTCGTCCGGTGAGGTCATACACACTTGTTTCTGCGCCCAGAGAATTACGGCATGCTGTGAAGTCGAAGGTTACTGTTCCTGTATTTTCGCTGAATACACGCAGGTATGGATTGAACTCACCCGGTTTATCTTTAACATTGACAAACAGTTTCCATTCATCATACAGTACCTGCAGTGAGTCGATAGGGTCAACCGGATAAATGCCCGACTGGTTCTGCGGGTAAGCCATATGGATATCGAGGTAAAGGGAGTCAGGATTGTTCTGTGGCTTTGCTACTCTCAGGAAGGCCGATTGTGAGGAGGTGTTGTGTACTGCACACCTCGTATCTGCACCTATAACCTTAGCACCCTGGAGGGCAGCCATCAGCCTGTCGGCTAAGGTGCCCGGGGTATTGAGAAACCTTGATTCCATGGAGTCCAGTATCTGCTGTCCCAGCAGGATATTACCCTGGATAGAGTAGTTGAGGTGCGACATATGGTTTTTATAGTTCATACAGTTTACACCGGTATAGCCCGCAGCCCTCGGGTGCCCGCTGTTATAGTCCACAATACCGTACTGGCGTATGGAAGGATTGTTGCCGGCGTCATTAGTAATCAGAAGGTCGATTATCTCCTGCGGTGAATTTCCCAACACCATCCAGTTATGGGCACGCTGCTGGTTGGTGGCATTCCACGATGCCTGCGTGTGGATTGCTCCTACACCCGGAATGACATCACTCAATATCTGTGCACCATTAGGGTAGCTGCTGCTTGAGCCAACACATGATGCACCGGCACTTCCTATTTCACCTGTGATTGAATCAATGGCGACAATGGAAAAGGTATCTTGTGAAAAGACACTGGTTCCGTAAAGCAGGGCAATGAAAATGACAAGCACCGTTAAGGTCCGCGAAGTCAGTTTCTGCAAATAACTATAGGTTGTTTCCATTATGTGTTGGTTTAAGTGTTATTCTTTATTTTCATCAGCTGCATTTGGCGGATACAGTTCAGGATACTTAAGCGGAATTGATTTGTAGTTGCCTGTCAGGTAAGGTGATTGAGCAGGAAGGGTGAAATAGTCTCTTATGCCCTGGGCTGTTGCACTTCCGAGGATTCTCAGGTATTCAGGTATTATCCAGTTTGGGGCATAGCCTGCCCTTCCATATGTCATTTCCATGGTTATAGCCATTACCTGGTCCTTATAGTTGACCCACCACCAGCTTTCGGGGTATTGTTTTCCGGCAAAGCTGCTGCCACCTTGTAATGGTACAGGTTCTATCATAGGGTAACCATACTGAAACGCCACTGATGAGATGAAACGCAACTGGCTGTCCCAAAGTGCTGCTTCCTGTGGCGAATAGCCGAGGTCCTGAGGCCCAAAATGAGGATAAAAGAACGGCCTGATATCGGGTTCACTGTTGGAGGCATGGAGGTTAAGGGCAATGGAAACAGGCGGGCCTTCATTCATCAACTGCAGTGCATGTGCATGAATGACTGCAATTTCAGGGGGTGTATCAATACTGAGATTGAGCGGATTATTAATGTCGTAATACCACATTACTTCCAGGTTTTCCGACTTAGGGGTAGAGCGGTAGTTGCCGGCAATAACCCCGTCAACATTCTGCATTGGGAAGATATGGAATTCGTAATCCCTGAGCATTTCGGCAGAATGGAGGTTTCCTGAAATAAGGAAGTTGATCAGTCCTTCAATCACAAAAGAAGAAGGTGTTTCTGCAGGATGTGTGCGGGCATGGATAAGTATCCTCTTTTTATTGGCAACCGGTTGGCTGAAGTCAGAAACTTTTATCAGGTACAGCGGGTTATTGTTCTGCGATTTACCGGCTACTTCCACTTTAACATTAGGATTATTCTCTATGACTGACAGATAATTCTCGAGGTCAGTAAGAGTGTAAGGGTAGAACATGGCTACCCATACTGCCGGTTTCTCAAACTTACTGGTCACAATTATTTCATTGCCGTCCTGGATTACTTCTGATGCATCAAACCTGAACCAGTTCTTCTGGTCGTAAGAATACACCGGAACATAATAGTACATCCAGCCTGAGTTTTTAATGGTAAGCTTTGTTTCCTTCGTGATGTCAGCATTGCTCAGTGCTATGTACCACCAGCTTCTCCATGAGTCAGGTAGGTTTGGGTTGCCGTTATCATCTGGTATGGTGATCTCCCATTCGGTATCAGATATCTTTTGTGCAATACCATTACCGGATTCAAATTCACTGGTAATTTCAGTTTCAGGGGTTACTACAACAGGCTCATCGTCCTTTTTACAGGAAAAGAGTATGCTTAAGCAAAGAAGAGCAGGGAACAGTCGTTGTAAATTCATAAAACAAGGGATATTTGGAGTCTTAAAAACAAAAGTAAATAAACTGCCGTGATTAAGAATCCTTTTGATACTTTTGCCGCATAAATTACCCGGGAGGGGATAACAATAATACACCGGTTTTCTTAATTTTCAATAGTAATGAGTGGTTTTTTTGGCTGTATAGCAACACGCGATTGCGTAAAGGATGTTTTTTATGGTACCGACTACCATTCACACCTCGGCACCAAGCGTGCAGGACTGGTATTCTGGAGTGAGAAGGCCGGCTTCCAGAGGTCGATTCACAGCCTTGAAGACGGTTACTTCAGGAACAAGTTTGAAAAAGATATCCATGGGTTCTCAGGGAATTCAGGAATAGGTATAATCAGTGATTATGAGGCGCAGCCTATTGAGGTAAGTTCACATCTCGGCAGGTTTGCACTGGCACATGTTGGTAAGATTGTAAACGCTGATCAACTGGAAAAGCAATTTCTTTCGAGGAAACAGCATTTCTCTGAGATGAGCCAGGTAGGGGTGAATCCGACTGAAGTAATTGTGAAGCTAATCTGTGAATGTGATGACTATGTATCAGGAATAAAGAACTTTTATGATACCATAAAAGGCTCAAGTTCCATCATCATCCTTACAGATGACGGTATCTATGCTGCACGCGACAAGTACGGGCGCACACCTATTATTGTTGGGAAAAACAGCCATGGTTATGCCGTTGCCACGGAAACATGTGCTTTCTCAAACCTCGACTACTCTGTTGAGTACTACCTGGGCCCGGGTGAAGTGATAAAGCTTACAGCCACCGGCTATGAGCAGTTGATAGCACCCGGCGATAAGATGCAGATCTGTTCATTTCTGTGGGTTTATTACGGATATCCTCCTTCGTACTACGAAGGTATAAATGTGGATTCATGCCGCTATAAATGCGGTGCTGCACTGGCTGCCAGGGATGAAGTGGATGCTGATTTTGTAGCTGGTATTCCCGACTCAGGAATAGGCCATGCCCTGGGATACAGTAACCACAGGCGTATTCCCCACATGAGGCCTTATTCGAAATACACTCCCACATGGCCAAGAAGTTTCATGCCCCAGAGCCAGGAGATGCGCGACCTTGTTGCCAAGATGAAGCTTATACCCAATGAGGACCTGATAAAGGACAAGCGCGGTATATTCCTGGATGACTCTATTGTGCGTGGCACCCAGCTGAAAGATAATACCGCTGACCTTTATGCTGCAGGAATAAAAGAGGTGCATATGCGTATTGCATGTCCGCCACTCACATACCCCTGCGAGTTCCTTAACTTCTCAAGGTCACGGAGCAGTGCTGACCTTGCCACCCGTAAAGCAATATTGCAGCTTGAAGGTACAGAGGATGTTGATTACAAAGAATACTCTGATCCAACATCAGAAAAGTATAAGGCTATGGTTGAGCAGATACGTAAGAACCTGAACCTTACATCCCTGCAGTTCCAGGATTTGAACGACCTGGTTGAAGCAATTGGATTACCCAAAGAAAAACTATGCACCCATTGCTGGGATGGTTCAAGTTATTTCTAAATTTACAAAAACAACCAATTGTGACACCTTCCGTATTATTGATCTCGTTCCTGGTATATACCCTGGTACTATTCCTTATTACATTTATTACAGCCCGCAAGGCAAACAGTGAGTCGTTCTTTATCGGCAATAAGCGATCACCATGGTTTGTTGTGGCCTACGGGATGATAGGTGCATCGATGTCGGGGGTTACCTTTATGTCGGTGCCCGGGTGGGTAGGCACAAGCCAGTTCTCTTATTTCATGGTGGCTTTAGGCTATTTCTTCGGTTATATCATTATCGCCAATGTGCTGCTGCCGCTATACTACCGGTTAAACCTCACATCAATCTATACATACCTCGACCAGCGCTTTGGGTTCTGGTCGTATAAAACAGGTGCTTTCTATTTTATCCTTTCAAGGGTGCTGGGTGCTTCCCTGCGTATGTTCCTGATAATTTATGTGCTCCAGAATTATGTATTCAACGCATGGGGGTTTCCTTTCTGGTTAACGGTGGTCATATTTATTACCCTGATTATACTTTACACGTTTAAAGGTGGAATCAGGACAATTATATGGACTGATACCCTTCAGACTACCTTTATGCTGCTGGCATTGGTGCTTTCGATTGTGTTGATATCAAAAGACCTTGACTTCAGTTTTTCAGAACTTGTAAGCAGGGTGTTTAAAAGTGATTATTCGAATATAATAGTTACTGACTGGTCGGCACGGAATAACTTCTTAAAGCAGTTCCTTAGCGGGATATTCATTACCATTGTGATGACAGGTCTTGACCAGGAGATGATGCAGAAGAACCTTAGCTGCCGGAATATTGGCGATGCTAAGAAGAATATGATCACTTTCAGCTTCATCATAGTTGCTGCCAACTTTATATTCCTGTTCCTTGGTGCAGCTTTGCAAATATATGCCGGCCATAAGGGAATAGACCTGGCGCATCTGCCCAGCTCTGATGATATATTCCCGACTATTGCCATAAGGTACCTCGGACCAGTGGCAGGACTGATATTCTTCATAGGCCTGATATCTGCAGCCTTCCCCAGTGCTGATGGGGCATTGACATCGCTTACCACTTCATTCAGCATAGACTTCCTTAACCTCGAAAAGAAGGAGCATCTTTCAGAAAAAGCAAAAACCAATATCAGGTACCTGGTTCATATTGCTTTTGCCATACTGATGCTGGGCGTGATTGTTGGTTTCAGGTTCTTCTATGATAAAGCTTTAATCGATAAACTTTTCACAATAGCCGGATACACATACGGCCCTTTACTGGGACTATATTCCTTCGGACTGTTTACCAAACACAGTGTAAAAGACAAATGGGTGCCCTTGGTGGCCATACTTTCGCCGATAATATGCTATGTGCTAAGTGATAACTCCGACGCATGGTTTGGTTATAAATTCGGTTTTGAACTACTCATACTCAACGGACTACTGACATTTGCAGGCTTGATGATCTTACGGAAAAGAAAGTAATTAAGATAATATACCGTGTATGAAACAACTTGTGTTTCTTGTCCTGAGTTTAATTTCACTAAATGCTCTTTCAACCTCAGTTACTGTAAGCGATACTGTTACAGGCACATGGACTGCCGACACAGTAATAGTGGAGGACGACCTGATAATACCGGAGAATGGCCAGTTGGTCATAATGCCGGGGACTGTTGTAAGGTTTAAATCGTACTACCGAATAGATGTCCAAGGAAGCCTGCTTGCCCAGGGTGTCCAGGGAGATACCATCCTCTTTACTGTGCCCGATACAACAAACTTTTACCTGCAGGACCGTGGCAGGGGAGGCTGGTCGGGCATAAGGTTCAGGCAGACTGCTTCTACCCAGGATTCCTCACTTTTTGAGTTCTGCCGCTTTGAATTCGGCAAGGCAACAGAGGATTCAGTCAACTGTTACGGAGGGGCTTTATTCAGTGAGGATTTCAATAAAATAAGGTTCAGCAATTGCCTGTTCTACACTAATTATTCTTTCTACAGCGGCGGTGCTGTATATCTCAGGAATTCCGATGCTCTGGTTACTAACTGTGTTTTTAAAAACAACTACTCCGGCAACACCGGCACCATATACGGCTATGGCGGAGGTGTATGCAGTATGTACAGTGCACCTGTTATTAAGCACAATTCATTTTATGGAAATACGTCAACAGGAGTGGGAGGGGCGGTTTCTTTTGATAATTCAGACCCCTTATTTGAGCATAACATTATGAAATATAACCTGAGTGGACTTGGCGGTGCACTTGGTGTTTTAAGGTCAGCACCTGTGAGGACTTTCAGCAATAACCTGGTAGCTGAGAATGAAGCGGTGTTCTTTGGAGGTGGTATCTGTTGCATACGGTCATTCCCTGTCTTCTCAAACCTTACAATTGCAGATAATAACTCTGTTTATGGAGGCGGTTTTTACTGCAATGATTCAGCAGTTCCCCGGATGTACAACTCCATTATCTGGGGTAATTCAGGATTTGGCCCAAGCGTTTATATATGGGATGTACGCTCAGCCCCAAGCTTCTTGTACTGCAATATTGAAGGCGATACTTCAGCATTCGAAGGCAGTGGTTCACACCTGGGTTATCATGGAGAATACCTGGATAATATCAACACCGACCCACTGTTTGCCTATGCAGGGATGTATGACTACCAGTTATGGGCTGAATCGCCATGTATTGACAGGGGCATACCTGACCCGGCCTTTCTTTCTTTGCCACCCACAGACCTTGCAGGAGCACCAAGGGTATTGAATAACGTAATTGATATGGGGGCTTATGAGTATGATGGCACTACTCCGGCCTCACATCTTTTAAAAGAAATAGTGCAGGCATATCCGAATCCCTTCAGTGAGGAGATAACCATAAAAACCCCGGTTTCAGGAAATAATACAGTAGTTTACATCGCAGATATTACCGGAAGAAGAATAAATGAACTCAGGTACTATAATGATTCCTTCATTTGGGATGGCAATGATTATAAAGGGAAACCTGTAGTACAAGGCCTTTATTTCATTACTCTTAAATCCGGTGACGCTTCTTATTGCATTAAAGTGATCAAAAAATAACTATCAACATGAGAATAATTACACTGGTTTTTTCTTTAGTCCTGATTACCGGTATTTACGCAAAAGCCCAGATACTGGGGACACTGACAGTAAGCACCACAACAAGCAATGCAGGCGGCAACTATGCACCAAGGAATATTGTTGCTGTATGGATTGAAGATGAGCAGGGTAACTGGGTGAAAACCCTCCTGGCTTATGCTGCAACCCGTAAAACACACCTGAATACCTGGGAGGCATCAACCACTGCTGCAGGCTCACCTTTTAATGTTGCTGATGCCATTACAGGTGCTACCCGTAACAGCCATGATGTAAGAACCTGTACATGGAATGCAACGAACATCAATGGAACGGTAGTGCCTGACGGTGTCTATAAAGTACGAATGGAGCTTACTGATAAAAATGCTACCGGCAACTTTTCAACGTTCACCTTTACAAAAGGTCCGCAGGGCGTTACGCTCACTCCTGCAAACGTACCAAGTTTTTCTTCAATAAGCATCACCTGGGAGCCAAACACTATTTCAGTGGATGATAATCTGATTGACCTGGTAAATATTTATCCAAATCCCGGATCTGGAATCTTCAAAGTTACCGGTGCAAGAATCAGCGGAATACAGGTATGGAACTCCTCAGGGATACTGGTTAAGGAAAGCGGAGAATCAATCATAAACCTTTCAGGTTGTGCTGAAGGTATCTATTATGCAAGGATAAAAACAGACCGCGGATTTACTACCAGAAAGCTGATATTACAGAAGTAGGCATAGGGCATAGAGCATAGGGCGTAGGGCGTAGAGCTTAGGGGTAGAGCGTAGGGCTTAGGGCGTAGAGCGTAGGGCTTAGGGCGTAGGTCCTCGAGTGCAGAATAGCGTAATCAAGGGGGTTTAGGGCATAGCTTAGTATAAAACAAAAAAGGCTCAGTGGGGAAACCAGTGAGCCTTTCTGATGTTTTGATTAATTCTTTAGTTGTTTGCAAGGTAATCTGCAACGCCTTCATGTGATCCGACCATAGCTTCTTTACCACGGTGCCAGTTGGCGGGGCAAACTTCTCCGTTTTCTTCAAGATACTGAAGTGCATCAAGCATACGGAGGGCTTCATCAATGTTACGGCCGAGCGGGAAGTTATTGATGGTTTCATGGTGAACAATACCAGCCCTGTCAATAAGGAACAACCCCCTGTAAGCGATCATCTCACCGGTTGAGGTTAACTCTCCATTCTCGTTATAATCGTAATCTCCGGCAAGTACGCCGTAATTTGAACTGATGGTTTTTGCAGTATCAGCAACGATAGGGTAGGTAATACCTTCAATACCGCCACGGTTCTTTGCTACCTGGAGCCATCCCCAGTGTGATTCTTCAGTATCTGTAGAACAGGCTACAACTGCACAGTTACGCTCTTCAAAATCTTTGAGGCGCTCCTGGAATGCATGAAGTTCAGTAGGACAAACGAAAGTGAAATCTTTAGGGTAGAAGAAGAACACAACGTACTTCTCTCCCAGATACTGATCTAATGAAAAATCTTCAACGATTTCTCTTCCTCTTACTACTGCGTTTGCCTTGAAATAAGGCGCTTTCTTTCCGACTAATGACATATTTTAATTTGGTTTAACAGGTTGCTTATGAGGTGTACTCTGAAAATTGCCTCATTAACAAACAACCGGTGTTCTTGTTTACGTTAATTTAAAATGTTCTTGTAAAATTTCTCAGGGCAGTTACACTTTCTGCTTATCATATTGCAGTACCTCTTCATTTACATAATCAAGGGTAATGCCGGCTGCCCTGAACATAGCTTCGGATTCTTCACCGCTATGGTATTTATGCTGGCAAACAACCCTCACTATCCCGCAGTTTATAATCAGCATGGCGCAGGTACGGCAGGGAGTCATCCTGCAGTAAAGTGTAGCACCTTCAAGGGCAATGCCTAATCGTGCAGCCTGGCAGATGGCGTTCTGCTCGGCATGTACAGTCCTTACACAATGATTGGTTATCTTACCATCCCCGTGGGTTAGTTGCTTAAATAAATGCCCAACCTCATCACAATGCGGCAGTCCGATGGGTGAACCAACATAACCTGTAACAAGGATCTGCTTGTTGCGGGCAATTACACAACCGCTTCTTCCCCTGTCGCAGGTGGCACGTTTGGCAATAGTATCTGCCACTTCCATGAAATATTCATCCCAGGTAGGCCTGATATATCCGGTGTTTTGAGTTGTTGACATGGTGTATAAATTAGAATGCAAAGATAGGTATTACCTTCTTTGCATTCAGGAATTAACGTTTTTTATGCTTCAGTAATCAGGCAATCAGACGGTTAGGAGTGACCCAGTGTATTGCCGTCAGAAGTCCAGTCGTAATGGTAAAGGCCTTGAAGAAGTCGTTGGTTTTTTTCTTCTGTGGAAAGCTTTTCATAAGCCTGTTTCTCTTCTTCGAATTTGCGCTTTTTCTCTTCTTCAATTTTATGGATCTCGTTGAGGTAATTCTCTTCGATGTTGCGTTTGAGGAAGTCGTAAGCTATAGCAGGAAACAATTCAAGCAGCAATTCTTCCTTTTCGTTGGCAGCCAGTTTAACACCACCATACTCATGGAAGACCGGATTCTCCTGTTTCTTGTAGAACCTCGTATCGTAAGGTGTTTCTTCTTTTACCCCGGCAATCTTATACCTGAATTCAGGATCTACCGGAACTGGTGTTTTACCATATATACCTTTTACAAGGTTAACAAACTGTATTGATTTAGTAGTGTACAGAGGCTGGCCTTTCGACTCATCAATAACGCAGTTCACAGCCTGTGCACCTACAATCTGGCTTGTAGGAGTAACCAGTGGAGGACAACCTGCAGCCATGCGGACAGTAGGGATTAATTCAAGCGTGCGGGGCAGGTATTTCTCAAGTTTTAGTTGTTTAAGCTGGGCAAGCATGTTGGTATACATACCACCCGGCACTTCAGCTTCCTTAACTTTTTCATCCGGTTCAGGGAAGTTGAAGTATCTTTCTATACGCTGGCAAGTCAGCAGGAGATCTTCTTCCTTTTCACTCTTTGCATAGGCAATGGCCAGTTCAAACAGTTCATCAATATCCTTTGGCAGTTTATCCTCAAGAATATTGAATTCTATCGGGAAGAGTTTGTAAGAATCAAATTCTGCAAGCTCACGCCTGATTTCCCTCAGTTGTTCATCAATTTTAACAACTGCTTCAAGATTAACCCCGGTTTCTATATTGAGCTTATTACAGAACAGTTGAACTATTTCAAATGATGCGGCTGCAGGACCACCGGCAAAAGGCATAATACAGGTATCGAGGATATCAACACCGTTAACAATAGCCATTAGGGTAGAAGCAAGGCCATAACCAGGGGTACTGTGGGTATGAAAATCTACAGGTACAATCAGATTTTTCTTCAGAAGCCTCATTAGCCTGCCTGCCCGGAGTGGTGTGATAAGTCCTGCCATATCCTTCACTGTGATCATGTCAGCACCCATATCCTGCAACTTCAGGGCAATCTTTACGAAATACTCATCAGTAAAGATCTTTGTGTTTAGTGATTTTCCCTGGAATGCGGCTTTTATCTTGTCTTTAGTGGTGAAATGAGGGTCAACTGTATAACAGATAGCACAATCGGCAATACCACCATTGTCTTTAACTGATTTGATAGTGCTGCCTATGTTGTTTGTATCATTAAGTGCATCAAAGATCCTCATGATGGAAATACCTGATTGTACAGCATTCTTGTTGAAGCCATCAATCACATCATCCGGATATGGATTGTAACCGAACAGGTTCCTGCCTCTTGAGAGTGCAGTAAGCTTGGATACGTTTCCAATTGATTCTTTTATTTTTTCTAAACGAGTCCAGGGATTTTCATTCAGGTAACGCATAATTGAATCAGGCACGGCTCCTCCCCATACTTCAAGGGCATAAAAGCCAGCCTCTTTATAGAGTGGTAACAGCCTGTCGACCTGAGCCTGTGTCATCCTTGTTGCAAATAACGATTGTTGCCCGTCACGCATTGTCAAGTCCCTGATCAGCAATTTCTTATTCATAAAATTTACAGCTATTGAATTATTAATCGTTTTTGCATTATCATTGTTAATCAATTAACACCACAAAAGTATAGGTATATTCTGACATATCAACTCTTAATTAGAGAATTTATTTTATAAAATCCCCATATACAGAAAGTTAGATATATGAGATATCTTAAAAAAAAAGAGGCCGCCCTGGTTAAGACAGCCTCTTAAAGAGTAAAAAATTCCTGTTATTACTTTGTGGTAATGAGCTCCTTCTCGGCAACCTGAAGCACCTCCTTTGTATCGGTATCATATACAAAGGCTACAACATGGCAGTTCTCAGCAACAAAGCCGGCGCTTAGGTTGTAGGTAAAAGTCTTTTTGAGGGAGGCAGGATTGGCAGTTCCAACTACGGCTATGGGTGTACCCCATGTACTGTTGATGCTTCCCCTGAGAACATGGTTATGCTCGTAATCATAAATTATCGGGGTAGGGCCTGTGGCTGCATTATTGTTCTTTTGTGGTGCTATTATACCACTTTCTGTAAGTACAACGATTAAGTTCAGGTTCTTGTCAACAGTTTCAACAAAATCAACAGTCACATCAGTAGTGAGCTTACGGTCAGCTGCAGTATAAGTGTTGCTGATTGAAACATCGGTAAGGACTTCTTCATTAAGTGCCTGCATAACAGCCCCGCTCCAGGCAGCAGGTGCAAGTATGTGCTCTGCTGTGCTGAAATTCTTCCTGTTTACCATTCCATTGGGATTACCCACATTCGAGATACCAAAGGTTGCGTCCCATGTATTGCCGGTTTCACAGCGGAAATCTGCAGTAAAATCACCACCCGGGGTAGGTGTTGAAAACCAGCCGGCATGAACTGCTATGATAACCAGTTTATCACCGAGGTTATTCTTCAGGTTGTGGGCAATTATAGCTGCATCAGGACAATTAACACAGGTGTGCCCGGTGTAATCTTCAAGCAATACCTTTTTCTGGTGATCCTGTGTGGTGGTATCAATAAATATCTTCCTGGTAAATGGTTCCTCTACTTTATCGCACGAAATATTCCATAATGCGAGGACTGACAAGGTTACCAGTAAACCGAATATGTTCTTTGTTCTCATTTCTTCTTTGTTTTACGGTTGATTATCAGAAGCTGCTGGTAAGAGTAATGGTGAGGCCATTAGAAGCTGGAACGTTCCTGCAGACACCTCCCACACAAATTATACCTTCCCTCTGTTTCCCATAGCCTATCTGCAAGCGGTTGGAGTTTTGTGTATAGCCAACTGCCACTGTAGGGAAATGGAACCTGCGGTCTTTATCGTCATTGCCATAGTTATACTGGTCAACTACAGTTACAAACCAGGTAGGTGCAAATGTAAATTCGAGCATTCCCTGTACCCAGTTGCCCTTATCCTGTTTGGTCGATAAGTGCTGGAATTCTCCCTTAACAGCGTTCATCTTACTGAACTTATAGGTAGCATCGAGAATGAGGATGTTGGCATTGACCATTGGGTCACCGGTATGTCCTTCAATTACGTCAATATTGTATTTAAGGTTAACCCATGACACCAGTGCCTTGAAGTCGCTGTTAAATTTATGCTGCAGTTCGATGTTAAAATCCTGGAAGTAGGGACTGTCGCTCATCTTGAAGAAATCAGTCTTATAACCCAGTGTTCCGCCTTCACCTATCGGGGTTGTTGCATTCACCGGTTTTCTTGAAAGTTCAGTAATCCTTGAAAAGTTAACTGCAATATCAATACCGTATTTGCCACCAAGCATTGATCCTTTTGGAATTTTATAGTTTACCTGCGATTGGATGGCGAATTCACCGTTAGGCTGTGTAGCATAAGGATACATGGCTGACAGGGTATAGGCATGCTGGCGTGTCAGGGCAGGGAGGTAGTTGATATCAAGCACATTACCTTTCTCTGTCCTCTTTGATTTGAAGCTCATGTTGTCGGTTACCTTACCCGAAAGTATAACTCCCAGTCCTTTTGTCGAATAAGAAGCCTGTACAAGAAGTGACTGTCCGTTTTTATAGATGAAATTATTAACCGCTGAAGGGTCGTTATATTTATACACATACTCGCCTTCAACATTGAAGCCCTTGTGGTTAACATTTACCCGGCCTGACATGGCTGCAACATTTTCAGGCAGAATAAGGAGTTCATCACCATTTTCACCAACTAATATTTGTGATGATGGTTCAAATTTGCTTACGAAGCTTCCGCCGATAGTAACCCTGGGTAAACCTGTTGTTTCCTTGAAGATATCATTGAGTGCAAAATCGCCATCGATACCACGTACGATACCGGGGCCACTTTCCCAGAAAAACCGCTGGTTTCCGATAAGGGCCTTAAGCACAATGCCCTGGTATGGCCTGAAGATTACCCTGGCACCTTTTATGGCATTGTCGTACCCAAGGTTTCTTTCCTCATAACTCCTGAGGGCCATTCCACTACCAAACTGTTCATAGAAATGGCCTACTGTAATGGCAAAGCTTTCTTTTTCCCATGAGGCAAACCAGAAAGGCACACCGGTTCCCTTATACCTTTTATCAAATCCCTGTATGGGGTTGAGGTATGATTCAAAGCGGAGGCCTGCATTAAAGCTGCCAAGGGAATAATGGATGTTGGCAAATGAATTCATGAGCATACGCTCACTCACTTCAAAAGCGCCGATGGCAGAGTCAGGCCTGTATACCTGTGCATCTAGCTGCAGGTTACCTGATATTTTACCCTGGGTGAGGTCCTGTGCACTTACCATACCTGATAGCGAAAGTATGACAGCGCAAACAGCCACGTAAAATTTTCTCATGTAATATGTTGATTGGTTGTGTTGCTTGAAAAAAGGGTATTCTTATTGCAGTGGCTGGCCTGCATTGAGCTTCCTCACCATTTCGATAAGCTCCAGCTCACTGCCTTCACTGAAGGAAGTGTGCTGCCATACAATCTCACCGTTTCCGTTGACAAGGAAAGTGTGAGGAATCATATTTACATTCATGGCCCTCTTGAAATCACCGTTCGCATCAAGAAGTACCTGGTAATCCCACCCCTTGGCGTTTACTGTTGGTGCAACCTTTGCTGTTGAACGGGCATCATCAATGGAAACAGCCACCAGCTTTACTCCGGTTTCTGTAGTCCAGTCATCATACACATCAGCAATGGTGGTTAACTCATTAATGCAGGGTTTGCACCAGAGAGCCCAGAAACTGATGATCATAGGTTTACCACCATTGTTAAGCTCAGACGTGTTGATTGCTTGTCCGTCAAGACTTTTAACAGTTACTGAGGGAAGTTTTTTGTTACCGCCGGCCGATTCCTGTGCATAGGAAACAGAGACCATTAGAACAGAAAGGAGGAGAATGAGGTAGGTTTTTTTCATGTTAAATTTTTTAAAAAGTACCCGCTAATGAGTGAACAGTAATCACTTAGGCGCTGCTAATTTATAAATACTTCCAATACCTTCGATAAACTTGAAGGAATTAGATCAATTCTGTCGATAGCCGCCGGAATAAGCGCTGCTTCACCTTTTTTCAGTGATACTATTTTCTCTTCTTCACCATCATGAACCAGGTCAACCTTCCCTTCAACACAGATATAGATTACAAATGAGTCAAGCTCAGTATAGTCTTTTGCCAGTGTCTTATCCACCACAATTAAATTAGTGGTGAAGTACGGGCTTTTTACAACACTTACAGAACCGTTTTTCTTCTCGGTATATTCCGACCTGTAATCGTCATGCGCCTTGAAATCTATGGCATCCAATGCTTCCTCTGTATGCAGCTCACGCGAATTGCCTTTATCATCAACCCTGTCCCAATCATATATCCTGTATGTAGTATCCGACGTTTGTTGTATTTCAGCAAGAAGTATGCCGGGACCTAAGGCATGTACCCTTCCGGCAGGCATATAGAACACATCTCCGGCTTTAACTTTCTCTCTGTTAAGAAGTTCAGGCAGTTTTTTATTTTCAAGGAAATGGAGATACTCTTCTTCAGTGGTATCTCTTTTAAATCCGGTAATAAGTTCAGCATTATCGTCAGCCGAAATAATATACCACATTTCAGATTTCCCGTTTCCGATACCACGAGCTGCAGCAAGTTCATCATCAGGATGCACCTGAATAGAAAGGTAATCTGCTGCATCTATAAACTTTATCAGAAGTGGGAACTCATTCCCGAAGCGGTTATAGTTTTCATCTCCCACAAGGTCGCCCATATAGACTTCTACCAGTTCGTTGAGTTCATTGTCTTCAAGAAATCCGTTGGCCACAATAGTAGGATTATCTTCAACCCCTGATATTACCCATGCTTCACCGCAATTAGGCAGGGGATTGTAATCAATCCCCAGAACTTTCTTCATTTTACTGCCGCCCCAAATTTTATCTTTTAGTACAGGTTTGAATTTCAGGGGATAAAGCTTATGATCCATTTTTTATGAGCGTTAAGTTATGTTGGTGTAAAATTAGCATTATTATTTTTTAAGTATAGTCAAGGCCCGCATTAACATTAGCCATGTTTTTTGTGTTAGTTGTCAAAGAGATAGAACATGAGTGACGAACAGATGTTTATACTGCTCGCTGAGGATGACGAAGACGACAGACAGTTTTTTAAAGAAGCTATTGAGAAAATGAATCTTAATACCGTCCTTGAGATGGTTACTGATGGAGTTTACCTTATTGAGTACCTCAGGGACAATCCGTCAAAGAAGCCCCATTTGCTTTTTCTCGACCTCAATATGCCACGTAAGGACGGTTTTGAATGTTTAAAGGAAATAAGGAACGATTTAGGAATGACTGATCTTCCGATTGCCATTTACTCAACCTCCAATGCTTCAGTTGACATGGAAGAAGCTTTCAGGCTTGGTGCCAACATCTATATAAGGAAGCCTTCTGACTTTGAGATGTTAAAGAAAATAATAGCGAAGGTTGTGTCGATTAACTGGCACTATCACAACAATGGACTTAACATAAAGAATTTTGTACTGAGTATTTAATTTGTCTGCCGAAAAAGCCTGTATTACTGCTTAAAGAATTGCTGATTTTCTTTACTTTCGTTCCCTTAAGCAGTATTACTAACTTTTAATGATATTCACATTGAAAAACCTCACCATTCGTAAGTCTGCAGCTATAGCTGTGGCCTTACTTGTCTGTTTTGGCCTGTCAGCCAATCTCTCCTACGGACAAAAGAAAAAGGCAACTGAAAAAGCTGACACATTGAAAAGCGGAACCTTCAGCGGATTAAAATTCAGGTCAATCGGCCCGGCTTATTGTTCGGGACGTATTGCTGATTTCGCTGTTAATCCTTCAAAACCTAACCAGTATTTTGTAGCTGTGGCTTCAGGCCATATCTGGAAAACGGAAAATGCAGGTACAACCTGGCAGCCGGTTTTTGATAATTACGGATCGTATTCTATTGGTTGCGTGGTTATTGATCCCACCAATTCAAATGTTGTATGGGCTGGCACCGGCGAGAACAACCACCAGCGTGCACTTGGTTATGGCGATGGTGTATACAAGAGCACTGACGGAGGTAAATCATGGAAAAACATGGGATTAAAAGACTCCCGCCAGATCGGCATGATAACCATCGACCCAAGGAATTCTGATGTTGTTTATGTGGCTGCTGAAGGCTCTGTCTGGGCTCCGGGTGGCGAAAGAGGTCTGTACAAAACTACCGATGGTGGAAAAACATGGAACAAGGTTCTCAATGTAAGTGAAAATACAGGTATCAACAACGTGATCATGGACCCGCGTAATCCTGATGTGCTTTATGCAACAAGTGAGCAGCGCAGAAGGCATGTGTATACCAAGATTGGCGGAGGCCCTGAAACTGCAATCTATAAATCAACAAACGCAGGCAGCACATGGGATAAGCTTACTTCTGGCCTACCGGGTGAAGATATGGGTGGTATAGGAATAGCAATCTCACCGGCTAATCCTGATTATATCTATGCTATTATTGAGGCTGCCGGTGATGCTGGCGGTTTCTATAGAAGCACCAACAGGGGGGCTTCATGGAACAAAATGAGCGACCATACCGCTCAGGGACAATACTACAATGAAATATACTGCGATCCCAAGGACCAGGAAGTGGTGTATTCCATGGAAACAGTTTCACATGTAACCCGCGATGGAGGCAAAACATGGACAAGACTTGGACTAAAGGCACGCCATGTTGACGACCATGCATTCTGGATTGACCCTAATAATACCTCACACTTCCTTATCGGAGGCGACGGTGGTATCTATGAAAGCTGGGATGGTGGTGCTGAGTATGATTTCAAAAGTAACCTGCCTGTTACCCAGTTCTACAGGGTGAATGTTGATAACAGCGAACCTTTCTACTATGTATATGGCGGAACCCAGGATAATAACAGTATGGGAGGCCCCTCACGTAATATCAGCAGCCTTGGTGTAGTTAATGATGAATGGTTTGTTACAAATGGTGGCGACGGATTCTGGACAGCTGTTGATCCGACCAACACAAACATTGTATATGCTGAAGCCCAGTACGGCAACATGGTACGCTACGACCGTAAAAGCGGTGAAGCTATTGATATCAGGCCTGAACCCCGCAAAGGTGAAGAAACCTACAAATGGAACTGGAATGCCCCGCTCGTAATCAGCAAGCATAATCCACACAGGTTATATGCTGCTGCAAATAAGGTATTCAGGAGTGACGACAGGGGTGACACATGGGAAGTTATTTCAGAAGACCTTACCACAGGTAAAGACCGTAACTCCTGGAAAGTAATGGAGAAATACTGGAGCTACGATGCAGTGGCTAAAGATGTTTCAACCTCTCTTTTCGGCACAATAGTGTCATTTGCCGAGTCTGGATTAAAAGAGAACTTCATATACATTGGTACTGACGACGGACTTATCCAGGTTACCGAAGACGGAAAGAACTGGCGCAAGATCAGTAACTTCCCCGGTGTACCTGAATATACTTATGTATCAGATATCCTGGCCGACAGGTTTAATGAGAATATTGTGTACGCTTCATTCGATAATATCCTGCGTGATGATTTTAAACCCTATGTTTTAAAAAGTACCGATAAAGGCGCTACATGGACATCAATAAGCGGCAACCTTCCAAAGAACGGCACTGTTCATACCCTCGTACAGGACCATGTAAATCCTGAACTCCTGTTTGCAGGTACTGAATTCGGTGTATATTTTACCATTGATGGCGGAAAGATCTGGACTGAACTCAGCAACGGAATACCAACAATATGTGTAAAGGACCTCGTGATTCAGGAACGTGAGAACGACCTTGTGGCTGCCACCTTTGGCAGGGGTTTTTATATTCTTGAAGATTACACCCCATTAAGGCAGTACACCAAAGAAGTTAAAGAAGCACCCGGCCATATTTTTGCCGTGAAAGACGCCCTTATGTTTATCGAAACAGGTGGCAAATACGGTCAGGGATCAAACTATTTTGCTGCTGCAAACCCTGAATTTGGCGCAGTATTTACTTACAGTCTGAAAGAGGCTCCCAAGTCGTTAAAAGATATCAGGAAAGAAAAGGAAAAGGAACTTTTCAAGAAAGGTGAGCCTATACCACAGCCAACTTTTGCCGACCTGAGGGCTGAAGAAACAGAGATACCGGCATATCTTATTTTTGATATCACTGATGAATCAGGAAATCATGTACGCAGGTTGTATGAAAAGCCTTCAGAAGGGATTGGCCGTAAAGTATGGAATCTCCGTTATGACGGGAATTATCCGGTTACCCGTGCAGGCGATAAATTTGATCCTTTTGCAGAAGGAGGAAGTGGTATCATGGTATTACCGGGGAAATATTTTGTAACACTGTCAATGTATGCTGCTGGTGAAACAAAAGTACTGGCAGGCCCTGTTAGCTTCAATGCCAGGGTGCTCAATAATTCTACTTTACCGGCTGCCGACAGGACATTACTTGTAGCTTTCCATAAGGAAGTTTCCGACCTTTCACGTAAAGTGATGGGTGCTGAAAAATATGCCCAGGAATTATCTGATAAACTGATTGCTATGCTGCAGGCGGTTCATCAGACTGCTGCTGCATCGCCTGAACTGAGAAAAGATGTCCTGAAAGCATCACAGGAAGTTGACGAGTTGCTGTATACCCTCCATGGCCCTGAACCAAAAGCCAGCAGGGAAGAACTTCCTCCGGCACAGGTTCCATTATTGGAGCGTCTAAACAATATCATCTGGGCTCACTGGGGTTCAACTTCTGCGCCTACCAATACCCAGAAACGCAGCCTTGAAATTGTAAAGGAAGATTTCCCGCCTGTAGTAAACAAATTAAGGGATCTTGGTGAAACCAGGCTTAAGGACCTTGAAAACAGGATGGAACAGGCCGGTGTTCCTTACACAAGTGGCCGTCTGCCTGTTTTGCACTAAAATTATTTGAAAGCATACACCAAAGAGACCGTCAATTATTGGCGGTCTCTTTTAATTATATCCCGGTTAATTTACTAATTCAGTTGGAGAACTCTCCATGGAGCTTTGAACTTCCTTGCGGTATTCAAAATTTATAAAGCTTTCACTCACAAAAGAGGGGATTATTTTACTGACCGTAAAGACTACTCTGTTGAACCAGCCGGGAATTATGAGGAATTTCTTCTTAAGCATATGGTCAATGGCAGTCTTTGCCACCTCTTCAGTACTAACTTCTGAGATTCTGGCGAAGATTGTATGCTGATCCATCCTTTTTTGCATAATACCATTGGTCCTCACTCCTGTGGGGCATAGAACTGAAATGTTTATACCGTTCTTCCTTAGCTCTGGCCTGAGAGCTCTGCTGAAGTGGATGATATAGGCCTTGCTTGCTGAATAGGTAGCCTTGAAAGGTATCGGATAAATTCCGGCCATACTGCTAACATTCAGGATAAAGGAAGTGGTGTTTGCCTTAAGAACAGGAACAAAGTACCGTGTGAGTAAGGTTGTTGCTCTTATGTTCAGCATAATTCGCTGATCTATATACTCAGGCCGTGAGTTTTCAAAGATTGAGGCACCTGAAACACCCGCATTGTTAATGAGGATATTAATGTCAAGTTTTGCTTCATTCACAAAATTGATTACCTGTTCAGGAGCATTATAGCCTGTCAGGTCGATTTCAAAGTACCTGGTGATTACATTGTATTTCTCTGAAATGTCGAGAGCAACATCTGCGAGTCCTTCAGCCGGCAGTGAAATTAACACAAGATTCATCCTGAGTTCTGCACAATAATAAGCCAGTGCCTTTCCAATTCCTGAACTGGCCCCTGTAATAAGTGTGTATTTGGTTTCTGACATATCGATTTATTGTCCTCTTAGCCAGTCAATGGTTATTTTGGCACCTGTCCTGAAATCAACAGGATTGTAGTTCAATTCCCTCATTGCCTTATTGCTCGATACTTTCCAGTTATGGTTATATTTCTCTACCAATGCAGGAGTAATAAGAGGAGCTTTGCCGGTAACCCTTGCCATAGCCGTTAAAATACCTGCCACTGCCTTACTCACTGCCAGGGGAATATGAATCATACGGTATCTCAGGCCTGTTAATTCGGCCAGTATTTCAAAGAATTCATTGTAATCTATATCTGTCCCCCCGAGAATATATTTTTCGCCGGGTTTTCCGTGTTCCATTGCTTTAATATGTCCTGTTATTACGTCGTCAATAAACACATAATTTCCTGTACTTGTTCCGTCGCCGGGTATAATTTTCCAGTTTCCTTTCATATATCGGGTGAATATACGTGTTACACTGTTACTCTCATTTAAGGGGCCCGGGCCGTAAACCCTTGTCGGACTTACCATTACGATATTTACACCGGCACTGGCCAGTGTTTTGACTGATTCCTCAAGGATGCGCTTTGAATTTTCATAGTCGAGGAAATACTTTTCAGGTAACGGGGATGTTTCATTCACACTCTCCCCCTCCGGAGAGTGACCAATTACGCCGGCAGTTGAAGTGCATACAATCCTTTCTGCTCCGGCCCAGATGGCAGCATTAAAAACATTCATGGCACCTTCAACATTATGCCGGTAGATCTGCATAGAATCCTGCATCCACACACCGGCAAAAGCTGCTGTGTGATATACCCCTGAACACCCGGCCATGGCTTCTTTTAAACTCTGATAGTCAAGGATATCTCCTTTAAAAAACCTGACATTAGGATGGTCGAGTACTCTTTTCTTATGCTCACTCCTGTATAAGGCATGTATTTCATGGCCTTCACCGGCCAGTTTTAAGGCAAGCCTGCTTCCTATAAAGCCTGTTGCACCACTGATGAAAATTTTCATTTGCTGGAGGACATAACAACCATTGTTGGATTCCGGTATAAGGCAAACCATTCATTGGTAAGGGCAAGAATACAATGAAGTATTACTGCAAACCAAATGTCGCCTGTTACTATAGTGAAGTAACATGCCACCAGGCCAAATGGTAAAGAGCCAAGCATTTCTTTCCATCCTTTATGGATATGGAATAAGGAATAAAGAACAACATTAGCCGCTATGGCAGCCCATGTTCCGACAGTATTTAAAAAAACAAAGAGAATGAAGCCCCTGAAGAGAAATTCATAGGCAGTAAGATATAGAATCCAGGTTAAAGAACTTATGATGATCAATTTAACCGACCAGGTTTTTTCACGAATCTGTGGGTACATTGCAAGGATGCCCGGCGATCGTGTAGAAAAGTAATTTACCGGCAATACTACAAGTCCGAACAATAACGCAAATAGGAATGTCTTGCCGGAAGGTACTTTTACACCATATGCATCAGGAGATTGATCAAGCAACAGGATGATGACCATTACCGGGACTATACCAAAAAACACAACTCCTGAAAGTCGCTGAAGGATAATTTGCCTTGTTTCACCGGGGCTTATACCTATCCACCGATTGAATGTACCCGAAATAGTGAGGAGGTAAAGTGTATAACAGGCTGCCACAAAGATGACTACAGAGAGGAGGAGTATTTGTTGGGGAGTGATCATTAGAAGTTAAGTTATATCCATACGAATTTACCATTAAATCTTCAATGTAAACTATCTTTGCAGCCTAAAGGTAACCTGTATATTGGAATTTCAACATTCGGAATACCATGGTTGAAAATACTAACTGGCTTAAACGTACTGCCCTGCAGTTTATTACTGAAAACGACTTCCAGAAGATCGAGAGAAAATCGGCTGAATTAAAATTCAGGAAAGGTGAAGTTATATTGAAGCAGGACAACCAGCCTACCCATATTGCTTTCCTGAAAAGCGGTATCGTAAAATTTAACTACGAGAACAAGGATGAAAAAAACATCATTTTGTCGGTAGTCTCTGCACCAAGGATCCTTGGGGGAGCCAATCTGTTTTATAAGGACAGGAACCTTTTTTCCATCGTGGCAGTAGAGGACTGTGACGTAATACTTATGGACTCAGATGTGTTGCTTGAGCAACTCCGTAAGAATGGCAAATTTGCAGTTGCCCTCTACCAGATAGGTTCAGAAATGTTCAAGAAGTCAGTCATCAACTTCATAAGTCTTGCCAACAAACAGAAAGAAGGCCGTATTGCAGATATCATAATTTACCTGGCTGAGGAAGTTTACCATTCCAATAGTTTCAACCTTTCATTGACCCGCAAGGAGTTAGCTGAATTTGCCTGCTGTGCATCAGAAAATCTTATTACCACACTAACCAAATGGCAGAATGAGAAAATCATTGAATCTGACAAAAAGCAGTTTTCCATTCTTGACATGGAGAAGCTTAAACTGATTAGCCGTATTGGTTAGGTTTCAGGCATTATATCCTATATTTGGTGTCCTAAATAAAATAATCCGTGCGCTTTAAGTCACTGTTCCGCCGTAAGTCGATTGACATGATACTTGCACATGCTGCTTCAGAGCACGAAGCCGGCAGGGATATGAAGAAAGACCTGGGGGTGCGTGACCTCACCTCGCTTGGGATTGCCGCCATTGTAGGAGCAGGCATATTCAGTACTATCGGCAATGCTGCTGCCGCAGGAGGCCCTGCTGTATCACTGTTATTCGTATTCTCCGCCATAGCTTGCGGATTCTCAGCCTTATGCTATGCCCAGTTCGCTTCTTCAATTCCCATAAGTGGTAGTGCCTATACATATGCCTATGCCAGTTTTGGTGAAATGATTGCCTGGATTATCGGATGGGACCTTATCATGGAGTATGCGGTTGGAAATATTGCCGTAGCTATCTCATGGTCGGGCTACTTTGTCGGACTCCTGTCTGGATTCGGCATTAGTATACCTGATTACCTTGCAATTGACTACCTGAGTGCATTGAGAGGTTTTCATTCGGCCACTGAACTGATAAGCCAGGGAGTATCTGTTTCTGCCTTTCCGGGAGACCTGAAGGAAGCTTATAGTGCCTGGAATACCGCACCACAAATCGGAGGAGTGCGTCTGATAGCTGATATCCCCGCTTTTCTTATTGTGGTAGCTATTACCTGGCTCGTTTATACCGGCATCAGGGAATCAAAGACTGCTGGTAATATCATGGTATTGCTTAAGATCAGCATATTACTGCTCATCATTGCTGTTGGGGCATTCTATGTGAATACTGATAACTGGTCGCCTTTTGCACCCAATGGTATAACAGGAGTATTGAAAGGAGTATCAGGTGTTTTCTTTGCTTACATAGGGTTCGATGCTATCTCAACCACTGCAGAAGAATGTAAGAATCCACAACGCGACCTCCCCCGTTCAATGGTCTATTCCCTCGTGATAACAACAGTTCTTTATGTAGCCATTAGCCTGGTCCTGACGGGAATGGTAAGCTATGTATTCCTTGGTGTAGCTGACCCGCTGGCTTATGTATTCGAGAAACTGAACCTTACCTGGCTTTCAGGTATTATTGCCCTGAGTGCTGTAATAGCTATGGCAAGTGTTTTACTTGTATTCCAGGTAGGACAGCCACGCATATGGATGAGCATGAGTCGCGACGGACTATTACCTCCTGTATTCTCTAAACTGCATAAAAAATATCGTACACCTGCGTTCTCAACCATCATAACAGGCATACTGGTTGCTGTTCCATCACTGTTTATGAACCTCACAGAGGTAACCGACCTGACAAGTATAGGTACCCTTTTTGCCTTTGTGCTTGTGTCAGGCGGTATACTTATTCTTGATGGCGGTAAGGTGCCTGAAGGTAACCTTGGCGGTAAAGGCACCGGTAAATTCAGGGTACCTTACTTCGACAGCCGAAAATGGCTGCCACTAATCTGGGCAGGCGTTTTACTTATTTTAATGACTGTTGATCTGAAGGATCTTAAAGGTCTTGTCGACTTTAAACTACAACCCGGTGATTCAGCCTGGGATGTAATCAAGCACAAGATACCTCACTATGTCTTCATAATTGTTGCTGTTTCAGTCTCGGTAATCTCTATAGTGAAAAGGTTATCCTTAATACCGGTTATGGGACTGATTACCAATTTCTACCTTATGTCGCAGCTTGGCATAACAAACTGGCTTAGGTTCCTTATCTGGCTGGTGATAGGACTGGTGATCTACTTCTCTTATGGTGCAAGAAAAAGCCGGCTTACCTGAAGCCGGCTCTCCAAACAACCTTATTTCAGTAATATTTTTATGGTAGCGGAACAAAACGTGTACCGGTGTAAGTGCCATTCTGCCAGTCAATACGGTAATGAGTAGGACATTCGTCACCGGTTACCGGCTGGTTGTTGCTGTCGTAGCCGAAGATTACGAGTGCACTCTTATCAGCTTCCGGAATCTGGTGGAACTTGCTTCCTGAAACAGGATCCCATCCGCAGGTTTGCCTGAATACAATTGACTGGGTGATTGAAGTATAGAACTGTTCACCGGCCCTGTTAGTGCCCCATGTTACAAGGTTGGTATAATCGCCGCTTGTACCAAAGCCATCAACAGTTAACAACAGGTTACCGCGTGTACCTGTATAAGTACGCTGACGGGCAACCGACCAGCTGCGGGCAGTGCCGTTATTAAATGAAACATTGATATTGCCTTCAATCCTGTGTACCAGGGCATCAAAACCATTATGGCCGAGCATAAAGATGAACCCACCGGTAACATTGGTGAAAGTTTTAGTGCTGTTGATAGTTATCGACCTGTCAGAGCCAACTCTTGTTATTGTAAAGTTGATATGCTTAATCCTTACAGTTGCACCCGGCATACCGAAGTTCTGGCCTACAGGTTTCCTGATCTCCACCTGGCCTGACCTGTACTTCCTGCCATTGCATGAGAGTCCGTCATAAGTAATGTAGATAGTGATGGTATCATTTACTACCTGTGTTGAATCAACTGTTGCATTGCATGGAGGCATATGGTCAGTTGATTTGAAGCCGCCATTTCCGTTACCATGACCGCTGAGAAGGCCTTCAACATCTTCCATTGATTCATTGGTTGCTTCTTCTACTTCCAGTTCATCCTGTGAAAGATTGCTGACACTGGTGTAATCGTTGCTTCCTTTTTCGAGCTTTTCTTTATTGCATGAACCGAGCATTAGGGCAGACATCCCAAAAAGCGCGATTACAATATAGGTTAGTTTAATCCTTTTCATGCTGTTTGTTTTTTAAAGTTGTTGATGTTCGTTCTGTATATATACACATGAAGCGAACCATACCCTTATTCCTTTTTAACTTATTCTACAACGCTGGTTTTCTGTATCACCTCACTGGCATTGAAAAAGCCCAGTGCCCCGTTTGAAAGATTAGTCGGCACGTTTGCTGGCATCGTTGTATAAAAACCGCCTGAGAAGCCTGTTTCTGACAATAACGCCCTGATATAGTCAGCATGCTCCGGAGAAAGAGAGTACTTTCTCTCCGTTATAACCGTTCCCTTTTTGAACTCTGTTTGTTCCATCCGGGGAGGAAACACCTGGTGGATATCAAGCGAAGGCAGGGTGTAATAATAAAGCTTCGCCTGACTATCATCCGGTTGACCGATTATAATTTCATACATGGCAGGCTCCCAGTTACTGTAGGTTTCAGCCACCCAGGTTATTTTATAGTTACCATTATCACCGGATGGTGAATAGGTGAGAAACCTGAAATCAGTAACAGGCGGCATGGTAGCCTTGGCAGTTATGATAGTGTCGCCTTTACTGATAAAAAGACTGTACTCCTCACCGGCTTTTCCTGAGAACTTTTTCTCTGAGAGATAAATTCCCGGCCTTGCTGAATCCTCTTTAAAAAGGTAAACACTGTCACGGGTACTTACAATTACTTGTGCCGACGACACGCCATCAGGAATATCATTGGGTGAAAGTGTGGTTGTTGACAGCTTCACCTGCTGCGTTTTGAATTCACTGGTGATACATGCTTCCACTACCATCTTTACAGATCCTCCGGTGCCGGGTGCCCAGCCTGATTCTTCCTCACAACCCTGTATCAGCAGGACGTTAATGAGTACAACCAGTAAAAGGTAAATCCGTGTTTTCATCTGTGTTAATACCTGAAAGTGTAATTTAATGATGGTATAATACCTGCCACTGATATGCTGGTCGGAATGATTTCACGTTGTCCGTTGAGATTAACCGGTACAACGAAGTTGCCATTGTCGTCCATTATCTTGTTGAAACTATAGGAGAAAGGATTGCTTCTTCCATAAGCGTTATAAACCGACAAGACCAGATGGTGACTGAATCTTCCCGGTTTTCTGTTCAACCTGAAGGAGGCTGAAAAGTCGAGCCTGTGATAGGCTGGATACCTTTCGGAATTCCTTTCACCATATAAGGGTACAACATATCCGTTGTACTGCATAAACCCGGTTACAGGGGTGGATGGTGCTCCTGACCTTAATACCCAGGCAGCTGCCAGGTCCCATCTTTCCGATGGCTTGAACATCAGGTTCAGTGAAATACTGTGCGGATAGTCCCAGGCTGCCGGGAATTCTTTACTGCCGTTTATTCCTTCAATGGTGCGGAGTGCCCTTGACCATGTATAACCCATCCAGCCGTTTAATTTACCTTCAGCCTTTTTAACAAGCAGTTCAATGCCATAGGCCTTCATATCGCCAAACCGCAGTTCCCCTTCCAGTAAGGGGTTGTAAAGCATGTTTGCATGATCTTCATAGTCTATCTGGTTGTATAGTTTTCTGTAGTATCCCCCAATCGAAAAACCTAACACCTTGTATGAACCGGCCCATCCAGCTGATACCTGGTCAGCTGTTTGTGGTTTGATCACCGGGCCGGAGGGTACCCATACTTCAAGCGAGGTAAACGGACCGGTGTTGTTTGACAGCATCTGGAGTTGTTGCGAAGTCCTGGTGTAACCTGCAGAAATTGAATAATTCTTTCTCAGTTTGTAGTTAACATATAACCGTGGTTCAGGGATCAGATAGGGTGAATAATAACTTCCTTTTGGAACCTGTATGGTATCTGAGACATTATATCCCGCATCATAAAAGTAGACAGTTGAAGGCCCCAGGTTAGCAGAAGCACTCAGCCGTAAGCCAGCCTTCACCGTTAACCGGTTAAAGAAAGTCCTGTCATTTGAAGCATAAAGTGTAAGAAGCACCGTCTGGTATTTCGGCACCTCAGGCACAACAACTCCCGACTGGTTGTCAGCATAATAAACATTACCCGGATTGGATTTGTAACCTGTAGCCTCGATCCCTGCTTTATAGGTGTTTGAGGGATTTACAAACCATGTAAGGTCAGATTTTAATGTACCTGTTTTTATTGAGGAAGCCCAGTAATTGCCACCATCTTTCGACAGGAACATAAAATACTTATAGAAACTATACAGTGCAGTAGTGTTGATAAATACCCTGTTCGACAGGATATGGGTCCAGCGGAGTGTTGCTGTGCCATTGTCCCAGCTTAGTCCATGGGTGAAAAGCGGACTATCGGACTTCCTTGATAGACTATCACCACCGGAGAACCCGGTGAGTAAAATCCTGTTTCTATCATTTATCCTGAAATTGAGTTTGGCTGTTACATCAAAAAACCTGATTGTGAGCGATTCACCTGCTACCGGGACACTGCTTGTTAGCCAGCCGAGGTTAGAATTCCTGACAGAAAAAAGGAATGAGCTTGTCTCTTTTAAAAGCGGGCCTTCAAAACTAAGGTCGGATGTAAAGATGCCAATATTTCCGGCAAAAGCGATGTTCTTCATATTGCCGTCACGAACCCTTATATCAGTAACCGACGACAAACTTCCGCCAAGCCGTGCTGGCAGGTCACCCTTGTAAGTCTTAACATCCTTGATAGCATCAGGGGCAAATGCAGTGTAGAAGCCAAGCAGGTGTGCAGGGTTAAACACCGGGGCATCGTCAATAAGCAGGATGTTCTGGTCCCTGTTGCCGCCCCTTACATAGAAAAAAGCTGAACCATCCCCATATCCCTGGATACCGGGAATAGATTGTAAAGACCTGACAACATCAGGGTTTCCGGCAAAACCGGTCATTCTCTTGAGGCCTGACGATGAAAGGGAGGTCATGCCGCCTGCCTCTGTTTCAATGAGTAAAGTATTTTTACCTCCTACAATCTCAACCTCATTTATTTCGACAAAGGCAGGAGCTAAGTTTAAGTCTGTATTGAAATCAGTGGATAAATCAATACCCAAAGATTTTGTCCTGTAACCTATCATGGAAACCCTGAGGTTATAAGCTGCTGAAGGGAGATTTAATGAGAAGAATCCATAAGCATTGGTAAGCGTGCCTTTCTTTGAAAGTGGGTCGTATACCGATGCACCAATAAGTATTTCCCCGTTTGAACTGTCGCGCACAAAGCCGCTTACAGTGTAGTATTGGGCCTTATCAGAAGGCGGGCTGTACCTCAGCACAATCTGCTTTCCCTTTACAGTCCACTTAATATCCAGTGGAAGAAGAACAGTGTTGAGGAAGTAGCTTAACGGTTTGGCGTTTATGTTAACGGTTACTTTGTTATTGACCGGAATCCTCGACGGGTCGTAAGAAAAAAGTATGTCATTTTTTTTACTGACTTCTTCAAGCACTTTACCAAGTGGTTGATCAACTGCCCTGATGGTTATTAATTTTTCAGTCTCCTGTCCGAATGACAAGAGTGGAAACAGGAAGATGAACAGGAGGGCTTTAATGACAGTTTCCATCAAGATAAATCACATTATCTTTAATGGTTACACTGGTACCAAGGGTAGCGCTGATCACCTCGAGTACTTCACTCAGCGGCTGGTCTTTAAAAGTTGCAGTGAGTAAACAGTCGGTCATATCACTGCCGGCAAGCCTAATCTCTTTCCCATAAACACGCTGGAGGGTTTCTGCAACAGTTGATAAGGAGGAATTATTGAACACTAATTCGCGTGTAATCCACGCTTTGTAATTAGGGTCAGTATTTACTGAGGTTTCAATTTTGCCTGTATTGATGTCAACCAAAGCTTGTTCGCCCGGAGTAAGAAGAACATTTTTATTCTCTTCACCTTTAAGGTAAACAGATACTCTACCCTTTTCCAGAACAACGCTGACTGAATTATTGCCTGCATTTGTCCTGACATTGAACTCTGTGCCCAGCACCTTAATATTAACATCACCTCCGGTAACTATAAAAGGATGTGCTGCATCATGCGCAACGGTAAAGAAGGCTTCACCCTCAAGTGTCACTTTTCTCCCATTTCTGAAAGAGGCAGGGTATGCCAGCTTTGCACCTTCACGAAGTATAATGGTTGAACCATCAGGTAGTGTGAGCTGCTGACCGGTTACCTCCGCAATGATTTCTTTTTGTTTTCCGGAGTTAATGAAAAGCAATGAAGCTGACAGAGCTATAAGGACAATGAGGGAGGCAGCGATATTACGAAGCGTATAGAGTTTACGGACAGGGGGTTTTATCCTGTCGGCGAGTAAAGCCCAGTCTTTATCTGTGTCGAGGCTGGTAACAGAATGCTTTGCTGTTAGCAGCCAAACCTGCCGGTATTCTTCAAAAGCATCCCTGAATTCAGGATCAGAATCAAGCAATCCGGAAATGGCCTTTGTTTCATCAGGTGTTGCTTCACCCGTGAAATAACGTACAATCAGCCGGTCGTTTTCAATTTCCTTCATTTGACAATCCTCTCAATATTACACATTAGCCTTCATCTACCCTTACTGCCTGAACAACAATATTATAAAAATTATGAACTTAACATATTCTGTAAGCCGCGACCTGAGGTGGGTAAGTGCCTTGCTCATATGCGCCTCTACGGTTTTAACTGATATTCCGAGTCGTTCAGAAATTTCCTGGTATTTCAGGTTCTCCTTTCTGCTCAACAGGAATACTTCCCTGCACTTATCTGGCAGTTCATCTATAGAAGTGCTGATCCTGTTACTTAACTCATTCTCCATCAGGTGGTCAGTATCCGACATAACGGCGGTATCAGCCAGTTGCTCGGCCTCAAGCAGGTTCCCGTCAAATTTCTTGTTATCCCTTAAATGGTTCAGGCACTTATTCCTGATCACCATCATCAGGTAGGAGTTAACATTCTTACCTGTGTCGATGGTATCTCTTTTCTCCCATAATGATACAAAGGCATCCTGCACTATCTCACGTGCTGTTTCCAGGTCTTTCACATACTTTACCGCATGGAATACCATTCCTTTATGCTGTGAACGGAATATCTCCTCGAAAGTATTTATATCCAGGGATGGCATCGGCTATATTTGGGCTTGTAATGCAAATTTATTGAATTTTCTGCTCATTTGTACGGGCGCAAGATTTTGCGCCCCTACTTGATTGTCAATTCATTCTGATCAACCGGGGAACAACCGGGCATCATCAGGGGATTAACCGGGGATCAAACGGGGTTCCATCCCCGCTTGATCCCCTGATGACCCTCGGTTGACACCGGGAGAAGGCAAAAGGCTAAAGGATAAAGGCAAAAGGCAAAAGGCAAAAGGCAAAAGAAAAAAGGCAAAAGGCAAAAGCAGAAGGCTAAAGGCTAAAGGCAAAAGGCAAAAGCTGAAGGTTAAAGGCTAAAGGCTAAGGGCTAAAGGCTAAAGTTTAGGATGTGTTAACTTATATTTTATTTTTCTTTTTTCTTTCATTGCTTCTGAGTTTTTACCCTTACTTTGAGCTTTAAGGTTTGAGCTTTGAGCTTTGAGCTTTGGCCTTTATCCTTTATCCTTTAGCCTTTAGCCTTTATCCTTATTATCAATGCAACCCACGGCATTTCATTTCGTCTTAAATACATTGAAACGCTTTTGTGTTACTTTATTAAAACTAAAATTGCAAAAAATGAAAACTACAATTCTACTCCTGCTTATTACAATTAGTGTTATAAAGCTTAATGCACAAAATCCGGATATTACCGGCGATACGCTGTTGTGTCCTAATAGCAACGGGACTGCTTATGTTATAGATCCCATTTACGACTCTTACCAGTGGTTTTATAAGTACTGGTTTACTTCTGATGATTTTGTTCCCATTGAGGGGGCAACAGACCCTGTATTTGTTTACGACTGGTTTACCTATGACCAGGCATTGCTGAAGGTAGTGGCTAACCTGAACGGACAAGTGTATGAATCGGATACCCTGCAGATCGACAGTTATGCCTGGCTGCCTATTTACTACATGGCTGAGATGGGTGAAGGGGTAACCTACGATCCGCTCACCGAGGTCTATACCCTGGAACCGGGAGCTGTACTTCCTGTTTCTATTAATAACCCGCCGTATGACACACTCATACAATGGTACCTCAACGGCAATCCCATCCCCGGTGCTGACAGCAGCAGTTATGTGATTAAAGAAGCAGGAACATACTGGGCTACAGCCGCTCCTTCCTTCTGTCCCAATAACAGCAGTACCACTTTTGATATTGTTGTAGTCATCGCTGTTAAAGTACCGGTGGTGGATAAGGGATCGTTAAAGATCTATCCTAATCCTTCATCAGGCAGCATTAACCTTGAGGTCCCCGGCGATAAGCAGTTTACCGGCTACAGTATCATTGACCTGTCAGGTAAGGTACTCAGGGGAGGCAACGTATCCGGCACCCATATGAACGTTTCACTCGATGGCCTTGAAAAAGGACAATACCTCTTCCGCCTTGACGGAATCAATGAATCAGCAACAGGATCATTTATTGTAAATTAATATCCTTAATCACAAAGGGCTTTCTTTTTGTTCTTTCATAAAAGGAAGCCCTTCGTGAAAAAGGAAATAGAAAAAGAACGCTTAAGCTTACTCGCGTCAGTTGAAAAATTACTTGAAGGCCCCATTACTTTCCTGGGGTTTGTATGGTTAATACTCATCATCGTTGAATTTATCTGGGGACTGACGCCTGTCCTTGATTTTGCCAGTGTTACAATCTGGGTTATTTTTATACTCGACTTCCTTGTAAAATTTATCATTGCACCCCATAAATTACTGTTTCTAAAGAAGAACATCCTCACCATTATTTCACTGGTTGTACCTGCCATCAGGTTGTTCAGGCTCCTGAGGGTTTTCCGCGTTATCAGGGGTGTGAGGGTTATTAAGATCGTAGGTTCACTAAACCGGAGTATGAAAAGCCTTGCCTCCACCATGAAAAGGAGGGGCTTTGCTTATGTAGTGCTGCTGTCGGCTGCTGTTATCTTTGGCGGTGCCGCCGGAATGTTCGGCATAGAGAAGGACAATCCTGGTTTTGAAACCTATGGACTGGCCCTTTGGTGGACCGCCATGAGGGTAATAACTGCAGGAAGTGATTTCTGGCCGGTAACTGCAGAGGGCAGGGGGCTGGCCTTTATTCTCTCACTATATGGCTATGCAGTGTTTGGTTATGTCACTGCTACACTCGCCACTTTCTTTATCGGAAGGGATGCTGAAGAACGCGATGCTCCGGTTGCAGGATCAGCAGAAATTGCAGAATTGAAGGATAAAATCGAAGAAATAAGTAAGCTGCTCTCAGAAGACAGCAGAAAATAGCGTTTTTTCTCATTTTTTACCGAAAAAACCTGCCTTTAGCGTATTACTTTGACGCCAAAAATCGATTAACATACGAAAGACGGCTTCATGGAAATTTCCTGTGAGCCTTCTGAACCCCATAAATCATGCATTCAATCAACCAAAATTACCAAAAATGACCAGGATTAAAATTTTAGCATCCCTTCTTGTGATCTTCGGATTTATTGCAGGGATCAAATGCACGTCAGCACAAACCCCTGCTGTCAGTTCAGTTCTGATGCCGCAGTATATCAGCGGTAACACTCCTACAAACAACAGGCTGCCCTTTGCATACAGGGTTACTTTCAGTTCGCTGCTGCCTTCTGCAACCTACAGGTATATCAATACTGTTGTTACTTCTACTGACAATGCAACCTCGGCAGGGTCCGGCGCAATTATATTCGTACATCCTGACGGTACTTTTACCAGGTCGGCAGTCGGTTCTTTTACTAACCCCGGCGAATATGGTGAATTTACCACCGATGCTGCCGGCAATTATACAGGATGGTTTATTACCGAGCCGACAACAAATACCCGTTTTACTCCCGGCAACCAGGTATTCATGAGAATACGTCTGAACGACGGAGCTAACGGTACTATTGCCCAGTCGTACCTTACAACCACTGAACCGGTTACTGTGCTCGCCTTCTCAGCAGGCAGTACTGCTAATGACGGTACAGGTATCAGGGCCGCATCACTTGCTTCGGCAGGTAACTTTGCCATGCTTTATGATAATGAGGCAGGAACCGGCAGGCCACTGTTTGGTACCAGCATTGAATCAACAGGCATTGACTTTTCAACTTTATTATATGCCGATTTCTTCCGCAATTTTGTGGCAGGCACCGACGGTTCATGGGGTGGTATTATCCCTAACGTAAATGCTAACGGACTAAGGTTAGTGGAAGAAAGGGATATAACCACAGGCGCAGTTGTGAATACCAATACTTCACCCGATGGTATGTGGGGAACTGTTAATACTGTTAACCCTTCAGGAGGTGTGACAAATGTTCTTGTACTTGACCTGATCCCCGACAGTCAGCTATTTGTTGACCCGGCTTCTCTCAATGGTTTTTCGTATGTTGTCAACAACGGTCCATCACTTTCACAGTCATACACCTTAACAGGTACCGACCTCATAGGTTCAGGTAATATTTCAGTTGCCGCACCTGCACATTATGAGGTTTCAACTGATAACACAAACTGGTCTGCCAGTCTTCAGTTACCATTTGCAGGAGGTGTAATAACCGGGCAAACTGTTACCATCCATGTACGTTTGAAAGCAGGTCTTCCTTTCGGAAATTATAACAATGAAAATATAGTTCATACTGGTGGCACTGCCGATCCTGTAAATGTAACCTGCTCAGGTAACGTACTGGCACCGGCTGCTGTTATTGAATCAGAAGTTGTACCCCAGTATATCCAGGGTATCAATGGCACCAACGACCAGAGGGTTCCTTATGCCTACAATGTTTTAATAGGTGATTTAATCCCGGGAGCTACATACAGGTATTTCAACCAGGCAGTTTTAAGCACCGACCTGCCTGATGCAGATGGCCAAGGCGTAGCTATCTATGCAGCAGCCAACGGAACTTTCACACGCGCTGAGAATCCTTCACTTTCAGCAGGCTACGGACAGTTTACCGCTTCACCCGATGGTACCTTCAACGGTTGGTTTATCCTTGAGTCAAACAATGATGCAAGGTTTACCCCGGGCAATGAACTCTTTATGCGTATTATGCTGAATGATGGTAACAATGGTACTTCCGCAGCCCACAGGTTGACCACCACAGCAGGCGCAGCAGTTATTAACTTTGGTACTGATGCTGACCCTGATATGGGTACCGGTGTACGCGCTATCTCTTTATCAGAACCTGGCAACTTCGTATATCTTTTCGACAATGCTCAGGGTAATGGACGTCCTTTATATGCCACTACCATTGAAACAACAGGCATCGATTTTACGACAGCCGGTGGCTATGCAGCTTTCTACGCAAGCAATGTTGAAGGTACTGACGGGTCATGGGGTGGCATTGTGCCAAACATCCTTACATCAGGAATAAAGAGGATAGAAGAACGCAGCAACAACGGATGCAGCCTTGTAACACATTGGATTTCTGAAGATGGTATGTGGGGAGCAACAAACACCGTGAATCCTGACGGTGGTGAAACCGATGTACTGGTTATTGACCTTTTACCTCCACCTGTACCTGAATTAACAGTAAGTCCTTCTTCTTTATCCGACTTCACTTACCTTGCAGGCTTCGGGCCTTCATCGTCACAATCATACAGTATTACCGGCTCTGCACTTGAAGGCAGCGGAAATATTACAGTTACCGCACCTTCAACCTATGAAGTTTCATTGAACGATACAACATACGCCGCTTCACTCGACCTGCCGTTTGCCAACGGCATTATCACAGGCCAGCCAGTGCTTATCTACACCAGGCTTAAAGCAGGGCTAACCGGAGGAATGCAATATAATGATACCATCACTCACGTTGGTGGCGGCGCAGCTGAAGTAACAGTAACCCTGGAAGGCGAAGTTACCTTACCTCCGCAACCGGAGATCACTGACTTGTTGCTTCCTTTCTGTATACAAGGAATGAACGGAACAAACGAAAACAGGGTACCTTTTGCATTCAGGGCAACAATCATTAACCTTCAGCCATCAGCTACCTACAGGTATTTCAACAGGGTGGTGCTTGAAACAGATACACCTGATTATACCGGTGTTGGTAATCCTATCTATGTCAACAGCGATGGTACTTTCAGCCGCACTACAGGCACTTCACTTGGTACACCCGGACAATACGGCGAATTTACAACCACTGCCGATGGTACCTATTCAGGCTGGTTTATGCTTGAACCCACAGGCAATGAAAGATTTACTGCCGGTAACCATTTGCTTATGCGCATCATGATCAATGATGGCAACAACGGAACAACTGTGTCAAACCATATCACCTCTCCGGAGTTCACTACAGTACTGAAGTTTGAAACTGAACAGGATTCAACCCAGGGTACTGCTATCAGGGGTACCAGTGATGATATGTCAGGCAACTTCGTATTCCTTTATGATAATGCTGATGCTGAACGCCCGCTTTACGGAACAAGTATTGAAACAACAGGTATCGATTATCCTTCACTTGGTGTATATGCACCGTTCTATGAAAACATCGTTTCAGGTACCAATGGATCATGGGGAGGTATCGTACCTAATATGAATTCCAGTGGTATCCAGGCAATAAAGGTGTTTGCACAGAGTGACGCTTCACTAGTTTCATCTTACGAAATGGCTTCAGGAATCTGGGGTGTAACCGATACGCGTAATCCTTCAGGTGGCGTGGATGAAGTACTATTCATCAACCTTTCTACAATCAATGTTAAAGACCACGCTCTGCCTGCAGCCGGTATTTCCGTAAGGGGAGAAGAGCTGGTAGTAGAGCCGTTAAATAATGAACCCTGGTCGCTGGACATTCTCAGTATGCAGGGCAAACTGATAAATTCAATCCAGGGAACAGGGTACACTCACCTGACACCCAATGTGCCTGCAGGAATCTATGTGGTTAAGTTCCGGAACAATACCGGTGTTTATGCACAGAAAGTATTCCTGAAATAATCTTTTAAAAAGCCATACCAAGGTTAAAGTATATTGCTGAATTAGGATCTTTATCTTCCTTCTGGAACATAAAGGTCCTATAGTTCAGCGCAACAGAAACACCCTTTGAAATACGGTACTGAAGTCCGCCCATAACAAGTGAACCATCCTTTTCGATGTTCCATCCGTTATTATCACCTTCAAGTGTATTCGACTGTACAAGGTCATAACGGGCAAATACTTCCCATTTAGGGTTGAAGATGTATGTGCCAAACACTGAAATAGCTGAAAGATCGTGGTCGGGTTTTGCTTTAGTAAACTGTGTGGCATTATTCATCAGGTTATATTCAGCACCAATCCTGAAAAGATCTTTTACTTCATAACCGGCAAATGCTGTGAATACAGAGATAGTCTGGTCCTTTAATTCAGGTAAGGTATCAACAGGCTGGTACTTGGCAGGCATCATATCATAGTGCAGCCTGAATGATAAACCATCAACCGGTTTAACAGTAACATTACCGCCTATTTTATGCAATCCGAAGTTGTCCTGCTGTGCTTTGAAGCCTTCACCGTTAAGTAACATCAGGTTGAACGACAGTTTATCGCTTACAGGTATTTCAGCATTAATACCAAGGTCGGCTGTTGTGCCCATGCCATACTCATCGGTGGCAGTTTTCATGATATACCTGTATCCCCAGAACTTATCGTTGTAATCAAAATGCTTCAATGGGATTAGTCCGACAGATAATTTAAGGTGCTTTGCAACGCCCCAGTCAATAAAGGCATTCTTTGCAAAAGCGGTAAAAGATTTAACATTGGCATCGTATCCGATATCGTATATTACCCTTGCTGAGAGGTTCTGTGTGAAGTCGTACTTATACCCGAGGTATGCCCTTTCAATGTTGAATGAACTTACTTTGTCGACTCCTTCAGAGAGGTCGTATTTATAATTGAAGAACAGGGTACCAATGCCACTGCCTCCGGGTTTAAATTCAGTTTGTGCCTTTAATGTGAAAACACAAAGAAAAACTAGTGCTGTTAAGCTTAATTGTTTTTTCATGGTTTGGTTTTTAATGTTGGTTGAGCAAAACTACAAATGAAGCAGGTGATTTCCAAAATCAGGGGTTATTCTTCCCTTAGTCCTCTTTTAATCTTCTTACTCTTGTGCCTGAGGATCTTGGCCTCTTTATAAAAAATGATTTCTTCGGCAATATTCTTAATATGGTCGCCTACTCTCTCCATTTTCCGGATCACTATATAAAGATTTAAGCACTCTTCAATATCCTTAGGGTTCTTTCCGATATAATCCACCAGCAGTTGAATAGCATTGTCCTGAATGTCGTTCAGGATTTCATCCTTTATAAAGAGATGCCTTAAGGCTTTGTCGTCCTCTGTTTCCATCGCTTCAAGAACAGTAAGAAGCATTAAATGGCCGGTTTCAAACATCTTGTTTATCTCCAGCATCTTAATGATGTCTTTATTATAGGCTGTTTGCCTTGTTTTAACGATCTTGGCGATGCTCCGGGCATAGTCACCTATACGCTCGAGGTTGAGGTTGATCTTTAGCGTTGAAAGTACAAAGCGGAGGTCGTGGGCAACAGGATTGTATAAAGCAAGGATATTCTCGCAGGCTTTCTCAACATTTACCTCCAGGCCGTTTACCCTTTTCTCGTAGCGTATTACTTCATCAGCCAGTTCAAGGTCAGCGTTATTCAATGCATTGCCGGCCTTATCTATCTGTAAAACAACCATGTTGCAAAGCTCTATCAGACTGTTGCGCAGGTTGGTAAGTTCTATTTCTATTTGTGATATCATGGGTCTCTTTTTTTAACCGAAGCGTCCTGTAATATAATTTTGTGTCTGTAGGTTGGCGGGTTTAAGGAACATAGTCCTTGTTGAATCGTATTCTATCAGCCTGCCCATATAGAAGAATGCTGTGCGGTCGCTTATCCTGCCCGCCTGCTGCATGTTATGGGTAACTATAACAATGGTGTAGCTTTTCTTCAGCTCCACTATCAGGTTTTCAAGTTTGCTGGTTGAAATAGGGTCGAGTGCTGAAGCCGGTTCATCCATCAGGATAACTTCAGGCTCAACGGCCAGTGTCCGGGCAATGCATAACCTCTGCTGCTGTCCCCCGGAAAGGGAGAATGCCGACTTTTTAAGGTTACCTTTTACCTCATCCCACAGAACAGCTTTTTTGAGTGAACTTTCAACAATACTGTCAATTTCCGACTTGTCTTTTTTTCCCTGGATCCTCAACCCGAAAGCCACATTCTCATATATGCTTGTGGGGAAGGGATTAGGCTTCTGGAATACCATGCCCACCTTTTTCCTCAGTTCTTCAGTATTAACGCCCTGTCCATAGATATTTACATCATTGATTAGTATTTCACCATCAAGTTTGAAATTATCTATGTAGTCATTCATCCTGTTGAACAGCCTCAGGAAGGTGGACTTGCCACAACCCGACGGCCCGATGAGGGATGTAACCTGGTAGGGCTCTATCTCCATCGAAACATCCTGCAGGGCATGGTTGTCACCATACCATACATTTATATTCTTTGCAATTAGTTTATTCATCTTTAGTCTGTTAGCATTTACTTAAAACCCTGCCTTTACCATTTCACTTTTTTCTGCCATTTATTCCTCAGGTATATCGACACACCGTTCATAAGGAAGGTGATGAACAGTAAAACTATGATTCCTGCTGATGCATTCACCTGGAAATCTGCCTGTGGCCTTGATGTCCAGTTGAAGATCTGTATGGGCAGCACCGTATAATCATCAAGTGGTGACTGGGGAGCAAAAGGCACATACACCAGAGCACCCACAACTATGAGGGGGGCAGCTTCACCAATGGCCCTTGCCAGTGCAAGGATCACCCCGGTTACTATACTGCCCGAAGCTGCCGGAAGCTGTTGCCTTGATATTGTCTGCCACTTGGTGGCACCCAGTGCATAAGCTGCTTCCTTTATAGTCTTTGGCACTGCTTTGAGCGATTCCCTGGTGGTAACAATGATTACCGGGATGATCAGCAGCGATAGTGTAAGGCTTCCCGCCAGTAAACTTCCGCCAAGTCCGAGTGCCCTGTTGAAAAATGCAAGCCCGAGGATACCATAGATTACCGACGGTACACCCACGAGGTTGCTGATATTTATCTCCAGGAGTCGTGAGAAAAGCCCCTTCTTTGCATATTCTTCAAGATAAATACCTGCCGAAACACCTAGCGTAACCGAGAAAATAATAGTCAGCATCAGCATCCATGCAGTGCCCATCAATGCTGTATAGATACCTGCCCTTTCGGGGAACCTCGATGGAAGTGAAGTGATAAAATCAAGGTTCAGCCGTGAAAGGCCGGTCTGCAGTATAATGATTATGAACACCGCAAGCATTATCAGGCCAATGAAGGTGCTCATGATGCCATAGTATTTGAATACTGAGTCTTTAAGCCTGTTCTTTTTTGTATTATTCATATTGCCTGTGGTATTTACGTTTCAGCCAGAGGCTTATGTTATTCATCACAAATGTCATTATGAAAAGCACCATACCTGCTGCGAATATAGTACGGTACTCTATGGAGTCACGTGGTACATCACCTAGGCTTATCTGCACAATGTAGGTAGTTATCGTTTCAACCGGTACCAGTGGATTAAGCGTGAACTTAGGCTGCTGGCCTGCTGCTATTGCAACGATCATGGTTTCACCAATGGCCCTTGATACAGCAAGGATTATTGAAACAATAATTCCTGATGAAGCCGATGGTATCAATACCCTGAACACAGTCTGGAATCGTGTTGCTCCCATGCCGTATGAAGCATCCCTAAGCGACTTAGGCACTGCAAACAGTGCATCTTCACTGAGTGAAGATATCATTGGTATAATCATAATTCCCATTACAATACCCGGGGATATGGAGTTAAAGCCTGCCAGTCCGGGAATGAACGACTGAAGGAAAGGCGTTACAATGGTAAGTGCAAAGAAACCGTACACAACCGTAGGTACTGAAGCCAGAACTTCGAGCATCGGCTTTACCGTGTTCCTGAATTTCCTGTTGGCGTATTCGTTGAGGTATATGGCAATACTTAACCCGATCGGCACGGCCACCAGCAATGCAAAGAATGATGTCATCAGGGTGGCTGTAAGCAGTGGTAGTATTCCGAACTTTTTCTTGGAGAATAGTGGTGTCCACTCAGTACCTGTCAGGAACTCCCAAACAGATACTCCGCTGAAAAACTCAAAACTCTCATAGAGCAATATAGCAAGAATGCCACCTGTGGTTAGTATGGTTAACAAACCACTGGCGGCAAGCAGTTTCTCTATTATCTTTTCCTTAGTTTTCTGCATAACAACTACCAGGAATCGTTACTTTACAGGAGCATGAGTCTTAACGAACTCTGCCCATGTGTTCTTTGCTGATGCTATTTCATTTTCTGTGAGAGGAATGTATCCAACTTCCTCAACCAGCTTCGAAACATTATCAAGGTAGAAAGTTACGAAATCCTGAACAACTTCCTTCTCTGCAGCGGTAGAATTTACATAAATAAACAGCGGACGTGACAGTGGGGTATATGTTTTGTTCTTTACAGTTTCAACAGTTGGCAGTATGGCACCTGCACCGTTTTCATCATTTTCATCGTTTACCGGCACCAGTTTAAGTTTTGCCTTGTTGTTTTCGTAGTATGAAAGGCCAAAGAAAGCCAGTGCATTTTCATCAGAGGCAACACCCTGCACAAGTACATTATCGTCTTCACTGGCTGTATAATCTCCACGGCATGATTTTGATTCACCAACCACGGCTTCTGTAAAATAGTCGAAAGTACCTGATGCTGTACCTGCACCGTAAAGGTGTAATTCCCTGTCAGGCCATTCAGGGCGTATCTGGTTCCATTTAGTTATTACTCCCTGGGCAGCGGGTTCCCATATTTTCTTAAGTTCGGCAACGGTGATATCATTTGCCCATGTATTGTTCGGATTTACTACGATGGCCATTCCGTCGAAAGCAATCAACAGCTCTATGTAGTTGATGTTATTTTCCTTTGCAAGGTCAATCTCACTCTGTTTGATAGGCCTTGAAGCATCATTGATGTCAGTTTCACCACGGCCGAATTTCTTAAATCCGCCACCGGTGCCTGATTCACCTACGGTAACTTTAACCCTTGGATTCAGTGCAAGGTATTCTTCGGCAACAGCCTCTGAAATAGGATATACGGTACTTGAACCGTCAATGGAAATAGATCCTTCTTTTTGTCCGGACTTACCGGCATTATTGCAGGATGATAAGCCTATGGCCAGTCCTGCGGTGAGAATAATTAATGAATAAAATCTCTTCATGATTTTCTTATCGTTTGTTTTCTGCAACAAAAGTACGGTGGCAATATGGAGGCAATGTTAACTTAATGTTAAGTTTCATTTGACAACACGTTTTTTATTCCTTAAATTTATCGCTCTCTTCTGAAAGGTCCGGCTGAATCTTTACTACACCCTTCTGTTTTTCTGAGGACTTACGCTTTTTTGATGGATTGTGATTTGTCATTATATATTCTGACCATATACCTTTATTCATCTTAAAACTGTTTCCTTTATGAAAAAAATGTTTCTTACACTGCTGATCCTGGGTGGTATGTCTGTATCACTCTATGCGCAAAACGACATTAAACAGCTTCAGGACAAAATTGCCGGACTGGAGAGCACAAATGCAAAGCTTAATGCTAAGATCACCGCTAACCAGAAGGCAATCAGCGAACTGACACTGCAATTGAATGCAGCAAACGAGAATATTGCTGCCATGCAACAAACCCTTGCTTTAACACAGAAGACATTTGAAGAGTCGACCACTGCTTTCGACAGCAGGATCGCTGATACTGAGAAGTCAACTGCCGGACAGATTGACCACCTTTTCCGCTCACTGATGAATAATACCATCTACTGGGTAATCGCATTCCTGGTTGTGGGCTTTATTACTTTCTACCTGTACCGCAAAACTAGAGGCAGGTTATCAAAGGAAAAAGCTGCCATCTATAATGAAATGAAGTCAGGCAATGATGCCTTAAAGAATGATATAGCAGTATTAATAACAAAGAGTGCCGACGACCTCAACACCATCTTCAAAGGGCAGTTACAGGAATTAAATGAAACCAACAGGAAGTCAGTCACAACCCTGCAGGATGATTATAATTCAAAGTTCTCAAAACTGGCCGAAGATTTTGAAGTAAAAATCAAAGCACTGAAGCCGAAGCCTGCCAAAGCGCCAAAGGCGGAGGCATAGAAAGGCAAAAGGCAAAAGAAAGAAGTAAAAAGTAAAAAAAGGAAAGGCGGCATAGCCGCCTTTCTTATTTTCACTTATTACGCCCTGGCCCCCTCTCCTTGAGGAGAGGGTTGGGGTGAGGTGATCAGGGGTGAGGTGATCAGGGGTGAGGTGATCAGGGGTGAGGTGATGAAGTGTTTACCTGATAAATAGTTTTGCCGAATAAACACCCTTAACATTCTGCATCTTCACGATATAAACACCTGCCTTGAAGTTAGCGGGGATTACCTGTTTGCCGGTAAGACTGTAGGCTGCTACCTGGTTTCCGCTGGTGTTGTAGATGGTGAAATTGTAGGTAGTGTTATCAAACGGCTCAATAACGATCTCATTACCGCGTGCCCAGATCTTTGCAACGTTCTTGTCAATTGAAGGAACATTGATGGTGATAAGGTCTATAAACAGTACAGTGTCAACACCACCTGACGGGTTGCGTGTGTCTGTGCCGAGCCATACACCTGAAGGCATGGTATAGGTCTGCTGCAGTGAAGCATCTTCATTGGCATATACCCTGATCATCTGTATACCGTTGGCATTAACGTTGGGCACAATACCACCCCATGAACCATCAACTCCTGCAATGTCGTTTGCATAGAAAGGAGCATATGAACCAGGAGTTACAAAATCGATGCCTGAAGTTTCAATCTGTGTTCCGTAAACAGGGCGGAGTGTGTCAGATACACCGTCATACAGGAATACAAAATCTCCAGGTGAATCATAACTTACTGCATGGATGGCTGTACCCATGGTTGGGTTAGCCTCTGTACCAAACTGCAGGACGGTTGCGTACTGCTCAGAGGTAAATCTCTGGTCAACCACTGTACCGCCATTACCGTCATTGAGTATTATACGGAAGTAAACATGGTTACCCGGTGTAAACCTGTCGTTTCCTGAAGGCTCGTTCATCATCCAGCCGCTCCAGCTTCCTGCTGCATCGGTTGTAAATTCACCATACTGTCCCGGAACCTCCAGTGAAGTTGTGGTGGTGCGGAGGAATGTACCGTCCTCATTAACAAAGATGGTATTACCTGCTCCGTTGAAATCAGGTGCATCGGTTGCAATAACAATCTTGTTGTAATAACGGTAAGTGGCATTCGGTGTAAGGTAACTCAGGGTAACATGGTAAGCAAAAGGTACACGGTTGAGGTTGGTACCATTGATACCTTCTATATACTGTGGCAATGTTATATCAGTAATCCCCGGAAGGGCAGAAGTAGTAACATTTCCGCTTACAGTTACAGTAGCTTCAGGTGCACCACCGCCATTATGGGTGATAACTTCGTTGTTGTAGTCGCCCATCGGCAGTCCGGCAACCAAACGTACATATACATTCAGTGGTTGTCCTGTAATAACACCACCATCAAACGGGATGCTCAGTGTTGAAGTAAATGTGGTATTGTCGAGAGAAACCTGGTAATGCTCAGGAGCTACTACTTCTATATTACCGGTACCTTCAAGGTTAGCAGCACTCAGCTGGTAAGTCTGTGAAGCTGAAGGGCCGCTGGATTCAATGTAGGTAAAGCCTGAAAGGGTTGAAGGAATAACTGTGATCACAGGATCTGAAGTAGGCATCAGGTCGATAACAAGTTCAGTTTCCTCACCACCCTGCGGGTTACGTGTATCCACATTGCTCCATACACCATCGGTTGATGTCCAGATAGTAACCAGTGAACCATCCTCAACACTGCGCTCTTCAATACGGCGTACTCCTTCAGGATTTACGTTAGGCACAATACCTCCCCATGAGCCGTTTACTCCGAATACATCGGTGTTGTAGAAATTGGCATAGGTGTTTGATGAATAGTCAACACCGGTGGTTTCAATGCTTGTAGCATACAACGGTTGTCCGGTTCCTGCTTCATTGTCATAGATATAAACCATATTACCCGGAGTGGCAAGTGAAATACCGCGGATACCTGTACCGGTAACATCATTGTAAGCACTTCCGAAGTTTATTACAGAAGCACTGTCGACAGAAGTTAAACGCACGGCAACAGTATTTCCGTTCATACCTGCATTGAGCATGATTCTCATATAAAGGTCGTTGCCCGGGGTAAACCTTGAATCAGAAGTAGGCTCAACCATGAACCAGCCGCTGTAATTACCCATGTTGTCAGAAGTAAATGTACCATACTGGCCCGGCGTGTTCATAGAGTTGGTGGTTGTCCTTGTATAGGTACCATCAGCATTAACTAAAATGGTTACACCTGCACCGTCGGTATCAGGAGCGTCAGTCGACCTAACAACCTTGTTATAATACCTGTACTCAGTATTTGGCTGCAGGTAATTGATGGTAGCATGGTATGCATAAGGAACCCTCTGGTTGTTGGTGCCGTTTACTCCCTGGATATAGGCAGGAACAGTAGCACTTACAATCTCAGGAGTGAGGCGGATAACCAGTACTGAGTCAATACCGTACGAAGGATCACGTGTATCGGTTAATCCCCAGATACCATCTGATGATGAGTATGAATCAACCAGGGCACCTGAAGTTAAGCTGCGCTCCTCAATCAGTTTCACACCATTAGGATTATCATTAGGAATAATACCACCAAATGCACCATCATGTGCGAATACATCATTTATATAGAAATCTGCATACGCTGAATTATCATAGTTGAAATTAATACCTGTAGTTTCGATGCTGGTAGCAAACAAAGGCCTGCCTGTTCCTGCTTCGTTGTCGTAAAGTATTGCAAAGTTTTTAGATTCTGAAAGTGAGGTAGCACGGAAAGCAGTACCGCTGATAGCAAGAGTATCGGCAGCAAACTGCAGTACAGTCACAGGCTCAGCTACTGTTAAGTAATGGGCTGCTGTTGTTCCGCCTGCACCGTTATTGATACGGATACGCATGAATACTTCATTACCTGCTGTAAAGCGGTCGTTTGTTGAAGGTTCCAGCATAAACCAGCCTGTATAAACACCTGAAGCGTTTGAAGTAAATTCTCCGTATTCACCCGGGTTATTAAAGTTACCAAGAGTGCTGCGTGTGAAGGTGCCATCTGCATTTACCATAAGTAAAACACCTGCACCTGAAGTTGTCGGACCGTCAGTTGCAATAACTGCCTGGTTGATGTACCTGTAGGTTGCATTAGGCGTAAGGTTCTGGATAGTAGCCCTGAATGCAAATGGTACGCGGTTATTAGCCGGAGTTTTACCACTCATGTATAATGGCACAATGTCACCGGTTACTGAAGGAGGAACGGCGATTGCAATGGATGAGCTGTTTGCTGAAGTTAAACCTGAGGCAGTTGCCTGCAGCACATAACTTCCGGCAGCAGTAAAGCTGATATCATTGAAAGTGGCAATACCTGCAACGGCTGCCTTAACAAGGGTACCAGCCACATCACCCGGTCCGCTGACCTTGCTTAGTGTAATGTTTCCTGTAAATCCCGGGTCAACCAGTTCATTGGCATTCAGTGCCTGCACGGTAAAGGTTGCAACAGTCTGGTTTACAAATCCTGTAGCAGGGAAGTTTGCAAATGCCAGGTGGGTTGCAGGGTTTGATACCTGTCCGTTTACTGTAACATTAACTGTTGTAGCACCACCGCCTGCATTGCTGATGGTTTCACCATTGTAGGCACCTGCAGCTAATCCGGCTTTTAGCCTGACATAAACAGGAGTTGCAGCAAGAGCACCACCGGTATAAGGAACGGTAATCGCACTAGAAGAGAAGGTTGAATTATTCAGTGAAACTTCATAATTGGTTGAAGGAGTAACTGTAATATTTCCTGATGCAGGTGAAAGGCTGGAGCCTGACAGACTGTATGACTGTGATGCTGACGGTCCGTTGTTTACTGCATAGTTAAATCCGTTTAAGGTTGATGGATTAACTGAGATCGCTGGACCTGAAACCGGTGGAATCCCAAAGCCTGCAAGTCCTGCAGGAAGTGTAACAGGAGTAGTTGATACTGTTTCAAAGCGAAGGCTTGGATCTGACCAACCATCCAGGTCGCCCGTTGTAATGCCAGGTTTTAGTTGAATATTCTGATTCGCGGTGTTTACAGTTCCACCTACCCATGAAGTTCCCGGGTCAGTGCCGGGAGTACCAAACACATCGGTCGTAACCCCACCGTATACAAGTGCAAGGGCGTCATCACCATTAAAAATGAAGGAATATTGAATGTATGTAACTGAAGTCAATCCCTGGTCAATCAGGTATGTACCCATTTCAGGTGTACCTAAAACCATTACTGCACCGGGTGCCAGGGTGCCGGTACTAACAGTTACCAGAGTGGACAAAGCTCCACCATTTGATCCTTGTTGCACCAACAAGTTATTAGTTCCAAAGTCTAGAGTTGAAGCTGTATTATTCCAAACTTCTATTCCCTTGGGAACTGTTCCGGAGTTTGTCTCCACATACTGGCTGATAATTTGTGCTGAAACTCTTCCCGTAACAAAAATTACAAGCAGTATAGCACCAATCAGAGTAAATAATTGGTAAAATTTACGTTTCATAATATTTAAGTGGTTTTGATTATTTTAGAATTTAGAATTGTCCTGATAAGAAGATAAGATTACAACACCTGGCCATAGTGACCAGATGTTGTAATCTGTTAATTGAATATTTACTTCAGTAATACCTTCTGGCTGAAGGTACCTTCAGGTGAAGTGATCTTTACAAGGTAGATACCGGCAGGTACATTAAGGCTGAATGAGTCTTTACTTCCGTTGATGCTGAATTCAGCAACCGGACTTCCCTGGAGGTTTACAACGCTCACCTGTGCTACAGTATTCTTCTGTAGTTCAATGCTCAGGATGTTACCGTAAGAATAAACTTTGCCGAATGAGGCAGGAATGGTTTTAATACCAACCTGTGTATTTATCACGAGAATGTTCTCAATTCCTCCGGCCGGGTTGCGTGTATCAACTGAACCCCAGGTGCCGTTGGCAGCAGTATGCTGTGTTACCACTTCACCGGTTGCAAGGCTTCTTTCTTCTACCCGCTGTACTCCGTTTGCATTGTTGTTAGGCACAATACCGCCCCATGCTCCTGCAAATGTAGCTACGTCGTTAAGGTAGAAGGTAGCCTGGCTGGTGGCAGAGGCAAAGTCAATACCTGATGCTTCAATCTGTGTTCCGTAAAGCGGCCTGCCTGAACCATCGGTATTGTCGTAAAGGAATACAAAGTTCTTCGGAGTGAAATCACTTACTCCCCTGATGGCTGTTCCGCTTGTATCGGCAGCACTGGTGTTGAAGGTGATTACCTTTACAGTCTCTTCAGTGGTGAGGAAAGTGCTTTCAACTGTCCCGTTGGCACCGTCATTAAGCAGTATCCTCATCTGCAGTTCATTACCCGGTTTAAACCTTGTGGCGTTACCTGTAGGTTCAGTCATAAACCAACCGCTGTATGAGCCGTTGGCATCGGTGGTAAATTCACCATAGGCACCGGCTGTTCCGAGGTTCGGACTGGTAACACGGGTGAAGGTCTGGCTTGCGGCATTAACCAGAATAACGTTACCTGCACCGAGTGATGTGCCTGCCTCGCTTGGCAGCACTACACGGTTGTAATAACGGTAGGTTGCATTTGGCAACAGGTTGATAATAGTTGCATGCCATGCAAAAGGTACCCTGTTTGGATTGGGAACTGAACCTTCAATAAACCTTGGAAGGTGAACCATACCAAAGGCAGGCTCAAGTCCGGTTGATACGTTTCCTTTAACAGCGATGTGCAGGTCGTTGGAACCACCACCTACTACAGTAACCACTTCATCATAGCTTCCTGCAGCAAGTCCGACTTTCAGCCTTACAGCAAGCACCTCTCCTGAAAGAGCTCCATCGCTGTAATCATAAGAAATAATGTTAGTAAAGTTAGCGCCATCGAGAGAAATCTCAAAAGATTCCGGTGCAGTAACGGTAATTGTACCAGATGCAGGGTCAAGGTTGCTGCCGTTTATTTCTGTCGACTGAACCTCTGACGGACCATTACCCACGATGTAGGTAAAGCCTGTAAGTGCTGATGGAGTGGCACTGAGCACAGGTGCTGTACCTGTACCTCCGAGGAAGGTAACATTGTCGAAGCGGATAGTACCGTTAGGGCTGTAGGTAGAACCTTCGCCGTTAGCACCATAGCCTCCTGCATCCATAAAGTCAGTAACAATGCGGATACCAAAGTTTGCATTGTTGTTGGCACCTTCAATAGCTGTGAAGTTAGCACTCCTGTTGGTAAAGAACGTACCAATATTGGTCACGTACTTACCTTCATCAAACGGAATAGGTGTTCCGTCGAGCATAGTGTTGGTGGCATTTGATTCGTTGGCATCGAAGTTGATCCATGTCTCACCATCCAGTGTATACTGAAGCACGTTGCGGTTGGCAGCAGTGTTACTGTGGCGTTGGTCCCAAGTAACCGAAATATTGCTGTAACCTGAGGTGGGTACCATAAATTGTACGCCTGCCGTGAGTGGAGCAACGCCCTGCTCAGGATAAGGGGTAGTATTCCAGCCCCTGCCGGTTGAAGGATTCCCGCCTGCCCATGCAGTAGTGGTTCCCCCGATGTTTTCTGCAGTACCTGAACCAACAGATGGTGTAAGTACTTCTGAATCAAAATTCCACTGTGTAATAGTTACCTGTGCCTTCGCTCCGTACAACCCAACGACCGCAAATAGCATTACAGTAAACAGTGCCGTAATGTAAAGTTTCTTCATTTTACTTAATTTTATTGATAATTTAGTTTTGGTTTTCCCCTTTTTAAACAAGCCATAAAAATACGGCGTTTTGGTTAATAAACAGACATTTGTTAAAAAAGGCAAAAGGCAAAAGAAAAAAGAAAGAAGGAAAAAGGCATCTTCCCCTCACCCCCCGGCCCCCTCTCCCGGAGGGCGAGGGGGAGGAGAGTGTTGGCCCCCTCTCCTTGAGGAGAGGGCCGGGGTGAGGTGAATTAAACAACTTGAACTAAATTCTCATGATCGAAGAACAAGTTAAAGTCCATGATAAGTTTTCGGTGGAGATTAAGCTGGGGTTCCTGGCTAAATCGCCGGATGAGAATGAATTTTCTGTAAGTACCTGGATTTTCCTGCCTAACAGCCTTGATATAAACCGGTGGAACTATTCAAAACAGGACTTTTACCGCGACCTTAAATCAAACATCCGGCTTATTACACCGGTATACCTGCTGGAAGAGATAGCCGATACTTCGAAGGAGCCGTATGTACTTCTGCAGAAAAGCATCAGGCAGCTCGGTCAGAGGCCTTTACGCGAAACCACTGCTGCTTATGAGTACCATATCAGGATGTATGTGTCCATCATCAAAAGCGCCCTCCGCGATGAGATAAATTTCATCATTAAGAAATCGGGCAGCGACTACCATGAGCTCGTTGAGAAATATATCAACAATGCTATGCAGATCATGGATAATTACCGCGGACTGAGGGATGTAGCTGATAATAAGTATGCCGGTGAGAATCTGCTTGAATATTATTACTTCGGTGATGAATTTATGAGCAACCTGGTGGAGCAGCACACCTTTAAGCTGATTGAAGGACTGAAGCGCCACCGCCACCTCAAGCCCGATATCGCCGAAAGGCTTATATCACTCATCAACAGCGAATTAATCTATAAAAAGGCAAAAGGCTGGCTCTGTGTAAGGAAAAACAGCCCCAACAACAACCGCGACCTGGTATTCCGCCTCAGCCTTCTGAAGAAGTATGCCGAGAATGAACTGTTTCTTGATGTAAAGCGACGGAGGGACGGCATAATCACTGAACAGATCTATTTCAGCATAGCGGCAGGTATCTCCATGATCTTTGCCACCGCTATAGCCTTCTCCATCCAGAAGCAGTACGGAAACCTCACCATGCCGTTCTTTGTCGCCCTCGTGGTAAGCTATATGCTGAAGGACAGGCTCAAGGACCTCGCCCGGTATTACCTTGCACACCGGTGGGGCAGGAGGTTTTTCGACATAAAAACTGCAATCAGCCTTAGCGGACACGAAATAGGCTGGCACAAGGAAGGGATGGATTTTATTGAGGAGAAAAAGGTGCCCGATGAAGTGATCAGGCTGCGCAGCCGCTCGTCGATACTCGAAGCTGAGAACCGTAACAACAAAGAACAAATCATCCTCTACCGCAAACTGGTTAAACTCCGGCGCGATCCGCTCAACAAGGTAAGCCCGTACCCCACTGCCGGTATGAATGATATTATCCGGTTTAACGTATCAAACTACATCAACAAGATGGATAACCCCGAAGTCCCTCTCTATATCCTTGATGATGAAGGCGATGTGTCGACAGTTAAGGGCGAAAAGATGTATTATATCAACCTTGTGCTGCAGTACAGGCACACCGATGGCGTAAGGTATAAACGCTACCGGATTGTTATGAACAGAAAAGGAATAAAGGAAATTGAGAAGTTTAAATAATTTTGCAAAAAAGCTTTACACATGAGAACCTTACTCATTACTGCATGGATGTTGATATCACTGGCCGCCGCAGCACAGGTGGAATTTGATAAGTATTTCTACGACAAGGCCCTGCGCCTTGATTATGTGCACTCGGGAACTGCCACAACCGATTCGTATGCGGTGGATGAACTGATACAGGAGCCCTTCTACGCCGGCTCACGCACAGCACTGGTAAGCCCCTTCGATTACGGGAATTACAAATTCACCCTCACCGATGAAAAAACCGGCATCCTTATATTCTCTACCGGCTTCTCAACACTGTTCTCCGAGTGGCAAACCACCCCTGAATCAAAGGCAGTAACCAAAGCCTTTTCTGAAAATGTGGTTTTCCCCTTTCCCAAAAAACCTGTTATCGCCACTTTCTACAACCGCAACAAACAGCAGCAGTGGGATAAGAAATACAGCTTCCGCATCGACCCTTCCAGCTATTTCATCAAGAAGGAACGCAGGCACGAATTTCCCTATGAAACCATCCACAAAGGCGGAGAACCTGCAACCAGCCTCGATATAGTCTTTGTCCCGGAAGGATATACTGCAGAAGAACTTCCCAAGTTTAAGTCCGACTGTGAAAGAATGGCCGGCTACCTGTTCAGCAACCATCCTTATGACAAGTACAAGGACCGCATCAACGTTTATGCAGTTATGGCCCCTTCGCAGGAAAGCGGAGCCGATATCCCCGGCAAGGATGTATGGAAGAAAACCATTGTAAACAGCGGCTTCTATACTTTCGACATTGAGCGCTACCTTACCACACCCGATATGAAGAGTGTGCGCGATGTGGCTGCCAATGCCCCCTACGATGCCATCTGTGTAATGGCTAACTCCAAAGTATATGGCGGTGGCGGTATCTATAACTTCTACGCACTGTTTACCAGCGATAACCCTTATGCCGATTATGTAATGGTGCATGAGTTCGGACATAGCTTCGGGGGACTGGGTGATGAGTATTTCGATTCATCAGTGGCTTACGAAAACTTCTACGACCTGAAGCATGAGCCATGGGAGCCCAATCTTACCACACTTGTAAACTTCGACACCAAGTGGAAGGGCATGCTCCGCCCGGGCACACCCGTACCAACGCCTGACAACCTCAAAGACACCGTTAAGCTTGGTGCCTACGAAGGCGGCGGCTATGTTACAAAGGGCGTCTACAGGCCGTCGTTCGACTGCTCTATGAAATCCATATCTTACAATAACTTCTGTCCTGTCTGCACAAAAGCACTCGAGGAAATGATTGAATCATACCTTAAATAATTTCCATGCGCGAAATAAGGAATATCTGCGTATTCTGCGGATCATCGCCGGGAGCTGACATCCGTTTTACGGAAGCTGCCCGTGCACTCGGATTGCTGATGGCAGAACAGAACATCGGCCTGGTATATGGCGGAAGCAACATCGGGCTTATGCGTGCCATTGCCGACGAAGTACTTAAACACAACGGTAGGGTAGTGGGAGTGATGCCCCAGGGACTGATCGACAAAGAGGTAGCCTACACCAGCCTTAAGGAATTCCATGTCGTCGACAGCATGAGCCGCCGCAAGGAAATGATGGCCGATCTTTCAGATGCCTTCATCACCATGCCCGGAGGTATCGGCACCCTCGATGAACTCTTCGAAGCCATGTCGTGGAACCAGCTTGATATTATGGATAAACCCGTGGCACTCCTCAACACCGCCGGCTATTACGACCACCTGGTAGCATTCCTTAAACACACCGTCGACCAGCACTTCGTAAGAACCGAGCACCTCAGTAACCTGATTGTGGAAGAAAGTCCGGCAGAACTGCTTCGTAAGTTGCATAATTACAACCCGGTTAAAGTGGATAGCAAGTGGATTGATGATTTGAAGAAGATGACACCATCCCCTCACCCCCCGACCCCCTCTCCCGGAGGGCGAGGGGGAGGAAGAACAACCTTTGAACAACATTGAACAATATTGAACAACCTTTGAACAATAATTTGCCATGTCCATAACAACAAGTCGAACCTCCGGTAATGCCACTATTACCATCGACCATTCAAAATGCACTGCATGCGGCATATGCGTGCATGTATGCAAGGATTTTTCGCTTGAGCTGAAGGATAAAGTTCTCAGGGAAACCACTAACCCGCTTTTCGGCTGTATCGGCTGCGGGCATTGTGTGGCTGTTTGTCCTGAAGATGCCATTATGGTCACCGGCCGCACCCTTTCAGAAACCGACTACTATCAACTGCCTGAAGAGTCCGCCGGTTATGAGGCACTCAGGGGGTTGATGGAGAAGCGGAGAAGCATCCGTGACTTTAAGGACAAGCCTGTTCCACAGGAACTGATTGATAAAATCATGGAGGCTGCATCAACGGCACCCATGGGATTGCCCCCTTCTGATGTGGGAGTGCTGGTGCTCAATTCCAAAGAGAAAGTCAGGGAATTCTCCTTTGAATTCATTGACGTCCTTAAATCCATGAAGTTCATGGTACACCCTGCCGTGCTCCCGCTGATGAGGCCGTTTATGAAAAAGGAAGACTACAACATGATGGGTGAATTCATCAGGCCGCTTATCAATTTCATGATCGACAGCAAGAAGGTCGACAAAAACTACCTGCTCTACGATGCCCCGCTGGCCTTTATGTTCTACGGCAAAGTCTCCGATCCTGCCGACCCCTACATCGCCTGCACCTACGCCATGCTTGCCGCCGAATCCCTCGGCCTCGGCACCTGCATGATAGGCAGCGTCGGCCCGTTCCTCAAACGAACAGGCAAAGACTTTAAGGCAAAATACAACCTGCCACAAAGGCTAAATGACTCGCTCATGCTGATCGTGGGTTATCAGAAGTATAAGTTCAGGAAGGGGATAAGGAGGACGTTTGCACAAATAGAAGGCTAAAGGCTAAAGGCTAAAGGCTAAAGTAGGAGCACTCAGCAGTCAGCAGTCAGCAGTCAGTAAAAAGGCTAAAGGCTGAGGTGAAGGCAAAAGGCAAAAGGCAAAAGAAAGAAGAAAAAAGTAAAAAGTAGTGAGTAGTGAGTAGTGAGTTGTGAGTAAAAAAGGCAAAAGACAAAAGGCAAAAGAAAGGTGGTTCAAAGGTTGTGGTCCCCGAGTTTTTATCGAGGGGTTCAAAGGTGGTTCAAAATACAGTAGCCCCGTCCTTTAGGGCGGGGATATCAGGGGCATTCACCCCCTCCCTCTTCTTCCGGGGCTTTAGCCCCGGAAGAAATGGTGCCTCAAATTTTGAAATATAAAATTGTATTCTGAATTTTACACAAAACTAATAGCACTATGGAAAAACAATATTACGCCCTCTACCTCATGCCCCCGAGGCCAGACTTTGCACAGACTATGACCGATGAGGAAAGATCAATAATGATGCAGCATGTAGGGTACTGGACTGAACTTATGAACCAGGGCAAGGTAGTGGCCTTTGGGCCTGTTATGGATCCAAGGATAGTCTACGGACTTGGAATTATTTGTGTCGAAAATGAACAGGAAGTAAAAGATTTTATTGTTGGTGACCCGGCAGGCAAAATCAACAAATATGAGTATTATCCGATGAGGGCCATCGTTCCCAAAGGCTAAAGGCTAAAGGCTAAAGTGAAGGCAAAAGGCAAAAGAAAGAAGAAAAAAGAAAAAAGTAGTGAGTAGTGAGTAGTGAGTTGTGAGTAGTGAGTAGTCTTCCCCTCACCCCCCGACCCCCTCTCCCGGAGGGCGAGGGGGAGGAGAGTGATAGCCAATTGTAAAAAATCAGATCCAGACCCAGGATTGTCTTTGAATCCTGAATCTGAATCTGAATCTGAATTCTCTCAACTGAGAACCGAGAACCGAGAACTAACAGCCAACAGCCAACTGCTAATAGCTGATAGCTGATAGCTGATAGCCGACAGCCAACAGCCCTACGGAAGCACAATATTCGGGTTTGTCGGGTTAAAGATGCCATCAGGATTATAGTACCATACCCAGGCGTGCAGCAGCCAGAGGCCGAACTCCGTATTGGCAGTCCACACATCATATTCTCCTGTGAAACCTTCAGGTGCTTCAGGCGACAGTTCTATTGGCACCGCATACTCCACCGCAACCAGCGTTGCCCTGCCGTCGGTATCAAAGTTATAGACAAGGATTTCAGGATTCCTGTAGTCAAACACCGTATCAACCAGTGATGCCTTCATGTAATGGTATCCCATGTAGGGCATAACAACATTGATATCCTCATACCCGTCCTTTATTGCATTTTCAAAGTTCTTATACTTTGCAGTCGATGCCCTTGCCTGCTGCAGCTCAAACTGCGTTTCCTTATCAAGGTACCCGTAAATCTTTCTCACCCAGTCTTCCTTAGACATTGGCGGAATGTCCTTATCTTTTGTAGAACTACTGCTTTCTTTGGTCATCTCTTCGTCCTTGCTACAGGCCGTAAACGAAACCAGCCCCACAACAGCCATAAAAAGCAGCATTTTTGTAAGAATAGTCATCTTCATTAGTTTTTCGATTTTTTGCATAATTACCTCCCTCTTTGTTAATTAATATACCTGAGAATCAGGTGTTTAACTATATTTAACAGAGTGGTTATGAGAAAGTTTTATTTAGCA